>Ga0129333_10000710_pt1 | contig 28666 bp, 29 predicted proteins | sample CPB6_08_DNA_FD_94474 | JGI IMG/M metagenome (GOLD analysis project Ga0129333, IMG submission 94474) | Freshwater to marine salinity gradient microbial communities from Chesapeake Bay, USA - CPBay_Sum_0.6_0.8_DNA | ecosystem: Environmental > Aquatic > Marine > Coastal | place: USA: Chesapeake... | reverse complement strand
TACAAAAGCCCCTTTACCGGCAATTGCTTCAACTGTTGTTGCACTACCGCCTGCTCCACCTGTACCTTTACCATAATAAAGAACATCATCAACTTCATTAAAAGCTAGTTCTGCGTTCTCCAAGCTACTCGGTGCACCAGATGCTCCAGAAGCCCTTCTTTTGATTCTAATTGTATTAGCCATTTTTAAAAGTTTCCTCCATCAACAAGATTTTCTTCATCATAATTCACCCAAGCTGAGCCGTTATAACGCAGAACATCACCTGGATTTGCTGATGTTATAGTAACATCTGTTAAACCATTTAAAACTGATTGTGTAGCTATTGAGGATTCTGCTGCGATTATTCTATCTTTTACAGTTAGATGACTTCCTGCTGGGCTAAGTCCAAGAACAGTTTCTATTGCTTCAACAGCGTCATTTAAATCAGCGTGCTGCTGATGGTGTGGTACCGTAACAGAATTTAATTTATCTGTTGCAGTAGGATTAATAAAATTATCTAAAGAAGCTGGATATGCTGTACTCATGTTTTTCCTTATAAACTAAATATTCTATTAATCTCATTACTCCAGTTAATAGTAATTGATACACTCTCTGCTGTGGCAGAAACAGGTAAACCTGTTGCCGTATCTATATATGCTATCAGCCTTGATGTTGTCCTGGATCCACTATCTTTATATAAAACAAGATAAGAAAATCCACTTGTACCATAATTTTCAACAATTATGTTGTCTGCATCAAAAATTCCTGACCCCGTTGTTTTATTTGCAAGAGGATCAGATGTTGCCGCAACATAAGATTCATTAATATCAGATAAAAATTCATGTAAATTAATATTAACTGAATATGTATTTTTTACAAATGCAACCCTTATTGTATTATCAGTTAAATCAAACAAACCCTCTAAAAGAGCTTCTTTTGCCTTAGCGTAAAGAGCATTAGCCATTATATTCCTACCTCAGAAGAAATAATAACTCTATACTTATAGCCAGATTCAAAATATGTTTTATCTTCTGTATAATACACTGGAGTTGCATCATCTGAAGGAAAGTCAATATATACATCTGGTTTCCATGAGTGCATTGAAATATGCGTTGAAACTATTTCCCATCTAGACGGAGTTTTTTGTATTTTTTTTCTTTGAGCTTTAAAATATTTAGACGTTAAAAAGTTAGATGCTGGCCTAGAGCTAAAGGTAATTGTAACTCTTCCATCATTCTCATCGTTATTAATATAAAAATCTCCATTTGCAGGGATAACTGATTCTATGTAAAAGTCAGGGTTTTTTGCTATTATTTGATAGCCTGTTTCAATATCTACTCTAACTGATTTGTCTTCAATTAAAACTTCATTTAAAACTGTTGCGTTTGATTCAGTTAGAATTGATGGAGTTGCAGCCTGTGTTTGCGAAGTAAATTTAACTTGTTCATCTGGAACTGTAATTCCAGAAGAATCAACTAAATTTGAAACAGTAATTATATAGTCTTTATTACCATCTAAAACAACTTTCCAATAAAGACTTAATACTCTACTAATTTGATTATAATCAGTTAAAGTATTTATATTTCTAAATGGTGAACTTATAGTCACTGGTGTAGCTTCATCTGTTGTTACAATAAAATTAGCATTCACTAAAGAAGATATCTTTATAGTTCTACCAAATTTAATGTTAACAGTATTAACTGTTACAGTGGCATTGTCTATTAAATGTAACGTCACTTAACACTCTCCAACATAATAGTCATATATAGATAGTAACAAACATGTATAAATAAAAGCGTAGGGGATGGTAGATTTCTCCACCATCCCCTAGCTCAAGGGTAGTTTGTAACTATAACAACCCTAAGGCTTAACTAAATCACATCTCGTTAGTAACCTGCACCTCATAGTTACGGCTTAGTCTGACATTCTTGGCTACAGTGATACCTTCACCATCGCCAAGCATTACGATGTCATAACGCTCTTTCATCTTGAGTGAACGAATATCACGACTTGGATCATCAAACTGATCTGTGCTCATGTCATCCTTAACGAGGATTGTTCCAACCTCGTTGCGGTCAATCAAGAAAAGGTCTGACTTAGCTGCAGTTGCGCCACTCTTAGCTGTGAAGCTTACGAATGGTGAAACTAGAACGTTAAGACCCATAGGAGCGGTTGCATTGAGTGCGCTGTCAGCTGACTGTGGACGATAACCCCAGCTTGTGCCAACAGATGAAGCTGCGCCACCGGCATGGAAGATAGCGTCCTTAAGGAACACTGACCACATTAGCGGATGCAGAATAAAATCTGTTGGAACATGGTTTTCAGCCATGAGCACAGCAGCCATGTCAATGATGTCATCCCAGGTCACTGTTTTATTGGCTGTGCCAGTAATGTCAAGACCTGTGGTGTCATCATATGAACCACTGTCGTTATCAAAAACGATAGTTGCAGCGTCCTTAAAACGGCTGAGAGCAATTTGCTCCTTAAGACGGGCCATGGCTCGTCCAGCTGCACGAACATGCATACCTACGATGTCCCAAAGTGAATCGGCAATAACCTCTTCTGTAAAAGCGAGCTTAACGCCTTTCTTTGAAACTTTGCCCTCTACCTGCTTTGCGAAGGCGAGTGCTTGCTCTGGATATTCTTGTCCTTCAGGGATCTCAGCTGCTTGGATTGCATTGACTGCTGGGAACTCCAAGGAGCGCCCCTTTCCGAGGCGAACTACCGAAAGAAGAGGGGTGACCAGCAATTGTGGTTCAGCAGCCTCTCTTAGAGTGCGTGAGAGAACCTTGGGGAATAGTGCTGCAGCATCTGATGATGCAAAAGCTTCCTTAATAGTTACTCTATTTTCTCCATCGATATACCCGTCCTCAGTCAGTGCAGCCTCCCAAGCGGGGAGACCTGAGAGGAGCTCTTGGATTGTCTTACTCATCTTAGGATTATTCCTCCTGTGTTATATTTCTATTATAGTGTCAGATTGACGCGGAAAGCACCAATGACGTTATGGACGTCCAGGTTGGCCCGGATACCCAACTTACCGCTGTAGGTGCCTGCACGTGTAAGTTCATACACGGTCTTGAGTGCACCTGGGTCAGAGGGAAGTTGCATGTAGCTAAGTAGGCCATCATCAAAATTGGTGGCAAACTTCTCTACTTCAATTACCTTACCTACCTGGAGGTAAGAGTATGCAGCACTGCTGCTATAAAAATCTGCAGCAGCAGCAAGCACTGGACGACCCATGCTATCTGAGCGAACAACTGAACCGATTGTTACATCGTCGTTGAGGCCAGTAACCATGGGATACTCTACGTAGCCACGGGTGATAAAACCAGCACCCTGTGATGTGCCCTTATCAAAAGGTCTGTAGAGGTCGTATTGAGCGCAACCAATTGGAATTGACCGTGCTGCAACAGTGACTGTGTCAGTTGCACCAGAGCTATAGTTTGGTGTTGCGCCATCTAGTGGGTCCCAGGTTGAAGGCATACTATCGCCCCAGGCCTTACTTGCGGATGTACCATTAGCTGGAACGATGCGTGCATCGCCATTACTATCGGCTACGACAGAAAGAATTGTTCCCTTTGGAATAACAATTTCAAAGCGATCATCTTCACTGTCATTGTACCATGTTGGCAAACCTGGATGGGGAAGCAAATAGGCGCTGGGGGCTATGCCCTCAGAAACCACAAAGCGACCAGCACCAGTCTTGCTATGTACCTTACGGAATTTTGCTAAACTCATTTTATATACTCCTTAAAATATTAGAGTTTACGTCTGCCCATGAGAGCATCAACTAGAACTTGTTCAAAGTTGTTAACAGGACTTTCCTGTTCCTTAGGAGATTCAGAACCTAATGTTAGTACGTTTGCGTCTTCTTTTGAAGAAGCCTCAACATCTGAATCCATTTCTGGAACGTCTACAAATCCCTTGATTCTTTTAATTGCCTTAACTGGAGTTTTAGCTAGATCTCTTAAACTATCAGCTAATGAAGAAGCTGTTCTGCCAACGTGTTCTGCGATGACCTTTTCTCTATCTTCAACACTCTCTAGTCCAAGAGCTATTTTAGTGTCAACAACTCTTTCAACAAGAGTCTGATGCAATGCCTTCTTTAGGCGAGCATTTTCTTCTTCAAGAGAAGCGACCTTTTCTTTTAGTTCAGCAACTACTTGCTCATCACTGCTCTTTTCTGTGGTGAGCTCATCATCTTTGCTGGCTTCTTCTTGATTTTCTTCTGCTCCATCATTTACTTCTGATGAAGCCTCTTCTGGCTTTTCAGCATTTTCGGAATCTACAGTCTGTACATCCGCCTCTTCTGAATCGTCAGATGAGTTCTCATTTGCCTCTTTGCTGTCTTTAGAAACTTCTTCTTGTGTTTCCTCAGCGGTCGGCTTTTCGTTATTATCAGACTCTACAACTTCTTCTGATTCAGAAGCTGTTGTATAAGCTGCAATAGTAGAAAGATCTTCACTTAAACCGTTTGACACGGCAAGGATGTCTTCATCTTTAGTAGCTTCATCCATCTTATGGGTCTCCTCAGATTTATTTTTGATATATTCTTCATCAGATAGTAATGTATCTGAATTACTATTATAACTTTCGTTCTCCTGAAGCGCCATTGCTGTTAAAAATGCGCCTTTAAGATGAAGATAAACTGGCTTAGATTCTTTCTTTTTTAAGCCAGATAAAACTGATTTATTTTCTTTTACAGAAAAGATTTCCTCTTCATCCATATGAAGAACAAAAGCTTGACTCTTGGCAACCCAAGAATCTGAGGAATTAGCACTTACGGTACTATCCCCAGATGCTATTCCTCGCACACCAGATTTTTGATCTGCTGGTTGATTAACAAAAGAATACTCCTTAAAAGAAATATCTTCCATATTGATATAAGCTAGTTTACCTTTATAGACTTTACCGCGCTTATACCTGATAGCCTTAGGTCTTCCGCTATCATCCTCTGCCGCAAGATCGTCGCCAGTAATTGAACAAATTGCCTTACCTGCTCTACCTCCAACAGATCCTGTTAAATATCTTTTATCTAAAACTTTTTGTGCAGCTACTGGATCAGTTATTGCAACTTGCAAGCGAACAAACGGAGTTCCATCTTGCTCCTTATCCATTCTAGCGGCCATAACCCTGCCTATTGGCTCTGTATTAAGATCATGATTTAAAATAATTGGCTTAGGATAAGGCTCAACCCATGATTGCAAAGCCTTTTCAAGCTGATCACCTGAATAAAAATTAAAGTTAGAAGTAAGACCCTCATGAATTGCAGCAACTTCTATAATCAAACCGTGTTTAGAATTGAAAGATTCTGAAAAATCTATATTAGCCTTTGTGAAATCAGGCATTTCAATTGTAAAGTTTTCAATAAAATCAAATGACATTATTTTTCCTTTAATTTTAGATCTTCCAATATAGTAAGAGGTTTTTATAGCATTGAACAATTTTATATAAATATATCACAGTTTACTATAGTTTTCAAGTGCAAGCTTTCTATCATCACCTGTTTTTAGATAATCAGATAACATATGTTGATTCATTATATGTGGACAGTATATATAAGAAGCACAAAAAAGTTTATATTGATTTTTTCTACAATTCAAAGACCAGCCAACATCTTCTCCTTGATTATGTATTGAATATTCAGTGTTAGAATATACTTTTTTGCTCATCATTTTTGCTGCCATAATAACATCTGATTGAAAATATGTTCCTAATGGATAAGAATCTTTTCTATATGCCATAGAATCATTTTCTGAACGCCAAGACATAACAGATGGATACAATATATTGTGAGGCGTCATAAACATAAGTGGACTAACTGCATCAGCGCCGTCTTTAATGTGTGCTATCAATAACTCAATTGTTGATTGATTTTCTAAAAGAATATCAGAATCTAAACTAAAATAATAATCTGGTTCAACTTCTTTTACTGTATTTAATAAAGAATTTCTTAAAGATGTCATATTTTCATATCTTGATACAGTCCACTGTCTACCATTTTCCTGATGTTCAAAATGAGGAATATCTTCTCTTATTTTTATATTAAAATAAGGTATATTTTTATCATATTTCTTCCATGCCTCCAGTGAGGCAATGGTAGATTCGTCGTCTGGAGCAGTCTCAAAAACAAAACCAATATTTGACATATCTAAAGATTGAGTAATAATTCCCCTAATCCACAAAGGTAATATCCAAGATCTTTTATATATAGGGCAGCCTATAAGAAGTTTCATTAAAATTACTCTTTATTTTCAATAGCCTCTGTAACAACATCTACATCTTGTTTTGTTTTGACTTGTTGTTTAGCTTGAGTCTTTATTTCTTGTTTTTTATCTTCAACTGTTATATCATCTTTTTTATTCTGTGTAATTTTATTTACATTATTTTGTTCAAGAATATTTATTTTTTCTTCAAGTTCATTTATTTTTTCTACTAAACCATCTACAACATCAACTAAAATTTCTATTGCTAATCTAGCCTGACCATTAGTTACAGCTCTTCTATATGAATCAACCGCATCGTCGTTAATATTAAATGGCACTGGGGCACTGGTTTTAATCTTAAACATTTTCATTACCTTTCTCTTCATCTGTATATATTACATGATAATCATCTTCTAAAACATTTTCTATCATATTTAACCAACTTGGGTCATATCTTTTAATATCAGGAGACGTTTTTCTTCCCTGTTGATTAGCGGGACGTGTCGCATTACCTACGCCTCGTCTTTTATTTGGAAGATTTCTTTGCCCCTTTGTTGCTGAAGCTTGCTTGTCTCCATCAGCCACAACATCCTTAGCTTGATTTTGCGCTTTTGATATATTTATTTGAACATTTCCCTGAATTGCAGCAAACATCTCAGATTCATCAAATTCTGGATCTATTCCTAAATCAATTCTTGCCTCAGAAAGACTAATCATATTATTAACATATTTTTGAATTACATGAGTTTCTTTTTTAACTTGAGTATCAACATCAATTTCATTAAATTTGAAAAAGCACCTATCGGATACCGATTCGTCAATAGGATTAACCATTGGATCGTATCCGCCTTCAAGCAACAATTCATTTAGAATAAATACTCTTATCATTTCACTAAAATGTTTTTGATATTGCTTAACTTTATCGTAAAGCGCAGTATCTAATCTATCTGTTACTGATCTATTGCCTCCATTCATTGACATTCCCAAATGGTGCGGAGCAACACCTAATCCAACTGCAACTCTTTCTTTAAAATGTTCTAAATAGCTTGTTGCATCTAGCGCTTGATTCTGTGATCCAACAATATCAATCGTATGTCTAAACGGTAATATTAATCCACCCTCTGACCTAAGATTTTCAAGTTCAGAAGAAGCTTTTTCAATCTCATCTGGTTCAGCTGGTTGCTCAGCTGTACCTATTGTGTATTTATATAGCGGAAAAAGTTCTCTATGAACTAAATTTTGAATATCTTCTTCTATTTGTCTAAGTGCAACAACATCATCTAAAACAGTTCCTAAAAATGGAGTACCAAAAGCCCGTCCAGTTTTTTTATCAAAATAAAGATGTATTACTCTATCTGCTGTCCAAACCGGATCTCTTTCTGTCGGAGAATAAGTAAGAGGATCTGTTGCCTGCTGATATGATCTTGGTCTATTATATTTATCTCTAAGAATTCTAACTTGCTCTGTTGGTATTAAATAATATCCAACTATAGGTTGTGTTGAAGAAATTGGAGTTAAATCACTTGGAAAATACTCTGAAATATCTCCTCTAGCTCTAACTATAAAAGCATTACCAAATTTAAATAGTTGATCAGAAACTTCTACTAAGAAATCTAAAAACGGCCTTTTCATTGCCATTTCCATATAATCTATTCTTTGATATAGGTAAGAAACTGCTTCTTGATTTTCTCCAATTATTTTCCAACCTTCTTTCCAAAACAATTCTCTATATTTAGATAATGCTTGTTTAAGGTAAGAGTCTGTATCCGCCGCTTGCATAATTCTATCAAAATCATAAGGAGAAGGTTCAAATGTAGCTCTATTGTTATAATATAGAGTGGTGCCTTGATATCCCAATGCTAAAGCAGATATTTTCATTGATTTATTAATTGTTTTTATTTCTTCTGGCATAAGCATTTTTGCTAAAAAATCAACGTTTTTATTTGCTTTGCGAAAAGGAATATAATCTAGAAGTGCCATTTTTTCTCCAATTTTAGAATTACTTAAATAGTAGTTCTAAAAAAATAAATTATTAATCATTCAGGATTGAACAAATCCATCCTGGTTAAATGATTTTCCAATAATAAGACTTTTAACTGCTTCTAACCAAAAAATAGTTTCTGGTTCTGAAAAATCACTTTTATATTGAAGATCTTTATTTGAAATCTTAATTTCAATTGAAAATTCTTTTGTTTCAATTACTTCTTCTGACATTTTATTTACCTCACTCAAATTCATCTGTTTTTGTTTTTGTTGTTTTTACTGTTTTTTGTTGTGTGCTCATTTTTTCAATCTGAGCTGTTAACTGTTTAATTGTAGCCTCTTTAATGACAATCTCTGTCATCATTTGAGACATTTTTTCATTAAAAGTTTGAACTAATATATTAATATCAAGATCATTGTTCATTTTTTTCTCCTTAGATGGGAATCTATTATATCACAATATATTGTTATTCTTCAGTTTATTTGATATATCTTTAATTGCAGCAACGCATAGTGCAATCATTGCTGATTCCGACCAATAGCTTGGAATCCATGAGCCTAAATCATTCATCTGTGTAATTTTGTCTTCTTCAGTCATGCCATCCCACGAATATGGCTCCCATACAGCCAATTGACTATCAACTTCAGCTACTTCTTCTGCTATAAATCCATAGTTAGTCACAAATGGTCGCAGCCCCGCTTTAAAATCGTCATCATCGGGCATCCTGTTCCATTTGAATGTAGATGGTTTTAATTTATCAATTATAGATAATGAGTTAGATATTTCATTAATATTATTTTTATATTCTCTTTTAGATGATGGATAACCTAAAGTTGTATACCCAAATCCAAAAGAATGAACCCTAACTGTTGTTGAATTAGTGGTATTTGGAGTAGAGACTATCACATATGGATCAGATGTGAAATAAGCTACAAGTTGTTGACCCGCAGAAACACCAAACTGATTATTAGCTACTTGAAAAAATCCAGTATCATCGTCACCAGAAAAACCTATAGCCGGAGAACTAGCGCTTCCGCCAAGAACTCTTAGTGTTTGACCAACGGATACAATATTACTGGCACCTTCAGACAGGCCAGCTCTAAAGCCAGAAGAATCCACCTCCCAATATACAGTTCCATTGTTGCCTCTAATTTTTCCATTATTAACTTGAACGATAGGAGCGCCAGATCCAAATGTTAGATTTGCATTTAGTGTTGTAGTACCATTAACGGTTAAACCGCCGCTAATTGTCGTTGCGCTTCCAACAATTAATGTGCCACTTACTGTGGTTGTGCTAGATGGCCCACCTATATTGATAACTGTACCATTTACTGTCAAGTTTCCAGAAACTGTTGTTAAAGATCCATTAACCGTTAAGTTTCCAGAGACTGTAGTTGCACCAGTAACATATGTTGTTCCAGCTAAAACTGTTGTACCATTAACCCTAAGAAGCTCACTGTAAGGTGAACCTCCAGCACTAGTTCCTGAGCCAATTGTAGTATTACCTGTTACGCTTAATGTGCCAGAGATGTTTCCTGTGCCAGTTGTCGTAAAGTTACCTGTATTTGTAACTCTAAATTTTGCGCTTTCAAAAACTCTATTTCCGATCCAGAAATTACCACTCGTATCAACCTGCAAAGAATCGTCATCTGGACCACCTATGTCCAATGCCCCCTTGAAAGTTCCAGCCGTCGCTTCTACTGTTCCTCTTACGGTTATGTTATTAAATTCTGCTTGACCATCACCTCTAATTAACCAGCCAGTTAAACCAGATTGATAATTAGATGTTCTTATTACTGCCATATTAGCTGGAGGAGTATAGGAAGACGGAGTTCCTGGTTGAGTTAATACTATTTCATGCGCGCCAATTGTTCCGGCTGTAATCTTAGAAGCTGTAAGGCTATCTATATATTGTTCATCAATAAGTGGAGTATCTTGATCGGTTTGAACTAAAGACGTCCAAGGGCCTTCATTCCCAGTGGTATCAATTCCTCTAACTCTACCCCAATATGATTTCATTTCAGTATCAGTACTATTTGGTACCGCTACAGTAAATATATTTGCAGCGTTTCTGCCAGAAGCTGTAGCAGTGCCAGTTCCAGAGCTGTTATCATATAACTCATAATCATAAGTAGATATATCTTCATCTTGACCAAAGTCAAATTTAAACATAACTTTTTCAAAACTAGCATACAATTGTAAATTTGTTATTTCTGCTGGAATAGTTGGGTCAAGCGGAACCTGAAACCTTATTAAATCAGATGTCTCTGATGAAATTCCTAATGAAGTATTTTTAACTTTTACTCCAAGAACATATTGTTTTCCTGGTTTTAAATTTTCAACTTTTTTAACTATTTTAGCCATTAGCTAACTCCACCTGATTGATTATAACGATGAACATCTTTATTAATATTTTCTTTTGCTATATTTAAATATGGATTATATGAAAAAGAAAAAGATGTTAATTTTATTTTATTATTAGTAGATGATATATTTTTTTGTGATAAATTTTCTATTTCAACAAAATAATCAACATTTCTTAAATTATTTGTTTCATACAAAACAACATTTTCTTCTAATTGATTTGAAAAACAATCTACTATTTCTTCTACATCTACCCAATCCATAGTGTAAACAAAACCAGGTTCATGTTTTATATTTGGTGACGCAAGTATTTTAATCTTTCCAAAATCTGGTCCTTTATTTCCTTTAACTATTAAATTAGGACCAGTTATTTTAAAGGTTGTTTTTGCGCCAACTTTTTCTGTGACTCCATTATTCCAATCTGTTGCAGAATTTACAAAAGAAAAATTATAATTAGTAGAAGATCCAACAGAAATTAAAAAACTATATATATTAACTTCAGCGCTAAATCCATAATAAGGATTAGAAGAAGCCAAATTAACCTGATACTCTGTATCTCCTCCATTATTAACTTGATTTATTTTTCTTATATTTGGAGTATTATAATATATGCAGTATAAACCAGATATTGGTTCAAGAGCAACATGGTTTTCATATGCTTGAAAATATATATTTAAACCTTCAATAACACATTTTACTGGATAAAAATTATCACCTTTTTCATAAACAACCAAATAAGATGTATCATCTGTTTGCTTCTCTAAATTTGAATCCAAATAAGAGGATATGTCATATTCCGATATATTAGCAAAAAGCCAAGACCCCTGAGAAACTGTATCAACAGGAATAAAAGATGACAAAGTTCTCTTTGAAAGAGGATAAGAATAATTAGTATTTATAACAGATGACGATATTACTTCGGTGCTTTTAAAATATCTAAACCAAGCCATATTATTCTATTTCCGTATAAACTATTTCAAATTCTATATTTCGTTGAAAATCAGATAATATATCTGGAATCTCAAACTCAATTATAGCATCAACCACGGGTAAGCCACCGCTAACTATATCGCTAATAAACTCTTTAACTACTACACTATATGGAGTTGGTGCTATAGTATTTATATCTGCGTTTTCTGATAAACCAAAATCAATATTTTCTGCTTTAATAATACTACTTCCATCACCTGGTGTATGAGAATGATTAGCTATGTTAATACCATCTATCTTTGCGCCATTCTGGACACTTATATCTCCAGTAATAACTCCACCAGACTTCAATAAATACTGAGGATGATCATCTGACTCAAGATCAGATAGTAAGGAATGCTTTGATACATATTTATTTTTTCTATCATAAGGAATTATTGTTGAAATAAAAATATTAGAATAAACATCTTGTTTAACCTGTACCGTTGTCGGTATTTTTGAACTACCCAATTTACTTAACTGAGTAATATAGTTTGCATACTTTCTTTTTTCGTGACAAAGTGGAATAATTAAATCAATTTTATTTTTGGCTATATTAAATCTTTCCATTAAATCTGCAAATATTCCAGCAAAGTTTCCATTAATAACATTAGTAGCAATAACAAGCTCTCTTGATAAAGATGGAGCACTAGATAAAAATTTTGTACTTAAAAAGTCAGTTTCAAGAGTGTTTGATATATCTTTAATAAATCTTAAAGATGGACTTAAATATCTATTATAGAAATAGTCTGCATTATCAGACATATCTCTTTCTAAACTAGAAATAATATTATTTAATTCATCTTCTGTTGCGTTTAGTTTAATCGCAAAAAAAGCTTGAAATTTTGTGGCCTGTTCTTTAGTGAGATAATCCACTTCGGTTGTTGGTAATCTGATTGGGTCTGATGAGATCGTCCCTGCAATCCGCTGCGCACAGTGTAAGGTCGTTTTTGTCCATGCATCATATTGCACCGCAACTTGCTGTTCTGATTCATCCTCATAAGCTTCTCCAAAATCTGAAAATATTGATGTTTTTATTTTAAGTAATTCATTAAGAAGTACCTTAATTATCTTCCTAAATGTATACACATAGGAAAAACTTGAATGACAAACAGCCTCATAAAATTCTTTAATTAAAGTCCTTGAAGCTAATGTTTGACTTCTTTCACAAAAAACTATTTCTGCAAAAGGGATATAATTTGGTGGAGGCAGTGGATTAGACAACCAATTTTTGTCATAAGGAAAAGGTTGTATCGTCATAATATCTTCTGATACATTTTTTGTAATAGGAATATTTGCTATTGATTTTAGCTCTTCCCATACTTTATAATGGGCTTGTTCCAGATCTGGATCAATTCTTGGATTAATATAAATATTAGAAATAACAGTTTCTATTTGAGAAAGAATTATAGATAGCTGATTTTCTGCGTCAAGGATATTTGCCCTAATGCCATTTAATGGCAATGAATATACTTTCTGTAAATAGGAACTTGCATCAAGACCTTGTTTGTTTGGCTTATAATACTGTGCAAAATTTGTTTCATTTGCGTCTTCAGTATGTGAATCTGAAAAACGATATTCTCCAAACAATTGGTTATTCTGATTTAGTGGCTGCATATTATTTACTGACATAATTTACCTAAAACATTTTTCTACTAATATTTGGTTTAGATTTTCTTCTTAACCCTGTTGCTGGCAATACTGCTGCAGCTCTGCCAGTTTTCAGAACTTCTTTTTTATTGTCTTCACTCTTATTATTAGTAATCATAAATTCGTTAGAGAATGCTTGCGTATTAGTAGCATATCTAACTTTTGATAAATCTCCATAATTTTGATTTATAGCCAAAAGTGCCAGCATTAATGCATCGTGTGCATGGTCAACAGCAGATCCGCCGGCTTCAAAAACAGGTCTACCAGTTTGAGTTGTTCTAACCACAACATAAGATATTAATTGCATATATAGTTCTTCATCGCTCTCAGGAAAAACTATTTGTCCCCTTTCAAGATATTGACGAACATTATCCACCATATATGGTTTTATTTCTTTTTTAATTATCATTTTCGTGTATGGATCCCTAACATCTATACTCTCTCCAAATCCAATTCCTTTCACCCTCTCTTTAAGTTGGCTATGTGGATTTTCTACACCATATTTTTTTAAAAGTTCTACCTGAACTTCACCGTAACCTCGGTCAACATATATGTGTTTTGGTGCGAATAATCTATTTAATTCAATAATTCTATCAACAGCTTTAGTTAAAGTATATTCAGATTTTGCTATTTCTTCTCTATAACAAATTCTTAATTTATTTGAAAATCTTTTATCTTCATAATTGTCGTTGCAAGCTTCAACAACAACTATATTTGTTCCAGCACCGTATTTGTCCCAGTCTACTCCTATAACATGAAAAGATCTTGCTGAAGTTATCTCTGGAATATATTCCCACGAAGGCTCTATAAACGCTGCGTCAACAAATTTTCTTGGATAAACACCTTCAGAATCTTCACCCCAATCAGCCTCTATTTCATGACGATATCCACTAGAAGAGTATTGTTCTCTAAATTCTTCTTCTTGTTCTTTAGAGAAAAATGGGTTACAGTAGGATGGAAACCAAAACTCTTTAAACCTTGGACTATTACACCATTCCCAAAATCTTTCTCTTCTTCCAGTTGGAGTAGAAGCCCCAATTAAAACTTTATCTGGTTGATCTTCAGCGGTTTTTTGGAGCATTGCGTATAGTGCGTCAAGATCGTCTGCATGCATATAGTCCATTTCGTCAAGAATAATTAAATGTGCTTCCTGACCACGAGCAACATCTGATTTACCTCCGCTACGCATACCAGAAGTAAAGAATCTAATAGTTGAGCCATTTGAAAATTGAATCATAAATTGTGGACTAGTTACTTTTCTAGTTATTGAATTCATCACAACTTCATTCTTAGAAGCTATTCTAAGTATTTCTTGATAAATTAATTCAACTTGAGTTTTCATTGGCGCAATAACTAATGATCTTCCATCTTTACGAGTATAACTATAGTGCAAAAGTTGTACAGCTAAACTAAATGTTTTACCGAGACGACGACCAGCCCTCAAAACTTTTCTTAACGATGGATCTCTTAAAATTAAAATTTGATACACACGCAGTGATGCATCTAAAAATTGTTTAGCCCATACAACAGTATCTTTTGCAATATGTATCTGCCTTTGTTGCTCGGTAGATATTCCAGCTGCTAATAAACTTTTATCAACTTCAAATGGTTCATCAACGAGAAGCGCCAACTCTCTATTTGTTAAGTTTCTTTGTATTACTGGTGTGCCATCATTCCAGTTTAAATGAGATAGTTTATTCTGAAAAACCCATTCAATTCTATTTATTTGTTTTATTAAATCTGGATCTTGAGCTCTAATTATTTCCAATAAATCTTCTCTTGGAAGAGCTTCAAGCGCATTTCTAAATTGTTGTGTTTTATTTATAGCTACCATTTTAACCAAAATGAGCTGCCATCATTGCAGCTTCTGTTCCCAATGCACTTCGTGCATTTAAATGTGAATTTTGAATTGCCATAACTCCTCTAGCTCTTGACGTTGCTGCAGCTTCGCTATCCTTATATCCCATTCCAAAAAGTGGTTTATTGATAGATCCTTGCAAAGATTTATTTGCATCTTTCGCTAAGTTTATCCCACTTTTAACAACTTCGCCAGCCATTTTACCTAAATCATAAACTAAAGATGCTGTTCCCAACATTGATAAAGGTTTAAGAGCAGCGCTACCATATCTAGCTAAAAGAACCTTTGATCCACCCTCAGCAGCAAATTTTGCCGTACCTCTTATTCCTAATTCTTTAATAAATCCTTTTTGCAAAACTGCTTCTGCGGTAGTAGTGGCACCAGTTTTTGATAATATTCCAGCTTGTGATAAAACAGTAGATGTTCTTCCCAAAGCCGCTTCTGCGCCTTTAGCCGCATTAATACTTGCAAAACCAAACATTGAATCTGAGGCGTTAGCAAAACCTCTTGCTGCTTGAACATATCCACCAGCTCTTTGACCAAGTTGACCGCCAATAACAGAAGCCATAGCATTTCCGTAAGCTCCTCTTTGACCACTAGCTAATAAACTTTCAACCATTTTTGCATCCGTACTTACGTTTGCATTTGCAATATTCATCATTGTTTGTTTTGCGACAGACAATCTTTTTGCTGCCCTTGATGAACCAGAAAGAGCTCTTGCTTCAATTGCATTTAATTTACCAGCAGCCAAAACACCAGAAATGCTACCACCAGCTAAAAGAGCACCATCATCTACCGCCATACCATATTTTGTTTTTGCAAAATTTTGTAGCTTTGAACTATTGTTTAACATAATGTGGCCTTGAAATGGTGTATATATACCACTCTTGACTGCGCCTTCAGTAAACCCTGTTGCACTTGGTAGTCTAAATAATGCTCTTGGTCTAGCAGTAACATTAGCTGCTCGTGAACTTCTTAGGAAACCCATCTTTAAGTCGCCGGCATGATTTGTTGCCGTTGCCATTCTTTCAGCTCTGGCGCCTAACCGTCCCCTTTTGCCAAAAAAATTTCTAGAATTTCTAGCAGATATTTCTCCACCCTGTCCAGTAAATAATCTAAATTTTTCAGATCTATTAAATCTACCAGCTATATTTTTTCCACTTCTTGAAGTTTCTAAAAATCCACCTCTAACTAAAGTATTAGATCCTCTATGAATACCAAAACCAAGAGACGCAGATATTCCAGGTATATTTTCCATCATGCGAAATGCTAATGGAACATCTTGCTCATCCATTCCATAAGGATCCATTAGTAACCCCTTCTAGAGTTATGCATTCCTAAAACTATATCCCCACTTGCATTAAGCTGATTTGCAATATTTCCAGACGACCTAAAAGGACTTTGTGTAGTAAAAGTTCTATTATCTCTAAAATAATCAATTGGACCACCTAAACCACCTGCCATTCCACCAATAGTTGCTCCAAGCGGTCCGGCAGCAAAACCTCCCATTACTGCGCCTTTCAATGCACCGCCAGCAATATCTGCTGGAACACCATACTGAGGACTCATTGCCAAAAAGTCACCAGGAGCAGTAGCTTGAGCGATTCCACCAAGTACACCGCCAGTTGCTCTACCCATAAAATATCTTAAAGAAAGATCTTGTCCAACAAAAGCTCTATCTGCTTGCTCATCGCCAAATGCAGTTGCCATTGTTGCATCCATTGCTGCTGGACCAGCAACGCTTCCTGCGCCGGCAGCAAAGGTTGCTACACCAGCACCTATCATTAAGGCTTTATTGTTCATAAACCTTTCTCCACCTCTGCCGGCTGCAGCTAGTGCTTTAGAGCCTACAATTCTTTCTGTTCTATTTAAAATACTATTGCCAATTCTTTTGCCAAATGTAGTAAGTGCATTCGCCATTTTTATCCTCCGTATAGATGACTATACTTATTTGATCCCATTCTATTATGACCTATTTTTCCTCTATCCAAACCACCGACAATACCAGCGGTAGATAGAACATCTAGTCTAGAGCCACCACTGTTTTGTATTTGATAATTACCGTAATAAGATCCAGCTTCATAAGGTTGCTGTTCCATTGATTCACTATAAAAACTTTGCTCTTCATGTTTCTTGAATAAATAGTAACCAACACCAATTCCTAGTGCACCAAGTGCAGCTACTCCTAATTTAGGTTTAAATTTTTCATACATTTCAACTATGTTTGAAACATTTCTTCCAGAAATACCTTCTGTTCTACTTTTTTTTGCTATTTTCATTAAAGCTTTATTATCAAGAAATTCTTCTTTAGACCTATCTAGTGTTTCAATCAATTTTTGACCAGCCGTTTTAATATCTCCCAAAACACCAGCGGCCTCAGCAGCTTGTGCGTTAAAAGCCGGTGTTAATCTTCCCACTTGTCCATGTTGATCCAAAAATTGATAAGTCATGCGTAAAAGCACGTCGTTACCCGCAGGGTCTTTTCCTAATCTTTGCAAAGATTCAATTAATTCAACTATTTCATCAGTTTGCCCAGTATTCAAATATCCGGCAACAACATCTCTTTCCATTAAGGATTGAGCTATTTCATCAACAACATTTGCCCTTATAACAGACTGCTGTTTGCCTGGACCACCATTTTTAACCATTAAATTTTGTATATCTTCTTGAATTTTTGCAAATACATCTGTATCTGAACGCATCACTCCTGTCATTTGACTGTGTGAATCATATAATGATTCAGCTATCATTTGAGCTTCATTTCTTTGTAACTTAAGAGCAACATTAACTCTTTGATATGCTTTAGCTTGATCTGTTGCTGGTATTTCAGCTACAGATAAATACATTTCCCTACCCATCATATCCTGCATAGCTTCAGAGCCCTGTTTGCCGGTTAAAAGCTCTGAAACATAATCAAACGGAAGTAAGATTTTTTTAGCAACTTGCCCACCGGAAGCAACTCTTGCTTCTGTTTGCGCATAAAAATGTGTCATTCCTAATTGAGACAAAAATTCATCATAAACTTGCTGATTTGATGCATACCCGAAAGTTTTAGCTAATGCCGTACCTGCGTCAACGACTTTTTGAGTTGCGTTAGGCGCAATATTTATTCCCTCCTGATAAGCCTGTGTTGCTATGCCAGAGGTAGCTTTAGCGCTTAACATTGAGGAAAGTTTATCTCTTGGATCAAGAAAGAAAAATGGATCTCCTATTTGTTTCATTAACTTTGAATACTCGTCAAATTTTCTAAAAGTAAAATTACTTACTTCACCTTGAACCATTCCAGTATTTAAAGAAAATTGAAAAGTTGGATCCCTTCTACCTCGCACAACCTGTATAGCGTCGTTCATCGTTGAAATCCTATGCGTACCAAACTCTTTGAATACTGCACCAGTATTTTCTGCAAAACGTTCAAAATTAAAATTAGTTACAGTACCAACAGATGTAGCATTAGCCATATTTGTCATCATCTGTTCATATGATGATTTTGAAAGCATGTCAAAACCGGTTCCTATAACAGATAATGCCGCTCTATTTATAGAAACAGTTTGCCCACCCATAGGAATATCTTCAATCAAACCAAGTGCACGAGCCTGTGCATCATTCCTTGCGGCACCAATTACTGCCTGCATTTGTTGTCGTGCTAAATTTTGATCGGAAAATAAGTACCCTGCTTCATCTCCACCTTCTGCAAAAAATCTAATACCACCACTGCCATACTTAACATGTCCAACTCTACTTGAAACTGTAGACGGTAAAGAAACCGCTCCAAATGCATCAACTTCACTTGCTCCAGAAATTGCTAGCTTTACATTTCCTAAACCTTCATTAGAAATATAATTAAACATTCTTTCTGACATTGCTTCACTAGACAAATCCGTAACTCTTGTCATTGGACCAAGTTGTGCAGATTGCTGAATTTTCATTCTAGTAAGTTCTATCATTCTCTCCGTTGCTGTTGCTGCAGCAGAATTACTTAAATGACCTCTTTGCGAAACAGTATTTAAACTACTTCTAAAATCTAATTCCCCACTATTAATATATTTTGTTATATATGCTTGCAGCATTGTATCAACGTCTGCTGTATGGGAACCTTGTCCTAAAATAGTTTGAAATACGTTTTTTTGATTTGGATTAATATCCCTTGCCATTAAATCAAGTAAATTGGTATTTGCAGCAAAGTTTCCAACACCAACATATGTAGCTTTACCACCAGTATCTATTTGAGATAATTCTTCTACACCAAAAAATTTTTTAGCGTACTCAGCGCCTCTTTGTTCTCCAGATGTTGCAGTAACTAATTTTGAAGCTTTTTCATGAACATAATCTCTTGCAATCATCATTGTGTCCATAAAATACATTGAATCAGAATTTCTTTTTTCTAAAAACATTCTCATGTATTGACCTAATTCACTGTCTTCAGAAAAATTCTTTAGTGAATATATAGTTTTAAAGAGTTCATTAACATCGAAGTTTGCGTTATGTGCGATAACCTTATCGGCGTTTGCCATTTCCTTGAAAAGATTAGTAAATTTAGATAAAACTTGATCTTCATCTAACATGTGCAGGTTTTCTTTAAGAGCTATTGATTCTACTAAAGAAGAGTTCTTTGCTGTTGCAACTCCGCCTATTTTATCAGTTTTATATCCAAAAGTTAAGTCTTCAACTGTTTCAGGTAAACTTAATCCAGTTGCTTGACGATAACTTTGTCTAGTAACGGAAACGCTTCTAACCTCTATATCCTTCATTACACCAGTGCTTTCAACGTCTATGGTTAAAATATTATTCATTTGATCTGCAAACAAGTTTCCACTTTTTCTTGCTTGAATCTGAGCAGCTGTTCTTTCAACTTGTGCTGCTGACATAATATTTCGTGTGTTAACATCATAATCGGCAAAATCAGAAGAAAATGGATCTAAACTAAAGTTTAACTCTCTATATATAACGCTCATTGGATGGGTGGCAGCTGTATCAACCTCATATTTAAATGATCTACGAAACTGATTAGCTTTTCCCGGAATTGGTATACTTGGAAAACCTGCGGATTGAAAAACTTGATCACCTTTTATTCCAATAGCCTTATACATATCTTTCATTTTTACTTGTTGCTCATAACTTAAAACGCTTAGATCTATCATGCCAAGCCTTTTAAACATACTCATATCTGTATTTTGATAACGTAAAGCTAAATTTTTTTTATCAGCTATTAACTCATTATAAGTTAACTGAAACTGTCTTAAGGTAGTCATTGACTCTTCCGCTGTTCCAAAAATATTAGAAAATATATCATCAGTTAGAATTGATGCGCCAATAGCAGCGTTGGGGGCATTGCTTGCAAAGCCTGCTTGAGATTTTCCTATAATATGTTTAAACGAATCAAACGGGTTCATTATGTAAATTATTCTTGTTCAATAATATTTGAATCTATATATTCATCTAATTCATAAATCCCTAGTTTTTGCTTTAACATTTTTTCTCTTTGAAGTTCTATACTTTGGACTTTATGAATAATATCAGATATTGCTTGAGCGCTATCAAGTTGAGATTGTCCAACTTTTGCTTTTGCCTCTCTTGTGGCCAGCAATTGATTTCTTAAATCTTTTCTTCTTTTATGCAGTTTGTCTTCAAGTTCCACTGCTAGGTGTAGCTCTTTCTTTAAAATTGGCTGACCATCATTATCAACGCCAATAACATTTTCTTGTATAAAATGTTCTTTAGCCAAAAGTTTTGTTTTTCTTATATACTGAACTTCTTGATCAACTAAATCCCTGATCATTGATACTTCAACTAAGTTGTCAGAACTAACATCCAATTGTTCCATATATTCTGCGGTAAACTGTGAAACAATTGACATTTCTATTGGACAGGGTTTTCCTCGTGGTGCCAAATTTTCTTTTAATAAAGGACATGTGTCCGCAAAAGTACATTTGTTTGCTTCACAATTCATGGGAATAGAAGAAAACATTGACGTTCTTGTTTTTTGCGGTCTAACTAGCTCAACAGCTTTTTCTTTTTCTTCGTCCGTCCATGTATCTGGGAAGAATAAATCTGGTCTTAATGATTCAAAGTTTTTCAAAAACTTATCTTTAGATACTTTTTCAATTTCGCCCATTTAAATCAATCCATTCACTAGAGTATGAGCTATCAGAATAATATTTAAAAACTGTAACAGATTTACAGTTTCCACAGTAGCTATCTCTAACTAAACAATTTTGTGTAAAATCAAAATATTCAGAGACAACTTCTGTTTTACAATTACACCTGTGGCACTTCACCATACCCGATTTCGTCAAGTGCTTTTACTAAACCTTTTTGAAGTTTTTCTGCAAGCTCTGCACTTTGGGCTGCATTTAAAAATATTCCAACTTCTCTGATTTCATCAGAAGTTAAATAGCTTGCTATCCTATATCTAGATCCTTTGCATATATCACAGTATATTTCTTCTATGTCTACTCTACATGAACACGGTTCAAGTATTTCAAAAAATTCAAGGGCTGATGCAATATCAAACCATTTGTTTTTAAAAAGTTTTTTTGTTTGCTCTTTATAGGCGCGAAGTTTTTGTTGATCATTTGATAATAAAGTTCCCATATCAAGAGACTGTTTCATTAGTTCATTAATAGTTCTGTATAAAAAATTTCCTAACTGAAAATCACCATTAACGTCTGTGTATTTTTTCCAGTCATTCATATTTTTTTTCCTTATTATATTTTTTAATAGAAGTTTTTAATTCTTTTTTAAGAATTTTTATTTCTTCTTCTTTTTTTTTAATATCTTGTTTTAAAATATTATTTAAATCTTTTCTTGTTGGACCATAAACTAATTCATTTTTTATCTTAAACATAAATCACCTTCTCAAATATTTTTATATAATTCTATCATCTATATGCGCCTCTTGCACCAGATGAAGTTCCTCTTCTTTCCCTTCCACCCAAATATGCACCAAGTCCAATAGCTCCAGCTCCAGCAAGAAGCATGCCGTTTCTACCTTTTAGAAATTTACTGACATTTCTACCTTTGTCTTCTGTAATAGCTTGTGTAGCAATTTTACTTGCGGCGTCCGATGAACCGCTAGCTGCAGAACCAATAGGAACTCTACTAGCTTTCCTATAACCACCAGTTCTACCAGCTTTACTTCTCTCAATATTTTCTCTAACTCGCTGCCCCATAGCTACGTTGAATTCTGCTCTACCAGGACCCAACATTGGCGAATTAGCAAGCCTATAACCACCAGTTCTACCAGCTTTACTTCTCTCAATATTTGCAAGAACATTCTGTCGCCTTAATGATGCAGCTCCATGTTGCTCCATTCTTTTTCCGGCTAAAGCTTCCATTCTAGAAATGCCTGCGCCAGACCCAGACCTCGCTCTATTTGCATCAAGATTTCCCAATATTGTTCTTCTTTGAGCGTTTTGTCCTCTCTTTATTCTAGCAAGTTCGCCTCTACCCGGACCGTACATTGGCATTGGTTCTGGTCGCATTCTTGCTCCAGATGATGGTCTAACACCTCTGCCCTCTAGTCCACCACCGACTGGCCTAGCGCCTCTGCCGGGAGCGCCAACGCGTCCTCTAGTTGACAATCCAGGATCTGCTGCAGCTAACCTAGCTTGCCTTCTCGCATCTAATACTCCACCATAATCAGCTGTACTTGCTAAAACTCTACCTCTACTACCTTCTAATCCACCAAGAGTAGATGTTTGAGTTCCAAAAAGTGAGTTAAAATTGTCTCCCAATACCGCATTATCTCCCCCATGAGAACCTATAAATATTCTAGGACGCGATGTTGCTCCACTAGGACCTGTTGCTGTTCTTGGAACATATGGAAGTTTTACTCCAGGTATATAAGGCATATGCCCTCCTATTTATTAGTTATAATACTAAATAGTAAGAGGTTTTTATTTAAGCCTCATTATTTGTTGATGTTGCTATTTTTTTAATTGGCTTTTTAATATTAAAAACAAAATTATCATCAAAAAAATCTATATGAAAAATAGTGCCTCTAGGAATATGGCTTTTTACCATAACTTTAGCCAAAGAAGTTTCTATAGTATCTCTTCTAACTTGAGATATTCCACGTGCACCCTTAACAGTATCAATACCTTTTTGTATTAAGCCATCAATAACTTTATCTGTATATTCAATAATTAAACCTTTTCTTGATAGTTTTTCTGCAACTAGAGACATTTCAAGTTCAGCTATTTTTTCGCAATCATTACGACTTAAATGATTGAAAACTATAATTTTATCAATTCTATTAATGAACTCAGGTCTAAAGTATTTATCTATAGCTTGATGCGTATTTTTTTCAACTAGTGATCTTATTGGAATTTGTGAAGTTTTTCTATCAAAATCAACACGGTTAGTGAAACCAGTTCCAGTTGAAATCAAATTTTCAACAGTTTTTTCATTTCCCAAGTTTGTTGTCATAATAATTATTGTATTTTTAAAACTAACAACATCACCTTTTGAATCTGTTACGCAACCTTCATCAAAAATACGCAAAAAAGTATTCCAAATATCTGGATGAGCTTTTTCAACTTCATCAATTAAAACAACAGAATATGGATTTTTTTTAACTTGATTAGTTAATTGACCACCATCATCATGGCCAACATATCCTGGAGGTGATCCAAGCAGTTTTTGATTCTCGTGTTTATGCTGAAATTCACCACAATCAATTCTAATCATAGGGGTATCTTCATCAAAAAGATATTTGTGCAGGCATTGTGCTAAATGGGTTTTTCCAACACCTGAACTTCCTGCAAATAAAAAACTTCCTAATGGCCTATTAGGATCATGCATATCAGCTTGAGATCTTGCTAAAGCAGAAACTATTTCATCTATAGCCTCATCTTGACCAATCACATTAGACTTTAAATAAAAATCTAAACCAAGAAACTTTTGTTTAGTTATTTTCTTTGTCTTTGACTGCTTACTAACTGGTTGTGCTCGTTTTGCTTTTTCAAGCATTCTTTTTATCTCTGCAATACTTGCTTGAGACAAATCTCCATCGTTTTCAATAGGCGCTGTCATAAAAGCTATTGTTAACCAATATTCTAAATCTAGAGATGGATTTAACATAATACATCCAGCGTATATTGCATCTAATGTTCGTTCCGCTGCGGTTCTTGTCATCATTGCTAATGAACCGGCAACATCAGTATTTAAATTAAATACAACATGCTGAAGAACACGTTTTTTACGATCTTTAGCGTTTTTAATCTTTTCGTTGAATTCGTTAGCTTCTTCAACAGTTAACACTTTGAATTTTACATTTGCATGCAATTCGCTGACAAATATCTGATATATCTGCATGCCATCTCCGTATTCTTTATTATTAAAAAATTATATATATGTATATATTATTATTATTATATACTTATACGTTATATATAAGTATACGTATAGTATATAGAATATATAAGTATATAGTAAGGGGTAGGGGGTAGGGGGTCCCAGTCCACACTAGCACATTTTTGAGTATAAAATCAATTTGAACTATTATAATCTTCTATTGAAGGATGTGGTTCTTGGCACGGTCCACAAATACTCCAATATCTCAAAATGTCATCAACTGTGTTGAAACGGTTTTTTAATAGATATATTGCTATACTGTATTCGTTTGTGAGTTGTATTTTTTTGCGCATAATGCTCCTATGCTGTATAATTGTTGGTACAAGATTATACCATTTTGAAGGGATTTATTCAAAGATGTCAGAAGAACAATCAGCTGGTTCTGAATCAAAAGCATTAGAACTTGCATTAGCTCAACTGGACAGACAATTTGGTTCTGGGACAGTAATGAGATTAGGCTCCAAAAATGTTCAGAAGTGGCCATCAATATCAACTGGTGCTCTAACATTAGATGCTATCCTCGGTATAGGCGGACTTCCTCGTGGTCGTATTGTTGAGATATACGGTCCAGAATCATCTGGAAAATCTACAATAGCTTTAACTGTTGTTGCTGAAGCGCAGAGAGCAGGGCTAAAGTGTGCCTATATTGATGCTGAACACGCTCTTGATCCTAGCTATATGCATGATTTAGGAATTGACTTAGATAATCTATTGTTGGCTCAACCAGATTATGGCGAGCAAGCTATTGAAATTGTTGATCGTTTAGTTAGAACGGGTGAGCTTGGTGTTGTAGTTGTTGATTCTGTTGCAGCACTAATTCCTAAAGCAGAATTAGATGGTGAAATGGAACAGGCTCAAATGGGATTGCAAGCTCGTATGATGGCTAAAGCTATGAGAAAATTGACTGGTTTAGCTTCTCAGCATAAAACACTCATTATTTTTATTAATCAGTTGAGATCTAAAATAGGTGTTATGTTTGGTAATCCAGAAACAACTCCTGGTGGCTTAGCATTAAAATATACTGCGTCAGTTAGAATTGATGTTCGCAAAAAAGAAGAACTTAAAGACAAAGCTGGCAATCCTATAGGTGTTAAAGTTAAAGCTAAGATTATTAAAAATAAAGTTGCTCCACCAATGAAAATTGCTGAGTTTGATATTTATTATTCAAAAGGCATAGACCAATTTGGCTGTATTTTTGATTTAGGTATTGATCATGGAGTTTTTAGTCAAAAAGGTGCATGGGTTTATTATAATGGTGAATCTTTTGCTCAAGGACGAGATAACGCAATAGAAAAGTTGCGTGAAAATCTTGATATTGTAAACGAAATAAAAGAAATCTCAAGCAAATGACATTTAATCCAATTATTTGTCCGGACTGTAGTTATCCACCAAATTTTATTGTTAAACAGCTCCCAGTAATCAAATCTGATTCTGAAGAAGAATCACACTGTCTAAGATTTAATGTTACCTGCAGAGATTGTGGTGACGTGTGGGAAGAAGAAGTGGATAACGATTAGTATGCAAATAAAATATTATTTAGACTATTTATTAATAGCAAAACAGGTTGACAATATCTTTTACTAGATAGTTACTATACTCCACATAGACTTTGGGGTATAGTTATGGATTTTGTTCGTAAAATATTAGAAATTTTTGAAAATTCTTTACAGAATGATGATACAGGGTTCTGTACATTTCCGCATGTATCCGCAGAGGATTCTGAGCATTATATTATAACAATATATCCAGAAATTAATGGATATCTTATTTTTGCCGTTGTACCAAAAGATCAGTGGTTAATGATCATTGATATATGTCAACTAACTTCCAGTAATGTGCAAGATATGATTAGCTATCTTGTTGATAACGATGAAATAACTTCTTTAGTTATTGATCCAAGAAATTTGGAGTAAATAATGTCTTTTCAAATTAAATTTTTTGGAGTAACTCACACATTTGATTCAGAAGAACAAGCCCTTAACAAGGGTTGGCAAAAAAGTATTAGTAAAAAAGGTGGAGTTACTTGGTCTCCCCCGGAAATGAAGGCTAAAGTACGGTTGAAGGAAGATGCTACTGAGGCAGACATCAAGTCAACCTTAAAAGAAATAATAGGTAAGGATTCTTTTGATATTGACAATCTTCCTAAACCAGTAACACCTGTTTCTACTGCGCCTATTTCTACTGTGCCCATTGATAACTTTGTATCAAAATCAGAACCTATCAAACCAGCGCGAATAAAAGCTAAAAAAAACAAGGTTAAAAAAAATAAGGCTAATAAACTTCGTTCACAAAATAATTCTTCTATCAAAACTGGAAAACGAACTGTAGAAATTAAACCAATATATGTTAATCCGGCAACCAGGAAACCTGCAGGCCCTCACCCAATAATGACTGGTAGACGAGGTAAAAAGATGGGGTCAATGGACAGAAGAGTTGCAGCTGGATTTACAGTTTTTGTTAATGATGAACAAACTGCATCAATTATACATGATCCTTTGAATCAAAAGTCACTTGCTAATCCGATTGAGGATGAGCTTAGAACATTTGTAGATAAAAGTGGTCGCCGTAGGGTAAAAGCAGGAAGATTTGTTGAAACAATCAACAGAACGTATACTGGTGGACAATTTGTTCCTGATTATATGAGCGCCTTAGACCTTGCTAGATCACGGATGTCCAGAGGCATGCCGTTGGCTGATGATTTAGTTTCTATACTTGAAGAAAATATGTCTCAATCTCAAATAGAACAGTTAATACGTCAAACAAAGTATGTCAACACTGGTGGAGGAAACGCAATTCGTTTAATGGATAGACTTGGTATAGATATTGAAGATTTTGACAGATTATCTTATGGGCAGGCGTTGAGAATTAGCGATTCTGAAAGGAAAATAGCAGAGCAGCGAGCAGAGCAAAAACTTTTAAGACAACAAGCAACTGCCGAAAAACTTCGCCAAAAAAATTTAGAAAAACAAACCTTTGAGGCAGAAAAAAAATCTAGGTTATCTTTACGTAGACAACCAATGTCATCAGATGATCTACAATTCTTCAAAAAAGCTGAAACACCTCTTGTTGCTGAAATAGCCAGTGAAACTCCAAAGCCTTCTGCTGTCACACCAAAAGTTGTTGAAAGACCTATGGAAATTATCAGAAAAAAAGTAACTTCTCTAAGAACAGCTGAAGGAATGTTAAACGCTAATGTTTTATCTGCTGGTGTTGTAGCCGGCGCTGCCGGCGCAGCCTACCTGTATAATAAAGGTAGAGGAGAACGCCAACTACAATAGTTGATTTCGCCGTACAAACAATAAAAAAAGACGCTTCCGTGGATATGCACAGAAGCGTCTTTTGTTTTGTTATGATTAAGAACAAATTTTAGTAATCATACCCTTGCTCATACCCTAGTTCATCATAGACTTCACGAGTATAACTAGACTCATATCTGTCATCATCATCATAATAACTTTTAGTGTTCAAAATACCTCCAAACGGATTAATACCCTGAAAGCAGATAGGGCATCTCATAGCTGTCCCTAACAGTTCATCTGCAACCTGGAATTCTTCTCCACATGTTGGACATTCCATGTATTCACTCATTTGTTTTCCTTTGTTTGTGTGAGCATTATTGTCACTCACTTGGTGTGTAGATAGAGAAGTATAAGCACTGTGTATTTGAGATTGCAAGTAGTTTTACAGATTTTTTCTTGTGGCGGCCGTCACCATATATGTATATATGTTTATATAAGTTCTAATAGGGTAAAAATACAGAAAAAAATATAGGGGGGAGATAATTAGTATTGGATTTGTTGCAAACCTTAAACGTGCCCACCGGGGTATGGGGTTTGTAACGGAAAGGATAGTAATGAAGAATATGATGAAGTTTAGTGTAATGATATTAGTGGAAGATTTAATTAGAAGGATGGGGGATGAGAAAGGTTTAATATTGGTTGATATAGACGGAACATTAGTTTTTAAGACTAATGTTGATAAAGAGGGGGATAAGGATTTTCAAGGTATTGTTGGTTTTGGTAAAGACTTCTGGGATGTATGGAATGAAAAGACTATACATGCTAAGAAGTTAGTAATAGGAGTAGAAGTGGTTAAAGAGTTAAAGAGAAGGGGTTATACGATAGTTTGTGTAACTGTAAGAGGAAGTAGTGGAAGAGGTGTAACGGTGAAGAAATTGAAGGAGATTGGTGTGTGGGGATATGTTGATGGTTTGTGGATGAGACCGTTGGTATGTGAGAAGTGGTATTGGGAGGAGGAGGTGAATAAGAATAGAAAGGATAGTAGAAATGGTAAGAAATGGGG
>Ga0129333_10000709_pt1 | contig 28677 bp, 29 predicted proteins | sample CPB6_08_DNA_FD_94474 | JGI IMG/M metagenome (GOLD analysis project Ga0129333, IMG submission 94474) | Freshwater to marine salinity gradient microbial communities from Chesapeake Bay, USA - CPBay_Sum_0.6_0.8_DNA | ecosystem: Environmental > Aquatic > Marine > Coastal | place: USA: Chesapeake... | reverse complement strand
TTTCAAATATTCATTATCATCCTAAAATTTATAAATCTATTTTTTATTTATTATTTATTATTTTTTATTTTTTATACAGATGGATTACTAATGGTTTCTCCTCATCCACCCTTCATAAATGTATTATTTGTTGATAGGGAAATATTTTCTCCTCATCCACCTTTCATTAAATATCTTCTTTTCTTTGTGCGCGTATTTTTAGAAAATTTACGCTTAGTTTTGTATTTTCTTTTCTTAGAAAAGTTAAATAGCGAAAAAAAGTTTTTAACAAACCTCATATAAATACGCGATAAAAAATTTATATTAGTATTTCAGAACCAATATTATCGTTTAAGATAGGTTTAGGTAGAAAATCTTCGTGATTGTTATTATTAGTATTAGTATTATTATTATTATTATTATTATTAATATTGTTATCAATATTGTTATTATTAATATTGTTATCATTTTGATTATTTTTATTATTTATAGAAAAATCATTTGTCTGACTATTATTTAAACTTTCAATATTTAGTTTTTTAACAGTATCGCGTTTAATATTTTGAATTTGAAGAGCGTACATTCCCATATACGGAGAAATCGCTAAATTATTCATGTATGTTCTATAATAAAAGCAAGAAATACTAGTATTTTTTGTAAATTTTATGCTATACCACCAATAAGCAGGTATAAATAAAGTTTTACCAGGTGTTAGTGTAAATTCTAAACATTTAATTTTATCAAAATCAGCTTTATATTTAAGTTGTGGAGTCCAAGGATTAATTGGCGACTTAAATTCAAAATTCTCATAATCATAATTAGGATACAAATATTTTATACTATGAGGAGGTGTAAGTTTTACTTGAGCACTTCCTTCCGTTAAGAGAAAAAAATTACGATAATTAATTTTATATCTAAATGGAGTACAAGTGTCGTTACTACCGAACATAATATCATAATTACAATTAGAAACCATATATGGTCTTAAGAATTCATCATTATATTTAAGATTTTTAATAACCCCAGTTTCTTCTAAAAAATCAATATTGTTTTCAGTAAAATAACATGAATTTTTATCTTCGTCGAATAATTTGACAGATGAGTGTAATGGTAAGGGAATATATAATTCATTATTTTTATCAGTTTCGTTAATATTTCTTATTTTGATTTCAAAAGCAGGATAATTGTTTGAAATATATGTTTTATTGGAATAGTCAATTATTTTAACACAATCAAAATCAAACAATACAGGTTGCCTTAAATCACAAATGGTTTCAAGTTTTTCCTTACTAGGGTCTTCTATTTCATACATTTCTAAATCTTCTCCAGTTTTTAAATGAAATTGTATATGTAAATATATAAATAATACTAAACAAAAAATAAAAATACTTATTATTATTTTCATAGTCTTAAATAAAAATAATAATAATTTTTAAAAAGTAAAACGAAACCATTTAATCATTTAATTTAGGCGCTATAAAAAACACAATATAACTATCATCTCCTAAATTATAATTAATTTTCATAGGTCTTTCGTTACTCAGATAGAAATCTATATCAGATGATAATTTATTTGTGATACACATTTTATTCATATAAGCGATACTATATGTTAAAGAAACCTTTTCCCCTTCGACAATACTAAAACTATTTAAATCATCAATTGCAATATCAACTCGCATTTCACCAGATGTTCCGTCGGTTATCATATAAATATTTTCTTCATTACAATTTATTACGATATCGTTACCAAAATTGCCCAATTGAGTAAAAATGTCTGTAATTTGTTTAGATTGAATAGAAAATTCTGTATCATATTCAGTTTCTGGAATATTCATTTCTTCGTAATCATATTCACATAGAGGCATTTTAAATGTTTTTTTAAAGTCTCCCTTTTTTACTTCATTACTTCCAAAATAAATATGTAAAAAGTCTTGTTCTTTATTATTCATTGTAATCATTATTTGTTGATTATCATTTTTAGTACTTATAATCGAATAAAAAATAGATGAATCAAAACATATCTTATATTCAGATTCTATATGATATTCATTAAACCATAAGTTTGATATTTTAACATTATATAAACATATATGTGATTTATCCATTCCTTGAATATGTAAAAAATCATTAAAAAGAGATAAATTAATTAATGAAGAACAATTCTTTAAAACATTAAATAGAGATATAAAAATTTCTTTTTTTCTTTTATCACTAATAGTTATTTTCATATATTTTAAAATATTATATTGTATTTAATATATTATTTTATATAAAACTATTAAGTGCTTGAAGTTAATTCTTGTTTAATCATTTTTTTTAGGTCTACTATAATATTAGTATTATTAGTATTATTAGTATTATTAGTTTCTTGTTCATTATTATGATTTTCCGTTAAAGAATCATTATTATCATTATTATCATTATTATCATTAATACAATTAATACCATTTTCATTTAAAATTAAATTATTGTCAATTTCAAAATTTTTTTCTAATTCAGTAATAGCAAATTCATAATCAGAAAATTTATCGTTCGTTTGTTCAACAAACATGTCATATTTAAGCATAAAAGATTTAAGAATGTCTTTTGTTTCAACTAATTCTCTATTAAATCTAAAAATTTCTTGAGTATTCTTAGATAATTCAATTGTATATTTGTTAACATCATCGGCTATTTTATTAACTAGTTCTTTTAGAGAAGTTAATTCATCAGTTATTTTTATGATTTCTTCATTTGATACTGAATTAGAAGGAATTTCTCTCTTTTCAATTGTTTCAATCCTATCCATTAATCCTAAAAAAACACTATTATCTACTACTTTAGAATTTTCAGGTAATCTAATATTTTCTTCATATGAATCTCTGTTTTGACTTTCATGATTAGTTTCAATAATCCATTGTTCAACTCTACCTAATCTTAAAGTAATTAAACCGATAGCGTCTGAAATACTTAATTTGGAAAAAGGTAATCCATTTTGCGCTTGTTGTTGAGATTGTTTTACTTGTTGATAAGCGTTATTTTGTGATGGAGTTGAAGTACTTCTTGCGATTCTTACATTAGGTGAAGGTGGAGGCATATTTTGATAAAAACCATTAGGTGGTTGAGCAAACGCTGCTTGTGAACCAATAGAAGTTACTGGTCTATTACCTGATACAGGAGGTACGTTATCTCCTGCTCTTCTTGCTCTAGCTGCTGCGAGTGATCTTGAACTCATAATATTATTTTATAATTTCTTTCTAAATATCTTACGCATAAATATAAAATTAAAAAAATAAAAAGTTTATAGTATAATTTATAATATACATTTTTTAAGCAACCATCGCAACCTTAATAGCTTCATGGCTTTTATAATTATGAATTTCAAAATCTTCAACCTGATAATCATTAATATTCTCTCTAACTTCTTTAATTGAAACTGTTGGAAATTCAAAAGGTTCTCTTGTTATTTGTAATTTAGCCGCATCTATAGCATTCTCATAAAGGTGACAATTACCCATAAAATAAACAAATTCATGCGCTTCTAAACCACAATGTTTCGCTAGTAAATGCGTAAGAAAAGAATATGATGCTATATTAAATGGCGAACCAAGAACGCAATCTATACTGCGCTGGACCATCATACAACTCAATTTATTACCATGATGGACGTTAAATTGACATAAAATATGACATGGTGGTAACGCCATTTGGTCTAGTTGACAAGGGTTCCAAGCAGTCATAACGAGACGACGACTCGTGCGCTGTTTGGGGTCTTTTAATGCGTCAATAATTTGTTGTAATTGGTCGATTCCTTTGAAATTTATAGTATTTTTATGAATATCATTAGGGTCATTATCTAATAATCTTTTTCCAGTAAAACAATTATAATTAGCGTTAAAATTTCTCCATTGATATCCATAGCCAGGACCAATTAAATCTTCACGAGTTAGCGTAAGACCTCGACTATCCAAAAATTCTCTCGAAGCATTAGCGTCCCAAATATGAACACCTTGTTCTTTTAATAATCTGTTATCGGTTTCACCGCGAATAAACCACAATAATTCCTTTAGACAAGTCTTCCAAGCAGTTTTTTTAGTAGTTAAAATAGGTATCCTACCATCTTTAAGAGAGAAACGCATAGATGCACCAAATATACTTTTAGTTTTACCATTTCTACCTTCTTCCCAAACACCATTTTCAAGAATATTTTCTATTAAATTTAGGTATTGATATTCTTCGTGATTTTTTTTATTAATATTTAAAAAAATATTATTAGAAATCTTTATGTCATCTTTATGGTGTTCAAATTGTTCTTTATTTTGTGGGTCCTGTTTAATAAATTCAGTTCTAATTCTGTTAATCCCAGTAGCGTATTCTTCAGCTATATGTTCCATAATATATTTAGAATATAAGTTTTTAAATATTTTAACATAAATAGATTAAAATATTTTAACATAAATAGATTTTAAATATTTTAATTTCTAATTATAAATCATAATGGATACTTCAGACGAATCAAACAAAAACTTTTTTAAACATGTTTTCAATTTTGACGACGATTCAAAATCAGACATATTAAATATAATTCAATACGCTCTAATAGCAATAATTCCTGTCGTTATTTTAAATAAAACTATAGGTAAATATGTTCCTGAAGCAGATGACAAAAAAGGTAGTTTAGAAATAACATCTGAAATACTTATTCAAGTTATAGTGACATTTATAGGTTTATTAATAATACATAGAATAATTACATTTATTCCTACGTACAGTAGTATAAATTATCCGGAATTTAATATTGTTTACATAATTTTAGCAGTTTTAATGATTACAATGAGTTTACAGACAAAAATAGGCGAAAAAGTTACTATTTTGGTAGATCGTGTAGTAGAATTATGGGAAGGAAAAACGGAAAAAAAGAAAAATGGTAAAAATGGTAATATAAAAGTATCTCAACCAATTTCTGGACAACAAATAACACAACCGATACCTTCTGTTGACGGAACATCAATTAGTTCATTGCCTACAAATGATTTACAATATGGTAGTCCAGCAACAATTCAACCACAACAACTTCCAAATTATGACGCTATGTATAGACAAGATACGACACCTTTAGTTGGCGCAGCGACTCCAGGGGTTACTCAAGAATCTTTCGGTCCGGTCGCTGCTAGTGAATTTTTAGGTGGAGGTTCATTCGGTAGTTCTTGGTAAAAAATCATATAAATATAATTAAATATATATTTATATGGACGTACAAAAATTATTAAAAGCGCTCGATGATGAATCAAACGAAACACTATTAAATTTTACGACAACAAAAATTAAAGAAATGAATTTAAATATATTAAAAGAATTACATCTTTCAAGAAAAGAAACCTTAGAAATTTTAAAAAAATTAGATGGATACAAATATATTGATGAGATGAATGAATTGAAATATGGAACATATATAAGATGGATTCCGATTGATGACCCAGAAAATATATATTTAACAAAGGGCGCTATATTTTGTGAAATAAAAATAACGGATAATGGAGTATTCTGTGTATGTAAAAATTTGGGTTTTATGTCAAAACATTTTCAAATATCTATAGACAAAAATTTAATATTTCAAAAATTAACAAACCAAGAATTAGTTTTGTTATCAGCGTTGGAACATATAACAAAATGATAAAGGAAGTAGGATTTCTATTTTCTATTTTTTCTTGTTTTGTTACAATTTTTACAGTCATTAAATAAACCAGTTATAAAAGACCCTCCTTTTATCATGTTCATGTGTTCTAAATGTATAGGTTTTTTAACAGATGAAATTTTTTTTCCTTTTCTATATTTGGTTACACTTTTATAACCCTTTCCATTTCTAATCGATACTTTGCGAATAGTTTTTAGATTACCAACATTTTTTACCTCAACATTTTCATATCTAAATTGTTCCATATATACTAAATTAATATAATAAATTATTATAATTATTTAATATATGATTACACGTATGCTTATTCATATAGTCCATATACTTATTATAGGAGGGTTATTCTTATACATTGGGACTCAAAGAGAAAATATACCACAAATTCTATTTACAATATTATTTTATTTAGGATTTTTTATAATATTTTATCACTTATTTAAACTATATGGTTATTTGCTAGAAGGTAAAAACTATTGGGTCAATTTGATACACATTTTAATAATCGGACCTCTATTAGTTTTAATTGGTTATTATAGAGAGAAAACAAAAAGATTATATTTTGAGTTATTATTAATGTTAGGTTTTGCATCAATTGGTTATCATGGATATTATTTATATTTATTATTAAGTTAAAATTTATATAAAAAAAATTGATAACTTTTATTATTTAAAATAAATAAACAAACAATAAATAATAAATGACAGAATATTTATATGATAAGTTTTTAAATGAATGGTCCAATAAATGGTTTCAATATATTTTAGATAATCCTAACGAAAGATGGGATTGGTATGGATTATCTAAAAATCCAAATATAACATGGGACGTTATTATTAATAATTTTAATAAACCTTGGAATATGTATGCGATATGTATGAATCCGAATTTAACTAGACAAATAATTAATGATAACTGGGACCATTTTATTTTAAATGGTATAGTTATGCAAAATGAAAAATATATATTTAATGAAGTAAAATATATTTACACAAATAAAAACCTTCCATTTAAATTAATAGAAGAGGCGTATCATTCTGTAGATAACAATCATTATACAATGTTACAATTTTTAAGTAAAAATCCAAATATAATAAGTTATGGATTATTAGAAAAAAATGTGAATGATGATTGGGATTGGAAAGAATTATCTTTAAATCCTTATATTACATTTGATTTTGTTAAAAAACATATAAAAAAACCATGGAATTATAAATATTTATCTTTAAATCAAAATATAACATTAAAAATTATAGAAGAAAACCCGGATATATTTAATAATTATGAATGGATTAGCGGAAATCCTAATTTAACTTGGGAATTTGTAAAAAAAAATATAAATAAAAAATGGAATTGGTCTTGGTTAAGCAGACACCATAACATAGATTGGAATATTATAAAAAATAATTTAGATAAACCATGGGACTTTAGAGAGATGTGTATAAATCCTAATATTACTATTGAAATGATACGAGAAAACAAAAGTTTATTTCAATATGAAAACTTATATATTGATAAATCACACATAATAAATCATAATTTGAATATCAATTGGGATATAGTAGATTATAATATTAAAAATATACAATGGAATCCTTATTTATTAAGTAATAATTTAATGTTAACCGAGAGAAAAAAATATATTACAAAAAGATTTCAAGAATGGTTTGTAAAGAGTGAACTTAAAAAAGAATATATAGAAAAAATGTGGCATCCTAGTAAAATGAACAAATGGAAAGATTGGGGTTATGACATTATTGAAGATGATGATTTTTGTTAAAACTATATAAAATTAAATTATATAATATATTTAGTAATATACATATGAAAAAATATATTATATTAGACTTAGATAATACATTGATTTGTAATGAAACGGCGAGACCATATTTGAAAGACTTTTTATTATTTTTATTTAATAATTTTGAAAAAGTAAATATATGGACATCAGCTAGTTTAGAATGGTTAGAAAATGCTTTTAAAAATATTTTACAATACGATACCCCTAAAGATAAAAAATTTTTTTTTTTAGGTTATAGAGACCATTGTACTTTTTCTCATGTTATTTCTAATGGTAATATGTTTCCTGATAAATGCTATAAAGAATTAAAACTTGTATATTCTAATTTTCCAGAATTTAACGAGACAAATACTGTTATTGTAGATGATAGAGAAATGATGTTTTCATTGAATATAAATAATGGAATATTGATAGACCCTTTCACTGAAAATAAATCATTTGATATTGAATTATACAGACTAACGTTATTTTTAAAAAATGAAATTTTACCATGTGACGATGTTCGTAAGATTGATAAAATAAATTGGAAAAGTAGATATAGAAATTTTTAACATATTTCTTTAATCCATTTTTTAGTTAATGAATCATTAACACTTTCTAATGCACCTTCACTCCATCCCTGATTTCTACTAACTGCTTCACCAACAACCAATATACCTCTTTCTGGACGCTGAGCTTTATATATAAATTCTTCTCTGGATTTGTATAAATTTTTGTTTAATGGTTTAAAATAATGTGTTCCTATTGGCCAATAATAATCTTTTATAGCGTTTAATTGTAGAGAATTTTTCGGTATACCCAATGATTTTTCAATTAATAAACAATATAATTTACGATTTAAACTAGTGTTATCAAGATGATTTTTTAAAATAACAGCGTTGTTATTATCACTATAGGAAATCATATAAATGCCTTTGTCAGGATCCATTGGAATAATTTTTTGAAGGGGACCAGGCAAAAAAGTGATATTTTTTACATATTCTTTAATTATTGGAATTGATTCTTTAGAAAACTTACCATATAATCTTAAAAAAGGTTGTCCTTCAATATCATTATATAAGGGATATTGTGGTAAGAGTTTTTTTGTTGTATCAATTGTTGTAGCTATAATTACTCTATTACATAAAAATTTAGTTTGTTTATCAGTAAAAATAACGAATTTACATGGGTCATGTCTTATTTTACGTATTTCAGTAACCCCGTTAGAAAATTTAAAATGTGATTCGCCTATTTTATTATACATTTTTATGACCATTTTTTTCCAAGGAACCTTAAATGCGTTCCAACAACAATAATTATCGTCCATTCCATAATAATATAATGTTTCAAGTGCATCTTCATTTTCATAGTCAGAAAAACCGGATGAAATAATAAGTTGCTTATAAAGTTTCTCTCCAAGAATAATTGTAGAGTATTGTTTAAATGTAAGATTTTGATTTTTATATTCATTATATCTTGACCTTAAAGTATTCATTATTTTTTTTATATCAATTGGTTGAATTAGTTCTGAATAATTTGGTTTAAATTTAAATTCAGTCGTACTTATATTCAATTTATCCAATAACTTAAATAATAATTTATCTTTATGTTTTCTACCTATTCCAGCGCCATTAACAATTTCTGTTCCATAAAAACAATCGTTACTTGTCCTTCCTCCAATCCATCGTTTTTTATATTTTTCCAATAAAACAAAAGAAGTATTAGGTGATGTTTCTTTTATTTTAAGGGCGCTATATAATCCAGATATTCCTGTTCCAACAATAATTATATCATAGTAATCAATTGGCATTTAATATAATTTGATATAATTATTTTATATATTTATTAGATACTTTTTTAGTTTTATTTTTTTTACTTAAAATAATTTTTTGTTTTTTTTTACATGAAAAATTACCACGTTTAAATCCTTTATTATTAATTATTGTTTTCGTACAAATACCAATAGAACGACTTTCATTATTTTTACCAATCTTTTTAATACATCTACATAATTTAGTTGCCATAATTCTCTCTGCTTGTAATTTAAGTAAGCGTTTTGATTTGGGAATAGGTTTTTTATAAAATTTTAAAATATTTTCATAATCAATGTGTGTAAGTTCAGACATAATTTTATTATATATAAATCTTATATTTTATTTTCTAACCTAAATTGATTAAATTTTCACAATCAGTATTTTGTAAAATACATATTTCTCAACATATATTAACGGTATGAAAATAGTAGTATTTGATTTAGATGAAACATTAGGATATTTTACACAATATGGTATATTTTGGGATAGTTTATGTAATTATTTAAAAACAAAAAATATAATTTTAACCCAAAAAGAGTTTAATGATACATTAGATTTGTTTCCTGATGTATTGCGACCAAATATAATAAATATATTAAATTACTTAAAGGAAAAAAAGCAAAGTAATTGCTGTCATAAAATAATGATTTATACCAATAACAATGGACCACGAGAATGGGCAGAAAAAATTTTATCTTATTTTGAAAAAAAAATAGATTATGACTTAATAGACCAAATAATCGCAGCGTTTAAAGTTAATGGGAAAAAGATTGAATTATGTAGAACTACTAATAGCAAAACACATAAGGATTTAATAAGATGTACAAAAATCCCAGATACAGCAGAAATATGTTTTTTAGACGATACATTTTATCCTGGAATGACAAATAACAATATTTATTACATAAATGTTAAACCATATTATTACGATTATGAATTTAATGATATGTTGAATACATTTAAAAAAAGTGAACTCGGTATTAAATTAATTAAAAATGACATAAATTTTGACATTGAAATTATAAAATACATTAAACAATATAATTATAATTGTATACATAAAAACTTACAGGAACACGAAGTTGATAAATCTATTGGAAAACAAATAATAGTCCATTTGAGAGAATTTTTTAACAGACCAAAAAAAACAAAAACTATTAAAAATAAAACTAATAAAATTAATAACGTAAGTAATAAAACACGTAAGAGATAATAAATTATTTGTTACTTATAATATTTGTAAAACTATTATAATTATTGTCCAAATCATTATTTTCATTTTTATTTTTATTTTTTTCGAAAAAACTTGAAATTTTATCTTTAACTTCAACTAAATAAGTATTTAATGTGGTAGTTGTTAATATAAATAAACCAGCGCTAAATGATATTTTGCGATCTAAATCAGTAAATTCGTATTTTGACCTTAATGGATTAAATCTCCATATCAAAAATAAGCATATGTATATTCTAACATAATAATCTAATGTACTTAAATATTGAGGTGCTCTCTGAGATATTCCTAATGATGAAACAATTATTAATGCATAAGTTATATAAATAACAGCGTTGTAAAAATTTTCTTGTATATTATGGAGGGTATTCATATATATATTTATAAAATATATGAATATATTATTTTATTAACTTTATGAATCAGTTTTGTTATATATATCTAATGTTCTTGCGCTGGGATCGACTGCGTTAATGTATTTTGGCATCCAAAAATAAGGTAAAATATGAGAACAATTTGGATAATATGTTAAAAATAAATTTTTATAGTATTCTTTTTCTGTATCAATATTGGCTTCATATATTTTAGGTTGCGTGAATTCAAATATTTGAGTTTGTTGATTCAATTGCTGGGCAATTCTTTCTTGTAAAATCTGGAATAATGAACGTCCTTTTGAACTAACTCCATCACTAAACGCTTCTTTTTTTCTAAATAAAATACAATCTGGCAATATTTGTCTACCTGACTTATCCTTAAAATAATTTAATGAAAAACTATTTCTAAGCAAGTATTTTTCACATTGATTAAAATTTACATGATTTCTGAAATAGGGAGGAAGTGATAAAATATAGTTAACAAAACTCCTGTCTAAAAAAGGAGTGCGAGGTTCAAGACCATGTGATGATATTGTTTTATCAGAACGTAAAACATCAAATAAATGAATATCTTTTAATAATCGTCTTGTTTCCTTATCAAACTCAATATCATCAGGACATTTATGAAAATATAAATATCCTCCAAATAATTCATCTGACCCATCTCCATTAAAAATAACTTTAGCGTCTGAATGACAAGTAATATATTTACCTATTAAATAATTGCCTATACTGGCTCTAACTGAAGTTGTGTCATAACTCTCTATAGCTTTTATTACTTCAGGAATAGCGTTAAACATATCATCTTCAGTAACAATTATTTCAGTATGTTTAGAACCAATGTAATTCGCAACAATTTTAGCGTATTTAATGTCTTCTGAATTTTCTAAACCGATGCTATAAGTTTCTATTTGTTTATTTTTTTTTCTAAAATAATTGGATACTAAAGATGCAATTAAACTACTATCGAGACCACCACTTAATAAACAAGCAATTGGTCTTTCAGTAGTAATACATCTTTTAACGACTGCTAAATTTAAATAATAAGAGATTTTATGATAAAACTCATTTTCCAAATCATTTACGGAATATGTCACTCTTGTATGTGAAAAGGATGGCAAATAATATGGTTTATTTTCAAATACAGGGTTCCAAATAGGTTTTGAAAAATTTGTAAATTCAAAATATGAGTAAGTTCCTGGTTCAAATTGTTCTAAATTAAAATAAGATGTGTCTAAGTTATAAAAATATTCGAGACATTTAAGTTCTGAAGCGAAACCAAATAAATTATATGTTTCATAAAAGTTACAATTATTTGATAATTTATATAATGGTCTCACACCAATAGGATCTCTAGCGACATATAACTTATTAACGTTTGTGTCATAATTTCTATTATCATATAATACAAACGCATAAACACCATCGAGCATATTTAATGTTTGTTCGATACCATATTTAATATATAAATGAATAATAACTTCACAATCTGAATCCGTTACAGGTGTGACATTCATAGTTTTATATAAATTTTTATAGTTATAAATCTCTCCATTACAAATTAAAACAACATCATTAAAAACTATTGGTTGATTTGACTCATTGTTTAAACCGTTAATTGCTAATCTATGAAATCCCAACATTAACTGGTTATAAGTGTCATCCAATTTAGAAAATTCTGGACCTCGATTTACTCCTTTGTTAAATTGTTCATATATTGTATCATAATTTAACTTTTGTTCAAAATTTTCCTTCTTGACATTTAGGAGAGCAAAAATACCACACATTTATATCTATAATATTAAATTATACCTTTAAATTTTTTTAAAATAAAATTAAAAATAATAATATATAAGTATATCAAATGGCAAATCCTTATATTGAAAATATTTGTAATTCAAAAATTCATGAACAAACAAATACAAGAATATATGACAGAAATCTCCCATCACAAATGTTACAACCTTATATAGATGTGAGACCTGTGATGACAAAATATTCTTATTTTCCTATTGTAGACCCGAGAAAAGAACTTAGTGTTACTCTTAATCAAATGCCAACATACAATGTAAATAAAGTTTTTAATCCAGGAAATGATACTGCCCCTTGGTCAGGTTACGCTTCAAACGTTAATTTAGAATCAGAATTAAGAAATCAAGTTTATGCATTACAGAAATGTAGTCAATCAGTGTATGTTCCATCTTCAACAAGTGATTTATATGAATATAAATTCAAAGCGAAACAACAACATAATCCACATGATTTATTGTTTCAAACGAATAGTTTTGATGCGTTTAATCCGAATCCAGCGCCTTCTATTTGTGGTAGTAGTATATTTTATAATAATACTCGTTGTCAAGTTCGTGACTTAACTAAACAAACATGTTAAATTATAAATTATTTAGAAATTATTATATGAGTTAATTTATTCAATTTATATAATAATAATAAAAGAATAATATCGATATTATTTATGAAGACAACCAAACAAAAAAAAAGAGTAACAAAAAATAAAAAATATGGCGGCAATAATAAAAAAAATAAAACTATAAAACTTAAAAAGGTAAATTGTAGTCCTAAACCAAAAAATGAAATAAATGATTTTACGTGTTATACGAATGAAACATTATATAGATTGAGAGATCTATGGAACGCTAGACATCCTGATAGTAAAATAAAAAGTAATTCACCAAAAGAAATTCATAACATGTTAAGCGATTATTTAAGTAACGTTTGTAACAAAGAGTCTTGTTGGCTAAAACAACAAAATGATTTCGGAAAAATAGAAAGCGACGCAACAGATTCTTTTGCTCCCGAATCTCCAACGGAATGGAAAAAAAATCCTAATGAATGGTTATCAAGTGTTGATATTATGAAAGTAATGAAACAATATGAAAAAGCGTATAAATGTTTTGATTTTATTGGACCATCGCCGATTGATTTTGATACAAAAAAATTATATGGGGAGTGTGTATGGGAAGAATTATGTAATTTCAATTTAAAGGAACAACTTAAGAGCGGTAAAACCAAAATAGGTATGATATTTAATACAGACCCTCACAATAAACCAGGACAACATTGGATTTCAATGTTTATAAATATTAAAAGAAAAAAGATATTTTTTTTCGATAGTACAGGTGAAAAAGCACCACCACAAATAATGAAATTAGTTAATAGAATTAGAGAACAGGGGTTAAACTTAAATCCAAAAATAAATTTTAAATTTGATAGCAATGAAGGTATAGAACATCAAGACGGTAATACTGAATGTGGTGTGTATTCGCTATATTTTATCGTTCATATGTTAGAAGACAAAGTTACAGAACATTATTTAAAAACTCATATTCTAAGGGATGATTATATTAATAAATTCAGAAATATTTATTTTAATGATTCATTATAATGTTACGTATAAAATATATAAAAATAACAATTATATATTTATATATTTATGGAAAAAAATGTATTTTTAAGTAAATCAAACGTTAATACTTTATGGGACGTTATAAGTGATGAAGATATTTTTAAATTTTTAACTAAAGACATACAAACAAAAATAAGTGATGTATTTATTAATAATTTAAAGGGTTTTTTTGAAACAGAAAAAAAGAGTGGAATAAATTTAATTGAACTGAATAAAAAATATATAATACTTATTTTAAATTACATAAAAAAAAATTTTCCATATCAACCCAATAAAATAAAGATTTATGAAGAACAACCCAAAGAATTAATAACATATGAAGAGATTCAAAACGAGAGAAAAACACAGTTTGATAGAGATTTACAAATGAGACAAAAAGATTTTGAAGATTCTATAAATATTAAAACCCCTCCTGTTCCAAAATTTACTGATAATTATGAAGATAAACCAATAAACGAAATGGATAAAATGTTAAAAGAAATAACCAGTAAAAGAAATTATGAAGTAGAAAACATTAATAGAACATATAATTCAAATATTAGTCAAGTTAACAATTGGTTAACACCTCAAGAAACATCTATAAAAAATGAAAAAATTACTCAAAAAAATCAACAAAACTCAGAATCAAATTCTAATAAATTAAAATATTTAAATAATGAAAATAATATTAGTATAAATGATAATCAAACTTTTCAAACAAAAAAAAACGTAACATGGGGAGAGAATATTGAATTAAACTTTACGGAAATGTCAAACTTACATGAAGAAACCAATGAAGTAAATTTATTTTCAAAATTTAAAAAAATAAAAAAACTAGAAATAGATGATGGAGAGAAAACAATATTTTTAAATGATAATCAACCCGACAATAATTCTAATAAGAATGATAATAGTTATAATAAGAATGATAACGAGAGACTTTTACAGATTGAAAATGATATAAAAAATATAAATTTAAAACTTGATAAACTTTTTAATGTTTTTTTAACAAAACCATAATTTTTTACACTAAATAACTATATTAAATTAAAATAATTTTAATACTCTCTCACCTTCTTTATTTTGTTCATATGTACCAACTTTCAACGGTAATATAGATGGGTCATTCATAGACCTTAAATATATTTCTTTATCATAGAGGTCTAAAACTGTCTTGCTAACTCTTCTGTAAACATATTCTTTGTCATTAATTGTAATAACTTTACCGACCCATTTTTCTTCTCTCGTATTTGCTTGAACAATAGCGTCTTCTTGTTGTTTAGTAAATTCAGGTGCGTAAGAAAATTTATCATTTGTTGGATCTGCAAAATTTAAACATTTGCCATTTGAATAAATATAACAATCGAACGCGGATTGTTTAATTACATCTGTTAATTGTCTTGTTAAGTTAGCTTTTCTTTCCGATATTTCAAATAAATACTCATCACTTGTAATCGGAACTTTAGGCAATGATTTACTTAAATCTTTTCTTTTTAATTCTACAGCGAAATCACTCTTTAATTGTTCTTCCGAAAAAACCATTAAATACACAAAGACTTCAACAGTCTGAAGCGCTGGAGGTAAGTCTTTATGACTACAAATACGTCTAGCGCGACCGATAACTTGTTCCGAACGAACAGGATGCCAATAAGGTTCCATAATATGGACATATCTGGTATTTCTTAAGTTTATTCCCTCTGAACCAGATGAAGTAATCATTAAAACTTTTATTACTTCACCCATATTATTATTACGATATTTAGAACGTAATTCAACACTAATACTTTCAGGAACATCGTCCCATTCACCGTTATAGATATGCCTAATTATTTCTTTTTCCTCAACAGTTTCTGTACCTGTATATAATGCGTATGTAGGTTTCCCCATATTTACTTCTGAAATATCAATTTCCCATACATTAAGATGATTCTTTTTAATTTTAAATCTAGTAAATCCATTTTTTTCTAATACTAAACTGAATAAGCCAATGCCTTCAGCAGTCCTAAATTGAGTATATACTAAATGTAACCCCTGATACTCTGTGTCTTGAATATTTTCTAATACATGTAAGAATTTTGGACTATATGTAACTAGCGCTTCTGGCGTTAAAAAATCATCAGCGTGTTCTTCGATGTTTTTAATTGCTTGTTCTAATCGCTCTTTATAAGTTGTTCCGCCCAAAATGTCTAAACCTTCGTCGCCCTCAAGTTCTCCTATTCTCTCATCTGTTACATCTAATTTACTCGTGATTTTGTTACCTTCTTTTATTATATTTGCCATATTTGAGTCTTCTTTAGTTTCCTCATCATCTTTCTTTTTACTTTTAAATTCAGGAACAGGTCTATCTGGCATTACAAAATTACAAAATAAACGAGAAAATATACGATATGTAGAGGATTTTTCATCGAGTGTATCGTCTTTTTTTCCTCTTTCTACTTTTCTCTCTTCTTGACGAGCGCTTTCATAAATTTTAAATTGAGTATCACTCATTGGAATTTTAATAATGTGATAATCTATTCCTAATTGTCCACTATATTTTGGTAATAAATTTTCTTGCGCACTTCTAAAATATGACGATAACCCAATAATTCTTCGCTTTAACGCATCTTCATTTTTTAGTTTAAAATTCAATGGATTAACATAATTATTTTCAAATAAATCTTTATTATCAGGTAATGCTTTGTAATTAATTATTTTTACGCTACCAGGTGTTACAGATATGTTATTTTTTTCGAGTGTTTTTATTATTCTTCTCTCAAAATCTTCATCAGAAATAAATTCAGAATCAATAACAGATTCGCCTTTTTCATTTTTAACATTAGTTACACCTTGATATCCAGATTCTTTTTTAATTTTATTTTTAAATCCGAATGGATTGCGAGTAATGGTTAGTTCTTTACTGGCTGGGGAATAATCTAAATAATCTAATGACTTTTCTCCCAATAACATTTTTTGAAGGGATTCTTTATTTATTTTATCTCCAGTTTTTATTACTAATGTCATATTCCATGTTTTTATATATCCTCTTAAAATATTAAATAATATTGCGAATTCATGAGGATAATTGATAACAGGTGTTCCTGTCAATAATATTACTTTACAATTAACAGCGCGTAATAACATGTAATATAACTTAGACGCAATATTTTTTGGCATTTTTTCTGAATCTTTTACTGAACCAAAAATATCTTTTTCTTCATCTTTTTTATTTTCTTCCCCAGAATGAACATCTTTGTCTTCTCTCTTTATTTGATTTACAATTCTACTTATTAAATTATGCGCTTCTTCAATAATAACAACTTTATCATCAAATATATTTTTTGTAAAATTAGATGTCATTTCAATTAATCTTTGTGCTCTTAAACCATTATAATTAATAAATTTATATTTGTGTTCTATCATTTTATTAAGTTGTTCTTCAAGAACTTTTTTATCGGTATCACTAAGGTCATTATAATTAGATGGTTTACTTACATTCACAAAAAAAGCGCCTCCGTGTTTTTGTATATATTCTCTCGGTAAATTTAATAAAGTGGAAAGAGTATGTAAAATTTCAGGGTTATTAACAATCGATATCCATTCCCAATATTGTTTTCTTCTAAACAACGCATCACCACACTTTTTAAGTTCTTCTATATAATTTGCTCTTAATGAAGCAGGTGTCATAACAATAACTTGTTTTGAATCTTTCATACCTTCTGCAATTCCAATTGAAGTACATGTTTTACCGGAACCAAGACCATGATATAAAAGCAATCCTCTGTAAGGTGTAAAAAGATTTATATAATCTCTGACAATCTTTTGATGAGTTAATAGAGAGAAATTAGTACTTGTTTTACCGATAGTATCACAAGATATTTCTTCTTTATTTTCTTCCAATTCTTTTCTGTATGGTTCAAATAAAGAATTGATAAAATTTATGAAAATCTCTCTATTGTTCATATAATAACTAGAAACTTTTAAGAAAACAGGTGGTGACGGGGTTGGTATACGTTTTGTTAAATCAGTATCTCCTATTTCAACATACGTTTCTGGTCCTAAAATAACTTCTCCTTTTTTAACTTTTGGTGTTTTTCTTTTCTTTTTTTCTTTAAGTTCTTTAAGTTCTTTTGGTATAATAATAATTTCTTCATCTTCTTCTTCAACTTTTTCTTTCTCTCTAGGTTCTATTGGTTCTTTCTCTCTAGGTTCTATTGGTTCTTCTTTTTCTTTTTTAACTTCTTCTTCATCCGATTCAATGATTACAGGTATGTTTATAGAAACTTTTTTTGCTTTTTTTGCTTTTTTTACTAGAGGCAAAGGTATAGGTTCAATTGTCTTTTTTTCTTCAGCAACTTCAATAATTGGTGTAATCATAACTTTGATTTTTTTACTTTCCGCTAATTTTTGAAGCAACGCTTCACGATTAAAACCTTTTTGAGTTTCATCTACAATTATGGGTTGTTGTTTTTTTGGTTCTTCTTCAGTATCTTCTATAATTGAAATCGCTTTTTCTTCTTTTTCTCCTATTTCTTCTATTTCTCCTATTTCTTCTATTTCTTCTATTTCAGTTGCTTTAATTTTAGGTGCTTTAGGTTTTGTTGGTTTTTTTACTCCTTTAATAACAACGGCAACACGTTCTCTGTCTTCAACTTTTGGTTTAATCATTAATTTTTCTTTTAATGTAGCTAAAGGATTCATCACTTATATAATTTAAATATATAAATTTTTATAATTAGACAAATAATGAGCAATTCAATAATTTTATAATCATAATATATGATTATGAAATTGATTTATAATAATAAAATAATACAAAATAATGAAATTCTTACACCAAATTATACACAAAAAGAACCTGAAATAAGAATAGATACAAATAAAAACGATTTATATTCATTAGTAATGTATGACCCAGACGCTGTAAATGGAACATATATTCATTGGATTTTAGTAAATATAAAAAATAATAATATAAAAACCGGTACTATTATATTGCCATATAAAGGTCCGTCACCACCTCCAAATACAGGTAAACATCGATATATTTTTGAAATTTTTGAGCAAAAAGAATATCTTGACAAAAAACAAATAGAGAGAAATAATTCAATTAATTCAATAAAAAGTATTTTAAATTTAGATAAATCACTAAATAAAATACAATTTATAAGTGAAAATAAGGTAGGTGGAAGAAAAACAAAAAGAAAAAGAAATATATCTAAAAAATCAAAGAGAAGATATTAAATATTTTCATCGATTAATTTTAGCGCTTCATTACAGGCAATTTGTTCTGCTTTACGTTTAATTTTGTGTTGTCCTTCGCCCATAAATACAAATACCGAACCATTTTTTTCATAATGGTCGTGTACGCCTTTAAAATTTTGAAATACTGAAAAATGTGTAGCGTCGCTAGGTTTTAGGTTACTATTATAATAAACTTCTTTAGTTTCTCCAGATTTAGCGTCAAAAACTTTTTCCATATATAAATATACCCCCATTTTATACCCTTCTTCAATATCTTGGTTTATTATTAAATAAATAGGTGTAATTTTGAATTCTTTTTGTGTTTTTACTTGAAATATATTTTTATAATTATCATCATTTTGAATTAATGCGGTCCAATCAATATGTTTATTAAATACATTTTCGATAAATAATTGCGCCATTTGAAATCCGGGTCCTGTTATAAATATATCTTGAAACCAATTATCATGATCTTTAACAGTAATTTTATTAAAATCTAAAAAAAGCGCTCCGATAAAAGATTCAAATAAACAACCGAGTTTTTTAAGATTAGTTCGAATTTTTTTTTCCTCAGCGTGTTTAGATAATATTAACCATTTATGTAAACCCATTTCTAATGCGATTCTACCGATTGCTTCATTTTTAACAATAGCAATTTTCTTTTCAGTCATAAAACCTTCGTCTGCTTTAGGAAAACGTCTATATAGCAAATACTTTGTAACACACTCTAGAACACCGTCACCTAAAAATTCTAAACGTTCATTTGATTTACTGCTTAATGGCAAACAATCATCTGGTCTATCAACTATTTTAATATTTTGTTGAATATTTTCAAAGTTAGGGCGTTTTGTGTAAGAACGATGAATAAATGCTCTCTCATATAAGGACACATTATATACTTGTGGAGGAATGCCATATTTAGAAAGAATAGATTGTACTTCGCACAATGTAATCTTTATATTAAGGGGATTATATGGATTAAACACTAATCCTTCTTCAGTTTTAATAATGTCGTCATCGTGTGATACCTTTACGTCTGTCATATATATAGTTTTAGTAAATTGTCTTTAAGTTGATTTATAAAATTAAATATACGCTGTAGCCAAAAATAATATATTTTGGAAAAAAACTTGAAGATAAATGGTATATTGATATTGTGGAAGAATGCCGGTTATATATGGAGATATAGCGATGATGCTAATATTGAAATAATATATGGGGAGTTATAAACAATTTTAGAAAAACAACTGGTAGATTTATTTGGAAATATTTAGATTAATTTTAGTATTTAAAAATAAAATATTATGTTAATTTATAAAATGCCTTATATGAGTGGTAGTAAAATGGCTAGAAATGCTGCTTCAATTTGTAATAGAACTAATACTTGTGGTGGAACCGCCAAGAAAGCCGGCACCGCACCACGTGTCGGTTGGTTTATGCAAAGTAATCCAACATTAATGGGTGCTCCTCAAACAGTTCCTCTAATTTGTGTTCCTAATAGAACAATTCAAACCCAAAAATACGGTTATCGCGCTACAATTGGTGGAAATATGGGTTAAAATGTTTTATTATAAAAATATATTGTTAATAATAATAATATATTTTATAACGTGTGAAGTAACGTTACATATTTGTTAATTTATTGAATGAATAATTAACGCTACTGTTTGGTCATAGTAATAATTAGACAAACACGGTGCTCCATTCATTCCAATCCATTCATAATCTACTTTATTTTCTGTAATAAATTCATAAAATGCTTTAAGTTCCCCTGTATCGCCATCAAAACCAGGATAATTTACTAATTCGTCAAATACAATAATACACTCTTTATCAATATAATTTTTTAATACATCTAATATATATTTTGTAGAACTATATAGATCTGCGTCCATATGAATAAATGAAACTTTTTTATTTTGTATTTCTATAAAATTAAGTAATGTTTCATTAAACCAACCTTTTATTAATTTAACATTATTATTAACTTGTGGTAAATAACCATTTACATTAAATGAACCTTTGTCATAACCGTCACGCCATTTCTCCGGTAAACCCTCAAAACTATCAAAACCATATACAGTATCAGTAGTAAACTTAGAAATATAATTGATTGTACTTCCGGTACATACTCCAAATTCTAACCATAATGTGTTTGGTTTATGTTTTAGATTCATATTTTCAAACACATATTTAAGGGGATATGTTTTAATATCCGGAACATTTTTAATTATGTTTAACATGTATTTTATATATATATATATCAAATATTTTTATATGGTTATATTAAAATATATTAAATCATTAAAAAACAATTTAATAACAAATTATGTAATAATTAAATAATAATGATTATTAAAGTAGATATTCGAGAACAAGAGTTATTAAATAATATTAATCGTTTAGTGTCTACAATTCCAATCTTTAAAAATAATGTAATAAAAACAGAAACTTTACCACTAGGAGATATTATTATTGGTGATGAAAAAGAAGATAAAATAATTATAGAGAGAAAATCCGTGTCTGATTTATTGTCAAGTATTAAGGATGGTAGATACGAAGAACAATCATATAGGTTAAACGGATTAGACCATCATAATCATAATATTGTTTATCTTATTGAAGGAGATGTCAATCGCATAAATAGATTCAAAGGCGACAATGGAGTAGATAAGTTAATGTTATATTCAGCAATGTTCTCTCTAAATTATTATAAAGGTTTCTCAGTTTTTAGATCAATTTCGATAGAAGAGTCCGCTACAATAGTATGTAATATGGCTTATAAATTAGAAAAAGAAGCGCTAACAAAACAACCTTTTTATAAGAATAAACTAGTTGCTGAAACTACTGTTCAGGAGCAATCCAGTGGTTCTTCTGAAGAAACTGAAAAAGATTATGTTAATGTAGTTAAAAAAGTTAAGAAAGAAAATATTACACCCGAAAACATTGGAGAGATTATGTTATGTCAAATACCCGGAATAAGTTCAGTAACTGCTTTAGCTATATTAAATAAATATAATACATTGCCAGAACTCATAAGTGCGATTCAACAAGATAATAATTGTTTAAATGATATTACTTATACTAATTCGAAAGAACAAACTAGAAAAATAAATAAAACAAGCATAGCAAATATTGTAAAGTTTCTTTTGAAAAAATAAATATATATATTATGAATAAAGAGTTTATGAATTTATTTTTGATGGTTGGTATATTATTTCTTTTATATATTTTATTTAGAAGTTTTAATTATAATACTTTTAGAGAGGGAATGACTGACGCATCTGGAAATACCGTTACATCTACTACAAATGGTATTGCCGGAAATGCTGCCTCATATGGAGCTACAATTAAACAACAAAATATACAAATGCAAGATACCTTTTTAATCAGTAAATATAGAACAGATTATGAAAATGCCATATTAAATTTAGATGATTTGATTGATAATTTAATGTTAAAAACAGCGTTGTCTGTTGATAGTAGTAATCCAGGCGATTCAGTAAAAAAACTAGCTGAAATGAATCAAGCAAAAATAGCGTTAAATAATGTAATGAAATATGTAGATAAACAACAATAAAATAATTATACTTATTATTTGTAATTATTTTATTAGATACTTAATGGTTTTTATGATATAGCAATTTTTACTTCATTATCTTTATAATATCCCTTATCAACTAATGACTGTGTGTACGCTGCGCCACCCCAATTTGGATCCATAGGATCAGGACTTATAGGTGCTTGTTCTTGTTTCATATTCATAACATCTAATGGAGTAGTTGTCCCTATATAATAATTTGTTTGGTCGTGAGCAGGATATGAACCTTGATTATATGGTGGGTCATTTCTAGTCGCGTCAACTAATAATGTTGGATTTGGATACGCAGGTTCTCCAACAGGTTCTAAAGCGCTTTCCATTAATGGAGGTATTTGTGAAGCAACGCCTACTGGCGCAACAATAGATGGTGGTAAACCAAATTGAGGTTCAGAAATACTTGGTCTAGATTTATAAACTCGATTACCTTGTGCGTCATAAGTTTCTTGTAAATATAGAACAGGGCATCTTATATTTTGACTTCTTTGCCATTCTAAAAATTCAGTATAATCTTCTAAATTATCAAACTCAACAGGATTAACTCCTGGAACTTGAGCTAGTTTTGAATTATACAAGTAAAAACGTGAACCTTTTTGAATTAATAAATTAGGACATCTTTGTTTACCATTATTAAAACCTTCTGAATATTTAGTATCATAATTTTTCGCATAAAAATATAACCCAATTAAAAATACGACTATATATAAAAATATCATCAATGTCATTATATTATAATATATGAGGATAAAATTGTTATAGTTTATTTTCTATTTATTTTATATAATGGTTTTTTTACATATCAATAATAATTCCGATAATACAGATACGTTACTTAATAAGTTAGATTCTTATTTACGTAATAAAGATGTATTTATGTTAATTTATATGGAAGGGTGTGGACCATGTAATCAAGTGCGTCCTGAATGGAAAAAACTAGAAAATGTTCTAAAAAAATATAAAAATGATAATAATGTTATTATAGTAGATGTAGATAAAGATTTAATCCATAAATTGAAAAATATAAAAAAAGAACCTGATGGATTCCCTACAATAATATACTCAACTAAAGAAGGAAATATTGTTGAAAATTATGAAGATTCAAATATTACAAATAAAGATAGGTCCATAGATTCATTTGTAGAATGGATAAATTTTAAATTAAAGGAAAATCCTAAAAAACAAATGGGTGGCAAAACTAAAAAAAAGAGAGGTGGTAAATGGTCGTTAAAATATAAACGCAGTATTAATTGTAATAGACCTAAGGGTTTCTCTCAAAGACAACATTGTAAATATGGACGAAAAAATAAAAATACATTTACTTCAAAATAGTAATAAACATTTATAGCGACATTATATAGTACTATATTTTAAATTTAATATTATATCTTTCTTTTTCATTTAATTTTGTTCTTTCACCTAAAAATTTAAAATACTTATTTGCTAGATTATATTCTTTTGGTTTTTTATCTTTTAAGACTTCTAATCTTACTTTCATTATCATACCAACTTGCCAAATTCTTTTATGTGAATAACTTTTATTTTTATACAGTTTTTCTAGTTTTTTTATTGTATTTTTTACATCATCTAATGTTGTATATTTAATATTTATTGTATCTTTTGGATTTTTATCAATATAAACATCAAAAGACTTTTTTGGATTATTAGGATTATATAAAAATTTTTTTGTTTTGTTTTTAGTATTATGTTTTTTTTTAGTTTTCATAATATTAAATACTATATATAATTTATTTTTTATAATACTTTTTTTTTATTTTTCTGCTCATTATTTTTCGAGTAATCTTTTTGTTTGTTTTTGTTTTATTGTAAGGTTTTTTTCCTGATTTTTGTATTAAAGAAACATATACAAGTAAAGATGATTCATATTTTATGTCTAAAAAATTATAGATAAAATTTATGAAACAAGATATTTTTTGCATAGTATCATGATCTACATTACATTTTTTACTATCTGTATCACAATTATCTCTAATAAATTTATATAAACTTTTAAATACATCTTGAATAGTGTCAGTACCAGTTTTTCGTGTTATATCTAAAATAAAATTATATAATTCACGAAAATTTCCATAACTGCTAATAATTTGATAGCAAATAGGCAGTTTTTTAACTCTTAATTGTTTATAATATTTAATTTCATTATCAATAAATTCAATAATTTTTATTGAGTCATCTAATTCACCTATTGGAAAACTTATTTTACGTTTATTATCTTCGATTTGTTCTGTGTTGAATGAATTATAAAAACCCATTCTATTATACCATGATTCACCAGTAGATAAAATACTTAAATAAGCCAGTTCTATTATAACATCATTTTTATCTTGAAATTTAAATTCTAAATATGAAACATCCGTTCCTATAATTACTGAGTAATAACCAAATTTTTCAGCAAATTCTTTTAATGAATTTAACATAAACACACCATAATTTTTAATTGGAATACATTTATTTAATAATTCAACTTTTATTGATACCCCATTTGGAACAGTTTTAAATTGTATTGTTAAACAAGGGTCTCCGTCAGGATTATAATCTTTTGTATCTTCATTATATACAAAGACGTCGTAATTTTTTTCATCTCTTGTAATGTCAAATTTATATTTTAATGGTTTATCATTTAAGACATCTTTTAAATTATTTATTATATAATTGTCATCTAATAACAAATCATTATTTCCTCCTTTATATTTTTTTGTTCGTTTTTTTGTCATTATATAATATTATAATATTAAATAAAATTGATACTTATTAAATATAATAAATATATATTATTATAACTAATTAACAATGGAACACGTTTTTAGAATATTTGATTTCAATTCCTTTAATCAAAAGGATTCACAATTAGAATCAGATGATGAACAAAATATTTACAAGGATTGTAATGTTTTTATGATTCAAATATTTGGATTGGATGATAATAGAAAAACATATTCACTTCTTGTAGAAGGGTTTAAACCGTTCTTTTATTTAATGGTTAATGATAAATGGACTAAAGAAATGAAAGAGGGATTTTTATTACATCTTAAAGAAAAAATGGGAAAATATTATCATGATTCTATAACTGAATGTAAAATTATAAAACGTAAAAAATTATACGGTTTTGATGGTGGAAAAGAACACAAATTTATATTTATAGAATTCGCTAATTTATCCGCATTCAATAAAGCAAAAAATTTTTGGTATACAGATTATCAAAGTGGGCATAAGTTATTGAAAAATGGTTATCTATATAATGGTACAGAAGTAAAATTATATGAAGCAAATATCCCGCCACTATTACGTTTCTTCCATATTAAAGATTTAAGTCCTTCCGGTTGGATCGTAATTCCGGTTAAAAACTGTATTGAAATAAAAAATGATGATAAAACAGTAAATTGTGATTATCAATTAAAAACCCACTATAAAAATATTATACCGTTGAATGATAAAGAAACGAGAGTTCCATATAAAATAATGAGTTTTGATATTGAAGCAAGTAGTAGTCATGGAGATTTCCCAATACCAATTAAAACATACAAAAAACTAGCGACTAATATAATTGAATATTTTGATGAATTTAAAATGGAACTTACTGCTGATTTATGTAAAAATATATTAAGAAAAATAATATTAACTGCGTTTGGATATGATAATATGAATGGAATAGATTTAGTATATCCGAAAAAACATCCTGGAACAAAGGAAGCAGTAGAAATTCTATGCGAAAAATGGTTAGAAACAAAAGTGAGAAATATAAATAGGTCTTCCGATTATAATGACGCTAATACAATTGAATTAATGTTTGATAAAATGGCAAAAGAATTTTCTAAATATGGTGATGATGAAGATAATGGAAATGTAGATAGTTCAGACGTAAAAGACGAAATAAGTGGTGATTACGAAGTATCTCATAAAAAAACTTACGAAAAAACGAAGAGTTATACAGATAAAGGTGCAACTATTATAAATATTATTATGGATAAAAAATTTGAACGTGACGATAAATTAACTGAAATAAATTACTCACTCGGAACAATATTCCCAAAATTAGAAGGTGACAAAGTTACATTCATCGGTTCTACATTTATGAATTATGGTGATAAAGAACCGCAATTTAATCATTGTATAGTGTTAAATACATGTAGTAATTTACCGATGGAAAACAGTATAATTGAGACTTATGATAATGAACATGATGTTCTCTTGGCTTGGCAAAAATTAGTACAGAGAGAAAATCCAGATATAATAATTGGATATAACATATTTGGTTTCGATTATGAGTTTATGTTTAGACGTTCTGAAGAAAATGGTTGTTCTGAAGAATTTCTAAAATTATCTAGAAATATAGATGAATTGTGTGCGACTAGAGATAAAGATACGGGTCGATTAAAAATAGAAGAAAGTAGTATTCAGATAGCAAGTGGTCAACACGATTTAAGATTTATTAAAATGAATGGACGCTTACAAATAGATTTATATAATTTTTATAGGCGCACAGAAAACTTAACGAGTTATAAGTTAGATTATGTAGCAGGTAATTTTATCGGTGATTTCGTGAAATCAATAGAACAAAATGTTGATGAAATATATACAGAAATAAAAACTACAAATTTGACAGGACTAATAATAGGAAGTTATATACATTTCGAAGAAATAGGTCATTCAGTTGATTATTATGACGATGGCGCCAAATATATAGTAACAGAAATTGATAAAGAAAATTTAAAATTTAAAATTAATGGTTTGGTAAATCCTGATTTTAGTAAAAAAGTAAGATGGTGTTTAGCGAAAGATGATGTTTCTCCTAAAGATATATTTCGTATGACAAATGGAAGCGCAGATGACAGAGCAGTAATCGCGAAATATTGTATACAGGACTGTAACTTAGTTCATTATTTATTTAATAAATCAGATGTTCTTACTGGTTTTATTGAGATGGCAAAAATTTGTAGTGTACCGATAAACTTTTTGGTAATGCGTGGTCAAGGAATTAAATTACAAAGTCTTATTGCGAGCGAATGTAGAAAAATAAGAACACTTATTCCTGTTATTGAAAAAGGTGATTTAGATGAAGGTTATGAAGGTGCTATCGTATTGGACCCTAAATGTGATTTATATTTAGATAATCCGGTTGCCTGTAATGATTACGCATCATTATATCCAAGTTCGATGATCAGTGAAAATTTATCACATGATAGTAAGGTATGGACTCGGGAATATGATTTAGCGGGAAATCTAATTGAAGAATGGGGTGAAAAAGATTCTAATGAAAATTATATATATGATAACTTACCAGGATACGAATATGTAAATGTGTCATATGATACATATAGATATGTTAGAAAGCATCCAAAAGCAGCGGCAAAAAAAATAAAATGTGGTTATAAAATTTGTAGATTTGCTCAATTTCCCAATAATAATTCCGCAATAATGCCTTCTATTTTAAAAAAATTATTAAAAGCGAGAAAAGACACAAGGAAAATGATACCAAATGAAAAAGATGAATTTATGAAGCAAGTTTTAGATCAACGCCAATTAGGTTATAAGGTTACAGCCAATTCGCTATATGGTGGTTGTGGCGCTAAAACTAGTTCATT
>Ga0129333_10000708_pt1 | contig 28682 bp, 29 predicted proteins | sample CPB6_08_DNA_FD_94474 | JGI IMG/M metagenome (GOLD analysis project Ga0129333, IMG submission 94474) | Freshwater to marine salinity gradient microbial communities from Chesapeake Bay, USA - CPBay_Sum_0.6_0.8_DNA | ecosystem: Environmental > Aquatic > Marine > Coastal | place: USA: Chesapeake... | reverse complement strand
GATGGTCGGTACTGGAGAGCGGGCTCGCACTCGTACCGACCCCGGTCGTGGTGTTTGCTGCAGCGAACCTGTCCGGCCGCCTGTCCGACCGCGGGATGATCAAGCGCATGGTGACGATCGGCATCCTGCTCGTCATCGTCTCGAGCTTCGGCATGTACTTTGCGCTCGGCGCAACTCCGAACTACTGGACCGGTTACTTCTGGTGGTCGATCCTCTACGGACTCGCGCTCGGTCTCTCGTGGTCCACCATTACCGCCGGCGCACTCGTCGGCGTGGACTCCCAGAAATACGGCGCCGCCAACGGATCGGTAGTGACCTTCCGCACCATCGGGAGTGCAATGGGTGTCGCAATGGTGATCGCCGTATCGAGTACCGGTGGCGAGCGCGGTTCGGTCGAATCGTTCCACCGGGTGTATCTGGTGCTCGCGCTCGCCTTCGTCATCGCTTTCGGGCTCTGGCTCGTCGCCTACCCGAAGGACGAGCCGAGAGGGTAGCCGCCATGCGGATCGTCGACCTGTCCCCGGAGCACCTATCCGACGTCCTCACGCTGAACTCGCTCGCCGTTCCCGCAACCAGCCACCTCGAGCCGCAGGAACTCGGGCAACTTCTTGCAATGAGCCAGTACTCGTTGGTGGTGCTCGATGACAACGAACAGGTGGCCGGCTTCTGCATCACGCTCCTGCCGGGCACCGACTACGAGAGCCTCAACTATCGATGGTTCTCGGAGCGCTACTCATCGTTCAGCTACCTCGACCGCATTGTCGTGCGGGAGGACCTCCGGGGTTCGGGTATCGGCGCAGCGCTCTACGCCGAACTGGAGCGGCGCATTGAGGCAACGCTTCCGGTGCTCTGCTGCGAGGTGAACATCAAGCCGCTCAACGACGGTTCGCTCCGCTTCCACCACCGCATCGGGTTCGTCGAGGTTGGCCAGCAGGACACAGAGGGCGGCAAGAAACGCGTCAGCCTCTTGGCAAAGCGCCTGGGCTAACGCCGGTCGGGGAGGAATTGGAACCGCGTGCGAACGTCGGCGACGTGGTGCGGGTCCACCTCGGCGATGAGCAGTGCCTCCTCACGAGCACCGGACACCACGATCTCGCCAAGCGGGTCGATGATTCGGCTGTCGCCGGAGTACACGAGCCCACCACCCTCGCCCACGCGGTTGCACGCAACCACGTAGGCCTGGTTCTCGATCGCCCGGGCCTGCAACAGCGACATCCAGTGCAGCCGCCGGCTCTCGGGCCAGTTCGCTACCACGATGTAGGCATCGGTCTGGGTAGCCATCTGCCAGAACTCGTCGGCGAAGCGCAGGTCGTAGCAGACGAAGAGCGACAGACGAGCGCCCTCCACCGTGACGTTCACGAGTTCGGTGCCGGCATTGAAGTGCTCGTGCTCACCCGAGAACGAGAACGGATGGATCTTGCGGTAGCGATAGACCTCACCGCTGGGCCCTGCGAGCACCAAGGTGTTGTACGGCTTGCCGCCGGGTGAGCCGGGGGGAACCTCGGGGCAGGAACCACACACCCAGATCTTCTTGGTTGCTGCCTGGTCGCGCAGGAACGTCGCGGACGGTCCGTCCTCGGGCTCGGCAATGCGGTCGCCGCGACCAAACCCCGTGGAGAAGGTCTCGGTGAGTACTGCGAGGCGCGCGCCCGCACCTGCCGCCGCAGTGATCTGCGGAGCGAGGTGTGCGAAGTTCGCCTCGCGGTCCTCCCACGTAATCGTGTGCTGGATGATCGCGACCTTCATCGGCTGAGCGCCTTCAGCCGGGCCGTTGCGTCGTCGATCACCTCATGGCGCTTGCAGAATGCGAAGCGCACCATGTGCCGCCCCTCGTCCTTGTTGGCGTAGAACACGACGTTGGGGATTGCGACCACACCACAGAGGTCGGGAAGTTCCCTGCAGAAGGCAAACCCGTCACCGTCGGGGCGCACGGAGCGGATGTCGACCGTGACGAAGTAGGTACCCGTCGGCTTGTAGGTGAGGAAGCCGGCTTCTTCCAGCCCGGAACAGATGCGATCGCGCTTGCTCTGCAGGTCGGCAGCGATCTCGTCGAAGTACGAATCCGGCAGACGCAGGCCGGTTGCGATACCCACCTGGAACGGGCCACCCGACACGTAGGTGAGGAACTGCTTGGCGGTGCGCACCGGCGCGATGAGTTCGGATGGGGCACATACCCAGCCCACCTTCCATCCGGTGGTGTTGAAACTCTTCCCACCGCTCGACAGCACCAGTGTGCGCTCCCGCATCCCGGGCAGTTCGGCCATGCACACGTGCTTCACACCATCGAACACGAGGTGCTCGTACACCTCGTCGGAGACCACGAGGAGGTCGTGCTCGATCGCAAGGTCGGCGATGCCCTGGAGTTCGGCTCGCGTCAACACCTTGCCCGTGGGGTTGTGTGGGGTGTTGATGAGCAACAGCCGCGTCTTCGGGGTGATCGCCTTGCGCAGCGCGTCGAGATCGAGGTCGTAGTGCGGCGGGCGGAGCGTCACGAACTTCGGCACGGCTCCCGCCATCGAGATGGCTGCCGTGTAGCTGTCGTACGACGGCTCGAGCACCACCACTTCGTCGCCGGTGTCGCAGAGCCCGATGATTGCCGCAGCAAGGGCCTCGGTGCAGCCGACGGTGACGAAGACCTCGGTATCGGGGTGGTAGTCGAGGTTGTAGAAGCGCTTCTGGTGCTCGGCGATGGCCTGGCGCAGTACGGGAAGTCCGGGACCCGGTGGGTACTGGTTCATCCCGCCGTCGATGGCCGCCTTTGCCGCATTCAGGACCTCCGCCGGTCCGTCGTAGTCGGGGAATCCCTGACCGAGGTTCACCGCCCCCTTCGCCGTGGCCAGTGCCGACATCTCGGCAAAGATCGTGGTGCCGAAGCCCTGGAGCTTGGCGGTGAGGTGGGGGACGCGAGCAGAACCCATAACGGTGCAAGCGTACGCCTCCGATAGCGTCGCGAGGGTGCCTGCCACGCCCGATGCACCCGTGATGCGACGCCTCGTCTGGGCCGAGATGAGCCACGACCAACAGCGGTCGCTCATCGCCCGCGGTCTCGATGACATCATCCCCGAGGGTCTGCGCGATTCCATCGTGGCGCTCATCGACGACGTTCGCCTCCGGGGCGATGCCGCCGTCTGCGACGCCCTCGCCCGCTTCGACCACACCTCGATCCGCCCGGATCAGTTGCGTGCCACCGATGCCGAGTTCTCCGCGGCCTCCGCCCGGCTGGCGCCATCGGTGATTGCGGCGATCGACGACATGATCGAGCACCTCCACCGGTTCAACTCCGAGTTGCGCAAGCGCTCCGAGAACTGGGGGTTCGAGACCGAACCGGGCCTCTGGGTCGGCGAGAAGGTCACGCCGATCTCGTCGGCGGGGTTGTTCTGCCCGAGCGGGAAGGCGAGTTACCCCAGCGTCATCGCACAACTCGGCACCCCGGCAGTGGTTGCGGGTGTGCCCGAGATTGCAGTCGTGGTGCCGCCGGCTCCGGGGACCAATGGCGAGATCGACCCAGCCGTGCTCGTGGTGTGCGAGCGCCTCGGGATCCGCAACGTGTTCCGGGTGAACGGCCCGGCAGGTATCGCCGCACTCGGCTTCGGCACGGAGAGTATCCCGAAGGTGCGCAAAATCGTCGGTCCCGGCTCGCCCGCCGTGACGTGTGCGCAGGTGGAGATGCAGCGCTTCGGTGTCGCCACGATGATGGTGCTCGGCCCCACCGAGAGCCTGGTCATCGCAGACCACACCGCTGACCCCGTGCGACTTGCTGCCGATCTGCTGATCGAGGCCGAGCACGGGACCGACTCGTGCACGGTGCTCCTCACCACGTCCGCCGACCTTGCCGAGGCAACCGAACAAGAACTTCAGCGCCAGATCGCCGGGCTGCCCGCCCCACGTGCAGAGTCCGCTCGTGCATCGCTCGGCGTCAACGGCGGCTGTGTCCTCGTCGACTCGCTCGGCATCGCTGCGTCGGTCGCCAACCAGTTTGCGTCCGAGCACCTGCAGGTGGCCGTAGATCCGTCGGTGGAGGACGAAGTGCTCGACCTGCTGGTGAACGCGGGTGAGATCCTCGTCGGCCAGCACACCCCGTTCTCGGCAGCGAACTTTGTCATCGGTTGTCCGGCGTCGTTACCCACCAGTGGCTTCGCACATGTGAGCTCAGGCATCACCGTCGAGACCTTCCTCAAGCGCACCGCCATCGCGAAGGCCGATCTGCGCGCTGCCCGTCGCATGGCACCAAGCGTCATCGCACTGGCCGAGCACGAGGGCTTTCCCGCACACGCTGCCGCGCTGCGACTCCGCCAGGAGGGCTGAACGCCCACCGACGAACGCAAACGGCCACCCCGAAGGGTGGCCGTTCGTCGGTGACTGGACGCGTGCGATCAGTAGTACGCAAGCTTGTGGCCGGGAACCGGCCAGTCGCACGTCCACAGTTCGCCGCAGGCCGACACCGTGACGTACGCCGTCTTCAGGTCCGCACCTCCGAAGCACACGTTGGTAACGAGTGGGTCGTGCTTGGGCGGTGCCACCTGACGAAGGATCTCACCCTTGGGCGACACCACCGTCACACAACCGGTGATGAGCGTGGCGAGACACAGGTTGCCGGCGCTGTCGACCGTCATCGAGTCGAGCAACTGGTAGCCGGGCATGCCAACGGTGAGGCGACCGCCGCCGGGCGCAGCAAACATCGCACCCGCCTGCGACACCACACCGGGGCTCTCGAGCGTCCACTCCCACACTCGACCCGTGATGGTCTCGGCAACGTAGAGCGTCTTGTCGTCGGGCGACAGTGAGATGCCGTTCGGGTGATCGAGCGGGCCGACCACCTTCACGAGTGGCGAGCCGTCGGGCTTGCCGTAGTAGATGGCGCCACGATCGACCGACTCGGGGCGGCCCTTGCCGAGGTCGGTGAAGTAGAAGCCGCCGTGCTTGTCGAACACGATGTCGTTCGGGCCACGAAGGCCTACGCCCTCGAACTGGGTGTAGAGGTCCTTCACCTCGCCGGTCTTCAGGTCGACGGTCTGGATGCGACCGCCGATGTAGTCCGGTGGCTGGTTGCCGGGGAACAATTGGCCCTCGACCTCAGTCCAGAGGAAGCCACCGTTGTTGCAGATGTAGACCTTGTTGTCGGGCCCCATCGCGGCACCGTTCGGGCCACCCTTGCAGTCGCCGACGACGGTCTTGGTGCCATCGGGTGACACACGCGTGAGCGTGCCCCGCTCGATCTCCACGACCAGTACGTCACCGTTCGGCAGCCAGATCGGCCCCTCGGGGAACCGGAGTCCGGTTGCGATCAACTTCCAATTGCTCATGAGTACCCCCTACTCAGCATGTTCACGGAAATTGTGTCATGCAGTGCGTACGGCGGCCGCATCGTGCAGGCCGAGCAATTCCACTGCAGCCTCGCGCAACTTGAACTTCTGGATCTTCCCCGTGACGGTCATCGGGAACTCCTCGACCACGTGTACGTAGCGCGGCACCTTGTAGTGCGCGATCTTCCCCTGGCAGAACGCCCTCACTCCCTCGGCCGTCAGCGGTGCGGCACCCTCGCGTACGCGGATCCACGCCATGATCTCCTCACCCAGTTTCAGGTCGGGGACGCCCACTACCTGCACATCGACGATGTCGGGATGCGTGTAGAGGAACTCCTCGATCTCGCGCGGGTACACGTTCTCGCCGCCGCGGATGATCATGTCCTTGCTTCGGCCGACAATGTTGATGTAGCCGGCGTCGTCCATCACGGCGAGATCGCCGGTGTGCATCCAGCCCGCCGGATCGATCGCCTCGGCAGTCTTCTCCGGATCGTTCCAGTACCCCAGCATCACCGAGTAGCCACGTGTGCAGAGTTCACCCGACTCACCGCGCGCGACACACCGACCGGTGATGGGGTCGACGATCTTGACCTCGACGTGTGGGTGCACCCGACCGACCGTGCCCGTGCGCTGCTCGATCGTGTCGTCGGCGGCCGTCTGTGTGGACACCGGCGAGGTCTCGGTCATGCCGTAGGCAATGGCGACCTCGCGCATGTTCATGAGCTCGATCGCCTGCTTCATGGTCTCGACAGGGCACGGGGATCCACCCATCACCCCGGTGCGCAGTGACGAGAGGTCGAACTTCGCGAAGTCGGGATGTGTCAACTGCCCGATGAACATCGTCGGTACGCCGTACACGCTCGTGCAGCGCTCGGCCTCGATCGCACGCAGGGTCTCGAGCGGGTCGAAGGACGGAGCCGGGTACACCATCGTTGCGCCATGCGTGGTGCACCCGAGGTTCCCGATCACCATGCCGAAGCAGTGATACAGGGGCACCGGGATGCACACACGATCTGCCTCCGTGTAGTTGCAGCCTCGCGCCGAGAAGAACCCGTTGTTGAGGATGTTGTGATGCGTCAGGGTGGCACCCTTCGGGAAGCCCGTCGTGCCCGACGTGTACTGGATGTTGATCGGGTCGTCGAAGGAGAGTGACGCCATGCGCCCACGCAGTTCCGCATCGCTCACCTGTGGACCTGCGAGCCATGCCGTCCACTCCGACGAGTCGATGTGCAGGACGAACTCCAGATCGGGAAGGTTCGGGCGCGCCTCTTCCACCATGGCTCGGTAGTTGCTCGTCTTGAACGTCTCGGCAGCAATGAGCATCCGACAACCCGATTGCTTGAGTACGTACTCCACCTCGTTCGCCCGGTAGGCCGGGTTGATGTTCACGAGGATCACGCCGGCCTTTGCGGTCGCGTACTGCACGATGGTCCACGCCGAGCAGTTCGCCGCCCAGATGCCAAGGCGGTCGCCAACGTTCAGGCCCATCGCCATCAGGAGTCGGGCGACCTTGTCGACCTCGTCGTTCAACTGGCGATACGTGAGCCGCGTCCCCTCGTGCACCACGACGAGGGCCTCACGGTCGCCGAAACGTGCAACGGTCTCCTCGAGGTTGTCGCCAATGGTCTGCCCGATGAGGGGAACCATGCTCGGCCCGGATGCGTACGAAAGCGCCATGGGCCAACGTTAGACCCCTCGATCTCGGTCTACTTCTGGCGGCCCCTCCGCCAGAAATCGACCGGGATCCCGTGGGGTACCGTCTGTCCCCATGACCGCTGCGCTCCCGCGACTCAACGAGCTGTCGTTCTACGGACTTCCCGGCGCCCCGAAGTCGCCGCAGGACCTCATCAAGGAGTGCCAGGACGGCGAGGCACTCGGCTTCGGCTCCACCTTCCTGTCGGAGCGCTTCAACATCAAGGAGATCTGCACAATCTCCGGCGTTGCCGGTGCGGTGACGACGTCGCTCGGGATCGCAACGGGCGCCACGAACCACAACACGCGCCACCCCATGGCGACGGCGAGTTTCAGCACCACGATGCACCGCCTCACCAACGGCCGATTCGCGCTCGGCCTCGGTCGTGGCATGGACGCCGTCTTCAAGGCCTACGGCCTGCCCACCATCACGACGGCCCAGATGGAGGACTTCGTCGGCATCATGCGCCGTCTCTGGAGGGGCGAGGCGATCCTTGGCCACAACGGCCCGGCCGGAAGTTGGCCCTACCTTCAACTTGATCCCGACTTCCGCGAGGACATCCCGCTGATGCTCACCGCCTTCGGTCCGCAGTCACTCGCCCTCGGGGGCCGTGCGTTCGACGGCGTGATCCTCCACACGTTCTTCACCGACGAGACCCTGCAGCGCTGTGTGCGCACCGTGAAGGAGGCCGCCGAGCAGGCCGGGCGCGATCCCGACCGGGTGCGGGTCTGGAGTTGTTACGCCACCATCGGCGACTGGATCCCCGAGGACGTTCGTCTGAAGAAGACGGTCGGCCGCCTCGCCACCTACCTGCAGGCGTATGGCGACCTCATGGTGCGCACCAACAACTGGGACCCTGCAGTGCTCGCCAAATTCCGGGCCGACCCGTTCGTGGCCGGCTTCAAGGGGGCACTCGACCAGAAGGCCACCACGGCCGAACTCGAGCACGTCGCCACGCTCATCCCCGACGAATGGCTCGCTCCCGCCACGTACGGCTCGGCCGAGACCTGCGCCAAGGCAGTTCTGCGACAGTTGGACCTCGGCGCCGACGGCGTCATCCTCCACGGTGCCTCGCCCACCGACCTCGCACCCGTGATCCCCGCCTACCGCGCCATTCGCCCCGCCGGCCGCTTCGACCACCTGAAGGCCAATCCTGCGGCCTAAAGCGTCGCCGTCATATACCCATACGGGTATGCTTCATGCGCCGGAGGTGAGGTGGATCATGAAGCTCGACGATCAGACACAGGAAGACCTGCAGAAGCGACTGCGCCGCATCGAGGGCCAAATTCGCGGCATCCAGCAGATGCTCGCCGATGGCCGTGAGTGTCGCGAGATCGTGGCGCAGGTGTCGGCGGCCGGGAAGGCGCTCGACCAAGTGGGCTTCAAGATGCTCGCTGCGGGCATGACCCACTGCCTGAGCGACCCGAAGGCAGCCGCCGCCAGCGGCTTCAACCTCGCCGAGGTCGAGCAACTCTTTCTGAAGCTCGCCTGACGCGACAGACTCGTCGCTGCATGGCACACCTCTGGCCGATTCGCGTTGCGTTCCGCGACCTCGATGCGTATGCGCACGTCAATCACTCCGTGTACGTCACCTGGTTCGAGATCGGTCGAACCGAGGCACTGCGCGACAACGGCATCCTGCTCGCCGGTCCGCACTCATCGGGTTATCAGTTCGTGGTGAGCGAGATCGAGATCCGCTACCGCAAGCCGGCACTCGCCGACGAGATCGTCCACGTGGAGAGCGCCATCGTCGAGCTGCGCGGTGCATCGAGCCGTTGGCGACAGCGGGTGCTGCGCGGCGATGAGGTGCTCGCCGAGGGTCAGGTCCGCATCGGGCTCGTCGGCCCCGACGGCAGGGTGGCGCGCATGCCCGACGACATGCGCTCGCAACTCGAACCCCTCCTCGCCTCATAAGCCCTCCCGTTTCTGGGTCTGTTTCTGGCGGCCTAGCCGCCAGAAACAGACCCAGAACGCTGGTGGTTCAGGGGGTTAGAAGCCGGCGGCAGCCTTGGCGGCAAGCACCCCGGGCGACTCACACACCGCAGCCGGCTGGTTGTTCGTCATCACGCAGATCGCCGCGGTGAGACTGTTCGCCGCCCCGAGGACTGCCTTGGTGAGATCGGACTCCGTGTCCGTGAGCGACCTCGCAATGTCCGTGGCGGTGCGCTTGGAGAACAACGACGGATCGAGCGACGCTCCCGACAGGTAGAACTTGCCACCGAACGCCAGGAACGGGATGCCGCCCTGACCGGTCTCGGCGGCCACGGCAATCTGTGCGTCCGTGGGCTGCTCAAGCGGCTCGTATCCATTCCCCTGACGCTTGTTCGTGTTGGTCTCGACTGCAGTGAAGGCGAGGTACTCACTGGTGTACGACGATCCGTAGAAGGAGAACGTTGGGGTATTCGGGAAGGAGTCCTCGGCAGAGGAGGTGCTCATCTTCAGGTTCGAGAAACTGCCGAACCGTGACAGCGCGGCAACCATTGCCCAGCGCTGTGCTGCACAGAAGGGGCAGTACTCGGCGCCGATGTACAGCAGTTCGGGCTTTCCGTCCTTGGTGATTGGCGTCCCCGCGTACGGCGTGGGGTGCTGGAGCACCGAACCGGCACCCACGGCGTCGTAGGTTGCGGCCGGGGTCGCGGCGATCGTTGCTGCATTCGCTGCAGCATCGCCAAGGTCGATGGTGGCAGGTGACTTCTCGTCCTTGCCCCCGCCCACGAGTGCAGCAACCACGATGGCCGCGACGATGACCACACCCACCATTGCAGTGATGATCATGCGGGTTCGGCGCTGTGCCTGCTTTGCTGCCTCTGCCGCCTGATGGCGGTTCTGGTTGTTACGTGAGGTGGGCTGGGGGCTCACGGTGACTCCACTCCCTGTGGCTCGTCCGCTTCGACATCGTCGGTCGATCCGGAACTTGGTGATGTGACGGCTGATGCAACGAGCATCGTGATGATGAAACAGAACGCAATGAGGTCCATCAACGGCAGCGAGATGAAACCGAACTCCCACACGAAACGGTTCGTGCACGGGTTCTCCGGATCGCAGAACGTGCGCTGTTTCGGGAAGGCCTGAAGCTGCGTGTGGTACGAGGCAATGACCACCCCGACCACGGCGGGGATCCCGGCGTACATCCACACCTTGCGATCGCGGCGCAGCGCCCCGACGAGCAGGATCGCGCTGAGCGGATACATGCAGATGCGCTGGTACCAGCAGAGCTCGCAGGGCCGGTAGTCCGCAATGACGGAGTAGTACAGGCTCCCGAACGTGGTGACGATCGCCACCAGCCACCCGAGCCAGAGCGAGAGGTCGCCGAGTGCGGTCCGAAGGTTGTGGAGTACCGACCCCGGCACCGACCGATAACCCGCGGCGAGCACCACGACGGACACGACCGTTGCGACCGCGCAGGCAACTGCGAGCAGCGCAAAGAGGGTCGTTAGGGTGTCGGTGGACATGGCTCGCCTATTCAACTACCAAGCGAGGCACCGGGAGCGGCACGGACCTTCGGCCCCTTTGGTCGGACCTGCGGTCCGACCACGCCGTGGTGGGTGCGTGCCCGGCTCAGTCGCTCGAGGGAAGGGGCTTGGCATCCTTCAACTGCATCGGCGTGTCACCGATGCTCAACGACCCTGCGCCAGCCTTGGTGATGAGCAGTTCGAGACCGAGTGACTCGTCGGCATAGCGCTTGCCCATAGCCGACCCTGCCGCATGGTTGGGGTCGACGGTGGCCTTCGACGCAGGTGCCGTGGCGGAGAGGGGATGTCCCCCGCATCGCAGGTCGACATCGCCCTGCGGCGCTCGTACGACGATCACCTGCGTATCGCATGCGGTGCTCTGCAAACGGGAACCGGCCTTCAACTGCATCTGCTGTCTCTCCCCCTGGGACTTCGTCCCCCTATTTCAGCAGATTCACCCGCCCCAGTGCTCACCCCTTGCGCCCGCAACGCCTTCACCAGCACGCCGGGCGAATTCACGCGACGATGGCCCGTATGAGAGGACCACTCGACGGCTACCGGATCATCGACATCTCCCAGGTGGTCTCCGGGCCACTGGCCTGCATGATGCTCGCCGACCAGGGGGCCGACGTGATCAAGGTCGAGCCAACCGTCGGTGGCGACATCGTCCGGGCCAATCAGGCCCTCATCGGCGGGATCAACGGCCTCGTGGCGAACATGAACCGCAGCAAGCGAGGTATCGCCCTCGACATCACCGTGCCCGAGGGCGTCGAGTTCCTCCTGCGCCTCTGTGACGGTGCCGACGTGTTCGTCCAGAACTTCCGCCCCGGCGTGTGCGAGCGACTCGGGTTCGGCAAGGAGGTGATGATGGCCCGCAATCCCGACCTCATCTATGTCGACATCTCGGGATACGGCCAGACCGGGCCGTACAACGATCGCCGTGTCTACGACCCGGTCATCCAGGGCCTCACCGGTCATGTTGCGGCGCAGATCAACCCTGAGGTGCCGTTCCACGACGTGCACCGCACCATCGTCGCCGACAAGTCGACCTCGTACACCGTGGCCCAGGCCATCACGGCGGCACTTCTCGCACGCGAGCGCGGACTTGCCCGCGGGCAGGTGATCGATGTGGCGATGATCGACGCAGCCCTCGCCTTTTTCTGGCCCGACGGCATGATGAGCCGTACCCTCGTCGACGACCCCATGTTCGGCCAACGGGCAACACTCGCCCAGATCATGCGGGTGACGCAGTGCGGTGAGGGACAACTCATCTACTTCGCCGGTACCGACAAGGAACGGCATGGCCTCTTCCGCGCCCTCGACCGTCCGGAGTGGTGTACCGACGAACGCTTCGGCAACGTGCAGGCACTGATGAACCCCGAGAACTACCTGGCGCTCGGTGAAGCACTCGCTGCGGCATTCCTCGAGTGGAATGCCGATGAACTGCTGCCACGCCTCATCGCCGAGGAGGTCCCCGCAGGTCCGATCCACACCTTCGACTCGCTGATCGACGACGAGCAACTCGCCCACAACCACACGTTCTTCGAGTGGGATCACCCCACCGCCGGACGCATCCGGCAGGTACGCCCAGCGCCGCGCTTCAGCGCGACGCCACTCGTGCCGATGCCGCTCATCCCGACACTCGGCCAGCACAATGAGGAGGTTGCGCTCGAACTCGGCTACACCTCGGAGCAGATCTCCGCGCTGCGGGAGAAGGGAATCCTGACGTGAACCGAGAGACGCATCCCGAGGATCCCGTCGAACCGCAGATGCGTGTCGTCGATCCCCACCACCACCTCTGGGGTGACCGGCCCGATCGTCCGATTGCACCGCGCTACTACCTCGAGGAACTCCGTCTCGACACCGATAGCGGGCATCGCATCGACAAGACCGTGTTCATCGAGTGCGGCGAGGCATACCGAACCGATGGCCCGAAGGCCTTCGAGGTGATCGGCGAGACCGAGCGGATGGTGATCGAGGCAGAACGCAGTCGCGAGTCGTCTGGGGCGCGGATTGCTGCCATCGTGAGCTCTGCAGACTTCCGCCTCCCCGAGGCAACGGTTGCCGAGGTCCTCGATGCTCACGAGGCAGCCGGCAAGGGACTCTTCCGCGGGATTCGTCACCGGCTGGCGTTCGACCCTACGGGCTCTGCAAGGTCGAGCAAGGAGGAGCCGAACACCGAGGGCCTTATGGCACACGACATCTTCCGCGCCAACCTCACCCAACTCGGGAAGCGTGGCTTCACGTTCGAGGCGTGGCTCTACCACATCCAGCTACCCGAGCTCATCGACCTCGCCGAGGCGGTGCCGGGTACGACCATCATCCTTAATCACATCGGCGCCCCCCTCGGTGTAGGGGTGTACGCGAACCGGCGTGACGAGATCCACTCCTGGTGGCGTGAGCGGATCAGCGAACTGGCGAAGAGCCCGAACGTGGTGGTGAAACTCGGTGGCGTCGGCATGGCTCCGTACGGCAGTGGCTGGGCCGAGCGCGGTACACCGGCATCGAGTGACGAGATCGTCGACGCGTGGGGACCTGCGATACGTCACATCATCAAGGAGTTTGGAGCGAATCGCTGCATGTTCGAGTCGAACTTCCCGGTCGACAAGGTCTCGTTCTCGTACCGAACGATGTGGAACGCCTACAAGAAGATGACCAGCGACATGTCGTCATCGGATCGCGAGCAACTCTTCGCGCTCACCGCCGAGCGCGTGTACCGCATCTAGGGTTCAGTCGATGTCACTACCGATCGAGTGGTCCGTCAGGGCCCAGAACCTGCCCGAGCACGCACACAACCGCATCCACACCGATGAGGGTGCCCGTGAGTTCGGCTTCCCGGCCGCGCTCGTTGCCGGCGTCACCACCTATGCGTACCAGTGCCACCCACTGCTCGAGGCGTGGGGACTCGACTGGGTGGCCCGTGGTGGCTGTGAGTTACGCCTTCGCTCACCAGTGTTCCAGGACGATGTTGTCCGTTGCGTTCCCCGACCCGGTGAGGACGACACGGTGATCGTCGATGCAGTGGTCGACGACGAGTCCAACCCGCGTTCGGTAGTGCGGGCATGGCGCACCGACTCGCGTGTGCCCGTCGATCGACCCGGCGACGACCTGCCGGTCTACGAATTCACCCTCGACGAACTGCACGGCCCCGACTACTCGATGCGCGCCGGCGACAACCTCGACCTACTGGTTCGGGAGGGCGTCGTGCACCCCGCCGTGTGGCCATCGCTCGCGAACGGCATCTTCTCCCGGGAGTTGGTGCGCGGCTCGTGGATTCACACCCGGAGCCGCATCACGCATCTCGGCCTTGCCTATGCAGGGGCCAGCGTCCGTATTCGCTCCCGCGTCATCGAACGCTTCGTACGCCGCGGCGAGCGAGCGATTGTCGACCTGTTCATCGAGGCCGACGGACGACCGGTGGCAGCCATCGAGCACGAGGCCATCATCGATCTCACGGTTCCGTCAGAGGGCTGACAGCCGTCGGGCGGAGCGCGCCAGCGACAGGTCGACCAACCATCGCCCGCCAGACACCAGTCGGTCGAGCACTGCGACTGCGCCGAGCAAACCGGTAATCGGGTCCGCAACGGCGTCACCCGCAAACATCGGACCACGGTCGTCGAAGGCCACCAGACCTCCGGCCACCGCTGCGTCGTCGCCGAAGCCCACCCGCATCGGCTGATCGTGCCCATACGCCGTGATGGACAACCACACACGCGCCGTGGACTCCATGGCATCAATACCCATCTGCTGGAGGGCGCGCGGGCGAGAGGCCTCGATGACTACATCGGCACAGCGCAGGAGGTCGGCGAGTTCCGCGCGTCCCGACGTGCTGGCGAGATCGAGCGTGATCTGCTCCTTCGCCGCGTTCATCAACGCGAAGAACTCCGCCGGCCCGCGACGGGCCCCATCCGGCCGACGACTGCTCTCCACTTTCACCACACGCATTCCCGCTGCAGCGAGCAGGCGTCCACACAGTGGCCCCGCCCACAGCGACGAGAGATCGACCACCAACAGATTGGCGGCAGGTGGGAGCGAGGTGGCATCACCGATCGGGTGGGCGGGCACCACACCGTCCGTCACCTCCCCAAGGGAGGCACACGGGAGACCCAGCAAGGTGGCCCGATCGACGAGCCATGCAGCGTCCCTTGACGCAATTGCGGCATCCACTGCGTCGATGTCGTTCCCATCCACGTCAGCCTCGAGCCATGCGGGGACGGCGGAGAGATCTTCATCCCGTGCGAGTGAGACGGCGACCCATCCGTCGTTTGCCCTCACCATGCGACATGCACCGCCAACGCTCACCTCACCCTGACGCCGGTGACCCGTGATCCGGGCGCGCTCCACGAGCAGCGATGGCCCGTCAACGCTGACTCCCCGGCCCACTTGTGCCGAGAGTTCGGAGAACCTCTCGGCAAGCGTTCGCATCCCGGATGCCACGCCAACAGGTCCGGCAAGCGCCGGACCATGGTGCCGCCCGGTGAGTTCCGCCGCACCACACTCTCGCCAGAGACGCGCCCCATCGCCAGTATCGACATTGCTCAGCAGTACGGGCGCAAGATCAACCATGGCTTCGGCGCGTAGCGTAGGTGCATCGACGTGTGCCGCTCTACCGAACGCGAGGTCTTGGCGATGCTCGAGACCGGCGTCGCCCACGAACAACTCGGTGGATCCATTGTCGTGATCACCGGTCCCGCACCGGCCACCCACGGCGCCGATCACCTTGCGGCGCTTCCGGCGATACTCGTCAGCCACACGGCGAGCACCCTTGCCGACGTGGTCATTCCCGAGTCCGATCTGGACGTACTCATCGGTGCAGTCCGTCGGGCCCCACTCGCATCATGCGCACTCGTGATGCTCCTGCGAGCCTCGGAGGCGCTCTCGGTCGAGGAGGGTCTGCTCGCGGAGTCCACCACCTACTCCATGCTCCAGGGTGGCCCGGAGTTCCTCGAATGGCGTCGGACGTACCGCTCGAAGCCACGTGTCCCCGAGATCGGGCCTGCAGTTCGTGTCGAGGCAACCGACGATGGCCTCGACATCTCCCTCACCCGACCTCATGTGCACAACGCCTTCAGCCGTCGGATGCGCGACGAAGTGTGCGAGGCGTTGACCCTGGCGGTTGCGGCAGGCCCAACATGCCGGGTCACCCTCCGTGGTGCGGGACCTTCCTTCTGCAGCGGCGGTGACCTCAGCGAGTTCGGCACCTTCCCGAGCATCGCGGAGTCGCACGTCACCCGTCTGCGGCGCAGTCCCGCGCGACTCCTTGCCCAGATCTCGGATCGCGTGACGGTGCTCCTGCACGGGGCCTGTATGGGTGCAGGTATCGAGTTACCGGCTTACGCACACCGGGTAATTGCCGCCCCGGACACGACGATCTCCCTGCCCGAGATCGGCCTCGGGCTCATCCCCGGTGCAGGCGGAACATGGTCGATCCCGCAACGGATCGGGCGTCAACGAACCGCATGGCTCGGCCTCACCGGGCTTCCCATCGATGCGACCACCGCGCTCGATTGGGGACTGGTCGACGACATCGTCGAGCCTTCGTCGTAGCGAGCGGCCCGCTTCGCTGCCCAGTAACCGGTAGCGCGGCCGTGCCCGCTACCGTCATGCCCGATGGACGAACCCGTGAGGCTTACCGCCTACAGCCACGGCGCCGGTTGAGCCTGCAAGCTCGGCCCAGCCGAGTTGGCGCAGGTGCTGTCGCCTCTTGAATCAAGCATCCATCCCGACCTCCTCGTCGGGATCCAGACCGGCGACGACGCAGCCGTGTGGCGTCGCCCGGACGGTCGCGCCCTGGTGGCCACCGTCGACTTCTTCGCACCGGTGGTCGACGACCCGTTCACCTTCGGTGTAATCGCGGCAACCAATGCGGTGAGCGATGTCTATGCAATGGGTGGCGAGCCGCTGTTCGCTCTCAACATCGCTGCCTGGCCGAAGGACCGGCTCCCCCTTGCGGTGCTGCGAGACGTATTCGCCGGCGGCGCAGCCGCTGCCGCCGAGGGTGGATGGATCATTGCGGGTGGCCACACCGTCGACGGCCCCGAACCGATGTATGGACAGGTCGTGGTGGGCGAACTTGCGGAGGGCGACGAACCGCTCACCAACAGCCGCGCGCGAGTGGGTGATGTGCTCGTCCTCACGAAGCCACTCGGTACCGGTGTCATCACCACAGCACACAAGCGTCTTCCTGCTGCCGCTGTTGCGTCCGGTGGCCGCCTGTACGAGGCATTCGAGCATGCCGTCACCCTGATGCGAACCCTCAACGGCCCTGCTTCCCGCACGGCGCGACTTGCTGGTGCTCATTCGATGACCGACGTAACGGGATTCGGTCTTGCGGGGCACCTCCACAAGATGCTCACGTCGAGCGGCCACAGCGCACGGATCAGCCTGCACGCGCTCCCCGTCATTCACGGTGCTCGTTCGCTCATTGTCGAGGGTTTCGTGCCAGGTGGAGCAGTCCGCAATCTCGAGTTCGTCGGTGACGCACTGCAGGGCGGGAGCAACGACGACCGTTTGCTGGTCGCTGATCCGCAGACCTCGGGCGGCCTGCTCGTGGCCTGCCCGGCCGAGCATGCCGGTCACATTCACGATGGCGTGGTGATCGGCGAGGTAGTGGCCGGACCGGCCGGCGTCATCTCTTTGGTCTGAGGCGCGCTCGATACTGCTCGAACGCCGCTGCCGCATCCTGCAGTTCGTCGGTCGACAGCACACGCGGTGTCCCGAGACGGTGCGCCTCGACGTGCAGCTCACAGAGCCACTCGAGCAGTTCAAGACGGTCACACGCCTCGGCGAGGTTGCCACCGATGGAGACCGACCCGTGGTTCTGCATGAGTGCCACCGACCGTCCGGTGAGCAGTACCTCCACCACGTGACTGCCCAACTCCGGTGAGCCAAAGGTTGCGTAGCGCGCCGTGCGCGGCGGCCCGCCGAGCTGCAGCACGTTGTAGTGGAGCGCCGGCATCTCGTCACATGTGCACGACACAGCGGTGGACGCAACGGCATGCGTGTGAGCGATTGCGATGGCCGTCGTTGCCGAGTACACCGCGAGATGAAGTGGAACCTCGCTCGTGGCAGGGGGTCCCGAGATCGGTGCACCATTGATGTCGATCACGCTGAGGTTGCTCACTTGCAGCACATCGAGTGCGACACCCGATGGGGTCGCCACCACGTGATCACCAACACGTACCGAGAGGTTCCCCGAGGTGCCCGTCACCAGTCCACGTGCTGCGAGACGCTTACCGGCATCGACGAGTGCCTCCCGTGCCTCGGCGAAGTCGAGGGGACCGCTGCTCAACCGATTGCTCACGTGGCGCCCAGACCCATCAGCCGAGTTGCTGTCGAGCAAACGACCCGAGCCGTTCGACGGCTTCATCGGCTTCAGGGATGGTGCCGGCCCCGAACTGGAAGACGTGCTGCATGCCCGGTGCAATGTCGATGCGCGAGTCGACACGCGCCGCCCTGAGTCGCTCATCGATGCGCACCGCGTCGTCGAGCAGCATCTCGTCACCCCCCACCTGGATGTACGTCGGAGGGAGTCCACGCAGGTCGGCGTACAGCGGTGAGACGAGCGGCGCGCGCGGCTTCGACCTTCCGCAGTAGTACTCGGCCATCTTTCGCGCAGCGGCGAGTGTCATGGTGAGGTCGGACTCGGCGTTGCCCTGCAGGCTCGGGCCCGTGAACGCCAGATCGGTCCACGGCGACAGGAGCAGTAGCGCGCGTGGGGTAGGGCGCCCGTCGTTGCGAAGCGCGAGTGTGACCGCAAGCGCGAGTCCGCCGCCTGCGGAATCACCTCCCATGAGGATTCGCTCGGGTCGGTTCCCCTCGGCGAGCAACCCACGGAACACTGCAACGCCATCCTCCACCGCCGCCGGATACGGATGCTCGGGAGCGAGTCGGTAATCGGGGATGAAGGCGCGTACCCCCGCAGCGGTGGCGAGGTGGCCAACCATCTTGCGGTGCGTCGACGACGAACCCATCACGTACCCACCGCCGTGCAGGTACAGGAGCGCGCCCGAGGGCGCAGCCTGATGCGGGGTTACCCACAGCCCTGCAACCCCACCGACCTCACCCTCGGCGTAGTCGACGCCGTGTGGCTCACCGGTAAGCAGATCCATGAACTGGTCGGCCTTGCGGAAATCCTCGGCCGTTGCCGGCACCGGATCGCCGGCCGCACGCAACTTCTCGCGGTACTTGCGAGCCTTTGCGCGGTACTCCTCCAACTGCGGGCTCACCACGACCTCAGACCTCCCACTCCGAATTGACGTCATTCTGGCAGCGCCGGATTCCGGCTGTCATTCGGGCTCAAGTGCCGTAGCCGTATCCGAGGTCGGGCGCAGTGAGCAGTGGGAGGAACGGGATACCCCGTTCTGCGGCCATGGCGCCACACGTGCCGCCGCGGTCGACGATCACCGTGATTGCCACCACCGTTGCGCCGAAGGCCGTGACTGCATCAACGGCTTCCATGATCGACGTGCCGCGCGTGACGGTGTCCTCCGTGACGACGACGCGGTCGCCCGGCAGGAGGGCGCCGGCAATTCGTCCGGTGACACCGTGATCCTTCGCCTCCTTGCGCACGCTGAAACTGCGCAGGTTCCGGCCCATCGTTGCGCCCACCGCCGCAATGCCGAATGCCACCGGATCGGCACCCATCGTGAGGCCGCCGATCGCGTCCGCGTCGGCAGGAATACGTGCGAGCGCCGCCTGCGCAACCAGCAGGATGCCCTCGGGACGACAGGCGGTCTGTTTGGTATCGAGGAACCACGAACTCTTTGCGCCTGACTTCAGCGTGAACTCACCGCGCTTGAGCGAGTGGGCGAGCACGTGCTCGCGAAGTGCGGCGGTGATCGCATCGAGTGAATCGTCCATAGGGATCGACGGTAGTGGCCCTTGCTCTAGCCTCGGAACATGCGCCTCTCCGATGTAGCGATCTTTACCGAACCCCAGCAGGGGGCCTCCTACGACGACCTGCTCGCCGTCGCATGGCGCGCCGAGCGTCTGGGCTTCGGTGCCTTCTTCCGCTCGGACCACTACCTGAAGATGGGGTCGGTCAGTGGTCTTCCCGGGCCGAGCGATGCACTCCTGTCGCTCGCCGGACTGGCACGGGAGACGAGCACCATCCGCCTCGGCACGCTCGTGTGCTCGGCGACGTTCCGGCACGCCGGGGTGCTTGCGATCCAGGCCGCCCAGATCGATCAGATGAGCGGTGGCCGTCTCGAACTGGGCCTTGGCGCGGGGTGGTACCAGCAGGAGCACGAGGCCTACGCCATCCCGTTCCCGCCGCTCGGCACGCGCTTCGACGTCCTCGAGGACCAGTTGGCCGTGGTGTCCGGTCTGTGGGCCACGCCGGTGGGCGACACGTTCTCGTACACCGGCAAGACCCTGTCCGTGTCCAACTCCCCTGCGCTGCCGAAGCCCGTTCAGCAGCCGGGGCCTCCCCTCATCATTGGGGGCCGCGGACAGCGCCGGACCCCACGTCTGGCGGCCCAGTACGCCACGGAGTTCAACGTCCCGTTTGCGTCGGTCGAGGCCTTCGCCGAGTCCCGGTCCCTCGTGCGGGCCGCGTGCGAGCGAATCGGCCGCGACCCCGACTCGCTTCGCACCACCGCCGCCCTCGTGGTGGCGGTGGGCGAAACCGAGGGCGAGTTCGAGCGGCGCGCGGCGGCGATCGGGCGGGAACCGGCGGAGTTGCGGGCCAACGGCGTCGCTGGGACGGTGACGGAGGCCGCCGCCACGATCCGGCGATTCATGGAGGCCGGGGCACAACGGGTCTATTTGCAGGTGCTCGATCTCGCCGATCTGGCACATCTTGACCTCATTGCGACCGGTGTGATTCCGGTCGTATAGGGCGCTTTCTCCTGAACCTAATTCGAACACCAGTGTCTCGCAGTAGACGCGTCATCTTGACAATCTGTGAAGAGTCCCTGACGCAGCGTGGCGAGTAATATTTCGCTTCCATGGCAGCGCAGCGCAAGCCCAAGAGTCCGATGTCGAATCAGCACAAGGCTGCGTTGGCTACCGGCCGGGCCGAAGGTCGAATCGTCCGCGAGTATCTCGAGGCACTCCGCAACAACCGCCCCAAGCGCGGTCGTAAGCGCACCGCCGACTCCGTGAAGAAGCGGCTCGTTGCCATCGCGAACGAACTCGAGAGTGCAGATGCGCTCACCGAGCTCAAGCTCACCCAGGAACAGATGGATTTGGAGGCCGAACTCGCTGGATTTAACCAGCGTGTCGACCTGAGCAACCTGGAGGCCGGCTTCGTGAAGGTGGCCCGCGCCTACAGCCAGCGCCAGGGAATCTCCTACGACGCATGGCGCAAGGTGGGTGTCGAGTCACGCGTGTTGCGCGCTGCCGGCATCGATCGCACGTCCTGACGCTCCACCCGATCACCACGTCTCGACCTCGGCGCACCGACGCCGGCCGTGCGTCGTTATCCCACTAACGACGTCGCCTGACCCATCGTTGAGTTTGCCGCGCTCGGTGAACTCAATCGATCGAGTCGAGTGCGGCAAAGACGTGGTCAATATTGCGCAAAGACCGCCGCAGATCGAACGCTGCATCGAGCTGTGCCGTCGTGATGGTGACCCGGGAGTCGGCGGTAAGCAGTGACCGAAAGTCTTGATGCTCGGACCAGGCCTTCATCGCATTGTCCTGCACCACGCGATACGCCTCGTCCCGAGTCATGCCGGCCTCGACCAGTGCGAGCAACACCGGTTGGCTGAAGATCAGACCATGGCTCGACCACAGGTTCTTCAGCATCTGTTCGGGGAACACCTGCAGACCGGCGAGCAATCGGGTGCAGCGACGCACTACGTAGTACGCGAGTTGTGCAGAGTCGGGAAGGATCACCCGTTCCACGGACGAGTGCGAGATATCTCGCTCATGCCAGAGCGCGATGTCCTGCAATCCCGCCTGGAGATTCGAACGCACCACACGCGCCAGACCCGACAGGGTCTCCGCCGAGATCGGGTTCCGCTTGTGCGGCATCGCCGACGAACCCTTCTGCCCGACCTTGAAGCCCTCCTCGGCCTCGCGCACCTCGGTTCGTTGTAGGTGGCGCAACTCCACCGCAACGAGTTCGACGGTGGATGCAACCGAGGCACACGCCCACAGGAATTCGGCGTGTCGATCACGGGCCAAGACCTGTGTTGCGGGAACCGGGTGCAGGTGCAGTGCGGCACCCACAAAGCGTTCGACGGACGGATCGATATTGGAGTAGGTCCCTACTGCACCCGACAACTTGCACACGGCGATGTTGTTGCGTGCCTGCTGAAGGCGTGTCCGGTCACGGTCCGCCTGCAGGCACCACAGTGCCACCTTCGCCCCGAACGTGGTGGGTTCGGCATGCACGCCGTGTGTGCGCCCGATCATCACCGTGTCCCGATGACTGAGCGCCATCGCCTTGAGTGTGCGCACGAAGTCGTCGGAGGCCTTCAGCAACAGGTCGACAGCATCACGCAACATCCACGCGAGTGCCGTGTCCACCACATCGGTCGACGTGAGGCCGTAGTGCACCCATGCACCATCTGGCGCCCCGATCGACTCCTGGACCACGTCGACGAATGCGGCGACATCATGGTCGGTGATCTGCTCACGCTCGAGCACGCGCTGCACGAACGACTCATCGATGTGCGGCGCACGTGCGCGACATGCTGTGGCTACCTCGTGCGGCACGGCACCGATGGCTGCCTGTCCCTCGGTTGCCAGCAACTCGACCTCGAGCCAGCGACGGAAACGACTGACGTCGTCGAAGACCGCCGTCATCTCGGGCGTCGAGTAACGCGGGATCACGAACGGACCACCACGGCATCGCGGTCCGCGCCGACACCGACGTAGCGGATCGGTACGCCCACTTCGCGCTCGACCAACTCCACGAACTTCGTTGCAGCCGGCGGCAGGTCACTCATCGACCGCGCCTGCTCGATGGAGGTCTTCCATCCCGGGAGCTCGGCGTAGACCGGTTCCACCTGCGCAAGCAGTTCGAGGCGGTCGGGATACTCCGTGATGAGTGAACCGCCCACTCGGTATCCGGTGCAGACCTTCACCGTGTCGAAGGTATCGAGCACGTCGAGCTTGGTGAGTGCGATCTCGGTGAGGCTGTTCAACCGCACCGCATGCCGGAGCATCACCGTGTCGAGCCAACCCGTACGGCGCCGACGTCCCGTGACGGTTCCGAACTCACGCCCGATATCGACCAGTGCGTCACCCAGGGCGTCGGTGAGTTCCGTGGGGAACGGTCCCGAGCCGACGCGGGTGGTGTACGCCTTGGAGATCCCGACGATACGACCGAGGTCGCGCGGCCCGAGACCGGTACCCGAGCATGCACCGCCGGCCGTCGGGCTCGACGAGGTCACGTACGGATACGTGCCGTGATCGATGTCGAGGAAGGTGGCCTGCGCTCCTTCCAGCAGCACGCGCCTGCCCGACGCGACGGCATCGTGCAACAACGACACGGTGTTCGTGATGTACGGCGCCACCCGTTCTGCGAGATCGCCTGCGTATTGCTCGACAATGGCGGCGATGTCGAGTGGCTCACCACCGAGGTGGATGATGACGTTGTTCTCCGCCCGGCCGAGTTCGGCGATTTGTTCCGCGAAGCGCTTGCGGTCGAGCATGTCTCCCACACGCAGTCCCACGCGTCGAGCCTTGTCTGCATAGGCGGGCCCGATGCCCTTGAGGGTGGTCCCGATCTTGTTCTCGCCACGCTGCGCCTCGGCAAGCCGGTCGTGCGCAAAGTGCCACGGAAGGATGAGATGGGCCTGGCTCGACACCCGTAGCCGGGTCGTGTCCACACCGCGTGCGCTCAGACGCCCAACCTCGTCGAGCAGGGTGATGGGGTCGACCACCACGCCATTCGCGATGACCGGTGTCACGTGTGGGTAGAGCACACCGGACGGGACCAATTGCAGCGCGTACTTCTCACCGCCCGCAACGATCGTGTGACCAGCATTGTGGCCACCCTGATAGCGGACGACGAGATCGTGGTCGCCGGAGAGGAGGTCGATGACCTTGGCCTTCCCCTCGTCGCCCCACTGGCTTCCTACAACAACGGTGACCGGCACGTACGGGAACCCTACCGGGTTGTGTCCCGCTACTGGGGGGTGTTTCGACGCGGCCGGCTCGGGTCCGGCGCGCCCGGGGTCCGGTCAGACTGCGGGGTTGGTGGCGGTGATCACGTAGTCGTCGCCCTCGACATCGACGGTGATCGTGTCGCCATCGACGGCCTTGCCCTCGAGGATGGTGGTGGCAAGACGATCACCGAGTTCGCGCTGGATCACCCGCTTGAGCGGTCGGGCCCCGAATGCAGGGTCGTAGCCATCACGGGCCAACTTGTCCTTCGCCGCCTCGCTCACCACGAGATGAATCCGTCGGGTAGCCAGTCGGTTGACGAGGTGGTTCAACTGGATCCCGACGATTGGTCGCAGGTCGTTCGCCTCGAGCGGCCGGAAACGAATGATCTCGTCGATGCGGTTCACGAACTCGGGCTTGAAGAACTGGGTGAGCTCACCCGGAAGGTTCGACGTCATGATGATGACGACATTGGTGAAATCGACCGTCCGGCCCTGTCCGTCGGTGAGGCGACCGTCGTCGAGCACCTGGAGCAGCACGTTGAACACATCGGGATGGGCCTTCTCGATCTCGTCGAGCAGCACCACCGAGTACGGACGGCGCCGCACGGCCTCGGAGAGTTGACCACCTTCGTCGTACCCGACGTACCCGGGAGGGGCACCGATGAGCCGCGACACCGAGTGCTTCTCCATGTACTCACCCATGTCGATGCGGATCATCGCCCGTTCGTCGTCGAAGAGGAACTCGGCAAGTGCCTTGGCGAGTTCCGTCTTGCCCACGCCGGTGGGTCCGAGGAACATGAACGAGCCGATAGGTCGGTTCGGGTCGGAGAGACCCGCACGACTGCGGCGAATGGCGTTCGCCACAGCATGAACGGCATCGTCCTGACCGATCACACGCTGGTGGAGGAGGTCCTCGAGGTGAACGAGCTTGGCCATCTCGCTCTCGATCAACTTGCTCACCGGCACCCCGGTCCACTTGGAGACCACCTCGGCGATGTCCTCGGCATCGACCTCTTCCTTGAGCATCCGTCGTGAGGTCTGCAACACATCGAGGTGTGAGGTCGCGTCAGCAACGCGTCGCTCGAGCTCGGGAATGCGGCCATAGCGAATCTCTGCAGCAACGTTGAGATCGGTCTCCCGCTCGAGCTGGGTGCGCAGGTGTTCGAGCTCTTCCTTCAGCGCTCGGATCGCGCCGATGGCTTCCTTCTCCGATTCCCAGTGCTCCCGCATGGCCGCCGACTGCTGGCGCAATTGCTCGAGCTCGCCGTCGAGTGCCGCGAGGCGCTCCACCGAGGCGAGATCGGTCTCCTTCTGCAGGGCGACTTGCTCGATCTCGAGCTGCAGCATGCGACGCTCGACGATGTCGATCTCCGTCGGCAGCGAGTCGATCTCGATGCGAAGCCTCGATGCCGCCTCGTCGACGAGGTCGATTGCCTTGTCCGGCAGGAAGCGACTCGTGATGTAGCGGTTCGACAGCACTGCAGCCGACACCAGTGCACTGTCCTGGATGCGGACGCCGTGGTGCACTTCGTAGCGCTCCTTGAGACCACGAAGGATGGCAATGGTGTCCTCCACCGAGGGCTCGCCGACATAGACCTGCTGGAAGCGGCGCTCGAGCGCCGGGTCCTTCTCGATGTTCTTTCGGTACTCGTCGAGTGTTGTTGCACCGATCATGCGCAGTTCGCCACGGGCGAGCAGCGGCTTGATCATGTTGCCCGCATCCATCGCTCCCTCGGCACCGCCGGCACCGACGATGGTGTGGATCTCGTCGATGAACGTGATCACCTCACCCGCGGCGTCGGTGATCTCCTTGAGCACTGCCTTGAGGCGCTCCTCGAACTCGCCGCGGTACTTCGACCCGGCGATCATCGAACCAAGGTCGAGCGAGATCAGTCGCTTGTTCTTGAGCCCCTCCGGGACGTCGCCGTCGGCGATACGTCGCGCGAGGCCTTCGACGATTGCGGTCTTGCCGACTCCCGGCTCACCGATGAGGACCGGGTTGTTCTTCGTACGGCGCGAGAGCACCTGAATCGTGCGGCGAATCTCGTCGTCGCGACCGATGACGGGGTCGATCTTCCCGTCGCGCGCACGCTTGGTGAGATCGGTGCCGTACTTCTCGAGCGCCTGGAACTGGTCCTCGGGATTCGGGGTGGTGACCCGGTGGGAACCCCGCACCTCCCGCAGTGCCTGCAGCAGTTCCTCCGAACCGACGCCGAGACGCTGGTTCATCGCAAGGATGAGGTGCTCCACCGAGAGGTAGTCGTCGCGTAGGTCCTTCTGGTAGCGCTCGGCCATCTCGATGACGTTGTTGAGTTCGCGGCTCAGCCTCGGTTCGCCGCCCCCATACGCCCGGGGAAGTTTGCTCACGGCCTCATCCGCCCGGTTCCGCAGCATCAGCGCCGCGAGACCCAATCGCTGGAGGAGGGGCGACACGATGGTGCCCTCCTGACGGAGGACGGCGGCCATGACGTGGTCGGGCGTGAGTTCGGGGTTGTTCAGGCTCTTGGCGCTGTCGATGGCAGCGCTGAACGCCTCATTCGTCTTTGCGGTCCACTTCTTGGGATCGAACGCCACGGTTTCCTCCGTTGTCGTACTTGCTCACATCAGAAAAGTTGAGTCGAAGCGTATCAAGTTTGAGGTGTACCCCCACCTGCCGTTCCGAAAAGCACACCGGCCGGCACCCTGGGGCGCCGGCCGCTCAGATCATGGGCGGTATCTCGCCCCGCCATCGCACGAGGTCAGAGGACGGGGTTCGACACCTTCTTGGCGCGGATCACCAAGCGGTGACGGGTGCCGGTGGGCAGGCCATTGGCCCTCGTGCAAGTGATGATCGACAACCGGCCACCCGAGGCGCCCGGGAGATCGGCCGGGTAGGTGAGCGCGTTCATGGCCGGGCGAGCGAGCACGACCTCCCACTTCTCGACCTCGTAGATGTACCCGTTCACGTCGATCGTGTCACCAGCGACCAGCTTGTGGCTGTTGCGCATCGGGCCACCCGCCGAGGTGCGGTGACCGAAGATGATGAGGTGACCCGTGTCCGACCCGATCGGGGCGGAGTCCGGCCACACGCCGAGACCACTGTTGAGCACACCGTTTGACGTGCCGAGATACATGGCCTTCTTCGCAGGAACACGCACGTACTCGTATCGGCGAGTACCGGTGATGCGACGACGAATGCGCTTGGTACCCCACAACTTCGGGATCCAGACGTCGGCCAACTTGACGTACGCCGCCTCGGCGGTGCCCGTACCAGCGATGGTCTGCACAGCGGTGGCGCTGATGGCCGTGGCGCCGAACAACTTCAGCGCGTTTCGACGAGAGATCTTCATGGTTGCTTCACCCAACCTCTGGACGAAAGGTGCGCTCGGTATAACGCCGAGCCGACCCAACGATAACGCCCTATTCCCGGTCACGCCTCAGGGACTTCTCTCCGTATATGACCACCGCTTGACGAAGCGGCACGAGGTCACGGCGGGGGGCCCGGCGATCCGCTTCGTCCTGTGCAAGGCGCACCAAGGCCTCGAGTTCCGCCACCTGTGCCCGCAGACGGGCGACCTCGTCTTCCAGTTGCATTACCCGGCGGATTCCGGCCAGATTCATACCGGTAGCAGCCAATTCGGCGATCTTCCGCAGGCGATCGATGTCAGCCTCGCTGTAGCGCCGGTTACCCCCCGCAGTCCGGGCTGGCTCGAGCAATCCCTTGCGCTCGTAGATCCGGAGGGTCTGGGGATGCATCCCGGCGAGTTCGGCCGCTACGGAGATGACGTAGACCGCCCGGTGCCTGGTCATCGCGGGCCCCCACCCGTCCGGCGGGCATGGTCGAAGAGTGCCGCCCGCGGTGGCTCGGTGGACGCCTCCTGCAGCGCCTCGACGGCGGCGCGCTCCGCGTCGCTGAGGTGCTTCGGGATCACGACCGCGACCGTAGCGATCAGATCGCCCTGGTGCTTGCCGGTATCGATGCCGCGGCCCTTGATGCGGTGACGGCTTCCGTTCTGCGTGCCGGCCTTGAGGCGAAGCACCACTCGCTGTCCCTCGAGCGTGAGTACCTCGATCTCCGAGCCGAGCGCAAGTTCCGCAAAGGTAACCGGGACCGTCACCGTGAGGTGGTCGCCGTCGCGCCCGAAGACCGGATCGGACAGCACGCGCACCTCGACAAAGAGATCGCCCGGCGCACCGCCTCTGCGCCCCGGACCACCGCGCTCCTTCAGCCGAATTCGCTGGCCGTCGGTGACACCTGCGGGGATACGCACCTTCACTTCGCGCGGACGCTTCTCGACACCGCTTCCACGGCACGTCGAGCAGGGCGACTCGATGATCACGCCGTTGCCACTGCACGCACGACACGGTGAGGAGAACGCGAAGAATCCCTGGTTGTCGTCGACGACACCGCGCCCACGGCACACACCGCAGTTACCGACTGCCGATCCCGGCTTCGCGCCCGAACCCGAGCACGAGGTGCACTGTGCATCGGTCGTGATGTGCAGGCTCGTGGTAATGCCACGCACCGCATCGACGAACTCGAGCGTGAGCATGGCCTCGATGTCGGCGCCGCGCTGTGGGCCGACGCCTGACCGCGACGCCCGACCACGACCACCGGAACCACCAAAGAAGTTGCCCAGGAGGTCGCCGATGTCGGAACCACCGACATCGAACCGGAACCCACCGGGACTGCCGCCGGGCCCACCGAAGCCAGCACCCATCGGGCCGAGTCGGCGCACTTCGTCGTACTCCTTGCGCTTGGCCTCGTCGCCCAGCACGTCGTACGCCGCACTGATGTCCTTGAACTTCTCCTCGGCCGTTGCGTTACCCGGGTTTGCGTCCGGGTGGTACTGGCGCGCCAGTTTGCGGTACGCCTTCGTGATGTCCTTCTGCGTTGCGGTCTCCGAGACCCCAAGCACTTCGTAGTAGTTCTTCTCGAACCATTCACGTTGCGGAGCCATCGAACACCTCCCTCACTCCGAGCAGGACTGCCTCAACCGTTCCGATCCACACGGAAGGCGAGCGCTCAGCCACGCACCTTGACCATTGCAGGGCGCAGGACCTTGCCCTTCCACAGATAGCCAGTGCGCAAGACCTCGGCGACAATCGTTGCACCACCGTCGCCCGGCTCGTGGATCACCGCCTCTGCAAGGTTCGGGTCGAACTCCTTGTCCTGCAGGTCGAGAGCCTC
>Ga0129333_10000707_pt1 | contig 28690 bp, 16 predicted proteins | sample CPB6_08_DNA_FD_94474 | JGI IMG/M metagenome (GOLD analysis project Ga0129333, IMG submission 94474) | Freshwater to marine salinity gradient microbial communities from Chesapeake Bay, USA - CPBay_Sum_0.6_0.8_DNA | ecosystem: Environmental > Aquatic > Marine > Coastal | place: USA: Chesapeake... | reverse complement strand
TACCTTACCACAAATTATAAATGTTGTAAGAACAATAGAAGTTGCACCATTTTGGGGAGACCCTGATTTATGTCAGATTGCTATTACAAGAACTGATTTTGATTTAGGGTTGGAGGCTAATTTGGAAATCCAACCTACGGCAATTTTTATGGGGTCGTTAATTTCTACACCTGAGGAGCAAGCTCAAAAAACCAAATGTAGGGTTAATAAAAATGCGGGGAATCAGTGTTCATTGGTAAGTGGACCTGGTCAAATCAAGGCTATTAGACAGACAATATTCGAAGATGAAAAAGGAAGACCCGCTTTAGAAATTTTTAATTTCGAAGACGATGGTAACGTTATAGATGAAAATGGAACTTGGTTAGTTGATGTTCCGATGAATATGGATTACATCACAACTGATGAGTTTGGACAAAGAATTATATCGAACGACCCGAAAACTGGTGTCCCATCTTCCGCTAAATATAGATTCAAGATTAAATGGCAACAACAACCAACACTAAGTGAACCTGTAAAAAGAGGTTATTTTTTAGTTCCTAATATTAGAGAATATGGTTGGGAACAATATGACCAAGACCCGAGCGACAACTCCTTTCCAGGAGGTTTAGGAGATACTCAAGTATTACAATTTGCGTCATTACCTATTCCTGGTGCGATAATTAACACTCAAACTTTGAGTATTCTACAAGGACTTCCTAGAGACGGTGTAGTGAAAGTATTAAACAAAATCAACGTATCAGAATACTTTTTCATATTAGACGGAGTCCCTATCACACAAAAAGACAATATAATCGTATCGCCAGGTCAAAGTTTACAAGTTACTGTAACATTTGACGATACTACTCAACCGATAATTCAAGGTTCTATGTCTTTCAATATTGAACCTTTTGAAAAATATCAAGTAGAAAGGTCATATTCTTTTAGTTTATCTTGGGATGATTATGCTGATGAACAAACGGCTATCAATTGTGAGGATACCTTTTATGAAATGAGATATAATAAGGTATATACCGTTTCTCAGTTAATAGACCAATATAGAAGAGGATTCTCGAACACTAAATTTCTAGGTATAAAAGATATCACTGATGAAAGTTGTCAATCAACATCAAATCCTTTTCCAACCAATGACGCTCAGTATAAATCAACATTTTTATATTTGTTGTTTTCATATGTTTTATTAACGTTCAAACCACAATTATTCTCTTTATTGCTTGTAAGTCATGTTGTTGCTTTTATCTTGAAATATTTGATACTACCGTTAGTAGTAATTATTGCAATTATATTTCTTATTGTTATTTTGATATGTAACATAGTAAACGGTATTAGTCAATTTTTCGGAGGTAATGGAGTAAATTGTCCTGATTTTGGAGATTTGAGAGATTTAGTTCAGGACCTTTTACAATTATGGAAAAAAATGATTATCAGGTTACCAAACCTAACATACCCTGATTGTGAAATTTGTGATTGTATTGATGAAGATGCTGAGGATTTTGAAGATGACCCATATGCAGAACAGACAGCACAACTTACTAAAAACGCACCTGCGGGTAGTTTATATGATTTCACTAATATTTTTCAATATAAAATACCACAAGGTAGCAACCCACCTTGTAATTCCGACAATTGGGAAGACTACCCTGAGGGATGTCAGAATAGACTGACAGCGATTCAAGTATCATTAGGAGGTGCCGGACTTCCACCATACGCATATGGTGGTGGTAACGTGGTTGACACAACGAGTCCCGATTTACCAAAACAAGGTTGGTTCTCTACAAGTCTACCTATTGCAGAACGGGTCAATCTTTGGAATGCGAAAGCTAAATACTTCACTTCTGGACCGGCAGAAGATTGGAATAGAATTAAAGTTAGTTTCGAACCAGGTACTACAAAGCACCATTACGACAATGTTGTGATAGTTTTCGTCGGTAAAAACCAAATATCACAGTATCAACCTGGTCAATTATTGGCCTTCCAAGATTCAACTTTATCACAAGATTTGAACGTATTAAGTGCCACAACTGGCGTTACAAGTGTAACTGGATTAACAAATATCGTAGTAAGTTATGCAAATCCAAATGGTAACGGAAGTAACATAGACCAACCATATGTGATAAACATCACAGGGAACACTCAGACACAATTTAAATTCCCAATGGATATTGAGTATTTCCAAGTATTAAAAACCTATGACCTGGGAACTGCACAATCTTTAGCACAAGGGGGCAACGGAAATGCATTTATCCAAAGAACACTCCAACAAGCTGCTTTCTTCAATGCGGTCAAAGGTGGTTTTTCTTTCTTTCCTTGGGGCATTAATGAACCTAGTGACGACCCTGCAGGTCCTTTTTTCGAATTTCCAAATTATGGATACGGATATATAGATGGTTATCAAGATATTGGTGTGTTAATAATGACAAGGGGGGTTGACCCCAATACCCCAAAAATACCTGTTAGATATGATATAGGTAGATTATTCGGTAAAGTAGAAACCTTTGAATATGTTGAGGGTAACTACCATCCGAACATTCCTATACAAGGAGGATATAATTGTATTAGACATGAACAAATTTCTAATAATGATGATACGGACGCTAATGGCCAAAAATTATATTTCAAAACATTCAATAATTTGAATATAATTCCTCAAAATTTTCAACCATTCAATACTAGATTACACAGATACTACGTAAGTTTGGACGCCACTACGCTTGGTTCCTTACCAGAATATTTACCTAGTGCTCTGAGCACTAGTGAATATAGGGTAGGAAGAGGTGTAATTTCGGACAATGGACTAGCCAAAATAAATAATAACATTTTTAACAATAATTTTAACTTGTCTAGTTCTAGCTACCGAGAAGACGGAAATTTTCCAAATGTTTTCGGACAAATTAGACCTACAAGTAACTACCTAAATCCTGAATTTTCTAGTAATATATATGCAAGAAATGGGTATGTGCGATTGGAGAATGTAGAAGGTTGTAGTTTTGCTCACCTTTCTTGGGGTGGGATTGGAATGAGCGAATCCAATAGAGTTTATGGAGTTCAAGGAGTATACCACTCTAGAATATATTCTGACACAATGGAAATGACTATACAACATAGTCAACAAGGAAGATACGTAATGAGGTCAGACAGGTTACCAACGTCGACCTACGAATTTGTGAATGGAAATAACCACATGGCATTACAACAAAATACAGGATTTGCTATTTTTAAAGTATCCGAAGACGGAACATTTGCATCTTCAGGTTCGTTTGTTGGAGGTGGAGGTTATAGTGGTGATGACAATGGAGATAACGTGTCAGGTGACACAAATCCTGGTTTTGTCAATGAAGTTTTATCATCATTTACATGCGGTGAGGACAACTCAACTTTGGTCCCATTTGATTGTTACAAGTATAATGATATAACTAATACAATAGAGATTGCCCCCATAGATATCTGCACTAGAAAAAATCCAGGAAACGTTCAATTTTTCAAAAATAATTGTTATCAACTTGTGACCAAACCTTTGATATCTTTACCCGTGGATATTATAACTTTACTTGAATGGTTATCGAGGGCAAAAGTTTTTTTTGGAATATGTCAAGGAGTATTTAGACATATGTTCACTAATAGTTGGATAAATGGTACATTATTTCCGTTTTCATTCAAAAACGACAGGTTTTTTGACACTAGATATAATAGACCCTATAATAAGACTTGTGAAGACACTGTGTATTTCCATAGACCAACCAACAATTTCTTTTATAGAAGTAGCCCTTTCAGGGAAGGGACTTTCGACGGATTTATTGGTAGGAAGGCAAATAAACCTCTAATTGGGAATTATTTCGGCGGAAATATGAAAAATCTCATGTTTCCCACAACTTTAATGGACTTAGGACCTAGAGATGAGATATCGAAATTTTTAAGTCAAAGTGCTTCAGAGGAATATGAAGGTTATGTTGTTAACAAAATTCCAACAACAACATTCAATGATATAGACGAAATATTGAATTTATTTGTAATTTCAAGACTGGCCAATACGAACTTTTTGGAACAATTTTTTGGAGTCGGAGGAGCTAGTATACTGAATTATTTCACAAGGGAAAGAAAAGTGAATTCATATTATCCACAACCATTCGATTTCAACGTCAGAAATAAAAATATGGTTGACTCAGACTATGCTCAACTCATTTCTATGAATTCTGAATTTGGTATCGTACCATTTGATGCTGAAGCATACCCGCAAGACGAAACATCTAACGTGCAACAGACAATATACTTCAATGGAGATTCTGGAGCGGGAGATGCTGTCATCGGTATTTTCTTTTCATCTTTTACCCAAAATAGAGATTTTATTTCACCAAAAAGACTAGTCTATAACTTACAAGCGGGATTAGACGTTAATGCTTGTAATCTTAATCCAATACCTGTCAGAGACCAATTAGTGCCGTTTTATCAATGGGCGATACAGGATAATAGCGAAACTCCAAATATATTTGGGACTCAGAAAGGGCATTGGTATACCGTTGGTATAAAACAAGGGACCGACGTATTCCATAGCTTCAAGTACCAATCTATGGATAGATTGAATGACCAATCAAGATTTTTCAAGACAATGAATCTTAGTCAAAATGATTTTTATAAGGGATATATTTATGCAGTAGATAATAATGGAGAAATAACTGAAGAAATTAATCCGCCACCAGCACCACCACCTTACTTTGTCAGTCAATTCACTAAAATTTCAAATGAAAATGTGATAACTGTGGGTGGTCCATTTTACTTTTACTTTGGTTTAAGTAGGGGTGCTTCCGCTATGGACAGATTCATACAAAAATGGGTAGATACTGAAAATACTTTAGATTAATGGGTTTAAATAATACATACAAGATTGTTTTAGGTTCTGCAAGAAACGCCGAATCCCCCGATGTTGATTCAAGACTGAGTCTTAATTTGGAACAAAACTTCCTACAAGAGGCAGAATTTGAAAGAATTCAAGACATAAATTTAGCTGAGTTATTCTTCCAAGAAAGACAAAAATCCGATATATTCAGACCATCCACTAAAATAACATTTTTATTTGACAATTCATATGTTGGTGAAACCAATTACAAACCTTTCAGAGATAATTTATATTATGTAAACTCAGTATCATCGGCACTTGCCGCCTGTGGTAGCGACCAAGCCGATTCTATATTATGGTCAGGATACCCACAATATTTCGAATTTGACTTGATAAGAACTGATAATAATGTCCAAGGATATACAACACCAACAATAAATCCTGTCACACAACCACACATAGATTTCGAAACATCTAAAGCTAATTCATACAACTGGAATTTTTATTTGAGTTATGCCTATGAAAATGACTCAAATAAGTTTCTACAATGTCAAAATCTATTTTACCCCAATATTGCACATTCGTGGTTGAGTGGTGATGGAATACCATTTGTTATTAAAAATGGTAAATATAACGGACATCCCGTCATATTTTTATATTGTTCCTTAAAACATAATTTGAGCGTTGGTGAATATGTTGAATTATCATTTTCATACAACAACAATAATTTATTTTCGGTAGACTATTTGGGTGACGGTTCATTTAACTCTGAGTTATACGTTGTAGGATTGGTTGATGTTGGTTATTTGGGTAATACATTTAGCGATAATGTTACAGGAACTTTGAAACGTGTAATAAACCCTGACCATCCGATAGACACTAGGTCAACATATTATGTTAGAAAACATAAAATACTAACAAATCCTGAAGATGCGGTTTTAACAAATTCAGGATTTGAGTTGAACCCATTTCGAATTGAAAAAAAATATGAACCAAAACAATTAACCCCCAACCAAAGAGGAAGATTATCTGTCAAAAATAATGGACAAACTTATACTCTATCATTTAGTAAAGACATAAATCTTAAGGACGTTGTTGATAATCAATTGAGACCGGTATCAGAATTATTTTTTACACAAATTTGGATTGGAAAATTTGGATGGACTATGAAACCTATATCAAACAACATCGGTTTGAGACAAGGGTTCAGTTTTAATTTACAATTGAATAATGATAGACCTAACCCTTGGTGGGACTCAAATCCACAACAATTGAATACAAATTCACTTACTAATATACAATTACAAAACTTTACTCAAGGAGGCAGAACTTTCTATTACAATAAACCTCCTGTCGTAAATGACGTGCTAGATGGTGCTTTGTGTGAGTGGAATGACTTTACATTCAGTGAAAACGAATTGAGTCAAATATATCACAAATTTGTTTTTAACGATAGCGTTTTTAATATTAACCTAGGGTCTTCAGCAAATTTCAATTCAAACCCATATGGTTATTATTATGAACCCTTCAACAAAATAAAAGTAAGAGATTTTTCTTCGTATATCGAAGAAGGTGAATCACAAAATGTGGTGGGTATTCCTAATTATGCGGCGTATTCTGAAAACTCGTTATCGTTCAGATGGAGAGATGTATATACTTATGGATATGTTGATGAAACAGATGCTGGTGTAAATTTTCCTTTTTTGAACGGAGTTCATTACCCATTTGAAATCACAACATTCCGAGTTGTCCCTGAAGGTTCAAATGAAAACCAATTCATAAACGTAATCCAAGACCCAACAATCGATGAATGTGAGTAAATATAAAATGGTTTTGAATCCAAATAACTTGCAAACAAACAATGATAAATATTTGGATATACCAATTGAATTGAAATGGAGTGAATTAGGACAAGACGATTCGATTGATGAAATTCAACAAAGGACCGTAGAGGAAGTAATTGGAAAACCAACAGACTTTGATTGTGTCCGATTTGGAAACAAAACATACCCTTTTACCACCAAAACAGATATTAATTATGTTTTCAATTTTTTTGATTCTATAAACGGAAGTTTATCAAATCCAACAAGTTGGATTAATAGTTATGAACAACAAGGGTTTGACATAAACGAAACCTATTTTATTTCTAATAGTTTTGCTAAATCTTTTTTTAAATTGGATTTGTATGATACTGATGATAGTAGAACACAAATAAATTATTTAACACTTATAATACCAACAAATTTATCGACCAAAATAGAAATCCAAAAACCATTTTTACCGGATTTAAAACCTGTCAAAATTCCTAAATTTACATTGGATTACTTAGGAAACAAAGAATCTTTCTTTATTTATTGGTTGAAAAATACAAATTACTTGAATCTGACTACTTTTTATATGTCTGCAAAGTTCTTCAATGCTAAGACAGGCGAATTTATAAGATTAACAAATAGACCATTTTCTAGTATTGGGTCATTCAAATTCAATCAATCCGAATACTTCTATTATAAAGTTAAGTTGAATTATTCGGATTATACTTATGAAATTTTTGATTATACATCACAAAATAATGAAGTCAGAAAAGGGTCCTCTAGCGACCCAATAAATTGGTATCAATATGTTAACCCGTAATGGAACTACAGAAGTATTATATAGAGATATCACCAATTGTAATCAAAAATAAATTCAAAGATGTAGTTTATACTGCAAGCACTGAAACTGTATTGGTACCTGATTTGACTTGTTGTGATTTAACATCCTTCACCGAAAATATTATAGTAACCACAGGTATTACTACCATACAATTATCAATGAGTCAGATATTGTCAGGCGGTTCCGAAGGAGTATCTACATTATCTGATTTAACTATCCCGATTTTAATTACTCAAACCTTCAACGATATCGGATATTATGACTTATTTGATGGTGGTATATATCAACAAGATGTGATTAATAACTTTATTTATTCATCTACAACCGAATCACCCTACGATTATTACTTTTATAACACTTCAGAAAAAGATTTAAAGAAATATCTTAAGATAACTAAATATTTTTTAGATTGGGGGGATGGAACCCCTATAACTGAAATCACAAATCAAAATGGTATTTTACATCAATACCCCACAGGTGCTAACACATATACTTTAAGTTTGTCGGGTGTAAGTATTTGGGGTGTTACGGTATCACAAAATATCATTACAACTCCCTATTCACAAGCGTTACCCTCGAATCCAAATGGTCAATATTTTTTCATACCAAATAGCGGGAGTTGGAGTGGAACACCTATAAGTTATGATTATATAACAAATTATGATAGCTCAACTAACATAAACGATTATGTCGGTTCACAATTTACACAACTTCCAATTATATTATCCTCTCAAACTCAAAGTAGTTTAAATGACTTACTACAATATGGTGTTGTAAGATTTAAAGAAAACCAACAGGTAAAAGTTGTAGGTGATGTTTTAGGGACATATTGGGGTCGTTCGAACACCGACCCATATGTGAGTTATACTATCGATGGGGTCGATTACTATGATTATGATGACGGGACTACCTTGAGTATAGTTCAATCAAACGGATTAATACCTGAATGGTTAACTATGTCAGGAATAACAAAACAAGAAGCCTTGATGAATGTTGTTGACCCAATTCAAATTCAATCAAATGTATTCATTGAAAGAGGTAGAGTATCCCCCTTTGAAAGAATTGAAAGATTAGGGGAAGTTACATCGACAGGTGGTATAACAAATTATGGATATAAATTTTTTAATGTTCAGAAATTTTAAAATTAACTATTTATTGTAAAAAAAATGGCAACAGGAGCATATGGAACTATAAGACCGGCAGACGTTTCACCCGAGGATGTTGAAATACTTCTTCACTACACACCAAGTAGAGATGAAACAAACAACTTTACCCTTACAACTTTGGAATCGTCAGTTCTGACACCTTACTTCAACAATAGTAATACTAACGGAACTTCCATAGAACTTTTAGGTGGTTTATATAATCTGAAATTACCTGTAGAAAACTTCAATAAGTTGGGTATTTATACTGTGTATTTAAGACCTGCGGAAATTAGAACCTCGATTTCTGATTGTGGTGTGTTATCATCATTACCGAATGTCAAAGGGTTGGTATTCGATATAAATTCGGTTCCAACTATATATCAAAACAAATTTACAGCACAAGGTTTAATTGGTTTCAGAATAGAATACTTAAACCCAGATGGGACAAAAGTTCCAAACTTTTTTAGAATAATAACATCTAGTTTTTACTGTGAACCTGTAAATCAAAGTCTTACAAACTCGAGTCAAACCGTGGTTAGATGGAGGTATGTCGACGGACCTACTAATTATATGTTCTGCACATTATCACCCTCAACAGCACCTGCAACGAAACCAAACGCCACACCATACATAGGTCAACCTGGTCAAAATGTTATAATTACGAACACTTTTTTCAATCCAATATCTTTAGAGATTGAAATGGTGGAACACGATGCATCCACCTTAGCAATTGGATTATTCGGTAATCAGACAAAATCTATGGATGACGGTATTTACACAATTTACAACGAACAAAATTTAATTTATAAACAATACAACCTATACGAAGTAAGAGATAGCTTGAACAAGTTGTTGTTCGAAGTTAGAGAAAGTAGAGGAACTGACATAGATTATAGTAAAAACTTCAATAATATTACTCAGTAATGGCGATTATTAAATATACCTGTCCTCCTCAATCTGTCAGTGGCGAAGGAACCTTTGCTGATGACTTGGTTGGATTGCAATTAGTTCAAGGAGGAGGTTTAACACAAGGTAATTTTACTTTTTCCACAAGTTTCACTGAAAAATCAAATAGAGATTTTATCGTAGGTGCTTTTTCGGACCCAATAACTTTAGAAACTCTGAATATAACAAACATTGAAGAATCAAAAGCAATCTTAGAGAAGAATTACCAAGTATTTCCTAACTTCGATTTGAGTGATGTTAGTAATTTCTCTATGTATGGCTCATTAGCCAAAAGATTTGAAGTTTCAATTAACAAAATTATACGATATTTTCCCGCAGCATTACAATTCAATAGTCTGACCTTAGATTATACTAGTGGTTTTACAGCGACTAACATTCAGTTTAATCAATCAAGGGGTGAAACGTATTTGGAACTAAATTTGTCAAGAATATCAAATCCATTCGAAATAGATTTTACTGCAAACGCAACAAGAAATCTCGAATTAAGAGAAATACAAGTATCCGAATTTAGAAATCTCACAACACAAGCCAAAAAGTATATAATGAAAGTGGATGGCGAAAGTTATCCAATTGTGTTTTTGACACCATCCACAGGACTGACAACAGGTGTTCTTAAAATTTACGTTAGTGGTAATCCATTTTCAGGGGAACAATTTACAACTAAAACTCTATTAATCAGACCTGACGATACAATTGTTGAAAGTATTTTCAGAGATAATTTTGACCAAGTAGAAAATTTTCTTCTTAATCGACTGACCAATCCCATATACACAACAACATTCCAAGTCCCTAAAGAAAACGACTCTGGAGATTATTTCATAGATAATGTTAAACTCAATTGGCCATTGGATGGTATTTGGAATTTGGATATCAGAACATTTTCCTACACAAATTATCTTGAGAGTTTGGCAGAGATTGCCAATAATTTGGATGAATACAAGACAAATACTTTGGTAAGATTTTTAACAACAGATGCATTCAAAGAATTCGATACAGATGACCAAAAAATGACAAAAACTCTCCAAATCTATGGAAGAAGTTTTGACGAGGTTAAAAAATTTATTGATGGTTTGGCTTATATGAATTCTGTAAATTATACAATTCAAAATGATATACCATCGCAATTATTAAAAAACTTAGCACAAACCCTTGGATGGAACACAAGTATTTCTCCAATAACGAATGACCAATTTTTAACAACAATATTTGATTCTAGTACCACACCTGAATTTTTAGGATATTCTAGAACACAAACTCCTGATGAATTAAATTATCAATATTTCAGGAATTTGATTATGAATTCAGCCTATTTGTTCAAATCGAAAGGGACAAGAAAATCTATTGAAGCTTTGTTAAGATTGATTGGAGCACCCGAAGCGTTAATTGAGTTCAATGAAAATATTTACATAGTTGACCAACGAATAAATATGACACAATTCAACCAAAGTATTGCAAGAATATCAGGTGGAACGTATGTGTCAGAAACACCAAGTTTAGACCCTACTAATATATTTAGAATACGGGGTGTCGAATATACAGGATTTACAACAACATCAACAATAGAAGATGCAAATATATCTTTGGACCAATATCCTGTTGATGAAGAAGGATATCCGAAAATTCTAACACCGACAGAAAATTATTTCTTCCAAAAGGGGGCTGGTTGGTTCGAACAAACGCCGGTTCATAGGGGATTAGAAATTTTCGATAGTTCAACAAGTAGTTTTTCGGGATTCAATCCAAACTATCAAACATATTTAGAACCTTTCACTTATGGTCAAAAATATTTAAATAGGTTTAGAAAATTTCCTTACACTAGTTTAGGTTATACTTTATATAGAACAAACGATAATAATAAGAGTTGGACTGATAATGAAACAGGTATTAGAAGAAATGAAGATGGATTGAATGCTTTCTACTACGTTGACTCTGAAAAACAAGTATTGAACGTAAAGAATGTAGATTTGTTTATGAATGTTGGTCAAGGTTTAACTTATGATGTTTGGTATTTGTCGGCAAATTACGACTATCCAATACCATCAACAGGTTTAACAACACCGCAAAATTGTTACTGCCCAACTTATCTCAACCCAATAATATACGATAGAACACAAATAGACCCTAATCCATCTCAAAAAACGTTTTTCGAATTTGCTCAAACCTTTTGGCAAAATATGATTAATACGAGAGATAGACTTTATATAACTGATGGTAAAACAGGTGGGTATCCCACATTACAATTTATTTATTGGCAGTATTTACAATCAGCATCACAAGTTGGTGTGCCGAATAATCAATTTACTTACCAAAAAATGATTGATTATGTTAATGGTTTGGGAGATTATTGGATTAGATTAGTTGAGCAAATGATTCCGGCAACCACAATTTGGAATACTGGTGTCAGATATGAAAATTCTATATTTCACAAACAAAAATTTGTGTGGAGGAGACAGAGAGGTTGTCAACTCATACCAGTTGCATGTTCACCTTGTGTAATGAATTCCACTTTGTTTTATTATGACTGCCCAACCTCAGCACTCAATTGTAAAATTTATCCTTGGGATACCACTCCATCAATACAGAATTTTGGTGGGGTTTTAAATATAGTATTAACAAATTATTTGAATGCGAACGGTTATAATATAATAAATTGTGACCAAACATCAATTTCAACTGAATGGTATGTTAATATTAAATTCAATGGTGTCAATATAATAAACTACAAATTTTTTGATGGTGTTGGTTTAAATTTATCTTTAAGTTCACCAACCGCCGCTCAATGGTTATCTGCTTTGAATTCCCAATTGGATGAATTATTGAATTATGGATTAAATTATGTAATATTAGATAATAATTTAAGTGTGACAAATCTAACTTGTGATAATTTTGTTTTGGGTAACGAATTCGAATTGAACGTCGGTATAAACTTTGATATTGCTTGCACCAAATGATGGCGGATGGATGTCCATTAATTATAAACCAATCAGTCACGGGTGATTGTCAGAATAATTCATCCGGAGGTTTTTCATTAGATATTACTGGGGTATTCCCATATACACTCGAGTGGTTAGACCCCAACGGAAATCCTAATACATCAGTCCAATTTGAAGGAATCAAACTTGGTTACTATGAAATTAATGGGTTACCTGTTGGGACATATTCATTTTCTATCACAGATTCTTGTGGGTCACCTGGACCCCAAACACAAGTTATTAATATAACAATAACCTCGGATACTTGCGTATCTATTGAATCACAAGATACTTTTTGTGGGTTAGACAATGGTAGTATTACGGCTACCACATCAATTTTTTACGGACAAGGATTTTTTGATTTATATAGAAATGATGTTTACTATACAGGAACAACAGGTAGTACAAACCCCGTTTATTTTAATAATTTGGAGGAAGGTATTTATTATGTTGTTGCCAATAATGGTGGGGGATGTACAGGACGAAGTGAGAACTGTATTGTGATGTCATCCTCAACGTTAGAATATGGATTATATATTGTAAACGATGGTAATTGTACTGGTAGAATAGACCAAGGAACAGGTAAAATATATGTGACTGGACTTACAGGTAATGGACCTTTCACATATTCGTGGAACGATGTTAATAAATCAACAACTTCTTATATTACTGGACTAACCGCAGGATTTTATTCGGTGACAGTTACAGATTTCTTGGGTTGTGTATCGACTCAAGTTGCCCAAATCCAATCAGTTCCTACTATGGGATTGATATCTTCACTTGTAGTTCCTCCGACTTGTTACGGTAACGATGGTGAAATAACAATAACAATTTCAGGTGGTAGTGCCCCTTATTATTATCTTAACAATAATACTGGCGAGGTCCAAATATCCTTTAATCAAAGTGTAACATACACTAACTTAGCGGCTGGCGTTTATAATTTTACTGTGACTGATGCTGGACTATGTACCTTCACAACGAATGTTACATTACTTACACCAACAATATTTAACGTCCTAAGCGTTAATTCCAAAAATGCAACCTGCCAATCATCAAATGGTTCAATATCGATTTTATTAAATGGAGGAACACAACCTTATAGATACAAATTGATAACCTCCCAAAGTTTCACATTAATAGATGTATCATCTCAATCACCAAATTACGTATTTAGTAATTTAAGTGCAGATACTTACACCTTAATAATCACTGATGCTAATAATTCTTGTAATTATCAACAATTTGTTACAATCGCAGGAACCGCAAACTTTAGTGTATCTGCAAGTGCGACACAACCCCTTTGTGGTAACAATAATGGTTCTGTAACAGTAACAAAAACTCCTGGTGGTTCTGGTATCTTCGTATACTCTTTAAATGATGTATACTTTTCCCCTCAAACAATATCGAACTCTCATACATTTAATAATCTACCACAAGGGTTTTACAATGTTAAAGTTATCGACTCGACTGGATGCACCCAAACCACGGGTATTAATATAGTAAACTCCACTCCTTTAAATTTCTTCCTGAGTAAGACCGATATTAACATATCTAATGATGGTACAATAAACGTATATATAACTGAGGGAAATCCACCATTTACAATAAATTGGTCAAATAATGTAAATGGTCAGACAGGATTGACATTGAACTCATTGAGTGCTGGAACTTACTCTGTAACGATTGTAGATAATAGTGGATGTTCCAAAACCTCTGAAGTGACAATAGTCGGAAGAAATTTCATTGGAAATTTTCAAGTTTTCAATATTTGTAACGGAACACTAATCGACCAAGGGATTCCTCAGAGACAAGGAATTCAACAAATGTTAGCGGAGGGGTATTTTGACCTGTCTAAAGGTAACATAGGATGTATATTAGATGAAGCAAAAATGACCGCAATAGTAAAAGTTAACAATACTGAGGTCTCTTCCCAATTTTATACCAGTACTTCACTATCAGATGTTCCATCCGATTCACTTTGGGCCGAAACTATCACAAATCTACTTAAAGGGATATATGGAATTGGAAATGTATCTGTTAATATTAGTCAAAACAGTATAATAATCACAACAAATTGTAATATCCCCGAAAATGTTCTGAGTGATGCAACAGTGACTGTAGATTTAAAAATTGATTATGGTATAAAATGTATTTCTTGTGAACCTGGATTCCAAGTATTCACAGCTTGTTGTGATGGTTCTTATTGGTTGGTTGCCTCGGCGGTAGGTAACTTTAACGTAGGAGATACCATTTTAACCACAGGAGGATGTATGTCCTTTGTTGTGGTGGATACATCTCAGATAACAATATCTGGAATTGTTGACAATGAAACTTTTGTTGGAGGTCAGTATGTTAATTGTGGTGCTTGTTTATCGGTTAATCCTAATTGTACTCTAACGCCTACACCAACACAAACTCAAACGCCTACACCAACTCCTAATGCTACTCCACCTGTTACACCATCGGTAACACCAACTATGACGGTAACACCTACACAGACATCCACTCCTGGTTTGAGCCCTTCTATAACACCTACACAAACACCAACAAAAACACCTAACCTAACTTTATCACCAACACCAACAAAAACTCAAACACCAACACGGGCGTCAGGAACTTTATTCAATCAATTCTTTATTGGAAGTTATAATTGTGATACAAACTTTGTTCAATTTGTTCCAGTACAAACTATAACATTCTGGGTTTCACCAACAGCTAACATTTATAACACAAGTTCACCATTCCAACTTTATTTGAACCAACAATTGTCATTCCCATTCACTGTTTCGTCAACTGACGCTCCACTTTATATGAGAATAGGTAATAATATTTGGTCAATAAATCAATCGGGTGTGGCAACCTATCTGACAAGTGTGGGAGCTTCATGTCTTTCAGGTTCATAAGATGAATTCGGTAACCATAAACACAATATCTTTGAATCCTGACTATCAAATTTATATTTGTGATGTTTATGGAAATAATTGTGTTTTCAATTCACTAATACCTCTAAACGTCCCACCCGCAATTACTCTCACATTACCTATCGTTTACAGTAATAGTGCCGCAGTCGGAATAAAAATAATAAATAATGGTAACTGTGAGAAATTTGAAGTAATAAATTGCGACACCTTAATCCCCACTAAAACAATTACACCAACAGTAACCCCAACCCAAACTAACACACCGACCGTAAATAACCCAACTTCAACACCTACCCCGACAGCAACCCCGACAGCAACTATTGCGCCTGTTATTTGTTTTTCCTTACAAAATCAACTTTCCTCGAATTCTTTTTATAAGTGCAATCAATCACCAAGTGGGTTTTTAAACGGAAAACCATATTATTTTATCAGACTATCCGATTGCACGACCTCAACAAACTCAGTCGTTTTTTGGGATAACGTGACATCAAGATGGTTACATATAGATTCTACTTCAGGTGGTATTTATAGTTACAACTTAAACCCTGATTATACACCAGTCAGTAATTTGACTTATCCTTGGATAATAAATACTATAATTTCGATAAGTTTCAGAATAATTTCATCTTCAGGAGGACTTTGCCCAACACCAACACCAACACCGACTCAAACACCCACAAAAACAAGTAATCTATCGACTCTACAAAATACAGTAAGTGGTAGAATTTCATGTTTTAGCGGACAAATCGTACTAGACTCAACCGTACCCTTCAATTATTATGTATCATCATCATCCAATTTTTGTACTTCATGTAGTGTGCAAATATTTTCTAATTCTAGTCTGACCACACCAATTAATGTAGTCACAAATTTTGTTGTAAATACAAACCAAATATGGATTTGTAATACATCAGGTGTCGCAACATATTACACAACCATAAATGACGGGTGTTAATATATAAATAAAACATTTATTTAGTCAAGTTACGAATTATATTTTTCTTAACGTCAAAACGCAATAATCAATATTTATAAAAAAAAGATTTAATGGCAAATTATTATGGTATAGATTGTGGGGGATTAGGTCAAGTCAAAATAAATTCGACCACTATTGTACTTTTACCAGGAACAATTTACAAATTGAAATTGTTCATAGCACCTGCCACAACAGTAATACTTTGTGTAAATCAAATATCGGACCACCCCATAACTTTACCTGAACCTAATATAGGGTATACGTTAGTTGCGGTCATTGATAGTACAACCACAACAACTAGCTGTAGTTGGTGTTCAGGTGGTGTTGAACCGCCAGTCCTCCCAAGTCAAACCCCAACCCAAACACCTACACAAACCAAGACCCCAACCCAAACACCTACACAAACCAAGACCCCAACCCAAACACCTACACAAACCAAGACCCCAACCCAAACACCTACAAATACAAGAACAAATACTCCTACACCAACACAGACAAAAACTCAGACTCCTACACCAACACAGACAAAAACACCAACTTCTACGACTATTCTAAATACAAAATCTTTTTCAGCTTGTTGCGAACCCTTTGAAAAATTTTTAATCCAAAATTTACCTGTAGATGTTGTTGAAGGCTCAACTTTCTATGTAACAATACCTGGTGGGTTTTCAGGTTGTGCAACGGTAGTAAATTATGTAATACCAGGTAGTCCTATTTATTCTGACGTAGGAGTGCAACTCGATGGCCAAGTTGATTGTGCGGATTGTAAAACAAAAAATCCTTGCTCACCAATTACCCAAACACCAACACCAACACAGACTCAAACACCGACAAAAACCCCAACTCAGACAAGAACTCAAACACCAACACCGACACAAACCCCTACTAATACCTCAACTAATACTCAAACACCAACACAAACGCCGACACAGAGTGTCACAAGAACTTCTACACCAACACCTACTGTAACACCTACCTCATCACTAACACCGGCTTTTTACTGCTTACAATATCAAGTTTCACCTTTGAGTGTTGGTGGATTTATTACCTATACATATATTGATTGTTGTGGTGAGTTTCTTCTCACAAAGACAGAAACTATTATTTACCCCAATAGTAAAACTATTTTCAGTTCAGTTGCACCAACTATAGTGTCTAACAATAACTACAGTTTATCTTATGTTGGTGTTGTAAGCCCCGCCCCTTGTACTACATCCTCACCTACACCCACTCAAACTAAAACACCTACCCCTACCCCCACCAAAACACCAACACCTACATATTCATCACTTCCTACAAACTTACCTGATACTAGTGATAGATTGTTAACAATAAATGAGTGTGATGTTATTATACAGACTCCTCTTTCAGTTGAGTGTAAGGTAACAACATGTAATAATGAATTTTGTTCAGGTTGTGAGTCTGAATATGAATGGACACCATTGGATGATGGAACAAACAGATGTATTGCAACACTAACAGAAAACGCAACTCCACCAGCAAGTCCGTTTACTTTAGCAAAGAAAAATAATGATGTGTATTCAATGAACGGTACTAAAATATTTAACAATGGATATACCACGGGTGGGACAGGAACCAATCCGATACTCTTGACAACAACACCATTTGTTGGTGTTATGAATACTTGTGCTTTATGGACAAACAATTTCACAGGTGTCCCTTTTTATCTATGGTTAGGATTTAGTTTTTGTATTGATATAACTGAAACCAAAACATATTACATAGGTTTGGGTGCGGATAATGACGTCCAATTCAGATTGGATGGTGTTCCGAAAATCAATACATATGAAGCAAATCCCATTGGAGATGGGAATCCAAATAATTTCAAGTGGTGGAATATTTACCCAATAGAAATTACGGCAGGAAGACATACAATAGAAGTACTGGGTTTAAATAGATTTAATATTGGAGCCTTCGGTTGTCAAATATATGACCCACCAAGTTTAGCTAGTTTCACAGGTATAACCACAAACTCACAGTTAAACTCGGTTACCGTTTTTGATAGTAATGATTATGTTGGTAGTATTGCAGATGTTATTTTAACAACAAGTGGTGCTTATACTACTTCAGGATATAGTTGTCCTGAAGGTTTTACATATTGCTCAGGTCAATGTTCAAAAAACATTTATTGTCAAAATGAATGTAAAGGAGGAACAATAGAATTAATTATAAACGGAGGAACACCACCATATGATATTATATGGAACAACGGTAGTAATCAGAAAATTCTAAGTAATGTCGAACCTGGCCAGTACACTGCAGTTGTAACTGATTATCAATGGAATGGGGTATCAGACTATACAGCAACGACAACATGTTCAATTTTGGAACCTGAAGTAGATTGTTTTGTGGCCGCGAGTATAACTGAGTTCACAATCACACAAACCCCTACTCAAACTCCAACACAAACTCCAACAATGACACGTACCCCAACGACGACACCGACAAAGGCGGCAACAACTTGCACGGTTAACGTGCCTTATTATGTGAGTAGTAACTACCAAACCCCATTGGATTTGAGATACAATCAATCCAATAATAGGTTATATATATGTAATTTTGGGTCAGATTATGTTTCTATTATGAATCCTACTAATGATACAATTGTGGGTCAGATTTTTATGAAACTTGGTGCTCGATGTATTGATTATTGCACTGTAAATAATTGTATGTATGTTGGTGGAGATAGTGGTATAACGGTGATTAGTTGTATAAATAATACTATAATTCAGGAAATTGCAACTTCGGTTTCAGGACCTCTTGGCGATATTCGTTATAATTCGGTTACTAATGAAATGTATTTTACGGTAGATGGATTATCAGTTTCGAGAATAAACTGCACCACAAATCTAGAAGTAGGAACACCAATTCTTTTGAATACCCCAGGTTCAGAAACTCACTTGAACTTCAAATCCAATACAAACAAGATGTATTTGTCAAATTACCAACAAGGTGTAGTATCCGTTATAGATTGTGGTATCAACCCTCCTTCTATCACTGCTACAATTATTTCGGTTCCAGGTGTTTCATATTCATATTTGGTAGGAAACAACCTTTATGTTTCTTTATCAGAATCAGACCAAGTTATTGTAATTGACACATTAACAAACACTATAAGTGCACCACCAATTAATGTTGGTAGTAAACCATCAGGTATTATTGGGGACCCATTCAATGCTACACTTTATGTAAACAACTATAATGATGACACTATTTCCTATATAAACCAACAAGGATTGAATCTTCTTGGGGTTATAACTAACGCCATAAAACCATTGGAATCTGAATTCGTGAGTAATGCAAATGTAAGAAAAATTTATTTTTGTAGTGTGGGTTCTCCAATAAATTCTAATATAGGTGTTATTTGTACACCAGCGCCAGGTTAATTATGAGATATTTTTATGTTAAAATAACAGGAGGAACGTCCTCAGGACCATACAACATTTATTTTGATGTTGTTGGTGTTAACTCATTTGCTTCAGGATATACAACAGGGACAAATGCAGTAAACATAACTTATAGTGCTTTAACTACAGGACAAGGATTCCCTGTCAAAGTTCCTGATTCTGCGGCTTCGATATTATTGTTGAACACAACAGGAAAAGGGGATTGTGAACCGATTGTTTATTCTTTGGGTAGTCCACCAGTTTCGTTACCTAATCTATGTTTCGAGGTTCGTAGAGGTTATTTTGGGTCGTTAAGTCAATACAACTTCACACTGACTAACCAAACTTATAATGATAGACCTGTTTGGAGTTCTGCAACATATAATGTGAAATGGAATTCAGTTGAACAATATTGGTTTGTAGAAAATTGGACTGAAGGTCAAATGATAAATAATAATCCCGCAATACCACCTGTTGCTGGATGGGCTAACTACGGAAACTCAAACCAAGTGACTGTAAAATCTGGCGAGTGTAGTGCAACACCATTCAAAATTAAAAATGTTGTCACTACAAATCCTACTTGTTTGAATGAAGGTTGTAGTGGTGCTTTAGAGGTACAAATAGAAAATGCTACACCACCAATCATTTATTCGATAGATAATGGTTTAACAACCGGTAATTCACCATTATTCAACAATTTATGTCCATCGACCTATATTGTGTGGGCAAAAGACGGAAACAATACAATTTCTACTCAAACTGTAACAATACCAAATGGAACTAACACAATTACGAATTATAATCTTAGATTTGACACCACAATAACAACAACACAACAAGGAAACAATGGGTTAGGTCAAACATCAATAACAAAAAGATTTGATTTTATTGTAAGAGTAAAAGATGTTAATAATAATAATATTACTCAACTTCCCCCTGGTACAATTATAAATTTTACTTTACTACAATCGAATAGATTCGATGAAACACCATTTTCGAACACAGGAACTATAAATAGAACAATTTCTATACAAAAAAATGGTACGAATTTACCTCTAACCGAATCAGTAGTTAATACAACAGTAAACAACACTAACCCTAATTGTACAACTAACTTGGTATATAGAGTTATAACTCAAAACTCAGTTAATGTCCAAATCCAAGGAAACGATGTTGTAAGTGGTTATGTTATAACAAACATAGTTAAAACATTACCTCCTGGTGTACTTACTGATATTTGTGCGTCAGTGATAAGCACCGATACGTGTCAATTCGACAATTCAACTATTCAAGGATGTACGTGTTGTTCTGTTAATGTGTTAAGAACCGAGCAACCAAGTATGGTATTAACATTGTAAAAATGAATTCAAGCAGTATTTATACGTAATGGCATACATCAAAAAAAATACATCGGGTTTAATCAACACAAGAATTACCGATATAGGAAGACAAAAAATGTCTCAAGGCAATTTCAAAATATCATATTTCCAAATTGGAGATAGTGAAGTTGTTTATAACAAAGTCCCTTCATATAATCAAAGTAATTCTTACGTTTTAGAACCCGCGTTTAATTCCCAAAATGGGACCTATTCCCCACAAACCAATAAACAAAATGTAAAATATCCGATTTTTGTAAGCGAATTATCTGGTTCAACTTATGGTATACCATTTATGGATTCCCAAGTCCAACCCATATACAACGCTGCACCAATGAGAGGTTTTTTTACCACTAACTCCTCTGTCACACCTTATGATTGGAGTGCTAAGACAGGTTCACAATATGCTATTAGTGCTGATTACGTTATCGACTTATCAACCCTTGATGGAACATCAAATGAGATAACTTTAATTTATTCCGGTTGTAATCCGTATACTGTTTATACACCCCAAGCTGGAGATTTTATCACAATTTATTTCGATTCAAACGGAGATTGTAATTGTAATTGTGTCAATTTACCAACACCAACACCAACACCAACACCACCACAAAGCCCAACCCCAACACCAACCACAAGCCCAGCACAAGGGTCCTGTCCACCCGCTGTAAGTAGAACATTTGAGACACCAACGGTATCTCCAACATATAATAACTGCCCTCCTCAAAACGCAGGAGACGATGGGTGTTCGTTGTATTTTGATAGTTGTTTCCCTATTCTAACCTATAGAGTTATTAATGCTTGCGGACTAGTTCTAACATTAGATAGATTATTACCTGATTACCAAAGTTTGAATGTCGGAGGACATACTAGAGTTATTATTTATCCTCCTAATATGACAACTATTTATGATTCTGTTACACCTCAAGCTCATTGGGATTATGATGTATTTAATTTCCAAACTGTTTGTGATATAGACCAATTCGATGTAAATATTTGGAATATGAACATACCTTGGACTGAAAATCCGGCGGGACTTTTCCCCAACATCAACCTTGATTTATCATATTTTGGTTCCGTCGACTACATAGGAAGTAAAGAATTCTTCGGATACAACTCGAGTTCGGGACAAACAGATTCTGATTCCGTTTATTATTACAATTCATTAGGTGATAAAATTACAGTAACACCTGAAGAACAAAAAACTATTGCCATTATACATTACACTAACAATACAATCGATTTTGTTTATGGAGAAAAGTTTGCATTACAACCGTTCGATACATTGAACACAACGAATACGGTTGGGATGGCTAGAAATTTTAAAGTCCATATCCCTTGGATTCAGTGGCATAAAAACCCACAATGTTGTTTTGGACAAACATTTTATGTAGACCCTGAAGGGTTTGATGCTTTCGATTTGTTTCAAGTTCATTACTTAACATCAGATAAAAATGAAGATATGAATAATCCAGGACATAGATATTATCATCTTTGGGATGATAATCCTAATCCTAACGGTTATCCAAACAGGGTTGGTAAAGTTTTTCCCGATTTACATACTATCATAATTGATGATGAAGAAATTATTGCGGCTATGTCATATAAATCCAACAGAAATTGGACATTACCAGCACCAAGAATATCCCTCCAAGCCCCTACTGGCTCAGAATTAGGTGTTATGACAAATAATGAGGAATATATGTACATTACGTACAGATTTACAAATACAAGTGCTTTTACAAATTCTTTACATTCGAACTATTACTCTAAAATACAAGGACCTAACGCAGTATGTGGTATTAGCGACCAAAATGTAACCATAAGATTCGGAGATGAATTTGGATGTCTCACGGGTATTACATTGTTTGATAAATTCGAGGTCTTGTGTCAAAAAGTAGATGGACAAGGAAGGCCAAGCTCAACAGAATGGAGAAAAATTGACTTCACTCCGCAAATTTCCAATAGTTTATTCAACGGGTATATTACTATGTCATCAATTACCGCAACAACATTTGTAATAACGGCAAGTGAATATGATAATGCATCTACATATAGGTTGGATGATTTCATTTTGTTGTCTAACGTTGGTCAAACAGGAGAATTATTAAATTTTGGGGATGAGTATTTCTTTTATGGTAATATTGAAACGGACATTCAAGCAACGATATATGAAATGAAATACCTATGTAATTTGAGTCAAAATCAATTTCAAAATTCTTCAAACCCAACTTGGGTGTTTGGACAAAGCCCTTATATTACAGAAATTGGACTTTACGATTCAGATAAAGACCTTATTGTTATATCAAAAATGCAGTCACCTGTGTTAAGAACAGGTATTCAGCAGTTTTTGGTGAAAATTGATTTTTAATTTATGACAAAAAATTCAGTAAAAAACAATCCAAAAGTTTTGGGTTTAGATATCAGCACAAAAACGATAGGATGGGCTCTATTTGACATTATGAGTCAAGAACTTTTAGAATTAACCCATATATCCCCTGTCCCAAAACCTAAAGAAGAAAATAAGTTGACAGAACTTTTTTTAAAAGCGGAAATCTTCAAAGAAAAGTTAGTTCAATACAAAAATTTAGGTATAACTAAAGTTATAATTGAAGAGCCACTTCTGAATTCGAATAATATTTATACAATACAAACACTATTGAGATTCAACACTCTGATATCCAAAGATATTTATGATATTTTGGGTATTACACCTGAGTATATATCAACTTATAACTCTCGTAAGTTTGCTTTTCCAGGGTTGGTAAAAGAAAACGACAAAAACAAATTTGTCTTATTTGGGGGATTACCAAAAGATATAGATAAGAAAATGATAATTTGGGATTTGGTTGCAAAAAGAGAACCTCAAATCAAATGGCAATATACGAAAAACCAAACCTTGAAAAAAGAAAACTTTGATATGTCAGATGCCTATACTTGTTGTTTAGGTTTTATGAAAAAAGAAAATTTTTGGACTTAAGGAATTTCAATCTCACGAAATCCATTGATATTTAAAATATCAAATTTAATATTTGGTAATTTTTTTTTTATTTTATCTAGATTAATTATGGGGTTATCCACAACCACGTCTAAATCAGACATATCATCCCAAAACCCCCAAAAATAACTACCCATAACATAACATCTCACATTTGGATTTTCAATCAATATTTCTTTTTTTATTTTTGAAAATTCATCTCTTGTCTTTTCAGGTAAATCATTGAAGTTATTCAATTTACCTCTGCATAGTCTTTCCCTTTTTTTGTAAATTATTGTATCCATTTTTAACAAGGATTTCCTACTATACAAACAAATGATGGAGAACCACCACTCACACCATATATTTTGTTAGAGTATTTGAAATATTCGGTGACTAATAATGTAGTTAAGGATGCATCTGTATATATAAATGGAGCGGTTTCAGGTGTTTGACCTAAAGGTACGTATACTAATGTCTCAACACCAGGTAAAGGATAGATGTTACAAATACCGCCAGTACACCCTTTTTCACCTTTGAAAATTCTGAATGAATTGGATGTTCTTGTTGGTGTTGGTGTTGGTGTTGGTGTTGGAGTTGGACAATTTCCTAAAACAGAATTTGTAATTCTTAAAGTCAAACCTGGATAATCCCTAACCCAAGGATATGTCATATTACTTTCGGGGTATGGCCCTGGATTATCTAAATGGAAATATAAAATTGTACCGGTACTATTTCTTAGTTCCCATCTATTGCTAGTCGAGTTCCAAAAAATTATATGTGTCACAGTGGTCTCTCCTATACCAAATGCCGGTTTTCCGTTTAATACAAATGAACCAATAGAATTATATTCAATCAATAAATCATTCGCATATTCTAAAATTAAGGTGAAACACATATTTACCAAGTTGGAAGTTGGTGTTTGTGTTGGTGTGAGAGTGTTAGTAGGTGTAATTGTCGGTGTAGATGTGTTAGTAGGTGTTTGAGTCGGTGTTTGTGTTGGTGAAGAAGTTATTGTTGCTCCAACACAACCCAAATTACAACCACCTGTATTGAAGTTTCCATACGGGCCATTATTTATAGTGATAGTGTCTATACCACCGTTAGGAGATGAACCAACATAACTAATACATCTAGTGATGTTATTGACAGTTGCGTTGTAAATTCTATCAACTATAATAGAGTAGATAGAACTAACATTATCATTTGTGTAATACATTTGTCCTGTTTCACAATCCCTAAATTGTTTTGTTTGAGGACACAATATACTATCAGTAATCGTATTGAATGTTGCTGTACCACTGAAACTACAATCTCTTGGTATCGGACCAAAACTAGGTGTTATCGAAGGGGTTGGTGTCGGTGTCACAGAAACTTCAAAAAATGTAAACGTAAAGTTATTTAATGAGGTTGAACAAACATCCGTCGGTGTCGTAGTTTGTGTTTGAGTAGGTGTTTGAGTTGGTGTTGAAGTTGGTGATTGTGTTACAGGGACATCACACTGAAAGACGGCTTCAAAGGAAAACGTATCACAATTTGTTGTAGGTGTAGGGGTAGGTGTCGGACAAAAATTATTGAAAAATAAATCATCACACAAATCTGGAATATTATTTGTGCAAGTAGATTTTCCAAATAATATACAACTACCACCTAAAGACGTGGACAGACACCAAGATGTATTACCTGTGTTGAAGTAAATATAGGCAGGAGTTGCTCCACTACCCGTATAATAAGGAACACCATTGTAACTACCGTCCAATTGATAGTTTCCATCGTATTGTGTTAATAATCCATAATTTGTTGATAAACAAAATTGATTTACTGCCATATTATTCAACCACTACGGGTCCTGTCGGTTCATTTTTTATTGTTGTTATATTACAATCGGAAGTGTAAGTTGAGTAAGTCCCACTAGATGGTGAAATACCTGTATTACTATAAGTTAACACCGTAGACCAAGTGTTAACGACAATCGAAAAAGTATCGTTTTGTGGGTATATTATATAAAAATAAGGAATGTCAGATGAATCTAAAGTACCATTATCATAAGGTAAGAAAGACATCTGAGCAGTATAACCCGTCAAATTCAAAGACGGGAAAACAGTGTTATTAAACCAATCAACAATAGTTGGGTAATTATAAACCCCATTTTGTAACACTGGTGTCACAGGACCCGTTACATCCAGGTCAACATAACTCGAAAGTAATTCATTACCATTCACCATGAATGAAGATAGATATGAATTTATTGGACTAAACGGACCTGATGAAGGATTTCCTTGGTAAGTCATCCAAAACAATGTTTCCCACTGCGAATACCTACAAGCTTTGTATAGAGTATTGACATAACTATTAACACCACAACCACCATCATTCTCAAACCTAATTACAATATTTTGTGAATTTTCGTAAAGTGGAGGTAGTTGGAAAGTATAAGGTATGTCAGAATTATTAATCGTATTAATATAAACACAATTTTCGAAATTTGTATCACAAAGGTAAATGTGATAAGGCTCAACTCCTGTTATTGTATCTATAGTTATAAAATTGGGCATAGGTTTTACTTATGACTATAAATATAACAGGTAGGAAAAACTTGTGAATATTGATTGGGGTTAATTTTTTTGATATATTTATCTTTGTGCAAGATGAACAAGAAATAGTTGTTGATATCGTAAGAGGGTTTTTGGGAAAAGAAAAACTTCATTACGAAAGTAAGGGACAATATTCCTTTAATTGCCCCTACTGTGACCAAGCCCAAAACAAAGGGAACTTGGAGGTCAACGTATTCAAACACGTTTACAAATGTTGGGCTTGTGGTGATTCAAACGGAACTCACGGAGCGCTTGGAAAACTTATCGATGAATTCGGGACCAAAAAACAAAAGAAAATATACTCTTTATTCAAACCCGAAGAAGAGAAAAAACAAGAACAAAAAAAACCAAAGTTTAGATTACCCGAAGGTTATACACAATTCAAGGACTCAAACCCGGTTTATCCTGTTTACAAACAAGCAATCAATTACCTAAAAGAACGAAACATCAGTCAAGAAATTATAGAAAAATATAAAATAGGTTTCTGTGACCAAGGTGATTTTATGGGAAGAATTATTATACCCTCCTTTGATAAAGACGGAAATCCAAATTATTTTATCGCTCGTTCTTGGAATAAAACAACAAGGTCCAAATATAAGAACCCCCAAGCCGAAAAAGACAAAATAATATTCAACGAAAGTTTGATTGATTGGGATAAAGACATTTACTTGTGTGAAGGGGTATTTGATGCTGTGTTTTTGGAAAACTCGATACCGATGCTTGGAAAATCTATGTCAAAGTTGTTATTTGAAACACTTTATGAAAGGGCTAACCGAAACATAATCATCGCCTTAGATGGAGACGCTTGGAAAAATAGTGTGAAGTTATTTCACGAATTAAATGGGGGTAGATTATTTGGAAAAGTAAAAGTCCTAAAACTTCCTGAAGACAAAGATATATGTGATTTACAAGGTAAAATCGAAGAGTTCTATTTTGATATTAAATAATTTTCCCTTACCTTTTGAAAAAATACTATGGAAATACTTTTAGAATTAAATAAGTTCGCTCATATAAAATATTATGACGAACCACACAAATATTTTGTCAATAATAAGGAACTAACAAGTGCCACCACATTCATCGGTAAATTCAAAGACAAGTTCGATACCGAAAATATTGCCGAAAGTTATGCTGCCAAAAGAGGTCTTGATGTTCAGGATGTAATTAATGAGTGGGATTTGAAAAGGGATGTATCAACTGTAAAAGGTTCTTTGGTCCATAACTTCGCTGAGAATTGGTGGTATAACAAGGTATTCCCCTACGACCCATTACCTGTCGTAAGAAAGTTTGGTCAAGATATTATCAAGGAGAAATTTGAGAAGTGTGTTGATATCTTTAAGAAGTTTTATAATGACGCAAAAGAAAACCTGATTCCTGTAAAGATGGAGTTTGTTGTCGGTGACCTTGATTATGGAATCGCTGGCATGGTCGATTGTTTGTTTTACAATAAGAAGTCGGGAAAATTAGAGATTTATGACTATAAGACAAACAAAGAAATCAAAACCAAAAACACTTATGGGCAATACTTCAAAACTCCAATATCACATCTTGATTATTGTGAATTAAATACTTACTCTTTACAACTGAACCTTTATAAACACATCATAGAGAAAAATACAGGTTTAGAGTTAGGTAACTTATATTTGATTTGGATAAATGAAGTTAATGACACCTACAAAGTAATTCCTTGTAAAGACCTACAAGCAGAAATCAAACTAATGTTGGAAACAATAAAAAAATAAAATATATAAATTATGGATTTAGACATTGGAAAACCAAAAATCGACTTACGTGAACAACCTACAATCTCTTGCGAAAGTTGTGGGGGAATCTTCTTCAAAGAAGTTGTAATTCTAAAAAGAGTCTCCAAACTATT
>Ga0129333_10000705_pt1 | contig 28699 bp, 24 predicted proteins | sample CPB6_08_DNA_FD_94474 | JGI IMG/M metagenome (GOLD analysis project Ga0129333, IMG submission 94474) | Freshwater to marine salinity gradient microbial communities from Chesapeake Bay, USA - CPBay_Sum_0.6_0.8_DNA | ecosystem: Environmental > Aquatic > Marine > Coastal | place: USA: Chesapeake... | reverse complement strand
TTTCCAAAACGTCAAGCGGCGCATGGAGATGCGTGGCTCAGCCCGCGGCATCACTGTCTACGATGACTTTGCCCACCATCCCACAGCCATGCGCACCACCGTCGATGGTCTGCGGCGCAAGGTAGGCGACAGCGCGCGTATCCTGGCCATCTTCGAGCCTCGCAGCAACACCATGAAACTGGGCTCCATGAAGTCGCAATTGCCCTGGAGTCTGGAGCAGGCCAATCTGGCTTTTTGTCATGCAGGCGGCCTGGGCTGGGACGCGCGCGCAGCGCTCACCGCCATGGGATCACGGGCTCTGGTGGCCGACAGCATTGAAGAACTGGTACGCCAGGTGGTGGCAGCCGCGCGGCCAGGCGACCACCTGCTATGCATGAGCAATGGCAGCTTTGGTGGCGTGCACCAGAAGCTGCTTGCAGCGCTGGGCGCCTAACGCTTGCGGCGGGTAACAACCGCCGCAGAAAGAACCTCAAGCGCCTCGATCGAGTCGTCCCACCCCAAACAGGCATCGGTAATGCTCTTGCCGAATTCCAGCTTGCTTGCATCATCCTTGCCGGGTGTGAACTTTTGCGCGCCAGCATTCAGATGCCCTTCGACCATTACGCCGAAAATGCTTCTGGAGCCGCTGGAGATTTGCGCGGCAATGTCGCGCGCCACATCAAGCTGTTTTTCGTGCTGCTTGCTGCTGTTGGCATGGCTGCAGTCCACCATCAGTGTGGCCGGCAACTTGGCCGCCTCCAGCTCCTTGCAGGCCGCAGCCACACTGGCAGCGTCATAGTTCGGGCTTTTGCCACCGCGCAGAATGACATGGCAATCCTTGTTGCCGTTGGTCTGAACGATGGCCACCTGGCCGTTTTTGTGGACCGATAAAAAGTGATGCCCTCGCGCAGCAGCCTGAATGGCATCGGTCGCGATCTTGATGTTGCCATCGGTGCCGTTCTTGAAACCGATCGGGGCTGAAATACCCGAGGCCAGCTCGCGGTGTACCTGGCTTTCGGTGGTGCGTGCACCGATGGCGCCCCAGGCAATCAGATCGCCAATGTATTGAGGGGAAATGACGTCGAGAAACTCGCTGCCAGCAGGCAGTCCCAGGCGGTTGATTTCAATGAGCAGTTGACGGGCAATGCGCAAGCCTTCATCGATCCGGAAACTTCCATCAAGGTAAGGATCGTTGATCAGGCCCTTCCATCCCACCGTGGTGCGCGGCTTTTCAAAATACACCCGCATCACGATCTCCAGGGTGTCCTTGTACTTCTCGCGCTGAGCCTTCAGGCGGCGGGCGTACTCCAGGGCTGCTGCCGGGTCATGGATTGAGCAAGGTCCGATGATTACCAGCAGGCGATCATCCTTGTTGTTCATGATGTCATGAATGGTGCGGCGGGTCTGGGTGATCAGGGTCTCCACCGGCGTTCCCTGAATCGGAAAGAAGCGAATCAGATGTTCGGGCGGCGGCAACACGGTAATGTCTTTGATGCGCTGATCGTCCGTTCGGCTGGTCTTGTCAGAGGGGTGTGCATACCAGCCCTCGCCTGCAGCCTGCGTTGCTTTTGCATTCATGGTTCGCTCCTGTAGATTCAATAAAACTCTAGATGGGAATAAAAAAACCGCCGGGTTTGCCGGCGGTTTTTTGGAATTCTTAGCGTCTTTCGCTTGCGTTTAGAACTCTCTCCCGCCGCTGGCGTATGAGAACCAAAAATAAGCAAAAAAGTAAAAACGGCTTGTAAGCATGCGAGGCACTATAGCACAGAAAACAGGGCTTCCAGAGCGCTAAGCCGTACCGCCCACGGTCAGTCCATCAATGCGCAAGGTCGGCTGCCCGACCCCGACTGGCACGCTCTGCCCTTCCTTGCCGCAAGTACCCACACCACTGTCCAGGCGCATGTCATCACCAATCATGCTGACCCGGGTCAGGGCGTCGGGCCCGTTACCCACCAGCGTGGCCCCCTTGACCGGGTACTGAATCTTGCCGTTTTCCACCCAGAACGCCTCGCTCGCAGAAAAAACAAACTTGCCCGAGGTAATGTCGACCTGCCCACCGCCAAAATTGGTGGCATACAGCCCCCGCTTGATGCTGGCCACAATTTCTTCCGGCCTGGTCTTGCCTCCCAGCATGTAGGTGTTGGTCATGCGCGGCATGGGGACATGGGCATAACTCTCGCGACGGCCGTTGCCCGTTGGGCGCACCTTCATCAGGCGCGCGTTCATAGCGTCCTGCATATAGCCCTTGAGAATGCCGTCTTCAATCAACACATTGCGCTGGGTGGTCTGCCCCTCGTCGTCAATGTTCAGCGAGCCCCGCCGATCGGACAGGGTCCCATCATCCAGCACGGTGACGCCTTTGGCCGCCACCCGCTGACCGATGCGACCGGAAAAGGCACTCGAACCCTTGCGGTTGAAGTCGCCTTCGAGCCCGTGGCCGATGGCCTCATGCAACAGCACCCCGGGCCAACCCGGGCCCAGCACCACCGTCAGTTCGCCAGCTGGGGCAGGCCTGGCCTGCAAGTTGGTGAGCGCCGCATCGACCGCCTGCTGGACATACTGTCCGATCAGGGCCTCATCAAAATAATCAAGGCCAAAGCGCCCGCCACCACCAGATGAGCCCACCTCGCGCCGGCCGGCCTGTTCGGCGATCACGCTCACGCTCAAGCGCACCAGCGGCCGCACATCCGCAGCCAAGGTGCCATCGGCACGTGCCACCAGCACCACATCGTATTCACCCGCCAAACCGGCCATGACCTGCACAATGCGGGGATCGCGCGCACGCGCGAGTTTTTCAACTTTCTCCAGCAACTGGACCTTGGCCGTGCTGTTGAGCGATGCAATCGGATCAAGCTCAGGGTAGAGCGAGCGGGCAGCTGCCACCCGATGGGCCACCGCTTTGACCCGACGACTCTGACCGGCATCAGAGATGGTGCGCACGGTATGGGCGGCATCCAGCAGCGAGGCCAGGGAAATATCGTCGGAGTAGGCAAAAGCAGTCTTTTCGCCGCTGACTGCACGCACACCCACGCCCTGGTCGATCGAGAAAGAGCCCGTCTTGACAATACCCTCCTCCAGGCTCCAGCCTTCGCTGCGGGTGTACTGGAAATAGAGGTCGGCGTCATCGACCCGATGCGCACGGATTTCGGCCAGAGCCTGGATCAGGTGAGATTCGTCGAGTCCAAAGGGTGTGAGCAACAGGTCTGTGGCAATGGCCAGGCGTTGCAAGGTGGGTTCATGAGAGATCATGGCCTGATTGTAGATTCGCCCTCAAACCAGCGCAGCACAGCCGCATCGTCCAGCTCATCCAGGCCGCTGGCACTGGCTTGCGCAAAAACTCGGCTAGCCAACTCGCCCAGCAGGCTGTCAAATCCCAACGCCTGCGCCGCCTGCACCGCGAGCCGGGTGTCCTTTTCCAGCAGGGTCATGTGGGCCCGGGGCGTCCAATCACCTGAAAGGGCACGCCGCATACGGTCACTGCCAATCCAGCTTTGACCGCTGGAGCGCTCCATCACGTCCAGGGTGCGATTTCCATCCAGTCCCATGCGTCGTGCCAATGCCAATACCTCGGCAGCTCCGACCAGATTGATGCCGGCGGCCAGGTTATTGACCAGCTTGGTGCGGGCGCCATCACCGATCCGCTCGCCTACCCGAAAAATCTGGCTGGACAGGTCCTGCAACAAACGTCGATGACTGTCAAACACAGCATCGCGGCCAGCCACCATCAAGCTCATGCTGCCATCGCGTGCACGCGCGGGCCCACCTGACATCGGCGTGTCAAGCACGGCCAGCTGGCAAGCCTGCAAGCGCATGGCCAATGCCACGGTGTCCTCAGGTGCGATGGTTGGTGTCAACATGACCAGCTGACCTGGCTGCATAGCCGCAGCGGCCCCCTCAGGCCCGAAAAGCACCGCCTCGGTTTGTGCTGCATCAACCACACACACGATCAAGGCCTGGGCAGCACAAGCCGCGTGCGCCGCCGAGGTGTGGCCCTGCGCGCCCAGCGTTTGCATTGCCTTGATTTTTTCTTCAACACAATCGAAGACATGCACCTCCCAGCCGCGTGCCAGCAAGTTGGCCGCCATGGCGCCACCCATATTGCCTGTGCCGACAATGGCAACCGCAAAAGGCTTGTCAGAGATCGACGTCTTCATGTCTGAACCAATCGACGGGCTCGCGAAATCGACATCAGGATGCCCAGGGCCATACCCAGCGTCACCATCGCCGTTCCGCCGTAACTGATGAAGGGCAGCGGAACGCCAACCACCGGCAGGATGCCACTGACCATGCCCATATTGACGAAAGCATAGGCAAAGAAAATCATGGCCATGCTACCCCCCAGCAATCGAGTAAACAGGGTGGGCGCCTCCAGGGCAATGTTCAGGGCCCGCATGATCAGGAACATGAAACCCAGGATCAGCAAAAGGTTGCCCAGCAAGCCAAATTCTTCGGCAAATGCGGCAAATATGAAGTCGGTGGTTCGCTCAGGAATAAATTCCAGGTGGGTCTGTGTACCCTGCATGAAGCCCTTGCCGGTCAGGCCGCCCGATCCGATGGCAATCATGCCCTGCAAGATGTGAAAGCCCTTGCCCAATGGGTCGCGGCCCGGGTCGAGCAAGGTACAGATCCGCTGCTGCTGGTAGTCATGCAAGACGACCCAGCTCACACCTGACGCACACAGCTGGGGCTCCAGCATGACCAGCAACACAATGCCGATAACCCCCAGCATGATGGGCGGGACGATCAACTTCCAGCTCAGGCCAGCAAAGTAGATCACCGACAGGCCCGCCACCAGAACCAGCAAGGCGGTCCCCAGGTCAGGCTGCCTGGCAATGAGGCCCACCGGAATGGCCAGCAACACACCGGCAACCAGAAAATCCAGCGCTTGTAACTGCCCTTCGCGCTTTTGAAACCACCAGGCCATCATCAGAGGCATGGCAATCTTCAGGATCTCACTGGGCTGAATGACGACCCCCAGGTTGATCCAGCGCCTGGCCCCCTTCTTGGTGATGCCAAAAATTGCAACCGCAATCAAGAGCGCCACCCCCAGCAGATACAAGGGCACCGCCAGCGCCATCAGTCGCTGTGGCGGGATCTGAGCCATCACAAACATGATGAATCCTGCAATCAGCATGTTGCGTCCATGATCGACGAAGCGCGTGCCGTGGTCGTAGCCCGAGGAGTACATGGTCAGCAGACCGGCGCCGGCCAACATGAAAACAGCAAACGCCAGCGGGCCATCGAATCCCTGAAACATGGTCAGGATTCGTTGCAGCAGAGTAGGTCTTTCCAAAACGACTGGCATGCCGTGATTATCCCGCGCATGCGCGTTGGTCGTCGGGCGGGAAGCACCGGTTTGGACGCCTTCACCCTGAAATTGTTAAATTCTTGCGCACAATTGGTCCTTGGCCACTGCTGAGTCCTCACCCTCATGACCACCCCCCCAGTTCAACCCATCAGCCACCTGCTGTACTTGCATGGTTTTCGCTCGTCGCCGCGCTCGACCAAGGCAGAACTGGTGCGCCAGCATGTCAGCCAACATTACCCTGCACTGACCTTCTGGTGCCCACAGTTACCGGCCTCCCCGCAGGCGGCCATCCAGCAGATCATGCAGGGCATCGCCTCATGGCCAAAGGCTCAGATGGGTGTGATGGGCTCTTCATTGGGTGGCTTCTATGCAAGCTGGGTGGCCGAACAGACCGGCTGCCGGGCCGTTCTGCTCAACCCGGCGATTGACCCGGCGCGCGATCTGGCCGCTTACATTGGGGAGAACTCAGCCTGGCACAACCCGCAGGAACGCTTTTTATTTCAGCCGGACTATGTGGACCAGCTGGCCGCCCTGCGCCTGGACCGGGTAAGCCGGGCAGAGCGTTACCTTGCTTTGATTGCCAAGGGCGATGAAGTGCTTGACTGGCGCGAAATGGTGGCACGCTACCCCGGAGTCCGACTCCTTCTGCTCGAAGGCGGAGACCACGCCCTGAGCAATTTTCCTGACTACCTGGGGCTGACCCTGGAATTTCTAGGTCTGCCAGGCTAAGGACGTCCCCATGGGACAATGCCCATCATGTATGTTTTGTATGAAGAAGCCGGCAAGTTTCAGTCCGGCCGGGTTCTGAGCGAGGCCGAGGCTTCGGCCCAAATTGAGCTGAGTTCGGGAAAACGGGTCAAGGTCAAGACGGCCAATATCCTCTTGCGGTTCGACCAGCCTGAACCAAGCGCCTTGCTCAATGCGGCCCAGGCCCTGAGCCAGACTATCGAGCTCGATCTGGCCTGGGAATTCGCGCCAGACGAGGACTTTGGGTTCGACGAGTTGGCCAGCATGTACTTCAACGAACGGCCATCGCTTGACCAGCAATTGGCGACCTTGTTGGCTCTGCATGAGGCGCCCCATTATTTTCGCCGTGCCGGCAAGGGCAGCTTTCGCAAGGCTGCAGCAGAAACTGTGCAGCAGGCCTTGGCAGCCATCGAGAAGAAAAGGCTGATCCAGATCCAAATTCAAGAATGGGCCGAGGCACTGATGCGGGGTGAGTGCCCGGCACCGATCCGCGAGCAGCTCTACAAGATTCTTTTCAAACCCGACAAGAACGCACCGGAGTACAAGGCGGTTGTGGAGGCCTCACGCGCCAGTCATACTGCCCCGCTGGAATTGCTGCAAAAAGCCGGCGCCATTGAGTCGCCCTATCAGTTTCACTGGCGCCGTTTTCTGTTCGAAAATTTTCCCAAGGGCTACGCATTTCCCGCCCTGCAGGCGCCTGACATTGAAGACGATTTGCCGCTGGGCTCGGCCCAGGCTTTTTCAATTGACGACTCTGCGACCACAGAAATTGATGACGCCCTGTCTGTACAGGGTATGGGCCAGGGGGTTGTCACGGTAGGCATCCATATTGCCGCCCCCGGATTGGCAGTTCGGCCTGGCGACCCTGTCGATGCAGTAGCCCGATCGCGCCTATCGACCGTCTACATGCCGGGCTACAAAATCACCATGCTGCCAGAAGAGGTTGTCAACAAGTACACCTTGCAGGCAGGGCGCGACTGCCCGGCTGTTTCCTTGTATGTTGCCCTGGATGAATCGACGCTCAGTGTGTTGGGCCATGAAACCCGGCTGGAACGCATACGCATTGCACACAACCTGCGTCATGATCAGCTTGATGCACTGGTCACGGCTGAATGGTTGACCCAAATCCCGACCACAACGCAAGCGCTGGAGCCAACCTCAGCCCTCAGCCCTGAATTGCAACCGCAACTGGCTTTTCTGTACCGATGGGCGCAGCACCTCAAAAGCCAGCGTGAACAGGTGCGCGGCAAGCCCGAGACTTTCAATCGGCCGGACTACACATTTAGATTGATCGGCAACGATCAGACAGAACCGCTTGGTCACGAACAGGTGCAAATCGGCACCCGCCAACGGGGCGCCCCGATGGACCTGATGGTGGCCGAAGCCATGATTCTGGCCAACAGCACCTGGGGCATGTGGTTGGCCGATCACGGCGTGCCGGGGATCTACCGCAGTCAGGCCAGCCTGGCCCCGGGGGTCAAGGTGCGCATGGGAACCAAGGCTCTGCCCCATGCGGGCATCGGTGTCAAAAGTTATGCCTGGAGCACTTCGCCCCTGAGGCGCTATACCGATCTGGTCAACCAGTGGCAGATCATTGCCTGTGCTCGCCATGGCAAGACCGCCGCACTGGCCGCTCCCTTTAGGCCCAAGGACGCCGACCTGTTTTCAATCGTCTCGGGCTTTGATGCCGCCCACAGCGCCTACAACACCTACCAGGCCTCCATTGAGCGCTACTGGACCCTGAAGTATCTGCAGCAAAACAGCATCAGCGAACTGGTAGCCACCGTGTTCAAGGACAACCTGGCCAGAGCCGAGGCGTTGCCGCTGGTGTTGCCCGTTTTAGGCATGCAGGATCTGCCGCGTGGCGCCCGGATCCGGATTCAACTGGGGGAAATCGATGAAGTCACACTGGATGTGCGAGGGACCGTGCTGGAGCGACTCGATGCCCTGCCTCCGGACCTGATTGAAGAAGAGACTGAGGATTCCGAGGAAGAAGCGCTGGCTGCTGGCCCCCTGGAGATTGCGGTTGATGTCACCCCGAGCGAAGCGCCCACGGGCGATAATTCAGTGCCGTGAACTTGCGCCGCTTAAGTACGCTACAGCTTGCCTTGGGCCTGTCGCTGGCCGTGCACGCTGCCGCACTGAGCGTTCGCTTTGTCGATCCGGTTGCTGTAGAACGTTTGTTCAAGGACACCCCACTGGATGTCATTCTGGTCAACGCACGCAGCCTTGAGCGTCCCGAAAAGGCCCGCGCCATTGCCCAGGCCAACCTGGCTGGGGGCGGTGATGCCTCTGCCAAACGCAGCAACAGTCCCTTGCCTTACAGCAAGGACAATGACCAGGGTGATGGGTCTCAAACCGATTCGAGGAACAAGGCGCAACTCTTAAGGCAACAGCAAAACCTGTTGCTTGCCAATTTGCAGGAGCAGATTGCCAGTTTGCCAAAGCCACAAGCAGACAAGCAGGAACTCACGCCTGATCAGGCACTGCGTGAGGAAAAGCGGCAGCAGCTCATTCGCTTGCTGGCAGAACTGGAGCGTCGCATCGAGCTCGATAGCGGGCGTCCACGCAAGCGCTATATTGGCCCCTCAACCCGGGAGGAAGCCTATGCGCTTTACTATGATCGACTGCGCCGCAGCATCGAGGACAAAGGCACCCAGCATTTTCCTGAAGTCAACGGTCAGAAAATCTATGGTGAGCTGACCATGATGGTCACCGTCAATGCTGATGGACGGCTGTTGGGCACCGAGGTGGTGTCCAGCTCAGGCAATCCGCAACTCGATTTGCGGGCCCAGGCTATTGCCCGCAGTGCCGCCCCCTTTGGTCATTTCAACAGCGCCATGAGACGCAAGGCCGACCAGATTGTGGTGGTGTCACGCTTTCGCTTTACCCGCGAGGAAACCCTGGAAACACGGGTGGGCAGCCCCGATGGCGGGCGTTGAGTGACCATGAAAGCCCTGCTGCGCTGGTTCGCCTTGGTGTTAGTTGCAGCCATTGTGCTGCAGGTTTTCTTCGTGGCCCGCATTGCCTCCATGGCGGTCATCAATCCGAAGTCAACCGCCTTTGAGCGCTCTGAAGCCTGGCGTATCTACAGCGCCAAGGGCCGCATCCCATGGCGGCAGGAGTGGGTGGACTATGCCCAGATTTCTGATTACCTCAAGCGTGCAGTCATTGCCTCTGAGGATGATGCCTTCAGTTACCACGACGGCCTGGACTGGGAAGCCATGGAAAAAGCCTGGCAAAAAAATGCCCAGGCTGAGGCTCAGGCCACCAAACGCTCGGGCGGCAGTGGCAAGCCCACCAGGCCGCTCAAAATTGTGGGCGGCTCGACCATCACCCAGCAACTGGCCAAAAATCTTTTTCTGTCGGGCGAGCGCACCCTGCTGCGCAAGGGCCAGGAATTTCTTCTCACCGTGATGCTGGAAAGATTGCTGGACAAGCGCCGCATCCTTGAGCTCTATCTCAACCATGTGGAATGGGGTGAGGGTGTTTTTGGGGCTGAAGCTGCTTCACGGCACTATTTTCGAAAGTCGGCCAGCCAACTCACCCCGTTTGAGGCTGCCCGCCTGGCGGTGATGTTGCCCCGGCCCCGCTATTTCGAAAAACTGCCCAACTCGGCTTACCTGGCTGATCGGGCGACAGTCATCTCAGCCCGCCTGTGGCATGCGGAGCTGCCATGAGCCTCAGAATCCTTGGCATTGACCCAGGACTACGGACCACCGGCTTTGGTGTGATCGATGCAAACGGCCAACAACTCGACTATGTGGCCAGCGGCACCATCAGCACCACCCACCTGTCTCAAGGCAACCTGCCCGAACGGCTGAAAGTTCTGTTCGAAGGCGTACGAGAGGTGGTTCAGCGCTATCAGCCAGCACAGGCCGCCGTTGAAATTGTCTTTGTCAATGTCAATCCGCAGTCCACTTTGCTGCTGGGTCAGGCGCGCGGGGCCTGCATCAGCGCGCTGGTGAGCAGCCATCAAGCCGTCTCGGAGTACACCGCGCTTCAAATGAAACAGGCTGTCGTGGGGCACGGTCGCGCGCACAAGGCACAGGTACAAGCCATGGTGCAACGACTGCTGCGGCTGCCCGGCTTGCCGGGGCCCGATGCCGCCGACGCCTTGGGGCTGGCCATCGCGCATGCCCACGCCGGCCAGTCGCTGGCACGTCTGTCGCAGGCCACCCCGCTGACCCGCAAGGCCAGCGGCATGTACCGGGCAGGTCGCAGCCGATGAAAGCAAGCCTTGTGGGCCTCACGCTCTTGTTATAGAAATTGCAGCAATCGCTGCCTAGCAAAGGCTTGCTGAGACAAAGTCAGGCTATGCGCTCAAGAATCAATACCAGAAAGAAACCGGCAGCGGCGATCAGGGTCCATTTCAGGGTCAGCAGGCCCCACTGTCGATAGCGCGGCTGGCCAGTGCCTACATAGAGGGCGAAGCACACACCAGCCCCCAGCAGACACAGCAAGATCAGCCAACGGAACAGCAACATGCCAATTCACCAGGCTTGCGCCAATTTGGCAAATCCACTCGGCGCAAGCTTTTCGTCCGCAAAGGTCACGGCCTCCCAGGCGGCACCTTGTGCCAACAATGCCCGCAGCAATTTGTTGTTGAGCGCATGACCCGAGCGGAATGCGCTGTAGGCAGCCAACAGTGGCTTGCCCAGGATGTACAGGTCGCCCATGGCGTCCAGGATCTTGTGTTTGACGAACTCGTCGTCATAGCGCAGACCTCCTGCATTGAGCACCTTGTAATCATCCATGACGATCGCGTTGTCCAGGCCACCGCCCAGGGCCAGACCATTGGCACGCATCATTTCGACATCACGCGTAAAGCCAAAGGTTCGGGCCCGGGCAATATCACGCGCGTAATTGTGGACGCTCATGTCAAACTCAACCCGCTGACCCGTGGAGTCCACGGCAGGATGGTCAAATTCGATTTGAAAATTGAGCCGGTAGCCCTGGTAGGGTTCCAGCCGCGCCCATTTTTCGCTGCTGCCCTGCCCTTCACGCACCTCGATGGTTCGCAGAACCCGGATGAAGCGCCTGGGCGCATTCTGCTGCTCGATGCCCGCACTCTGCAGTAGAAAAACAAAGGAAGCCGCTGACCCGTCAAGAATCGGCACCTCTTCTGCCGTGATATCCACATACAAGTTATCAATACCCAGGCCAGCACAGGCCGACATCAGATGTTCGACGGTATGTACCCTCGCATCTCCCTGCGACAAGGTGGATGCCAGCCGGGTATCACTGACAGCCGTGGCGCTGACAGGTATATCAACCGTGACCGGCAAATCCACCCGACGAAACACAATGCCGGTATCAGCAGGGGCCGGACGCAAAGTGATTTCTACCCGCTGACCACTGTGCAGTCCCACGCCGACCGCACGTGTCAGGGATTTGAGCGTTCTTTGCTTGAGCATGCTGGGATTTTATCGGCTTGCATTCAGCGCATGGATTTGACAGCAGCGCCTGCCCAGCGCAGGGCAAGCTGTCCTGGGCCTGTGCAGGTGAGCAACGCTGATCAGTCAGCCTGCTTGCGTAGGAAGGCCGGGATTTCGATGTCGTCCATCCCTCCAGACGACAGTGCGTCGACCCGCGCAGCCGCCTGGGTTCGGTTTCGCCACACCGCCGGGCCCTGCATGGACCCATAGTCAGTTTGTGAAAGTTGTGCAGCGGCTGGGCTGTTGCCTGCAGACATTGAGGAGCTGCTGGCGACATTCATCGGCCCACCCGACATTTGTACCGGTCTGTTGTCAGTGCCCGTGAGCAGAACCTTGAGCGGTGGCGCAGTACGACGCACCCCTTGGGCAGAAAGACCGGTGGCCACCACAGTCACCCTGATCTGATCTGCCAGTGAATCATCATAGGCGGTGCCGTAGATCACATGGGCATCAGGCGATGCAAAGTTGCGGATCGTCGTCATCGCGGTCTTGGACTCAGACAATTTGAGGGAGCCCTTGGCCGCTGAGATCAGCACCAGCACCCCTTTGGCGCCTGAAAGGTCAATGCCTTCGAGCAACGGGCAGGAGACGGCCTGTTCAGCGGCGATCCGTGCGCGGTCTGGACCACTGGCCAGAGCCGTGCCCATCATGGCCTTGCCGGGTTCGCCCATCACGGTACGCACATCTTCAAAGTCAACATTGACATGGCCCGGAACATTGATGATCTCGGCAATGCCGCCGACCGCATTTTTCAGCACGTCATTGGCGTGGGCAAACGCCTCATCTTGGGTCACATCCTCGCCCAGGACCTCCAGTAGTTTCTCGTTGAGCACGACGATGAGGGAGTCCACATTGGCCTCAAGCTCGGACAGGCCGGAATCCGCATTGGTCATGCGCCGGCCGCCCTCCCAGTCAAAGGGCTTGGTCACCACGCCAACGGTCAAAATGCCCATTTCCTTGGCTACCCGTGCAATCACGGGGGCCGCACCGGTACCGGTACCGCCGCCCATTCCCGCCGTGATGAACAGCATGTGAGCGCCGCTGATCGCCTCACGGATGTGATCATCGGCCACTTCAGCCGCTTCCCGCCCTTTTTCTGGTTTGCTGCCTGCCCCCAGACCGCTATGCCCCAACTGAATGGTTTTGTGGGCACTGCTGCGGGTCAATGCCTGCGCATCGGTGTTGGCGCAGATGAATTCGACGCCCTGAACATCACAGCTGATCATGTGTTCGACCGCGTTACCCCCGCCGCCGCCCACACCGATGACCTTAATCAGGGTTCCCTGGTTGAAAGTTTCTTCTTCAATCATTTCGATAGGCATTTTGAGCTCCTTGATACTTGCAGTTGCCACTAAACAGAATGTTGTATTTGGATAAGGGAAAAGATTCATGCAGGCGGCCCGAGGCACCGCCATCGACCCGGCGGCGAACCACGTAATAGCCAGAGCTTGCTAAACATCAAAAATTTCCTACAAACCAGTCCTTGACCCGGCCAAAAGCGGTCTTCATGGAGCCACTCTTGCTGGCCACCTTGAACCCGCGCAGTCTTGCCAGCCTCGCCTCCTCCAACAACCCCATCACCGTGGCAGCGCGGGGCTGGGCCACCATGTCGGCCAAGGCGCCTGAATACTTTGGTACGCCACGACGTACTGGCTTTAAAAATATGTCCTCGCCCAACTCGACCATGCCGGGCATGACTGCGCTGCCACCCGTGAGCACAATGCCAGACGAGAGCACTTCCTCGCAGCCCGACTCGCGCAGCACCTGGTGCACCAGAGAGAAAATTTCTTCAATGCGTGGCTCAATGACCCCGGCCAGCGCTTGCCGGCTCAGCATGCGAGGCCCCCGGTCGCCCAAGCCGGGCACCTCCACCTGCTGCTCCGGATCAGCCAGCAACTGCTTGGCGTAGCCGCTCTCCACCTTGATGTCTTCAGCGTCCTTGGTCGGTGTGCGCAAGGCCATAGCGATATCGCTGGTGATCAGGTCACCCGCGATCGGAATCACCGCGGTATGCCGAATTGCGCCGCCGGTGAAGATCGCCACATCGGTGGTCCCGGCCCCGATGTCCACCAGGGCCACCCCAAGTTCTTTTTCATCATCGGTCAGCACCGACAAACTCGAAGCCAGCGGGTTGAGCATCAGGTGTTCGACCTCCAGACCACAGCGCCTGACGCACTTGATGATGTTCTCTGCCGCACTCTGGGCACCCGTGACGATATGCACCTTGGCTTCAAGCCGGATGCCGCTCATGCCGATTGGCTCACGAACATCATGACCATCAATGATGAACTCTTGCGGCTCCACCAGCAGCAGTCGCTGGTCGGATGAAATATTGATCGCCTTGGCCGTCTCCACCACCCGGGCGACATCGGCAGCACTGACCTCCTTGTCCTTCACCGCCACCATGCCGCTTGAGTTCAGTCCGCGGATATGACTTCCAGTGATGCCGGTATGGACCCTGCTGATCTTGCAATCAGCCATCAGCTCGGCCTCCTTGAGTGCCAGCTGGATGCTTTGTACCGTTGCATCAATATTGACCACCACACCCCGTTTGAGGCCGTTACCGGGTGCAACGCCCAGCCCGGCAAGCTTGAGCTCACCGCCTTGCTGCACCTCGGCAACAACCGCCATCACCTTGGCGGTGCCGATATCCAATCCAACAATCAGGTCTTTGTAATCTTTTGCCATAAGCGTTCCCGCCAAGTCAGTTGTTTGCCTTAATTCTTGCGTCCACCCTGCGGCTTGCCGGGGGTCAGCGTACTGACACCGGCCAACTTGAGGGCGTATCCATCGGTATGCCGTAAATCGGCCGACTCAAGCGCATGGGTAGCGCGCGCATAGCGCGATGTCACTTGCGTCAGCGTTTTTGCAAATTGGTTTGTGCGTGCAATAACCTCTTCCTCACGTCCCACACCGATGGCAATTTCAGCCCCGTTATCCAGTCGCAACTGCCAGGTGCCGCGCTCGCTAAGCCGCAATTCATCGATCCGAAGAGATAGCTTTTCAAATTCAGGGCGAATTGCCCGGTACACCCTGAGCATGGACATGGACTGCTGCTTCGGGCCCTTGAATCGTGGCAAGTTGTCCTGCTCCACCTCGCCCACATTGGCCTCGAACACTTCACCTTGGGTGTTGACCAGGCTGGACTCGCCGTCCTCTCCCCAGTACGCCACCGCCTGCTGCTCCTGCAAGCTGACCCTGAGCCGGTTGGGAAATTCCCGCTTGACCACAGCCTGCCGCACCCAGGGCATGGCTTCAAACGCCTGTCGCGCCACGGCCAGATCGAGGGTGAAAAAAGTACCCGTCAGACGGGGCCCGACATTGGCCCGCAAGGTCACTTCATTGTTATGTTCACTGTCGCCTCCCACCACGACGGCCCGGATGGCAAAAACCGGGTGTCGCGCAATCCAGCTTGCCAAGGCCGTTAACAACAGGCCGGCAAAAATCAGCAGCATCAGGTTTGCGGCAAACTCCATCAGACGGATATCGATAGGCAAGGGCTGAGGTTGACTCATCTCGATTCCCTCGCGTAATCCAGCGTGGCTGACGCCAGCAACTCGATGCACAGGTCTTCATAGCTGATGCCATCAGCGAGTGCCGACATCGGCACCAGGGAATGGCTGGTCATGCCCGGCGCAGTATTGATTTCAAGCAGCCACGGCTGCCGGGTCCGGGCATCCACCATCACATCTGCACGTGCCCAACCGCGGCATCCCAACACCTGGTATGCCTTCAACACCAGGTTCTGAATATGTTGCTCTTCCATCGCCGGCAGGCCGGAGGGGACCAGGTATTGCACATCGTCGGTGAAGTATTTGTTCTGGTAGTCGTAATTGCCATCGGGTGCAACAATCCTGATCACGGGCAGGGCCCGTGCCCTCTGGCCCGACCCGAGCACCGGCACCGTGACTTCCTCACCGCTGATGAATTGCTCGCACAAGACCCGGTCATCTTCACGCGCAGCAGCGGCAAAGGCGGCCGCGCACTGGCTGGCCTGGGTGACCTTGGTCAGACCGATTGAAGAGCCTTCACGTGCGGGCTTGACAATCATGGGCTGGCCCAACGCAGCAAGTGCATCACAGGTCGCCGCCACGCTGTCCACGATTCGCCAGGCCGGCGTCGGCAGCCCTTCGGCCTGCAGGATTTGCTTGGTCATCACCTTGTCAATGGCCAGGGCCGAAGCCAGCACGCCAGAGCCGGTGTAGGGTATGGCCAGCAACTCCAGCGCGCCCTGCACCGTGCCGTCCTCGCCGTATCGACCATGCAAGGCAATGAAGCAGCGCTCAAAGCCCTCGCGCTTCAGCTCTCCCAGATCACGCTGTGCTGGATCAAAGCCGTGCGCGTTGACGCCGCGGGACTGCAAGGCGCGCAAAACACCTGTGCCCGACAAGATCGAAATCTCCCGCTCGGCAGACAGGCCGCCCATCAGCACGGCCACCTTGCCCAGTGCGCCTGGGGATGACGCATTGGCATTGCCTGTCAGATGCGGGGTCTTCATCGGCTCATTCACGCTGCTGTCACTCCCTGGATTTGCACCACCCGAGCGGCCACTGTGCCAATCGAGCCCGCTCCCATGCACAAGACCACATCACCATCGCGTGCGTTGGCCACAATCACAGCGGGCATGTTCGCGATTTCATCGACAAAGACCGGCTCGACCTTGCCTGCCACACGAAGTGCTCGCGCCAGACTGCGTCCGTCAGCGGCCACGATGGGTGTTTCGCCGGCGGCATAAACTTCGGCCAGCAACACGGCGTCTGCCTCGCCAATCACCTTGACAAAATCCTCGAAGCAGTCACGCGTGCGGGTATAGCGATGGGGCTGAAAAGCCAGTACCAGTCGTCGCCCGGGAAAGGCCCCACGCGCTGCCTCCAGCGTGGCCGCCATTTCAACTGGATGATGGCCGTAGTCATCTACCAGGGTGAAGCTGCCGCCGCCCTGGGCCAGTACCTCACCGTAACGCTGGAATCGACGACCCACTCCCTTGAACTCCGACAGGGCCCTCAGAAGATCTGCATCGGCGATATCCAGCTCTGCAGCAATGGCAATCGCCGACAGGGCGTTGAGCACATTGTGGTTGCCCGGCAGGTTGAGCACCACCTCCAGATCGGGCAGCACCACACCGTTGCGACGGTGCACTGTAAAACGCATCTTTCCGCCAGCCACTGCCTGAACATTCACCGCCCGCACCTGGGCATCCTTTGAAAACCCATAGCTGGTCACAGGACAGGAAACCTCTGGAACGATCTCGCGAACAGCAGGGTTGTCAATGCACAAAACGGCGGTTCCGTAAAACGGCATGCGGTGGATGAAGTCAATGAAGGCAGCTTTGAGGCGGCCAAAATCGTGCCCATAGGTTTCCATGTGATCAGCATCGATGTTGGTCACCACCGCCAACACCGGCAGCAGATTCAGGAACGACGCGTCGCTCTCATCGGCCTCGACCACGATGTAGTCGCCACTGCCCAGCCGCGCGTTGGCGCCCGCACTGTTGAGCCGCCCCCCGATGACAAAGGTTGGGTCCAGCCCCGCCTCGGCCAGAACGCTGGCCACCAGGCTGGTGGTCGTGGTCTTGCCATGGGTTCCCGCGATGGCAATGCCCTTTTTCAGCCGCATCAGTTCAGCCAGCATCAGGGCACGCGGGACCACGGGGATTTTTCTGGCGCGGGAGGCCAGCACCTCCGGGTTGTCGGCCTGCACGGCAGTGGAGGTCACCACAGCATCAGCGCCCTCGATATTGACCGCGGAATGGCCCACATGGGTTCGGATGCCCAGCCCCTGGAGCCGCCGCAGCGTGGGACTGTCAGACAGATCGGAGCCGCTGATTTCGTAGCCCAGGTTGTGCAGCACCTCGGCGATGCCGGACATCCCGGCACCTCCCAGACCCACAAAATGAATATGCCTGACCGCATGCCTCATGGCGCCAACTCCTCACAAGCCGCGACCAGTGCCTGGGTGGCCCCGGTTTTTCTGAGCTGATAGGCCTTTTGCGCCCAATCCAGCAGTGTGCTTCGATCAAGTTGCTGCAACAGTCCGGCCAGCTGCGGGGGACTCAGTGACTCTTGCACAAGCAGTTGGCCGGCGCCCTGGTCAGTCAGAAAGCGTGCATTAAAGGTCTGGTGATCATCGACAGCAAACGGGAAAGGCACAAACAGCGCGGCCGCACCCACTGCAGCAATTTCAGTGACCGTGCTGGCGCCGGCCCGACAAATTACCAGATCGGCCTGGGCGAAGGCAGCGGCGGTGTCCTCGATAAACGGTGTCAACTCGGCCTGAACCCCCGCCGCCTGGTAGGCATCGCGCAGCATGTCCAACTGCTGCTCGCCACTTTGGTGAATCAGCTGAGGCCTGTGCTCGGCAGGAATCAAGGCCACCGCTTTAGGCACAACTTCATTCAAGGCCCTGGCGCCCAGACTACCGCCCACCACCAGCACCCGCAGCGGACCGCTACGGCCTGCAAACCGATCGGCCGGCTGCTGCTGATCAAGAAATGCTTGGCGCAAGGGATTGCCGATGCAGCGCCCGTTGGCCAGAGCGCCCGGGAATGCCGTGAAGACGCGGTCTGCAATACCCGAGAGCACCTTGTTGACCATGCCGGCAATCGAGTTTTGCTCGTGCAGGATCAGTGGCTTGCCAAGCAGCACACTCATCAAGCCACCCGGAAAGGCGATGTACCCGCCCAGCCCGACCACCACCTGAGGACGCACCCGCCGAACCACACCCAGGCTCTGCCAAAAGGCTTTGAGCAGCCGCATTGGCAACAGCGCCAACGTCACCAGCCCCTTGCCGCGCACGCCTGAAAAGTCGATGGGCTCAAAGGCAAATCCTTTGGGTGGCACCAGCCGGCCTTCCATGCTGGAGGAGTTGCCCAGCCAATGCACTCGCCAGCCGCGTTCGCGCAATGCTTCGGCCACAGCCAGACCCGGAAAGATATGCCCTCCGGTTCCACCAGCCATAACCAGGGCGCACTTGCTCATGCTCGCCCTCCCTGCATCATTTGCCGGTTTTCATGGTCAATGCGCAGCACCAAGGCCAGGGCCACCAGGTTCATCAGAATGGCCGAGCCCCCATAACTCATCAAGGGAAGCGTCAGGCCCTTGGTTGGCAGAGCGCCCAGATTGACGCCCATGTTGATGAAGGCCTGGAAACCGATCCAGATCCCCACCCCTTGCGCTGCCAATCCGGCAAACACCCGATCCAGGGCAATGGCCTGGCGGCCGATATGCATGATGCGCCGGGCCATCCACAAGAACATACCGATGACCGTCAATACGCCCAGCAAGCCAAATTCCTCACCGATCACGGCCAACAGGAAGTCGGTGTGCGCCTCAGGTAGCCAGTGCAGCTTTTCCACACTTCCGCCCAGACCCACGCCAAAGATTTGTCCGCGTCCAATCGCTATCAGGGAATGGGAGAGTTGGTAGCCCTTGCCCAGAACGTGCCTTTCATCCCAGGGGTTGAGATAGGCAAAGATTCGTTCGCGTCGCCACTCGCTCAGGGCAATCATGAGGGCAAACGCAACCAGCAGGATGGCGGCAATCAAAAAGAACATGCGTGCATTGACACCCCCCAAAAAGAGAATGCCCATGGCGATGACTGCTATCACCATGAAGGCGCCCATATCTGGCTCGGCCAGCAGCAGCAAACCGACCACCGCAACCGCTGCTGCCATCGGCCACACCGCATGGAAAAAGCGCTCTTTGACATCCATCTTGCGCACCATGTAGTCAGCGGCATAAAGCAGCACGGCAAACTTGGCAAGTTCTGAGGGCTGGAAATTCATGAAACCCAGCGGTATCCAGCGACGCGCACCATTCACGCCCTTGCCAATCGCCGGGATCAACACCATGATGAGCAACAGCAGCGCCAGCACAAATAACCAGGGGGCGGCTTTTTCCCAGGTCTTGACCGGCACCTGAAACGCAATCAGCGCAACTGCAAAGGCCACCACCAGCGACAGCATGTGCCGCGTCACAAAATGTGTGTGCAGATAGCGGGTGAATTTCGGGTTGTCAGGCATGGCAATCGAGGCCGAGTACACCATCACCAGGCCCCAGGCCAGCAAAGCCACGGTCACCCAGATCAACGGCTGATCGATGCCTGAGAGCCGAAGCGGCCGGCTGTCGGTTGCCTGCCAGTCGGATCGGTCCAGCCGCACCGGCAGAGCATCGGCCGGGGCCGGTGTCCCAAACCAGCCAGGCAGCGCAGGCCAGGACCACTTCATGCACTGCCCTCCAGATGGGCGCCGCTTTCAAGCGCCAGCGCCTGAACCGCTTGGACAAACACACGCGCGCGATGCTCGTAGTTGTCAAACATGTCAAAACTGGCACAGGCAGGTGACAGCAGTACCGCATCACCCGACTTGGCGGTTTCGCTGGCCAGTTGGACTGCCTGCGGCAGGCTGTCGGCCTCAACCAGAGGCACCCCAGTGGCCGTCAGGGCTGAGCGAATCAACGGGGCATCGCGGCCGATCAGAATCACCGCCCTTGCGTGGCGTGCCACAGGTGCTGCCAGCGGCGAAAAGTCCTGGCCCTTGCCATCGCCACCCAGGATTACCACCAGGCGGCGCTCTGCGCCCAGACCATTCAAAGCCGCCACCGTGGCACCGACATTGGTGCCCTTGCTGTCGTCGAAATACTCCACCTGCTCAACCACGCCCACCGATTGCACCCGATGCGGCTCACCCCGGTACTCTCTGAGCCCATAGAGCAGGGGGGCCAGCGGGCAGTCAACCGCTTGCGCCAAGGCCAGGGCAGCCAGGGCATTGCTTGCGTTGTGCCGGCCATGGACTCGCAGAGCCCCCGCAGGCATCAGGCGCTGAATGAACAACTCTTCATCCTCTGTCTTGCGCCGCCGGTGCGTTTCATCGGCGGGCATCGCTCTGACCAACCAGGCCAATCCGTTGATCATTTCGATCCCGTAGTCACCCGGGCGCTGCGGCATGTCGCTGCCAAAGGTCAGGAAAGTCCGAGCCCTGGACTTGCCGGCACGACTGCGGGAGATCTCTTTCTTTTCCGGGTTCTGCTTGTCCGACGCGCCTGTTGACAGGCCATCGCGCATGGCCATCACCCGCTGGTCCTCGCGGTTGAGGATCATCAGGGCCTGCTGGCCAAAAATGCGGGCCTTGGCGGCGGCATAAGCCTGCATGTCGCCGTGCCAGTCCAGATGATCCTGAGACAGGTTGAGTACAGTCGCCGCGGTGGGCTCAAAACCTCGAACCGCATCAAGCTGAAAACTTGACAACTCAAGCACCCAGACCTCAGGCAGGTTGGCTGCTTCGAGCTGGTGGGTCAGAACATCCAGCAGATTGGGGCCGATATTGCCCGCAACCGCCACCCGCATGCCGGCGCGCTCAATCAGCTCTCCGGCCATGGCCGTGGTGGTGGTTTTGCCGTTGGTACCTGTCACGGCCAACAATTTGGGCGCGTAACCTTGTTCTGCATGCAGAACTTTGAGGGCATGGTTGAACAAATCTAGCTCGCCGCCCAGCCACAACCCCTGAGACTGGGCCGCTTGCCATACCGGTTCCACAACTGCCGGTGACAGGCCAGGACTTTTGAACACCGCCTGCATGCCGTTGATGTGGGCTCCCTCGTCCTGGGTCGTCAATAGTGCCGCGGTAAAGGGTCCGCTGACAAACTTCACACCCGCAATCCCTTGCAGGCTGCCCAATTGCGGTGGGGTCTCGCGCGTGTCAGCAACCGTGACCTGTGCGCCCTGTCGCGCGCACCACCGCACCATGGCCAGCCCCGATGCCCCCAGACCCAGCACCAAGACCCGCAGTCCATGAAGGGACCGCAGGGTCTGATTTTCACTGACCGGTTCGACCGACGGTACTTCCTCGGTGGGTGCCACCTCCGCCTCGGCCGAGGGCTCGTCAGCCGCCGGGGACTCAGCTTCGGAAGCTGCCGGCTGGTCAAACAGCTGCGCCACAAAAGCCGCCGCATCACGGGCTGCGGTCAGCGTTTGTGGCATGGACGCCGGGTCACGGGTTCCTGCGCTGCTCTTCGCATCGCTATCGATGCGGCTGACTGCACCGGCATTTGGGCTGGTCTGCAAATCTGCGCCCGACGGCTCCTGCACACCCGGGGTTGGCAAAGACTGGTCCATCTGGCCCTCAAGGCCAGCCTGCATGCCAGAACGTTCTTGATCGCTTTGGGTCATCTCAGCTTCAGGGTAGATAGTCCGACCAGACACAACAGCATGGTGATGATCCAGAACCGGATCACCACCTGCGTTTCCTTCCAGCCGCCTTTTTCAAAGTGGTGATGCAGTGGCGCCATCCTGAACAGTCGCCGGCCCTCGCCGAAGCGACGCCGGGTGAATTTGAAATACATCACTTGCAACATCACCGACAGCGCCTCCACTACAAAGATGCCCCCCATGATGGCCAGCACGATTTCCTGCCGCACGATGACGGCAATCGTCCCAAGGGCTGCGCCCAGCGCGAGTGCCCCCACATCACCCATGAAAACTTGGGCTGGATGGGCGTTGAACCAGAGAAAGGCCAGTCCAGCTCCTGCCATCGCTGCGGTGAATATCAGCAACTCACCTGAGCCCGGAATATGCGGAAAAAACAGGTACTTGGAGTAGACCGAACTGCCGGTGACATAGGCAAACACCCCCAAGGCCGACCCCACCATCACGACCGGCATGATGGCCAGGCCATCCAGGCCGTCAGTCAGGTTGACCGCGTTGCTTGAACCCACGATCACCAGGTAGGTCAGGATCACAAAACCAAACACACCCAGGGGGTAGCTCACCTCCTTGAAAAATGGCAGCAGCAACCCCGCCTTGGGTGGCAGGTTGATGTCAAAGCCCGATCTGACCCACTGGAAGAACAGTTCAAGCACACGCAGGTTGTTGCTTTCTGAAATGCTGAACACCAGATACAGCGCAGCCAGCAGGCCGATCAAGGACTGCCAGAAATATTTCTCCCGCGATCGCATGCCCTCGGGATCTTTGTTGACCACCTTGCGCCAGTCATCGACCCAGCCTATTGCGCCAAAACCCACGGTCACCAGCAGGACAATCCAGACGAATCGATTGGACAGGTCAAACCATAGCAGCGTGGAAATCGCGATCGACAGCAGGATCAGTACCCCTCCCATGGTGGGCGTGCCACGCTTAACCAGGTGTGTATCCACACCATAGCCTCGCACGGGCTGGCCAATCTTCAGTTCGGTCAACTTGCGAATCACGAACGGGCCGGCAAACAGGCCTATCAGTAAAGCTGTCAAGGCCGCCATCACGGCCCGAAAGGTGATGTACTGGAAGACCCGAAAAAATCCGAACTCGGGTGACATGGACTGCAACCACTGCGCCAGGCTAAGCAGCATGGGCTTCTCCCCGGTTGAACTCGGCCTGTTTGGATAAGGCCTGCACCACCCGTTCCATTTTCATGAAACGCGATCCCTTGACCAGCACGCTGCCCAGCCCGGGCAACATCTCCAGCACGGCCGCATTGAGCGTGTCGATATCGGCAAAATGACTGCCGGCACCATACGCCTTGAGGCTGGCCTGTGTTTGTTGCCCCATGGCGAACAATTGCTCAATGCCACGCTGACGGGCATACTCCCCGACCTCGGCATGAAACAGGGGGCCCTGGCTACCCACCTCGCCCATGTCGCCCAACACCAGCAGGCGTGGGCCTGGCAAGCCGGCCAACACATCGATGGCCGCGCGCACCGAGTCCGGGTTGGCGTTGTAGCTGTCATCCACCAGCGTCACCGCATGACCGGACACACGCAGTCTCTGAGCCCGTGAGCGACCCTTGACCGGCTCAAAAGACCCCAGCCCCTGCCGAATGGCCGCTAGTGGTACCCCAGCGGCGATGGCACAGGCCGCCGCCGCCAGGGCGTTGCGGACATTGTGAATGCCCGCCACCTGTAAGGTAAATTCAAGTGGCCCGCCCGGTGTGATGGCGTTGACCTGCCAACCGTCACCGCTCCAGGTGAACCCCACACCGATGATGTTGGCCTCAGCCCGATGGGCTGGTTCCAGCCCTGGTGTATGAGTCGCCATCCCAAAGGTCAGGCGCGGCCGCTCGCCTGCCAGGTCCGACCACAAATCTGTGAAGGCATCATCGGCAGGGAACACCGCCGTGCCGCTCGGTCCAAGCGCCTTGATCACTGCGCCATTTTCTTGCGCCACCGCCTGAATGCTGGTCATGAATTCCTGGTGTTCACGCTGGGCGTTGTTGACCAGGGCCACCGTTGGCTGGGCAACGCCAGCCAGCCAGGAGATCTCGCCGGGGTGATTCATACCGAGCTCGACCACCGCGATTTGGTGAATGGCCCGTAGCCCTAACAATGTCAAGGGCAGGCCTATTTCATTGTTCAAATTACCCTCGGTGGCCAGCACAGCCTGGGGCTTCCAGCAGCGCATGATCGCTGCAATCATCTGGGTGACAGTGGTCTTGCCGTTGCTGCCGGTGACAGCCACCAGGGGCAGCTTGAATTGTGAGCGCCAGGCTGCCGCCAGTTCCCCCAACGCCTGCCGTGTATCGCTCACCACCAGACCCGGCAGTCCCGATTCGCGCAGGGCAGCCTCGTCACTGCAGATGGCGGCAGCAGCGCCGTCAGCGCGCGCCTGTGACAGAAACTGGTTGCCATCAAAGCGCTCACCTTTGAGGGCCACGAAAAGGTCCCCCTCCTGCAATGATCGCGTATCAGTGTGCACACGCCTGACGGCGGTGTTTTCCTGACCCAGCAGGTGTGCCCCCGTCAGCCAGTCTTGTGCCTGCTGTAAGGTAAACAGGGCTTGGGACTCCCCTCCGATCGACGCAGCGCCCGGCGACACCGCACCATCCTGATTGAGCATCTGGCGGTTCATGGCGGAGCGGGTCTGATTCATCCACGACCTCCAGCCTGATGGTTCGAGGGCCATGCCAGCAGCGCCTTGCGAGCCTCGAGGTGATCAGAAAAAGGCAGCCGCTGGCCCGCCACCTCCTGGTAGGCTTCATGCCCCTTTCCGGCCACCAGGACCAGATCGTTGGCATCGGCTTGCGCCAGCGTCTGCGCAATGGCCTGCGCCCGATCCGGCTCAACCTCCACCTGACTGCAGCCCTCCAGTCCCAACAGGATCTGACTGATGATGACCTCGGGTTTTTCGCTGCGGGGATTGTCACTGGTGAGAACCACCCGATGGGCATAACGTGCCGCAATTGCCCCCATCAGCGGACGCTTGCTGGCATCGCGATCACCGCCGCAACCAAATACACACCACAGTTGCCCTCCCCGCTCAGAAGCCTGCGGCAGCAAGGCCTGCAATACCTGCGCCAGCGCGTCAGGGGTGTGGGCATAGTCGATCACCACCATGGGCAAGGTCAAATGATTGTGAGTCGATGCATCCGCCTCAACCAGCTCCATACGGCCCGGCACCGGCCCCAGGTGGTGACAACTCTGAACGGCATCGGCAAGGGATACGCCCAGGGTACGCATGCTGGCAATCACCTCCAGCAGGTTGGTGATGTTGTACTCACCCGCCAGCCTCAAGGACAGCGGGTGGCATTCATCAGCCTCACAGACTGAAAAGCTCAAGCCCCGGGCGCCAAGATGGATGTTTTTTGCCTGCAGCCGGGCTTTGCCCTTGCACGAGACTGTCCAGAGGTCCAGAGGACGCTGGCGCAGCTGTTGCGCGAGCTCAGCGCCCTTCTCGTCATCAATATTGAGCACGACGGCGCGCAGGCCGGGCCAGTCAAACAGGGCCTGCTTGGCTTGCCAGTAGGCCTGCATGCTCACGTGGTAATCCAGATGATCCTGGGTGAAATTGGTCAAGACCGCGGTACGAATCCGAGTGCCATCCAGTCGATGCTCAGCCAGGCCAATCGACGACGCTTCCATGGCACACGCTGACAGTCCCTGCGCGACAAAACGGTGTAGCGTCGCCTGCAGTAAAACCGGATCCGGTGTCGTCAACCCGGTGTCCGCCAAGCCCGCCCCCAGCTGCCCTGAGGCCCCAATCTGGCCAACGCCCAGGGTACCGATCAGGCCGCAGGGGATGGGCTGGGACAAGCCGGAAAGGGCCTGGGCCAGCCACCAGGTGGTACTGGTCTTGCCGTTGGTTCCAGTGACGGCCAGCACGTCCAACTGATCGGATGGGATCTCGTAATAGGCCGCTGCGATTGGCCCGCAATCCTGCTTGAGTCCGGCATAGGCGGCCACCCGAGCATCGTCAAGATCGAAGGCTGCCAAGCCCTCGTTCTCCACCAGGCATGCTCCCGCACCCTGGGCCAGGGCCGCCTTGACAAAGCGCCGTGCGTCCACTTTGGCACCTGGCCATGCAATAAATCCGTCCCCTGCGCCGAGCTGCCGACTGTCAGCGCTCAGGTTGCCGCCAGTTCGGGCGCGCAGCCAGCTGGCAGCCTGCGCAGGGGTATCGAGCCGCTGCATCAGAAGCTTTCTCCCACCGCGTTGGCAATGATGCCCGGCTTGACGGGCACATCCGGCTGGATGCCGAGCAAACGCAAGGTCTGCTGGACGGTTTCGCTGAACACCGGGGCCGCCACGTCGCCGCCATAGTATCTACCGGCCGTTGGCTCATCAATCATGACTGCCACCACGATGCGGGGCTGCTCGACAGGTGCCAAGCCGACAAAGAAGCCACGGTATTTGTGGCTGGCATAGCCCCTGCCTTCCACCTTGTGCGCCGTGCCTGTTTTGCCGCCCACCGAATAACCCATGGTCTGGGCCTTGATGGCGGTGCCGCCAGGGCTGGTCACCAGTTGCAACATGTGACGCACTGACTCGGCATGGCGTGCCTGCATCACACGCACACCCCCGGCCGCCCCCGAAGTTTTCAGCAGCGTCACCGGAACCAGCTGACCATCGCGGGCAAACACGCTGTAGGCATGGGCCAGCTGAAACAGGCTGACCGACAGTCCATAGCCATAGCTCATGGTCGCCTGCTCGATTGGGCGCCAGGTCTTGTGGGCCCGGAGTCGGCCGCTCACAACACCCGGAAAAGGCAATTGCGGCTTTTGCCCAAAACCGACCAGGCTATACATCTCCCACATTTCGCGGGCTGGCATCTGCATCGCCATCTTGACGGTGCCGACATTGCTGGACTTCTGAATGATTTCATTGACCGTCAGCACCCCGTGCGGATGCGCGTCGCTGATGGTCGCCCCGCCGATGGTGAGACGGCCCGGTGCGGTCTGTATCTGTGTCTCGGGTCGAACCAGGCCCTTTTCCAGCGCCAGGGCGGCAATAAAGGGTTTGGTGGTTGAACCAGGCTCGAAGGTATCGGTGAGGGCCCGATTGCGTAACTGGGCGCCACTGAGATTCTGCCGTTTGCCTGGCACATAGCTCGGGTAGTTGGCCAGGGCCAACACCTCGCCGCTTTGGGCATCCAGCACCACAATACTGCCCGAAGCCGCCTTGTTTTCGCGTACGGCTTCACGCAACTTCTGGTAGGCAAAAAACTGGACTTTGCTGTCTATCGAGAGCTGCAGGTCCAGGCCATCCACGGGCGGTACGGTCTCGCCCACCGCCTCCACCACACTGCCCAGCCTGTCCTTGATCACACGGCGCGAGCCCGATTTGCCAGCCAGGGTTTTCTCAAAAGCCAGCTCCACACCTTCCTGACCCTTGTCCTCCACATTGGTGAAGCCCACGACATGGGCAGCGGCCTCACCTTCGGGGTACTGGCGTTTGTACTCTTTGCGCTGGTAGATCCCTTTGATCTTGAGCGCGTCGATCTGCTTGGCCACCGGCTCATCCACCTGACGCTTGATCCAGACAAAGGTCTTGTCCTCATCCTCCAGTTTTTTATTCAACTCTGCCAGGGACATATCCAACAGACGGGCCAACTGGCGCAATCGCTCTTCATCACGTTCCACATCCTCCGGAATGGCCCATACGCTGGAGGCCAGCACGCTGGAAGCGAGAATCAGCCCATTGCGGTCCAGGACTCGGCCACGGCTGGCAGGTATTTCCAGGGTTCGGGCAAAACGGACCTGCCCCTGGTATTGGAAAAAGTCATTCGATACCACCTGAATGTAGGCCGCACGCACACCCAGCCCAAGAAAGGTCAAGGCCAGCACTGCTACGATGAATTTGCTGCGCCACACTGGGGTGCGACTGGCAAGCAGCGGGCTGGAGGTGTAAAGGATGCTGCGACTCATGGGCTGCCTTCACCCTGCGGCCGGGTCACGTAGATCGAGATGGCTGGCGACGCCGGTCGCATCTGCAACCGATCCTTGGCCAGCTTTTCCACCCGGAGGGGCGCTGCCTGGGCACGCCGTTCAGCCAGCAGGCGCTCATGCTCTGCCTCCAGCCGGCGCTCCTCACTCAGCGCACGGTCAATTTCGGCAAACAGGCGACGCGATTCGTACTGGACGTTCACCAGATACAAGGCACTTGACATGACTGCGAGCAACAGCAGCAGGTTAAGTCGCGTCACGGCGCACACCCTCCGCTGCCAAGCTTTTCATCCCAGAAAGTGCTCATGCTGCCGTCCTTTCGGCCACCCGCATGACGGCACTGCGCGCGCGCGGGTTGGCAGCCACTTCTGCGTCACCCGGCTTGAGGCGCCCGAGCGCTCGCAACTTCACAGCTTGCGGCGGGGCAAACGGCACACGTCGATCGTAGACTTCGCGAGAATGCTTCGCGATGAACTGCTTGACAATCCGGTCTTCCAATGAATGAAAACTGATTACCACCAGCCGGCCCCCTGGTTGCAAGACATTCAAACATGCCTCCAAGGCCTGCTGCAGTTCTTCAAGCTCGGCGTTGACGTAAATCCGAAGTGCCTGAAATGTGCGTGTTGCTGGGTTCTGGCCTGGCTCGCGGGTTTTGACCGCGCCAGCCACGAGCTCGGCCAACTCGGTAGTCGTGGCCACTGGGCCTGAAGCCTGGCGGCGAGCAACAATCGCCTTTGCAATTTGGCCAGCAAACCGCTCCTCGCCATACTCACGAATGACCTCCGCAATCTGCCGGGCTTCGGCCGTTGCCAGCCACTGCGCTGCACTCTGGCCGCGTGTGGTATCCATGCGCATGTCCAGCGGGCCCTCGAAGCGAAAGCTGAAACCGCGCGCCGGGTTGTCGATCTGCGGCGAACTCACTCCCAGGTCCATCAGCACGCCGGCGATGCTCCCCGAAGGCAACTCCCCCAGCGACGCAAAACCCTGGTGCCGAATGGAAAAGCGCGGGTCGCCGATACTGGCAGCCACTGCGACAGCCTCGGCGTCCTTGTCGAAGGCAATCAGGCGACCGCGCTGCGAAAG
>Ga0129333_10000704_pt1 | contig 28732 bp, 17 predicted proteins | sample CPB6_08_DNA_FD_94474 | JGI IMG/M metagenome (GOLD analysis project Ga0129333, IMG submission 94474) | Freshwater to marine salinity gradient microbial communities from Chesapeake Bay, USA - CPBay_Sum_0.6_0.8_DNA | ecosystem: Environmental > Aquatic > Marine > Coastal | place: USA: Chesapeake... | reverse complement strand
TCGTCCTGCTGCCGCTCGATGTAACCGGAGTACTTCGCCCGTACCTCGACCTGCAAGCGGACCGCGGCGGGCAGGCGGTCGTCGAGGATCGAAAGCGCCGGCATCGGATTGCCCGAAAGGAAGGCCTCGGCCACCTCAGCAGGGGCCTCGCTCGCGAGCGCATCGAGCCCGGGGTAGTCCACCTCGGGGCGGCGCAGCAGATCGAACGCCGTGATGCCCCGAAGGCGAGTTTTTTGCAGTCGCTCGACCTCGGTGTCGGCGGCGTCGCGCTTGTGGCAGAAGAGCGTCCAGCGCTCCCCGTCGACTAGGCCCATCTCGCGACCGACCGGAGTGAGGCGCAGATCGGCGTTGTCCTCGCGGAGGAGCAGCCGATGTTCCGCCCGACTCGTAAACATTCGATAGGGCTCACTCGCCCCGCGGGTGATGAGGTCGTCGATCAACACCCCGAGATAGGCTTCGGCTCGCGACGGCACCCAGGGCGTATCGCCCCGAACTCGACGCGCGGCATTGATGCCCGCGACGATGCCCTGCGCCCCGGCTTCCTCGTAACCCGTCGTGCCGTTGATCTGCCCGGCGAAGAACAGCCCCTCGATGACCTTGGTCTCGAGCGAACCGTGCAGGTCGCGGGGGTCGAAGTAGTCGTATTCGATGGCATACCCGGGGCGCGTGATATGGGCGTTCTCGAAACCGCGGATGCTGCGCACGAAGGCGTGCTGGACGTCGAACGGTAGGCTGGTCGAGATGCCGTTCGGATACACCTCGTGGGTCGACAGTCCCTCCGGTTCGACGAAGATCTGATGCGAGGTTTTGTCGGCGAATCGGTGCACCTTATCTTCGACCGAAGGACAGTACCGAGGGCCCACGCCCTCGATCTTTCCGGTGAACATCGGCGACCGATCGCAGCCCTCCCGAATGAGGGCGTGGGTCTGTTCGTTTGTTGCTGTTATGAAACAAGGAATCTGTTCTGGATGTTCATTGGCTCTCCCGAGGAATGAAAACACCGGTAACGGATCGTCCGAATACTGTGGCGCCATGACGCTGAAATCGATGCTTCGGCCGTCGATGCGTGGTGGAGTTCCGGTCTTCAGGCGACCCACCCGCAGCGGCAATTCGCGCAGTCGCGAGGCGAGGGCATTCGAGGGCGGATCGCCCGCACGACCCCCCGAATACTGGTCGAGACCGACGTGGATTTTTCCGCCTAAAAAGGTGCCCACCGTGAGCACCACGGCCGGCGCTTCGAAGCGGATTCCGGTGACCGTGACGACCCCCCGGATCCGGTCGCCCTCGACGATCAGATCGGCGACCTCCTGTTGGAAGAGCGAGAGGTTCGGTTGGTTCTCGAGCATCCCCCGGATGGCCTTACGGTAGAGCAGTCGGTCGGCCTGCGCGCGAGTCGCGCGGACCGCTGGACCCTTGCTCGCGTTGAGGGTACGGAACTGGATTCCTGCCCGATCGACCGCCCGTGCCATCGCTCCGCCGAGGGCGTCGATCTCTCGGACCAGATGTCCCTTGCCGATGCCGCCGAAGGCCGGGTTGCAACTCATTTGCCCCAGCGTCTCGATGCTCTGGGTGAGCAGCAGGGTCCGCCGACCCATCCGCGCCGAGGCGAGCGCCGCCTCGGTGCCGGCATGGCCGCCACCCACCACGATGACTTCGAATGTCGTTTCGTATCGCATGTACTGGGCGCGATTCTATGTGATTCGATCACATAGGTTGGACTGCGCTGAAGCCCGGTCGCGGTGAGCCGACGCGCCGGCGTAGGATCGAGTCATGCGCCACCTCACCACGCTTTGTTTGCTGGTCGCGGCCTGCCTCGCAGCCGCCCCCCGTCCCACCCCGGCTGCCCCCTTCGAGGTACAGCTCCCGGCCTCCTACCGGGGCGGTCCCCAGGACGGCCGGCTACTGCTGATCCTTGCGCCGGTCGAACAATCCCCCGCCGAGGAGCCTCGCTTCCTCGTCAACTGGGACGCCGAGGCGATCCCGTTTTTCGGGATCGACGTCGAGGCCTGGCGTCCCGGCACCCTGCGCAGCGTCGACGACCAAGCCTTCGGCTTCCCGGTTCGCGCCCTCTCCGCTCTGCCTCCGGGCGACTACCGCATCCAGGCGTTCTTCAACCGTTACGAAACCTTCCGATTGGGCGACGGCCGGGTCCTCAAGCTGCCGCCCGACCGTGGCGAAGGTCAGCAATGGCGTGAGAAGCCCGGAAACCTCTACTCGAAACCCACCTTGCTGCGCTGGCGCGGACCGCTCAACGCCGCGCCGCTGCCGAAACTCGTCCTCAGCGAAGAAATTCCTCCGGTGACCGCGTTTCGGGAAACGCCTTGGGTCAAGTACGTGCGTATCCGCAGCGAGCGGCTGTCGAAATTTTGGGGACGGGACATCCATCTCGGCGCCTTTGTGACGTTGCCCGCGGGCTTCGATACCCACCCCGACGCGCGCTATCCGCTCGTGATCAATCACGGCCACTTTCCCTCTGCGCCCTCGAACTGGCGCGAGACGCCGCCGGATCCGAATCTGCCGCCGGTGTACAGCAAGCGTTTCAAGCTCGAGGGCTACAACCGCATCCAGCAGCAACTCGAATGGGAATTCTTTGAAGCCTGGATCGGAAAGGGCTTCCCGCGGGTGCTGCTGGTCGAGATCCAGCATCCGACGCCGTTCTACGATGACTCCTACGGCGTGAACTCCGCCAACAACGGCCCATATGGCGATGCGATCCAGTACGAGCTCATCCCCGAAATCGAAAAGCGCTTTCGCGGCATCGGTCAGGGCTGGGCGCGCTTCGTCTTCGGCGGCAGCACTGGAGGCTGGATCGCGATGGCCGCGCAAATGTTTTATCCGGAGGACTACAACGGCGCGTGGATCGCTTGTCCCGATCCGATCGACTTCCGTCATTACATGACGGTCAACATCTACGAGGACAAGAACGCCTATTACCTTCCGAACCGCTTCAAGCGTACTCCGCGGCCGGCGCACCGAAACTGGCTAGGCCACATCGACACCACGATCGAGGAAAACAATCTTTGGGAATATGCGCTCGGCACGCGCGGCCGCAGTGGTGACCAGTGGGATGCTTGGGAATCGGTATTCTCGCCGGTGGGTCCCGACGGTTATCCGCGTCGTATCTGGGATCGCGCGAGCGGCGACATCGATCCTGTGACCGCTGCATACTGGCGCGAGAACTACGACCTCGGATACATCCTGCGTCGTGACTGGCCGACGCTCGCTCCAAAACTGCGGGGCAAGCTGCGTCTATACGTCGGCGATATGGACAACTACTACCTCAACAACGCCGTGTATGCCGTAGAGGAGTTCCTGCGAACAGCGTCACCGGCTGCCGATGCGGTGGTCGACTATGGCGATCGCGACGAGCATTGCTGGAACGGCGATCACACGCGCGCCAACGCCTACTCGCGACTGCGTTATCCGCAGATGGTGCTGCCGTGGGCAGTGGAGCGCATGCTGACGACAGCGCCGAAAGGCGCGGACCTGCGCAGCTGGCGCTACTGAGCCGCGCCGCTGTTCACTTGCGCCAGAAGGCGGCGGTGAAGAGCACGAGTACGCTGAAGATTTCGAGTCGGCCGAGGAGCATACCCACCGTGCATACCCAAGTCTGAAAATCGGTCAGCCCCTGATAGTTGCCGGCGGGGCCGGTGGGCCCGATGCCGGGCCCGAGGTTGTTGACGCTCGCGACCACCGAGGAAAACGCCGGTATCAGTTCCATGCCGGAGAGCAACAGCAAGAAGGTCAGTACGGCGATCGTCTGGAAGTAGAGAAAAATGAACGCGAGCACAGAGGCTGCGATGCGCTCGGGGATCACTTGGCCGCCAATGCGTATCGGAATGACCGCTGAGGGGTGGATGATCTGCTTCATCTCGCGAAACGCCTGTCGCGACAGCAGCAGGGTGCGGAACATCTTGATGCCTCCGCCTGTCGAGCCAGTGCTGCAAACGATGCACGACAGGAAGAGCATCCACACGGGCGCGAAGACCGGCCACAAGTCCCAGTTCTGCGATACGAACCCGGTCGTGCTCGCGACCGAAACGACGGCGAACGACGCGTGTCGCAACGCCTCGACGAAGGTGGGGTAGGTACCGTGGTACGTCAGTAGCAGCGCTATCCCGAGACTGCTCGCGAACAGCATCATGAGTACGGCGGGGACTTCGGGGTCCTGCCGATAAGGTCTGAGCGAACGCGTTCGCAGCGCAACGAAATGTCGGGCGAAGTTCAGCGACGCCGCGACCATCAGCACCATGAGAACCGCTTCCACCAGCGGCGAATCAAAATACCCGACACTCGAGTCTCGAGTAGAGAAACCACCGAGCCCCATCGCCGAGAAGGTGTGACACACGGCATCGAGCCAGCCCATGCCGGCAAGCCTTAGGGCGAGGATCCCGATCGCCGTCATGCCTGCGTAAGTGATCCAGAGTGCCTTGGCGGTCTCGGTGATACGCGGAGTCAGCTTCTCGTCTTTGACGGGTCCGGGCGTTTCGGCGCGGTAGAGCGCCATACCGCCGACGCCGAGCAGAGGTAGAACCGCTACGGCGAGCACGATGATGCCGATGCCGCCGAACCAGTGTAGGGCGTGCCGCCAAAGATTGATGGAGGGTGGCAGCGAATCAAGTCCGGTGAGCACGGTCGAGCCGGTGGTGGTCAGACCCGACACCGTCTCGAAGTAGGCATCGGTGAACGACAGATTCGGCATTGCGATCAGCAGCGGAACGGCTGCTGATGCGGACATCAGCGCCCAGGCGAGCGTCACCAGCAGAAAACCGTCGCGGGCTTTCAGCTCGCGCTTGTACCGACGTGTGAGTCCGGCGATCGCGAGACCTACAATGATGTTTACCGCTGCAGCGATGACGAAATCGATGAGCATGCCATCTTGCACGATGAGCGAGCAGATCATCGGGATGACGAAGGTGATGGCGAAGAACGCCATCATCAGGCCGAGGACGTGTGCGACGGCGAGCATGGCCGGTGAGTCGTCTCAGCGTCGGCCGGCGGTTTCGCCGAGGAAGAGCCGCTCGACCTGATCGACGTGGCGTCGATCGGTGATGAACAGCACGACGTGATCGTCCGCCTGCACCACGGTGTCGTGGTGAGCCATGATCACTTCTTCGCCGCGTACGATACAGCCGATCTTTGCGCCTTCAGGCAGCGCGATATCCTCGACACGCTTGCCGACTACGCGCGAGCTGCGATGATCGCCGTGAATAATGGTTTCGAGCGCTTCTGCGGCACCGCGCCTCAGGGAATGCACTTGCACCACATCTCCACGCCGCACGTGCGTGAGTAGAGAGCCGATGGTGATGGTTTGCGGCGAGATCGCCACGTCGATGCTGCCGCTCTGCATGAGTTCAGCGTAGGAGGGCTTGTTGATGAGCGCCATCACCTTGGCGGCTCCGAGCCGTTTGGCGAGCATCGCAGAGAGAATGTTGGCTTCTTCGGAGTTGGTGAGCGCCACGAAGACGTCACAACTGTCGATGTTTTCCTCGACGAGTAGATCTTCGTCTGCCGCATCACCTTCGAGCACGATCGCGTTCTCGAGGCTCTCGGAGATTCGCCGCGCTTGCTTCGCATCACGCTCGATGATTTTCACCTGATTGTTCTGCTCGAGCTGATGCGCGAGAGCGAAGCCGATATGACCACCGCCTGCGATGACCACTCGTCTTACCGGTTTTTCTTCTTTGCGCATCTCGGCCATGAAGCGGCGGATGTCGTTCTTTCCGGCAAGGAAAAACACTTCGTCCCCATCCTCAATGATGGTGCTGCCTTCGGGCTGTACGCTGCGGCCGTTACGGTAAATGGCGACGACACGCGCCTCAGTGTTCGGGATGTGCTCCTTCAGGCTGCGTAGTGCTTGCCCGACCAGCAGTCCGCCCTTGCGAGCCGAGAGACCGACGAGACGTACCTTGCCGTCTGCGAAATCGAGAACCTGCAACGCGCCCGGGTAACGGATGAGACGCTCGATGTATTCGGTGACGAGCTGCTCGGGACTGATCCAGACGTCGACCGATAACGCTTCGCTGCTGAAGAGTTTCGGATGACGCGTGTATTCGGCGGAGCGGATGCGAGCTATCTTGGTCGGCGTGCGGTAGAGCGTGTAGGCCACTTCGCAGGCCATCATGTTCACCTCGTCCGAGCTCGTCAGTGCAATCAGCATGTCGGCATCCGGCACGCCGGCGGACTCGAGCACGGAAGGGAAGGATGCGTTACCTACTACGGTACGGATGTCGAGGCGATCCTGCAGGTCGCGCAGCAACTCTTGGTTGGTGTCGACAACCGTGACTTCGTTGGCTTCCTCGCGGGCGAGCTGCCAGGCCGCGGTCCGACCGACCTGACCGGCGCCGAGGATCACGATCTTCATAAGATTAGATAGGTTACTCCCAACCTAGCCCACCGAACAGGGGCGAGAGGCTATGCTTGGTCGCATGAACTCGACGGCGCCCTCCGGTATCGCTCCCGACCGATCCGAACTCAGTCTCGGATGGAAAGTGATCGTCGCTTCGCTGCTCGGCGTCGCTTTTGGCGCCTCACCGCTGCCGTTCAACACCATCGGCTTCTTCATCGATCCGCTGCAACAAGAGTTCGGCTGGAGCCGTACCGAGATCAGCTTCGGCGTGACGATCTACGGCATGTTGGCTGCGTTCTTGGCGCCGGTTTTCGGCTGGTTGGCAGACCGGTACGGCGTGCGTCGGGTGGCGCTTGGGTCGCTGGCTATCTTCGGTGTCACATTCGCCTCCTTTGCAGTCATTCCCGGGCAACTGTGGGCGTTCTATCTCGTGTGGCTGATGATCGGTCTCTTCGGAATCGGTTCGACGCCCGTGACCTGGTCGCGCGCGGTGAATCTATGGTTCTTCAAGCGCCGCGGTCTCGCGCTGGGGCTGATGCTGGTCGGTACGAGCGTCTCGGCGATGATCCTGCCCTTTCTCACCACCTTGTTCATCAGCGAGTTCGGTTGGCGCTGGAGTTTTGCACTGCTCTCCCTCCTGCCGCTCGCGATCGCCCTGCCGGTCGGCCTGCTGTGGTTTCGAGAGCCACTTCCCGAGGAGCGCCCCGAAGGCATTGCGACGGAAGGAACCTCGACCTTGCCGGGTCGTACGCTCGGTGAAGCGATGCGCGAGCCGCGTTTCTGGATTCTTTGGGCGTCGGTGGCGATCGTGACACTCGCTTACGCAGGAGCGCTCGTGCACCTGCCCTCGATGCTCAAGGCACGCGATTTCGATCCCACCCGCATCGCCACCGTGATGAGCGTGTTCGGCCTGTCGATCTTCGCCGGCCGGATCATCACCGGCTTGTTACTGGATAAATTCTGGGCCCCACTCGTGACCTTGCCGATTCTCTGCTTGCCCGCTCTTTCGTGTTGGCTGCTCATTGGCGATGCTGCGATGGGTTTCTGGATCGCCGTGGCGGCTGCCTTCCTGATGGGATTTGCGGCCGGTGCCGAGACCGACCTCGTCGCCTATCTCGCGGGACGTTACTTCGGCATGAAGAACTACGGCCAGATCTACGGCGTGCAGTACATGGCCTTCGGGTTGATGGCTGCGCTGTCGCCGACGCTCTACGGCTGGGTGCGCGACACCACGGGAAGCTACGATCCGGTGCTGTTCGCCGGCATGTTCATGTTCGTGACCGGGGGTGTGATGCTGCTTGCGCTCGGACCGTATCCCGACTTCGGACGTGCCACTACCACTGAACCCAGCCGAGCTGCCAGCTCAAGAGAATGAAGCCGCCGAAGATGATGCGGTACCAGGCGAATATCGCGAACGAGTGCTGACTGACGAAACGCACGAGAAAGCGGATCGCCACGAGCGCAGCAAAAAACGCGGCCACGCTGCTGACGATGAGGGACTGCGTTTCGTTTGCCGTGATGGGCTCGCGCGCATCGAGAAGTTTGTAGCCGGTGGCGGCGAACATCACAGGGATTGCGACGAAGAACGAGAACTCGGCCGCGGTCTTGCGTGATAGACCAGTGAGCAGGCCGCCGAGGATGGTTGCGGCCGAGCGGCTCGTACCGGGGACCAGCGCGAACATCTGGAAAAGCCCCACACGAAATGCATCCGTCGGGCGTAACTGCTCGATCGAAGTAACGCGCTCCTCGTGCGTGCGGTTTTCCGCCCAAAGAATCAGCACGCCGCCGACCACCAGCGCGACTGCGACTGGTACGGGAGCGAACAGTACGCCGCGGATGGTGTCTTCGAAAGCGAGGCCGGCGACTGCCGCCGGCAGGAAGGCGAGGAAGAGGTTGAGTACGAAAAAGCGCGACTGCCGATCGCTCGCCAGCGTTGCCGCGGTGTTCCAAAGTCTCCTCCGGTACTCCCAGCAGACCGCGAGGATGGCTGCACCTTGAATGACGATCATCTGCCGAAATCCGACATCTTCCTCGAGATCGAGCAGCGATCGTGTGATGATCAGATGTCCGGTGCTGGAAATCGGCAAGAATTCGGTGAAGCCCTCGACGAGTCCGAGGATGATGTCGGCAAACCAGTCCATCGATCAGTCGGGCATGGCTTGGCCGCGGGTCTCGATGACCCAGCGCAGGCAAAGTAAACCGAGGATGGGCACGAACCCGACGAGGAAGAGGGTGTCGAGCACCACCGTCGGATCGCCCGCTCCCGCGGCCGCGACCGAACCGACGAAGAACGGCCCGCCTGCGGCGATCACGCGGCCGATGTTGTAGGTGAATCCGGAGCCGGTGGCGCGCAAACGGGTCGGGAAGAGTTCCGGCAGATAGAACGTGAAGCTGCCGAAGATACCGAACACCGTCAGTCCGATGAAGAAGTACATGTAGATACGCAACTGCGACGGCAGATCGAGGCCGAAGGTGGCGAGCAGTGAAATCGCCGAGAAACTGAAGTAGATCATGAACATCGGCTTGCGACCGAGCTTCTTGGCGAGCGGGATGGTGAGCAGCGTGCCGAGGAAGCCACCCACGTTGAAGATCGTAGTCGCTTGCGTCTTCCACGACTCGATGAGGATGCTAGTAGCCGTTTTGTCGAGACCGAGTTGGGTCGCTTCGATCTGTGCGAGGTTCGCGACCACCACCGGAATGAAGGCGTTGCAGCTCCACCAGGTGACGAGCGCGATGAGCGCGACGAGTAGTGCACTGCGGGTGCGCGGCCAGACGTCGGGGGCGAAGATTTCTCGTAGTTTCGGCGGAGACGTACTCGCGGCGACGGCCTGCCAGCGTTCTGGCTCCTTGATGAACATGCGCACGACGAAAGCGAATGCGGCTGGCAACAAACCGAAAATGAGTACGTAACGCCACGATACCTCGGGTACATCGGCGAACAGGTTGCCGGCGATCAGGGCATTGATGCCTGTGGCGAGGAACAAACCAAAGGGCGCCGCCGTGTAGAGCAGGGCCCCAGCCTCGACGCGCTGGTCTTCGGGAACGACCTCGGCGACGAGCGCACAGCCCGCCGCCCATTCGCCACCGATACCTAGGCTCGCGATGACGCGACAGAGAATGAGTTGCTCGATGCTGGTGACGAACGCACAGAGCGCCGTCCCCAAGGCATAGAGCACCATTGTCAGAAGGAGAACGCGTTTGCGACCGTAGCGATCGGAGATAGGACCGAACAGCACGCCGCCTGCCGCCCAGCCTACGAGAAAGATCGCCGTGAGCAGTCCCGTCCAGTAGAGCGTTGCGGTGCGTGCTGCGGCAGAGCCGATCTCGAGGTCGAGCAGCGTCGGGATAGCATTCGGCGCGACGTAATTAAAGAGCAGGCTGTCAAAGATATCGAAGCCCCAGCCGAGCCATGCGGCGAACAGAACGGTCCACTGGTAACGGGTCAGGCGCAGCATCGGAACCCCTCCGCGGAAAATCAGCGTCGCGCGACGTTGATGGCCTCGCGCAGCTCGAGTGTCGCACGGCGCGCGACAGCCGCGAAGTCCTCACCTTTCCCGGCGTAGAGGATACCGCGCGAGGAGTTGATCACGATCCCGCGGCCGTCGGGCCGCCGGCCGCTTTTCACGGCTTTGTCGACGTCGCCGCCCTGCGCACCGACTCCGGGAACGAGGAAGGTCATCTCGCCCGTGCGCGCACGGATATCGGCCAGTTCCTCGGGGTAGGTCGCGCCGACGACGAGTAGGCAGTTACCACGCGAATTCCACTCCTGAGCCACCTGCTCGGCGACGATTTGGTAGAGCTTTCGACCGCCGACCTCAAGATCCTGGAATTCCCTCGCACCGGCGTTCGAGGTGCGACAAAGAATTACGATACCTTTGTCCCCATACGCCAAAAACGGTTCGGCCGAATCCCGACCGAGATACGGGTTCACCGTCACCGCATCGGCGCCATAACGTTCGAAAGCCTCGCGCGCATACTTTTCGGCGGTGCTGCCGATGTCGCCCCGCTTCGAGTCGAGAATCACCGGAACGCCTGGAGCACGTTCGCGGATGTAGCTGATCGTCTCGAGTAGCTGATCTTCGGCACCGACCGCAGCGTAGTGCGCAATTTGCGGTTTATAGGCACAGACGAGATCCGCCGTAGCATCGATGATGGCGCGGTTGAAATCGAAGATCGAGCGAGGACTTTTATAGATGTGAGCGGGAAACCGCTCGATTTCCGGATCGAGCCCGACGCAGACCAGCGAGTCGTGCGCGGTCATTGCGGATTCGAGTTGGCTGATGAAGGGCGCGAGAGACATGCAGGGGGGAAGTGTACCGGGCTCGTCGGTAGGACGCAGCGTCACGCAGATTACGGCATGGACCGTCGCTGTACCGCCCGTCTGTTCAAGCCGGTTCGAGATTTGCGAACTGCAGCATCAGCCACTTGCTGCCCGCCGACTCGAAATTCACCTGGATGCGCGCGTGAGGGCCTTGGCCTTCGATATTGAGGACGACACCGGAGCCGAATTTCGCGTGGCGTACGCGGGCGCCGAGCTTCAGGCCTGGCGCCACGGGTTCCGCGCGCAGACTATTACCAGCGAATGACGGGCGGTGTAGCGTCGAAGTCGCATGGTCTATGCCGAAGCTGCCGAGGCCACCACGTCCCCCGTGTACTTTGGGCCGCACCTCCTCGACTAATTGCTCCGGAATTTCCTTGATGAAGCGCGAGGGCTGGCCGTAACTGTCGATGCCGTGCAGCCGCCGCTGTTCTGCGTAGGTAAGATACAGATGTTGCATCGCCCGAGTCGTCCCGACGTAGGCGAGGCGACGTTCCTCTTCTAGCGAGTCGAGATCGTTTAGCGAACGTTGGTGGGGAAAGAGACCATCCTCGAGCCCGGCGAGGAACACCACCGGGAATTCGAGGCCCTTAGCCGTATGCAGCGTCATCATCTGGATGCAGTCTTCCCAGGCCTCCGCCTGACCTTCGCCGGATTCGAGAACTGCATGTGCGAGGAACGATTCGAGCGGTGGCAACTCCTCCCCATCCAGTCGTTCAGGCTCGAACCCGCGTGCCGCCGAGACGAGCTCGAGTAGATTTTCGGCGCGCGCCTCGCCGCGCTCTGCTTTCTCCTTGCGATGATGATCGAGCAGACCGCTCGAGTTGATCACCTGATCGACGATCTCGTGGAGTGCGAGATCACGTGTGGCAAGCGCGATACCGTCGATGAGTTGTACGAAAACCTGTACCGCGGCCGCCGCCTTGGTACCGAGTGTGCCTGAGGCGACCGCGGCGTTCGCCGCCGTCCACATCGAGATCGATCGGGACTTCGCAAGCTCGCGCAGCGAATCGATGCTCTTCGCACCGATACCGCGGGTCGGCAGATTCACGACGCGCTCGAACGAGGTATCGTCGTGACGGTTGGATACGAGACGCAGATAGGCGAGCGCATCCTTGATTTCGGCACGCTCGAAGAAGCGTAGACCGCCGTACACCTTGTACGGAATGCGTGCTGACAGGAAAGCCTCTTCGAATACGCGTGACTGCGCGTTCGACCGATAGAGGATCGCGATGTCGCGCCGGTTACCTCCCCGCGAAACCCAATCTTTGATGCGCTGCAACACGAATTCGGCTTCGTCGCGTTCGTTGAACGCCGCATAGAGGCGAATCGGATCGCCGCGGCCGCCCCCGGTCCAGAGATTCTTGCCGAGCCGACCACTGTTGTTCGCGATGAGCGCATTGGCAGCATCGAGTATCGTTCCTGTGGAGCGATAGTTTTGCTCGAGTCGTACGAGCCGCGCGTGCGGAAAGTCCCGGCGAAACGTCTGCAGGTTCTCGACGCGTGCGCCGCGCCAGCGGTAGATCGACTGATCGTCATCGCCGACGGCGAAGGGCGCGCCCTCCGAGCCGACCAGCAGCTTGGTCCATGCGTACTGGATGGTGTTCGTGTCTTGAAATTCGTCGACGAGGACGTGACGAAAACGGCGACGGTAGTGACCGAGTAGTTCTGCGTTGTCGCGCCACAGCTCGAACGCTCGCAGCAGCAGCTCGGCAAAGTCGACCACGCCGGCTCGCTGACATGACTCCTCGTAATCTTGGTAGAGCTTGATGAGTTGCCGGCGAGTCGGATCGTTGCCGTCTTTCAAAGATTTCGGCCGTAAACCCTCGTCCTTGTTCTGGTTGATGAAGTACTGGATATCACGCGGTACCCAGCGCGTCTCATCGAGCGCCTGTGCCTTGAGGATTTTCTTTATCAGCCGCAGTTGATCGTCGCCATCGAGGATCTGGAAAGTCTGCGGCAAGCCCGCTTCACGCCAGTGCAGCCGCAGCAAGCGGTGTGCGATACCGTGAAAAGTACCGATCCAGAGCGCTGCACCAGGCAGTCCGAGGAGAGTTTCGATGCGCGCGCGCATCTCGCCGGCTGCCTTGTTGGTGAAGGTCACGGCCATCACGCTGTGGGCCGAAGCCCCTTCCGCCTGAATCAACCAAGCAACGCGATGCGTGAGTACGCGCGTCTTGCCGCTACCGGCACCGGCGAGCACGAGCACCGGGCCGAGCGGCGCGGTGACGGCCTCGCGCTGGGCGTCGTTGAGCGGATTGAGAATGGGCGAGAGATCCATGGATCCGTGTGCTTCGTCAGGGAGACGGGCCGCGATTCTAGGGCTTTTTCGCTTGCGTTTCCTCGACGAAATGCAACAACGCAGAGACGAGCGTGAGTAGTACCGGTCCGATGATGAGGCCGATGCCGCCGAAAGCTGCAGCACCGCCGATCACGCCCATGAAAACGACGAGCGTCGATACGTGCGCGTGCTTGGAGACGAGCAGCGGACGCAAGAAATTGTCGGAGATCGAAATGAACGCGCCCCAGGCGAGCATGAACAGCGCTGCGCCCGACCGCCCCATGCCAGCGAGCGCCAGCGTCGCCGGCAGCCACACGAATGCGGTACCCCCCGCGGGCAGCAGCGAGAAAAGCGCGGCGAGCACACCGAACACCACCGGAGATGGAAGGCCCGTGACCGCGAAACCTACTCCTGTGAGCGCCCCCTGAAAGACCGCCGTGAGCCCTGAGCCGTAGACGACGGCCCGCGTCGTATTGGCGAGCAGCGTGAAGAGTGCCTCGCGTCGATCGACAGCGAGCGGCAGTAGGTTGGATATCCGCTGCAGCAGATGTCGACCATCACGCAGCATGAAAAAAAGCAGGAACAGCATCAGCAGAAAGGCGAGCGTGGTGTTGAGCGCTCCCAGCAACAGCTGACTACCGAAGTCTGCGAGATATCGCAGCAGGGTCTGACCGATACCGACCAGTAAACCGGTGATCTGCGTCGTATCGAGATCGAGCATCAGGGTGGCTCGCGCGACCACGGGGCCGATCACGGGATATTCGGCGATCCGATCCACGAGCGTTCCGTCGATGCGCCAGTCGCTATGCTGCATTTCGAAGATCAACGACCGACCTTGCTCGACGAACCGCGCGCCGACGAGTACGAGCGGCAGAAAGACTACGATCGGCGTCAGCAACGTGAGCAGTGCTGCGATGAGCGAGGGACGCGGACCGAGCGTCGTCAGCAATTTGTCCTGCAGCGGGGCGAGTAGCACGGCGAGTACGATCGCCCACGCGAGTGCGCCCCAAAACGGCCTCAGCACCATCCAGACTCCCGCACCTAGGATGGCGGCGGCGACGATGATGAAAACGCGGCGATAAAAATCCGGCATGTCGACACTATACTGGGCGCCCACCGAGTACTGCAGTGCCGGATCCCGGAGGTTCCACGCGTGTCGTCCGTCAATTTCAATCCAAAGGCGTTCGCCTACGTCACTCTGAGCGTTGCCGATATGGACCAGGCGCTCGATCTCTGGGTGACGCGGTTCGGTATGCGTATCGGGACGAGGCGACAGTCTCCCGATCCGGGCCTCGCGCGGCAATGGGGACTGGCGGACGGCGATATCGTCGATCAGGCCTTGCTGGTGACGCCGGGACGCGATCAGGGTGGCGTGCATCTCGTGCGCTTTCGCACGCCGGGACCCGCGGTGCGTGAAATCGCTGCGCCGACCGATCTCGTGCCGAAGAGCGTCGACATCGCGGTGCACGACATTGCCAGCCGTTTCGCGGAACTCGAGGCAGCTGGATTCAAGTTCCGCTCGAAGATCGGCCGCTTCGTGACCGACGGCATCGTGGTGCATGAAGTCCACATGACAGGGCCCGATTCGGTCAACCTCGTGTTTCTCGAGCAGGAAGGCAAACCGGAGCACGTCAGCGCGCAAGGCTACGGTGTCTCGCCGCAGGTCATCGCGACGACACCGGACAATCTCGGCGAGAAGGCGTTTTTTGAAACCGTCCTCGGGCTCGAGGAGACGTCGTACCACCGTTTCGCAGGACCCGAGGTCGAGCGCACCATCGGTCTGCCGCCAGGCGGCGGACTCGACGTACGCATCTTTGGCGATGCCTCCTACGACTACGGCCGGCTGGAAATCGTGCAGTATGAGGGCGTCAAGAGCAACGATCTCTATCCGCGCGCCGTACCACCCGCGCGTGGCATGCTGTCGGTCTCTTTCTTCGTCAAAGATATCGCGGTGCTGCTCGCTCGTGCCGCCAGTCTCGTGCAGCAGCGGGGTAAGGAGTCGATGCGCAAACCTCCCCTCGATCACGGCACCGTCGAAACGATTTTTGGCCGCTCGCGCATGGCGACGCTCACTTCGCCGGCGGGCCTCGCCGTGCATCTCATCGAGCGGACGTGAATCTGGATCGGCCCCCACCGCTCGATCGGACCCGCTCGATCAAGTCCGCATCACGAGCATCTCGATATTCACCACCGGTTGCGCAGCTCGCGTAAGCGCAAGAAAACCGTTTGTGGGTCGGGCCGTGCCGGCAGATCGGCGAAGGTCGCTCGCAGGCCGGCTATCACCGCTGGATTCTGCAGACGAAAAAACGTGTTGATGCGGCGCTCCTCACCGAGAGTCGTCACCGGTGCGCTCGCTCCGTCGCGGCCTGTCACCGTGGCGAGCGTCGCTGCGGCATCGCGGTTGTCAGGCTCCCGATCGAGCGTGAAGGCGAGATTGCGTGCGAGATAGTCGTGTCCAGGATGGATCCGCGTCGAGTCCGGTAAGGGGGCGAGACGCTCGACGAACGTCCGGTAGAGCAACTGCGGATCACCACCATTGTGACAATTGCCGGCACCGGCATTAAAAAGCGTGTCGCCGCAGAGCAGCTCTGGCGGTGCCGTAGCCGAGCGGCCGTGCGCGAGCAGGCAGAGATGGCTACGCGTGTGGCCTGGTGTGTCGAGGCATTCGAGTTCCACCGTCTTGCCGACCCGCAGGCCGTCACCGTGCTCAAGCCCGCGGTCCAATCCGGGAATGCGATTTGCTGCACCCGCATGTGCAACGACAACTGCGCCGGTGACTGCGCGCAGAGGCTCGTTGCCACCGATGTGATCGCCATGCTCGTGGGTATTGAGGATTTGCGTGATCGTCCAGCCGCGAGTTTTTGCGGTGGTGAGACAGAGCTGCCAGTCGAGCGGATCGACGGCGAGCGCCTCGCCCGTCTCGCTGCACGCAATCAAATAGTGGTAATTCCGCCACGCATTGGCGGGCCACAGGCGTTCGATGATCAAAGCCGCTCTCCGAGTATCGCAGTGAATTTTAACACTGGGGTTTTTACAGGATGCCGTGCTAGATTGGCCGTTGGGGGCGGAGAGTGACATCGATGTCGAGTTTGAGCGGGTCCAAGGAAGGGGCCCCGACGCCCGTGGCGGTTTCGCCACCGTCGGCCCTCGTCAACACAATCACCAGTCTCGCCGCATGGCAGACGGCGCGCGATGCATGCGCCGCGGATCCCGGCCGTTTCCACGGTGATATTGCCAGTCGTGAGATCCATTGGTTCGAAGAGTCGATCGGCTCACATGGCGCCTGGCTGCGCCGCGACGAGGACGGTCGTTGGCGGGGCTTCGATGCCACGACGGGTTCGCCGGTCGAGCCGACTCTGCCCGTCGACTATCAGCCTTGGCAGACCTCCCTCGACGACTCAGAGGCGCCGTTCTACCGCTGGTTCGGCGGGGCGTTGACGAATGCCTGTTTCAACGAGGTCGATCGTCATGTTCTCGCGGGTCACGGCGACGAAGTGGCGCTGTGGTTCGAGGGTGATCGTTGGGACCAGTCGCAGGATGGCGGACGCGGCGCTCCGGTGGTCTCGTACAGCGTTTCACGCAAGCGCCTTTTACTCGAGGTGGCGCGCTGCGCACTCGCGCTGCGCGAGCTCGGTCTGCGCACCGGCGATCGAATCGCCATCAACATGCCGAACATCCCGGAACAGATTTTCTGGACAGAGGCTTGTAAGCGTCTCGGCATCGTCTACACGCCGGTATTCGGCGGCTTCAGTGACAAGACGCTGTCCGATCGCATTCACAACGCCGGCGCGCGAATCGTCATCACCGCCGACGGTGGTTATCGCAACGCGCAGATCGTCGCCTTCAAAGAGGCATACACGGACCCCGCTCTCGATGGTTACGTGGCGGCGGAGACCGCCGTTGCCGCCGTCGCCGCAGCGCTCGCCTCGCTCGCGCTGACACCGTCGCAGGCCGAAGCCATTCTCGATGGTGCGCATAAGGCCGTCGCTCAGGAAATCACGCTCGAACGCTCCGACGTGATGCGGGGCGTAGGCCGTGCGCTCGAGGGTCTTGAAGGTCTGTCGTCGGTCGAAGCGAGTCGTATCCGTACCGCGATCGCAAGCGCGCTCGTCGCAACGCCACCGCGCGTCGATACCGTGATCGTGGTACGTCATGCAGCACAAGCAGATCTGCTATGGCGAGCCGAGCGCGATCGCTGGGCTCACGAGCTCACCGACAGCGCGATGGTACGCCTGCTCGCCGCTGCGCGTGACGCAGGCTTTCCGGTCAACGACGAGGCCGCGCTGCTTGCGCTCGACGATCGTAAATTCGTAGCGGCGATCTGGGCGTCGGCCCCACCAGAACCGCTCGATGCGGAATTTCCCCTCTTCTTCATCTACACCTCGGGCTCGACCGGAAAACCCAAGGGTGTGGTGCACGTGCATGGCGGGTACGTGAGCGGTGTCGCCCACACCATGCGCGTGGCTTTCGATGCGAAAGCAGGCGACGTGATGTACGTCGTCGCCGATCCCGGCTGGATCACCGGGCAGAGTTACATGATCTGCGGTGCCCTCTCGACGCGCGTGACCACGGTGATCGCCGAGGGCGCCCCCGTCTTCCCGAGCGCCGGGCGCTTCGCGAGCATTATCGAGCGCCTCAAGGTCAACATATTCAAGGCGGGCGTCACGTTTTTGAAGACCGTGATGACCGATCCACAGAATGTCGAGGATGTCCGCGCCTACTCGCGCGCGAGCCTAAGAGTGGCGACATTCTGTGCCGAGCCGACATCGCCGGTGGTGCAGCAGTTCGGCATGGGCCTCGTCACACCCTGGTATACGAATTCGTACTGGGCCACCGAGCACGGCGGTATCGTCTGGACACATCTTTTCGGCAACGGTGATTTGCCGTTGCGCGCCGACGCACACACCTATCCGTTGCCTTGGGTGATGGGTGACGTCTGGATCGCCGACAGCGAGCCCGATGCGTCGGGCACGGTAGTGGCACGACCCGCTGAAATCGGCGAAAAAGGCGAGATCGTCATCGACGCGCCCTTTCCTTATCTTTGTCGCACGATCTGGGGAGCCGAAGGCGACTTCAAGGTCGAGGGTCGACGTATCGCCCGGGCGTGGCGCGGCGATTTCGAGAGATATAGGAAGACCTACTGGACACGGTGGAAGGACCGGATGGCCTACACGCAGGGCGACTTCGCCGTTAAATATTCGGACGGCGGATTTTCTCTGCACGGCCGTTCGGACGACGTCATCAATGTTTCGGGACACCGTCTCGGCACCGAGGAGATCGAAGGCGCGATCCTGCGCGACAAACAGGTCAATCCCGACTCTCCGGTGGGTAACGTCATCGTGGTTGGCGCTCCGCACGCACAAAAGGGCCTGACACCACTAGCCTTCGTGAAGCCTGCGCCAGGCCGCAAACTCTCGATGGAAGACCGTCGACGTCTGATCGAAACCGTGCGTCAGGAAAAAGGCCAGGTCGCGATTCCCGAAGATTTCGTCGAGGTGACGCAGTTCCCCGAGACACGCAGTGGCAAGTACATGCGCCGCATGGTTCGCGCCATCGTCGAAGGGCAAGATGTCGGCGATACCTCGACCCTCCGCAATCCCGAATCGATCGGCGAGTTGCGGCGGGCCATCGGCGAGTGGCAGGCGCGTCAGCGCGTTGCCGATGAGCAGCAACTGTTCGAGGACTTTCGCTACTTCCGCATTCATTACCATGCCTTGGGCGCAGCCGCACCGAAGCGCCGATCGCGACGGCCTGCTGCGCGCATCGCCGTCGTCACCATCAACAACCCGCCCGTCAATGCGCTCAACGAACGAGCGCTCGATGAGCTCAACATCGTCATCGATCACGTCGCACGGCGCGACGATGTGAAGGCGGTGGTGTTCACGGGACAGGGTACGTCGGCGTTCGTCGCGGGCGCCGATATCCGTCAGCTCTACGAGGACGTGCACACGCTCGATGAAGCACTGCCGTTGCCCAACAATGCCCATCTCGCATTTCGCAAGATCGAGGCGATGGAAAAGCCGGCGATCGCTGCCATAAACGGCGTCGCACTCGGCGGCGGTATGGAGTTCGCGATGGCCTGTCACGTACGCGTGGCCGAGCCACTCGCCACCTTCGGTCAGCCCGAGGTGCGGCTCAACCTGCTGCCAGGGTACGGTGGCACTCAACGATTGCCGCGGCTGCTCGAAGCTGCGGGTCACCCGGCTCCGCTCGTGCGGACGCTCGAGATCGTGCTCGGCGGACGTACCTTCGAAGCCGGAGACATGCTCGGCGATGGCTTACTGCATGCACTCGCGAGCGACGAGGAGGATGTTCTGACACTCGCGACGCGACTCGCAGCCGAGTATGTCGCCGCGCCGGCGGGCCGCAATCTCGTGGCGAAAACTTTTGCTGCACGACGAGCTGCATTCACCGTGTGGCAACAAGCGGGTCGCGACGATGTCGATGCGGCGCTCGCAGATGACGAAATACGCAGGTTGCTTGCGCAAGCCGACAAAGTCGGGCGCGGCAAGACCGCCGCGCGCATCGTAGATGCGGTACGGACCGGTTGGCAGCAAGGGCTTGTTGCAGGCCTCGCACGCGAGGCACAGCTGTTCGCCGACGCGATCGTGGATGAGGAGGGGGGCAAAGCGGGAATCCGGGCGTTCTTCGACAAGCAAAGTGCGCCGTTGCCGACACGACGCGATCTCACGCCGTCGTCGGCTCAGGTTTCCTCGCTGCTCGCGCGCGGCGAGCTTCTGCCGGTGGGTGCGCCGTTCTTCCCCGGTCTGACGCCGTTGCCTCGATGGCAATACGGCCATGCCGTGGTTAAGGACCCGCTCACCGGCGCGCCCGCACACGGTCTGCCCAAGATCGCCGAACGCGAAATCCTCGTGCCGGTGCCGAAGCCCGGCGCCAACGAAGCGCTCGTTTACGTACTCGCCTCCGAGGTCAACTTCAACGATATCTGGGCGATCACGGGGATACCGGTGTCACCCTTTGAAAATCACGATCTCGATTATCAAGTCACGGGCTCCGGGGGCGTCGCTCTCGTTGCTGCCGTCGGTAGTGAGGTAAAGCGCGAGGGTCGTCTCAAGGTGGGCGATCTCGTCACCGTCTACTCGGGTCAGAGCGATCTGCTCTCGCCGCTCGCGGCGCGCGATCCGATGTACGCCGGATTTTCCATTCAGGGTTACGAGACCGATACAGGCAGTCACCAGCAGTTCTTGCTCGTACAGGGGCCACAGCTGCACCCGCTGCCGCCCGATCTCACGCTCGAGGCTGCAGGCTCCTACGTACTCAACCTGGGTACCGTGGTACGGGCGCTTTTCACCACCTTGCAGATCGAGGCTGGCAAGACACTATTCGTGGAAGGCGCTGCGACCGGTACCGGCTTCGAGGCGCTGAAGAGCGCAGCGCGCAACGGGTTGACGACAGTCGGTCTCGTATCGAGCGCCGAGCGAGCCGCATTCATCGCGCGACACGGCGCTGTCGGTGCGATCGATCGACGTGATACACGTTGGTCGAAAGCGTTTACGACCGTACCGGCGACGCCCGAATCGATCGCCCGCTGGGAGCAGGAAGGCGAGCCCATACTCGCCGAAATGCGACGTCAGAGCGGCGGTCGACTTGCCGATTACGTGGTCTCGCATGCAGGCCAGGAATCGTTCCCGCGCTCGTTCCAGCTGCTCGCCGATCATGGAACGCTCACTTTCTACGGCGCGACGAGCGGCTACTGGTTTTCCTTCGTGGGCAAGCCCGGCAATGCGAGCCCCGAGGAGATGCTGCGTCGTGCTCGCTTGAGAGCGGGCGAGGCCGTTCTTCTCTACTACGGCGTTGCCGACAAAGAATTACTCGACTCCGTCGGGCTCGAAGCTATCGAAGCCGTGCGCAAGTCCGGCGGCCGCCTCGTCGTCGCTACGGCCACTGACGCGCAGCGCGAGTTCGTACAGTCACTCGGTTATGGCGATGCCGTACGCGGCGTCGTATCTATCGAGGAGATCAAGCGCAAGGAAGGCGCCGATTTTGACTGGCCGGATGCGCTGCCCTCACTCCCTGATGCAAAACGGGAGACGTTGCGATTCAAGGAGGCGGTGCGTCAGTTCCAAGAACGCACCATGAAACCGTTCGGCGGTGCGATAGGGCGTTGGCTGCGTTCCGCAGATAATCCACGCGGCTATCCGGATCTCATCATCGAGCGTGCCGGTCATGACGCGCTCGCCGCGTCGACTTCACTCGTTAAGCCTTTCACCGGACGCGTCGTTTATTGCGAACCGATGCACGGACGGCGTTATACCTTTTACGCGCCGCAGGTATGGATGCGACAGCGACGCATCCTGATGCCGACCGCCACCATCGCCGGTACTCACCTCTGCAACGCCTTCGAGGTGGCGCGCATGAATGACATGATCGCCGCGGGTCAGCTAGAGGTGAGTCCGCCGACCGTCGTGCCGTGGAGCGAATTGCCCGCGGCCCATCAGGCGATGTGGGACAACACGCACGCCGGCGCGAACTATGTGGTCAACCATGCGCTGCCGCGTACGGGCCTGCGCTCGCGAGACGAACTATTTCAGGAGTGGGGAGCGCCCCGATGACCGGCAAGACCCGAAAAGCGAAGAAAACCACCGCAGCGAAATCCGCAAAGACGAAATCGTCCGCGAAGACCAAGCTGCTCCGTCCAGGACGACTCGTTGGCAAGGTGGCGCTCGTTTCCGGTGCGGCAGGCAACATCGGCGAGGTGATCGTCCGTCGCTATCTCGAAGAGGGGGCGAAAGTCGTGATGGTCGGTCGCAATGCCACCAAACTCGAAGCAGCTCGCGAAGAGCTGCTCAAAGCGACGCGTGCGCCTGCTGAAAATACGCTCGCGCTCGCATTCGACGCCTCCGACGCAGGCCAGGCGCGGCACGGCATCGAAACCGCGATCCGTCATTTCGGACACCTTGATATCCTCGTCAATAACGCAGGATCTGCAGGGCCCAAGGCACCCATCGAAAAGCTGCCACTTTCGCGAGACGAGCTCGAAGCGATGCGTGCAGCCGGTTCGACGGATACCGAAACCGTCGCCGATGCAGCCGGCAACCTGCTCGGACTCAGCTGGAACATGGTTCGGGCAGCGGCGCCCTACCTCGGTGCTGGTGCTGCCATCATCAACGTCTCGACCATTTTTTCACGCACAAAATATTTTGGTCGCGCCGCATACGTCGTTCCGAAAGCCGCGCTCAACGCTTTCTCAAAGCAGCTTGCCCTTCAGCTCGGTAAGCGAGGCATTCGTGTAAACACGGTGTATCCCGGACCGATCGAAAGCAAGCGCATTCGCACGGTATTCAAGGCCATGGACGAGCTGCGCAAGGTGCCCGAAGGCACCACCGCCGGCGACTTCGTCTCCACGATGGCACTCACGCGTGCCGGGACGACTGGCACCGCCACGCGCAGCCTGCCGAGTGTCGATGACGTTGCCAACACCATCGTCTTTCTCGGCAGCGACGAATCTCTAGCCTTCAGTGCGCAAGGCTTCGAGGTCACTAACGGCATGCAGGTTGTTCAGGAGTCGCGCTCGACCTGGGTATCGCGGCCGGAATTGCGCACTGTCGATGGCACCGGATCGACCGTGCTCATTGCGGCGGGGGACCAGGTGGCCGACGCTCTGACGCTTGCGCGAATTCAAGCCGGTTGTGGTGCACGCGTGTTGCTCGGTCTCGGCACCGAAGAAGCCGTGCAGGCTGCCCGTGCCGCCTTGCGCAAGGGTGATACCGAACGCCGCATCGAACCGATTCTTTTCGATCGTCATCGACCCGAGACATTGGCGGCCTCGCTCGCTGCAGTCGATTCGGGCGACGTAGTGCATGGCGCGATCGTCTTGCCTGCCTTCGGCAGTTGGAGGTTTCAGGCGGCGCTCGCGGAGGCGAGCGATGCTGACGTCGAGGCGTTTCTCAAAGGTGAGCTTGCCGGTGCCATTGGTATCGCACGCGAGTTGTCGCGGCTCTGGCAGCGTACCGCATCAGCGGGCGTGAGTCCGCGGATCATTTTCATGTCGAACGGCAGCGACGTCGCGGGCAACACCTATGCCGACATCTTGCGCGCCGGAATCGAGCAGCTCGTACGCGTATGGCGTGACGAGAGCGAGACGCAATTGCAATCGAGCCAGCGCCGCGCACTCGAGTGGTCGAATCAAATCCTGCGTTGGTCGAATTCCGAGGAACACGGGCTGATGTTCGCCGGCGCACAGGCCGCACGGCTGCTGTTCACGAAGCGCCGCGTACCGCAGGTGAATCTCTACATGCCGGCAGCGATCGTCGATGCGACGGGTTCGACGCGGCCCAACTTCGGTTGGATCGAGTCGCTGATGGGACTACATCTCGGCAAGTGCGTGCTCATCACCGGTGGATCCGCTGGCATCGGCGGCCAACTCGGTCGCCTGTTGGCGATTGCCGGTGCTCGCGTCATGCTGACGGCGCGTCGTAAGAGTCAGCTCGTCGAACTGCGCGATAGCATCGTGCGTGAATTGGAGGAGATCGGCTACAACCGGCCGCTCGAGCGTGTGCGAATTCTTGCCGATATCGACGTAGCCGAAGAGTCGGCACTCGTTCAATCGGTTGCGGCAACCGTGAAGGCGTTCGGCCGCATCGATTACCTCATCAACAATGCAGGTGTCGCCGGTGCGGAGCAGATGGCCGTCGATCTGCTACCCGATGATTGGCGTAATACCTTACGGGCGAATCTGGTCTCGAATTATTCGTTGATCGAGAAAGTCGTGCCGATGATGAAGAAGCAGGGCTCCGGCTACATCCTGAACGTTAGTTCCTACTTTGGTGGCGAAAAGTACATCGCCGTGCCTTATCCGAACCGCTCGGATTACGCAGTCTCCAAGGCGGGACAGCGAGCACTCGTGGAAAACCTCGCACGCTTCGTCGGACCCGAGATTCAGATCAATGCGATCGCGCCTGGTCCGGTGGAGGGCCAGCGCTTGAAAGGAAAGGACGGCAAGGCCGGGCTCTTCGACCGGCGGGCCAAACTCATTCTGGAAAATAAACGACTCAACCAGCTGCACGGTGCGGTACTGAACGCGATCTCGGGCGGCGCGACGCTCGGCGACGTCTTGGCTGCGTTGCGGACCAACGATATCGGACTGCTGCAATCACCGGATTCTCCAGAAGCGTTGCGCCAGTTGAGTACGAAGCTGAAGTCCGAGCAGCATGGCAGCGAGGAACCCACGTACTCTTCTTTGCATTTCCTCATGACGCGGGCGATGGCAACCCGACTCGTCGCACGTTTGCGCAACGGCTGTCTCATGCCGGAACAGGCGGTGCGAGATTTCGCGGAACAGTGGATTCTCGGCCTACCCGAGCCACCGGAACCATTCATCGACCCCGCGCGAATCGAAATCGAATCAGAGAAAATCCGTTCGGGTGTAATCGGCATGCTCCACCTTAATCGCATGCCGACCGAGACCGACGTGGCTCTCGCCACCGTATTCTTCATGGCCGACCGTGCTATCTCCGGTGAGACGTTCGAACCGTCGGGCGGATTGCAGCAGGAGCGCACGATCACGGAGCGCGAGCTCTTCGGGCGAGCGAAGCCCGAGCGTGTACGGCGCATGGAAGGCGAAACGATCTGGCTGATCGGCGAGCATATGACCGAGCCGCTCGCCGCTGTTGCGAGACTCTTCCTCGCGGAAGGTCACGTGGGCAGCATCGTCACGCTCACGCGAACCGCCGAGGCGGGCGAGGCGGTACGGGCTGCGCTCGGTCGCGCACTCGGTCACGATCGCATGTCTTATCTCACCGTCGGCGACGATCTCGAGGCCGGCATGGATGCAGCGTTTGCGAACGGTGGCACACCGGCTGCCGTGATCTCGACGCCGTTCGCGCCTATTCCGCGTGCGCTGTTCGGGGTGGAAGGCAAGGACCACCTCGAGGCGCGCGAGTTCTCTGCGCTGATCGAGACGAATCTGACGCACCACTTTCGCGTTGCGCGCAAGGTATCGCTCTTTCCGGGTGCGCGCCTGATTCTCACGTCGCCCGATGTTCCGGTCGGCGGTACGCTGCCGCAATTTGCCATGGCGAACTTCGTGAAGACGACGCTGCACGCGTTCACCGCCACCTTGGGTGTCGAAAACGAACGACTGCCGACGGCGGTTCCGGTGAACCAAGTGAACCTCACGCGGCGTATGCGCAGCGAAGAGCCGCGAGATTCCGCCGAGCAAGCGGAGGAGTACACGCGATACGCCCATGCGGTGCTACTTGCGGCGGCGCCGATCGTCGAAGCGCAGGAGAGCCGGTATCGGGCGCGCATCTATCGGGGTCTCGCGATTACGGTATGAAAATCGAAGTCGTCCCGGTCACTGCCTTCGAGCAGAACTGTTCGGTCCTTTGGTGCGAGCGCAGTCGGCGCGCTGCCGTGGTCGATCCGGGTGGCGATCTCGATCGGGTACTTGCGACGGTAGAACGACACAGTCTAGAACTCGAAAAGATCCTCATCACGCACGCGCATCTAGATCACGCAGGGGCCACTGCCGAACTCGCCCGGCGCGTATCCCTACCGATCGAAGGTCCGCACGAGGGCGATCTTTTCTGGATCGAGCAAATGCCCGCGCAGGCGAAGATGTTCGGCTTCCCGCCCGCCGAGAGGTTCTCGCCGTCGCGCTGGTTGCAGCAGGGCGATGAGGTGACCGTCGGCGAGTTGAAGTTCGAGGTGCGTCATTGTCCCGGCCACACGCCGGGGCACGTGGTGTTTTTTCAGCAAGAGGCGCGATTCGCCATCGTCGGCGACGTACTCTTCGCCGGGTCTATCGGACGTACGGATTTTCCTCGAGGTGATCACGCAGCCCTGTTGCGATCGATCCGCGAGAACCTGTTCCCGCTCGGCGACGATGTCACCTTCCTGCCCGGCCACGGACCGACATCTACGTTCGGGGCGGAACGCCGCAGCAATCCGTTCGTCGCCGATCGGCTATTTGCCCGTCAGGGTAGTGTCAACTGAGTGGTCGGCACGTAGTGATCGATGAGCAGTGCTGCAAATAGCCACATCAGATAAGAGATCGAGAAGCGAAATATCTTCATCGGCAACTCGGCCCGATCGGTCAACTTCAGAGCAAATGCGTAGTAGAGAAAACGCCCGTTCAGGATGAGCGCTACGGCAAGGTAGATGAGACCGCTCATGCGCGTCAGATAAGGCATGAGAGTGACGAGTACCAAGAGCACGGTGTAGAGCAAAACCTGCAGCCGCGTATAGGGCACGCCGTGAGTCACCGGCAGCATCGGGATACCGGCGCGTGCATATTCGTCACGCCGTGCGATCGCTAGCGCCCAAAAATGTGGCGGAGTCCAGATGAAGATGATGAGGAAGAGCAAGAGGGCGTTGGGGTCGATCGAGTTCGTTACCGCAGCCCAGCCGAGTACGGGCGGGGCGGCTCCCGCAGCACCGCCGATGACGATGTTTTGCGACGTCGCCCGCTTCAAAAATACGGTGTAGATCACCGCATAGCCGATGAGTGACGCAAAAGTGAGCACGGCAGTCAGCGGATTCACGAGAAACCACAAGATCAGCATCGAGACGATGCCGAGTGACGCCGCAAAAGAAAGCGCCTGAACGGTATTCAGCGTCCCGGTGGGCAACGGACGTCCACGCGTGCGTGACATTTGCTCGTCGATCTTTTGATCGAGCACGTGATTGATGGCTGCCGCGCATGCCGAGGCGAGTGCGATACCGAGATTGCCCCACAGGAGCGCATCGAGCGGGGGCAGTCCGGGACTCGCCAGCAACGTCCCCACGATCGCGGTGAAAACGATGAGGGCGACGACCCGCGGCTTGGTGAGCTCGAAATAGAGCTTCCAGGTCGGACGGCTGCGTACGGTTGTACCGGCGGACGATGAGCTCACGGGCTCAGGCCTCACGCAGACGACGGTTGAGTAGCATCATCGCCATGACGAGAAGCGCTGCACCCGCGTTATGTCCTGCCGCGAGCGGGAGCGGGAACGCCTTGAGGATCATGAGGATTGCGATCAGCAGCTGTATGCCTAGGGCTGCAATCGCAAAGCCGCCGGCACGTCGCACGAGCGTCGTGGGTCCTTTGCTGATGGCAAGCCATCCGGCGATTAGAACGGCGAGCGTCGCGAGGATCGCGCCGAGCCGATGCGTGAAATGGATGGCGACTCGGGCCGGATGCTCGAGTACGCCACCCGTATAGTTGATGTCGAGACCTCGCCACACCACGAATGCATCGTCCCAGTCCATGCCCGAGGGCCACCACTGGTTCTGACACTTGGGAAGATCCGGGCAGGCGACAGCCGCGTAATTGCTGCTCGTCCAGCCTCCGAGCATGATCTGAAAAGCGACGATCACGGTGGCCACCACGGCTGCTTTGCGGGCACCATCGAGCGCCGCGACACGAGTCGCCGCCGACGGGGGCTCGACGATGCATGTCACGCGTCGCATCGTCAGCCAAAGCCACGTGAGTAGCGAGAGTGTCGTCAGGCCGCCGATGAGGTGGAGCACCACCACCAGTGGTTTGACGAGCCACCAGACGGTGAAGGCACCGAGCGTTCCCTGCAAGACGACGACCGCGAGCAGCGTAATCGCGAACGGTACGCTTGCGGGGCGTTCCTTACGGTAGGCGATCGCGATCGCGACGATGACTACGATGACGAAGCCGAGCAGTGTTGCCGCGTAGCGATGGATCATTTCGCGCCAGGCCTTGCCTGAGTCGTATTCCCAGCCCGGTGAGAAAGACTCGATTTTTCCAGGCGTGCGTTCGGCAGCCGCAGGCGTCACGTGTCCGTAACATCCCGGCCAGTCGGGGCAGCCGAGACCCGCATCGGTCAGACGTACCCAGGCACCGAGAACCACCACGACGAGACAAAGCAGCATTCCGAGTAGGGCGAGGCGGCGTATCGCGACGGCCCCGGAGGGGATCGATTTATTTGAGCTCATGGATTTCAGCCGATGTGCGATAGCTTGAGAAGTTTTTCCAGATCTTGCAGCAAGCCTTTCGGATTCTGCGCGACGTCGAAACGCATCATGAGGTTGCCGAGCGGATCGACGACGAAAACGAAGTTCTTACCGCTGTCGCGCGGAAATTGATCGAGCCACGCACGTGCCGCATCGTCGCCGGGCAGCACGATCTCGAGCCCGGGATGTTCCGTGTCGAGGAAGGTGCGATCGCAGCACTCGTTCTCTGCGATGAAGACGCGCTGAACGCGATTCATGTCCTCGGCGAGCAGGAGGCGCGTCTGCCGAATCGTCCATAGGGCATTACGGCAGGCCTCGTCACACTTACCGTTACCGATGTAAACGAGCGTCCATTTGCCTTGCAGCAGCCCGGCACGCACCGCCGTTCCGTCGCCGTGAACGAGCTGTACGATTTCGAGCGGTCGCGCAGGCGAGATGAGCTCGCCATGATTGGTGCTGCCCGCAGGGCGCCAGCCGCCGGCGTAGTACAACCAGAATGCCCCAAGCAGAGGGATGAAGAAGAGCGCGGCGAGGCCGATCAGGGCGCCGCGACCTGCGGTCTGCGAACGTTTTGAACTTGCATCTGTCGTCATTCGGCGTCCGTTTTTTTAAGGTTCAACACGACGTACAACACCATGAGCAGTACCGCGAAGCTCCACCACTGGATCGCATACGACCAGTTCTGCTCGGGCCCTTTTGCGAACGGCTTCCAGCCACGCACGTAACCCGCGGGTTCCGACTCGTCGAGCAGCAACACACGCCGCTCGAGGCGTCCTGGGTCCACCCCGAGTGCTGCGGCGAGTTCCGCGGTTTGCGGAAATGCCGTGACCCTCGGCCACCTGCCCTCCCTCGCCGGAGC
>Ga0129333_10000703_pt1 | contig 28758 bp, 50 predicted proteins | sample CPB6_08_DNA_FD_94474 | JGI IMG/M metagenome (GOLD analysis project Ga0129333, IMG submission 94474) | Freshwater to marine salinity gradient microbial communities from Chesapeake Bay, USA - CPBay_Sum_0.6_0.8_DNA | ecosystem: Environmental > Aquatic > Marine > Coastal | place: USA: Chesapeake... | reverse complement strand
TTGGTCAGGTCAAGGCGGCCCGCCAGTTCGGGGGCAATCTCGCCGCCCGCGAAACTGCGCCAAATGTTTTTGACTGCCATCAGCGCGCCCGATGTTGTGACGGGGTGAACTCGTTGGTGCCACCCGCTGCGTTAGCATTGGTCGCCGCTGCCGCCCCGCCCATAGCCGTGGCCCGCTCGCGCATGCCGTCGGCCACGCGCAGGCCCTCGCTGCCCTTGATGATGGGGCCCGCCAGGTACGCGGCCAGCATGTACGACAGTGCGCCCGTAAAGCTGGGCGTGAAACTGTTGGGGTCGGTCACGTCGCGCAGGTACAGCAGCACCGCCTCGGGTTCGTTGGTGTAGGCCACATCACCCTCGATGGTGAACTCCGCTGTGTCGCCGTCGTTGGGGCTGTACTCCACCTGGTCCTCGGTGAACACCGTCAAACCCACGCCAGGGCGCATGATGCGCAGGGCGCGCAAGCAATCGGACGGCAGCGCGTAGGCGTAGGCCCAGGTGGTGCTGGCGTTCGTGACCTCGGCCAACGTGGCGCGCTTGAGCGCGAAGTTCCACTGGCCAGCCTCAATCATCTCGGTGCGCGCCTGGTCGTAGAACGCGGCGCAGTAGCCCGCCTCGGCGCTGCCGTCCGGGGGGCTCAAGCTGGCGACGCGCGCCTCCGAACCAATGTGGCTTAGGGCCATGTTGCAAATTTGGACGATGGACGGCATGCGGTTTCTCCGATGCCCTCCAGTTTATGGAGGCCATCAGGTTTGACGGATACGTTAGCGGCGGCGCAGCCAAATCTGCGGCGGGGTGGTGCTGCAGTTCTCTTTCAGCCATGTGCAAATTTCCTGCATTTCGGCTTCGGTGAAATACTTTAGGTTGCTAACGCGGTGGCTGTAGAACGTCTGTGTGTTGTTAAACCTGCCCGACTGAATGACAGCCTGGGCAATCGTGACGACGCCACCGTAGAACGTCTGGGCGTTGTTGAACCCGCCAGATTGCGTAACAGTCTGGGCAATCGTGACGCCGCCACCGTAGAACGTCTGGGCGTTGTCAAACCGGCTGGACTGCACCAAGGCGCGCACGGCGGCGACCGCACCGCCATAGAACACCTGCGCATTGTCAAACCGGTTGGTTTGTACGACGGACTGCGTGCCGGTGGGTTGGGCGACCGTGCCGCCGTAAAACGCCTGTGCGTTGTCAAACCGGCTTGTCTGAACGACACCAAACCCAGCCCCGCCAGATTGGAGCAGGGTCAAAAGCATGGGGCTACTCCGTCATGCTGCGCAGTAACGCCAGCGTGGCCTGTGTTTCCTCAATGGTGACGTCAAGTTGGACTATCCGGTCCAGGTCGCCAAGCGACGTAGCGGTCGCCTTGGCGGAATTGAGGGTCGCCAGCGTGGTGCTGACGATGCGGATTAAGTCTTTGATGTTCATACCAGGACCACCATTTCCTGAGCAACGGTTGAAAGATGCGACTGGAGAAACACCGTGTCGTAAGTGTCGGTGCCGTCGATGGCGCAATACGCGGCCATGCGGTTACCGACTGCGGCAGCGCCTGATTGCAAAAAGTCGGTCGGCGTGAACAAGGCCAGCACCCGGTTTTGCACGTCAAACCGGTAAATCTGGCTAATGGCGCTGGCCACGTACAGGTTGGCGTAGAACATGCGCCCCTCGTTCTCAAACGGCGCGTAGCACCCGCTTGATCCCGTGGCGGGCAAAGCACCAGGGGAACCGTCATAGGTGATCGCCCCGGTCCATGTGCCGGTGATGCTGGCCGCAATGTCCAGCACGTCCAGGGTCGACGCGCCGCCTCGGAAGAAGTAGCACATGGAATGCCGCGCATTGCGGGCTGCGTCGGGCTGGATTCCCCACGACGGCATCCACATGCCGCCCGCAGCGTTGGCCGCAGGAGCCGCACCGAAGTAGGTGGTGCTCCAGGAGTTTGCAGGGATGTTGTTGGTGCCGTTGTTGACGGTCGCGTCGCCGTAGTTGTAGGCATAGACCGTGGTGGTGGCCGTGCTGCGCAACAAAATCAGGTTCGGCAGTTCAATGACGAACTTGGCGCTACTGCTCGGTGTGACCGTCCAGGCGGTGCCCAGGGTATAGACCGCCGAAGGCCCCGCGGTGTGGCTGGCAATGATGCGCCGCTGACCTACCGCCGTGACGTTGACCGTATCCTCAACAATGCGGATCTGGAAATTTCGGTACTCGTTGGCCGCCACCACGGCGTCGCCCAGCGTGGCCTGCCCGGTGAGCGTGCTGGCGCCCGAGGCGGTAGCAGTCAACGCATACCGCGACACCAGGCCAGTGTCGTAGTTGTACGCACCTTTGACCATGCCGTCGCCAGGTGAGCAGTCATAAGGAACGTACTGCTCGTCCAGCACCATCAGACTCGAATCCGTGCCGATGGTGGCGGGCAGGTTGGTCTGCGTCATCGAGGCCAGCGTGTTGGACGCCACCTCGAAAGACCGCCAGGACGTAGCTGCCAGAGCACCCGCCGACAGCATCATCACGCGGCCAGCGATGATTTCATACCGCGAACCAGCCACAGGAGTGAAGCCGAAGGTGGACAGCACGTTGATGGTAGGCGTCGTGCTTGCTGTGTTGCCGGTGATATAGCGCTCTGCGGTCTTACCAGAGCCGCCAGCGCCGTTGTCGATGATGCGCAGCTTGAAGCCGTATTCACCCGACCCGCCACGATTGGCGAGCATGTTCAATCCAACCGCCGTGGGCAGTGCGGTCGTCAACGTGACGCTGGTTGAGGTGGCCCCCGCTGCGATGGTGCCCACCAGGCCCAGCGACGGGGCGAATGCCGATGCCGCGCCCGCGCCGAACGTACCGCCCAGGGCGGGGTTCACAACGAATGCCGAACCCTTGGTGACGATGTTGTAGCGGTTGAGAATGGCCGCGCTGACCAGTTGATACACGAACGGGTTGCGGCTGACATCGTTGCGCATGTCGCTGCACACGCTGACCGCTGTGGCGTGGGCGTTGGGCATGGGCGGCACTTGCCGCCACACCATTTGATCTATCACTTTTTTAAAGGTGTTGGCCATGTTGATACCTCAGGTAATACGAGCGCGCACGCACTGCGCCCAGGCGGTGCGGTTGGTGTCAAGAATCTGCATGCGGGCCATGTAGCCGTCCAGGTTGTTCAGTGAGGTGACGGCGCTGCATGTAGTGACTGTTGTCACAGTCGAAACGGTTGTGACCGTGCCGGATTCGACGACCACGGTGCCGCGCTGCCGTTGCAGGCTTTTGTCGTACCCCAAAGGGGCCATCAGCATCTGCAAGATTCGCAACAGCAGGTTGCCGCTATTGGCGTCCGCAACGGGCAGCGGCGCGGCCTCACTGACCAGTTGCACGGCGCCATCCGGCCCGAATGCGGGCTTGATTACCTGGTAGTGGATGCCAGCCACCTCGTCGGTGGCGACGGTTGCCCCCGCGCCGGGGGTATATCCGAGGTTGTCTGCCATGCCTTACCCCTCCTTACAAAGCGAAGATGCCCGACGCGTTCCAGGTGACCGTTATGTCGCCACCATTGGGCGTGACCGGCAGGCCGGTGAACCCGGTGTCAAGGTAAGCCACTAGGCGCGAAGTGTTTGCGTTGCCGGTGTCGATGTAGAAAACGATGGCTTCCACGCTGTTACCGGTGACCGCTGGGTAAGTAACATCAGCGGCGTCGAACACGCCATCGGCGTAGCTTTTACTTACCAAGGTGTGCGCCGTGCCCACGACGCCCGTTAACGAAGATAGAAACTCATGCGCGGCGCTGTACGTGTAGGCGCCAGTATCGACCAAGGCGGCCTTTAGCGTACCTGTAAGCGACGAATTGGCTGCGCTGGTCAGTACCGCTTCCTTGTATTTCGGATAAATCGCGTTAGCCATGTTGATACCTCAAATTGATTTTCTACCAGCCAGTACGACGGTAATGTCCGTCGTGCCGTCACCGCCGAACACTCGGGGCTTAATAAACACGGGAAGCTCAACCACTTGGCGCAAAGCACCTGCGGTCAGTGTCAGTGTCTGGCCATCCGTCCCGGTCAGTGCGTGATAGGTTGCCCCGTCGTTGCTGCCGCCAATGGTTACGCTGGCCCCGCCAAACGCCCCAGCAACTTGGATTGATCTGTCCGAATACACGGCCAGGCGGACGGGTTCACCGTCGTCGTCGGCGTGCAGAGCGGCCCACGTTGTGACAGCCACGTCCATGCTTGTCTCAAACGGAAACGTGGTAGTAGGTTGGATGGTTGCCATGCGCGGAGTGTAGGTAAGACCCGACGCGACACGGATACGCGAAGAAAAACCCGCCGAAGCGGGTTTGTCGTTGCCACCTTGTCAGGCTAGGTCGGTTTTATCGTGGACCTCGTTGAAGGTCTTACCGTTACCGCGAGCTAGTTCGCTCAGAGCTTTCGGTTCGTCTTTGGCCTTGGCAGGTTTGGCCTGCTTCGGCGCAGCGTCTGCTGGCACATACCAGGAAGCCTTCGACCCGTCGGGCACGTCGAAGGATTCACCCGGCTGGCGAAGGCTTCCGAAGAAGCCCATTTTGGTCGCAATGACTTTCATGGGCTTACCTCAATTACAGTTGAGGAGGGCTATCGTAAGCAGCCCACAGCGCCGGGTCAGGCGTGAGGAATGCGTCGATACGGCCAGCGGCGATGGCTGTGGTGCCGGTGGTCTGGAGAATGCCCAGGAAACGCTCGTAATTGAACCCCACGGGCAGCTTCACGCAGGCCAATACCGTACCCGCGGGGATAGCGGTCGTGCCGGTCGTGAAGGCGCGGGTGGTGAAATGCACCGTGGCCGTGCCGTTGGTGGCGATAGTCGCGCTGTCGTCAGACGCCAGCGAGAAAGACACCGTACCGGCGGACGCGGCGGTGATGCCGACCGAGGCCAGAATCACCAAATACAGTTCGTCAACGGTACCCATGGGGCCGGGGGAAACCACAGTACCCGGAGACACGAGGTCGATCTGGTCGCCCAGCAGGTAGGTGCCAGCGGCACCCGTGTTCAGCAACACGTTGTCGCAAAACTCGTTTCGTTTGTCGATGATCATTTTTCAGGTTCCTTTCAGGCTCAGACCACGCGGGCCTCGGTGTTGATCAGGGCGTCTACGCGCTTGACCGGGATGTCGTCAAAAGTCATAACGCGCTTGCCTTCCACGGTTTCCCATGACAGGTTGCTGCTGACCTTTTCCAAAATGCCGAAGCGCAGTTTTTCGCGGATGGTGCGGTTCACGTACCAGCAGGCGCGGCCCTTGCCAAACGAAGGGATGCGCTCGCTTGCGGCGATCATCCAGTTGATCAGGTTCTTGGTGTTGGCCAAGGTATCAAGGTCGGACACGTCGATGTTCGGGATGCGCACGAAGTAGCGCCAGTCGCGGATCGTCAGGCCAGCGTCCCAGCGGTAGTGCGTGCGGTAGGCTTCCATGCGTCCGCCTGCGCCGTCCACGTTCTCGATGGTCACCTGGCCCTTGTCGGTCATCGACAGCCCGCCCTGCGAACCCTTCGGGTAGATGCCAAAGCCAGTCTGCGGGCCCCACACGCACAACCAAATTGACGTGTTATCAGAGCCGGTGCCGCCAGCGTTCACGATGTTGTCGGCGTTTTGCGCGGACAAGCTGTTGAAGCGCGGGGCCAAGCCGGTGAAGGCTTCAGGCGTGGTGCCTTCGTTGCCGTAGAACAGCGTTTGCGCCATGGTCTGGGACATGCCCTCGATGTAGGCGGTGTCCTCGGACAGGCGGAACGCTGCGGTGTTGCCGTTCAGGTCGGCCAGTGCGCGGTCGATTTCGGCGTAGGCTTCCAGCATACCGCACGAGTCAGTGACCTGCGCGGTGGTGGACTTGCCGGGTTGCACGCCGCCGTACAGCTTGCGCCAGGTTGGCGAAGGCAGGCCGGTGCGAACGGTCGTTTTATTGCCGGTGGGCAGGTTGCCCTCAACGAACGTCATGTCGTCGAGGATTTCGTTGGTCTGGTTCAGCAGTTCAACGATGGATGCAATAGAGCCGTTGGGGTCGGTGCGTCGTGCAACGTCCAACAGCGTGGGGTTATTAGCGGAAAGTGCGGGCATGATTCAAGTACCTTTCAGTTCATGGATGGGAAAAGTTTGCGGGCGATGTCTGTCTCGCCGCCACCCTGTGCGCCTTTGACAAACGAGTCATCACTGATAGCCTTGCCTGCTTTGTAAAACGCACGAATCACCTCGGGGTGGTTGCCCAGGCCGGTGGCGTTCAAAACGTCACGCAGTTCGGGTGTACCGAAGGTTTCGAGCGCTTTGCGGGCCACGGCCAGGTTCTCGGTGAACTTGTCGCCGCCGATGTCTTTGTCGGTTTTGACTTGCTCAGTCCACGACTCAACCAGCTTTGCATGGGCTTCAGCTTGACGCTGGGCCATCTTGGCGCCTACGTCGGCCAGCTTTTGCGCTGTCGGTTGATCGAGTTTCAGTTCCTTGGCGATGGCGGTGAACTCGTCGGCTGCCACTTTGTCGAGTTCGACACCCTCCGGCATCTTCAGGTCGTAGCTTTCAGGCGCAACGGGCTCGGCCTTTGCAGGCTCTGCGGGCGGCGTCGTCGGCTCGGCTGCGGGTGCAGGCGGGGTGCCAGCGGGCACGGTCTCAGGTGTCGCGTTCCCACCGTCGGTGTCTGGTGTGGAGGTACTTGCTGCGGGGTCGGTCATGCTTGGCCTTTAAATTCTTTCAGAATCTTGAGATACCCGTCGGCTGACGCTTCCATCAGTTCGCTGGTAATGAAAAGCCCGACGTGCCTGCGCCCCTCGTTGAAAGCCATAACGCTGCCGCTATGGTTAAACGATGTGCGAAACACCCCGGCTTCCTCCAACAAACGTGCTGCGACACGTCGGCCCTGCGGGTGGCCCAGCAACCAACGCAAATCCTCCAATTCGCGCCGTCGGGTTTCGCGCGCCACTGCCTCGTCGGCTTCGGCGTCGCGCTCCTGTCGGTGCAAATCTGTCGGGTCGGTGTTGGTTGCCACGCGCCGCATGTTATCGGTGGGCTACAACGTCACGGATACGGCAAAAGAAAAGCCGTCCAATCTTGCGAAAGGGCGGCCCGGCCTAGCTCTAAGAGCTAGGGGTTGAAGTCGCAAATCGTTACACCATCGCGCCGTTCACAGTGCCGTAGCCCTGAAGCGATGCCATAACGTCCTGCACGCCCTGCGCGTCCACCTCGCCAACGGTCTTTGCCGTGTCGGCCATGGCGGGCACCGCGGCGGCGGCCTGCTGCGCGGCCATCTGCTGCGCGCGTTGCTCGCGCAGTGCTGCCACTTTGTCGTCGGGGATGATGATTTTAGGATTGACTCCGTACATCTCGGCGTAGTCGTCAACCACTTGGTCGAAGTCCACCTTGTCCAGCACTTCAGGCTTGAGCCCGGCCAACTGGCCCACGGTGCCCAGCAGGCGGTCCACGCCACTGGCGGCCACCGCGCGCTGTGCCTGTGCCAGCACGCTGATAAATTCGACCTTCAGGTCGAGGCCCTGAAGTTCGGGCGGGGGCTCGGGCAGGATGCCCGCGCGCTCGGCGTAGTCGAACGCGGTGTCGATCAGCGGGGACAGCAGTTCGTTGTGCAGGCGCTCCAGCACGGGGCCCAGCATCAGCAGCTTTTCCTCGTGGCGCTCTGCCACTTCCGTAGCGGTGATGCCGCTGCGGTTGTCGTTGGCCAGCATCATGAACAGGTCGGCGTAGTACGCCGCGCGGATGCGCTCGCGCACGTCCTGAATGTCCAGGCCCAAGTGCTGTAGGTTCAGGTTCACGTCGAACGCACTGCGCACGGTCTGCTGTGCGCCCTGCCCGTCCACGTACATGACGCCACCCGGCAGTCGGCTTTTCTGCGCTTCCTTGTACCGCGTTGGCACCACCAGCGGGGGGTTGACCTGGTAGTCGATGCCCTGCCCTTTACGAAGCTGCTGGTGCTGCAACTGCTTCACGTCGCCCAGGCACTCCATGCCCGGACTGGTGCCGTACACGTCGCCGCCCGTGACCTCCCAGCGGGGGGCCAGCGCGGGGAATCGGTCAAAGCCCGATTCGCTCAAAAACTTGTCGAAATTATCTTTGCCGGGTTCGAGGTAGATTGACGCAAACCGTTTGTTTTTGCCGTCCATCTTGCGCGTGTCGCGGTCGCGCCGGGGCTGGATCATGTGCACCACGTCCACCCATGCGTCGTAACTGCCCTTAGTCCACAGGTTGCGAATGGACATGCTGACGTTATCGACACCAAACTGCTCGACCGCCTGGCCCACGGTCATCTGGAACTCGCGCACCAGCGTGTCCACTTCACCCTTGGCGTTCGTACCCAAGGCGTACTCACCGATGGTCAGTGGGTAGTGGTGCAGCACGTTGTCGAAGTCGGGCAGCACGATGCTGGAGGCCGTGCCGAAAAGCCCGAGCTCCTGGTACATCGAGTGCAAGGCGCGGTAGGTGTTGGAGCTTGCGAAGATGGCGCGGATCAGCGTAGCGCTGTCGTGCAGCCATTCCTTGACCGCTGCCGACTCCATGAGGTCTTTGTCCTGAATCTCCAGCTTGAACCACGGGCGCGCGGGGCTGGTCATGCCCGACATCAGGCCAGCGGCCAGCGTGCGGGCACCAAACACGGCGGTGTTGTCCAGGATGCGATTGTCGCGGCGCTCGCCACGGTTGCGGTCGGTAGCAATGAACCGGCCCGCCCGTGGCTGTTGGTACTCGCTAATGTCGCGCCAGTGTGCGACCCACGAGGAGCGCTCTGTCCACAGCGCGGACTTGCGCGACAGGATGCGCTGGCGCTTGGTGATGGGCTGGTCCATAAGGCGTGTGCGTTAACCGCCCAGCAACGTGGTGCGACCGGTGGATGCCGCGGCGTTGGCCACGCCGGTGGGGCTTGTGAGCAGCGATCCGCCTGTCATGGCGCTACGGTTGCGCCGGGCGTCGCTTTTGAGCATGGCCGTGTCGGGCTCTTTCGCCATTTGCGGCGGTGGCGGTGTGTCAATCTTCGGTGCGGATGGCAAGCACATGCGGGCGCTCCTGTGTCAATTTCCCGCATTGTGGGCACTGCCGCGCGCTTGACGGATACGCCGGGGCTACATGCTGGCGTATGGGTCGTAGTTCACGACCGCGCTCACGCCAGTGTCAATAACGGGCATGCCAAGCGCACGGGCCTGTGACTCCACGTTGTTGTTGCGGTGCACGGGGTACGCGAACGTCAACGCCAGCGCGTCGCCCAGGTCGGGGCTCATCTTGATGCGCGCCTTGATGTCGTCTTTGCTTTCAAGCTGGATTTTGTCGGCGGGTGTAAAGCGAAACGTGGGTGCGGCCAAATCTTGCAACAATTCGTTGCTTTTGGGGATGCAGCCCCCTGCGTTGAGCCAGTCGCGCATGTCGAACCACATCTCGGCGCGCTTGTTGATGTAGCGCGCTGAGTTTGGGATGCCACCGAAGTTGACCTCGGTCACGTCGTAGTTGAGTTGGCGAAGGCGGTCGATAACCCCACCCCCGTTGCCCGCGTCAATGAACACGGCGTCGGGCTTGAACGCTTGAATCTCCTGCGCAACGCGGTCGGCCAGCGTCATGTTGTCGATGCCCTTGAACACACGGGGCGGCGCGGCGTAGAGCCCTTGGCGTGGGAATATCACGCTGCGGTCGTCGCCAAAGCGCGCCGGGTCCACGCCCAGCACGCGGGGCGCGAAGTCGTAGGCGTCACTGCGCAAGTGGCGCTCGGTGGCTGCGCGGGCCAGCGACAAGCTGATAAGTTGATCCTCACCCGCTGCGCTGAAATCGCACAGGTACTCGCGCCTGAACGACTCGTCGGACAGTTCACGTCGCTGGCGCTCCACCTCGTCGGGGTCCAGCGAGTTGGTGTCATAGACCGTGTACAGCGCGGCGTGCCAGTCGGGTTTGTGCTTGGCCTCGAAGAACAGCTTGGAAAACAGGTTGACGCCCTTGGGCGTGCCAATGAACATGGCCCAACCCATGCGGTCGGCCAGCGCGGGCTGTATCACCTCGTCCCACACCTCGGGCTTGATCTGCGCGATTTCGTCAATCACCACGCCGTCCAAGCGCACGCCGCGCATAGCGTCAGGGTTGTCGGCCCCGTAAACGCGGATCATGGCCCCGTTGGTTTTAAAGCGTACCCACAGTTCGGACTCGTTGATTTCCACCATGCCAGCGGCGATCAACGGGCTTACGCGGGCCTTCAGACGCAACCATGAGACCGTCTTTGCCTGCTTGAGTTGCGGCGCAACGTAGAAAAACAGGCCCAGGTCTTTTGCGAAGCGAAGCGCCTTGTCCACCAGTTCGGCGATGGCCAGTTCGGTTTTGCCCGCACGTCGGTGCAGCGCCAGGATCGTGAAGCGTTTGCGGTTAAGGTGGCATTCCTGCTGCCACACGCGGGGCTGGTAGCCCAGGCTAATCGCGCTCATTCCTTGTGCTTGAGGTGCACCCACAGCCCAACCATTGCACCCCCGTACAGCGCCGCCACCAGCACGGTGGTGGCCACGTCGATAAATTCCCCGATGGTCATGCTAGGTCTCCGAAGTCGTCGGCGTTGGGCACGCCGGTGGCGATGATTACTTGCGCGGCGGGCAACGCGGCGCCGTCCGCCCCGGTCACTTCCTTGCGCTCGGCGTACACAGCTTTGCGCCGCCCTTTGAGAATCAGCGCCAGCAGGGCGTCGCTATGCTTGCGCACCGTGAGGGGCACGGGCTGGCCTTTGTCGTTAAGCACGGGGCAATAGTGTTCCGCGCCCTCCTCGTCCACGTAGCGCTCGTATGCGTAGGCCAGGCGCCCCTTGTCGATAACAGGCTCCTCGTAGCCCGTCACCGCACGTCGGAAAGCCTCTTTCTCGGCGCGGTCGATACCGTCCTCCAGCGCGTCGTCCCATGCGAGGGCGAACACCTCGTTGGACTCGCGCGCGCGGTAGGCCGTGCTGCGCTCGATGCCCACCGCTGCGCACGCATGCGCCACCACCGGGTACGCCTTGAGCGCAGCCAGGAAAGCGGGTTTCCAGTCAAAGTGGTGATGTGCCATTTGCTTGAATTTAGCAGCGTGCTATGTTCTCACGGATACCCACACGGTACGGGATACGCGCTGCGCCCGCCGCGAGCCATCCGCTATTTTCTGAATGCACGACTTCGACACGTTGAACTTCTCCGCGACCTTGGCGAACGACATGCCGCCTTCCAGCAGTTCGTGCACCAGTTCCACCTCGGCGTCGGTGAGCTTCGCGCCAGGGTGCGATTCCCCAATGCGTCGGCCCAGTTCGTTAATTGACAGCGGTTTCTTCATGCCAGCCCTTTCATTGCAACGCAACGACCGACACTCGGTGCAACACTGCAACGTAGCCTATAGGCTTACGTTGCGTTGCGTTGCAACTTCCCGAGTAGTGCAACATTGCAACATGAGTCGTGTTGCACTCGTGTTGCACGTGTTGCACTTTGCCAAAAGCCATTAATAATCAACAACTTACAAACTTCGTGTAAAAAATTGCACGTGTTGCATTTGCATTTTTACAACACGTGCAACACTTAGCATTTGCTGCACGTTGCAACAAGGCCAAAAAACACCCCGTGTTGCACTTTTTCCCGCACAAAATTGCACGTTCAGCGCCGAACGTGCAGCGCCATGCGGATTCAGCAAACCGCAATGCACCCATCATCCCCAAGCCAATACGGCGCGTCGTCCCCGTTGCAAAGGGCCTCCAGCGCCCTGCGCACCCGTTGCTTGCGCGTGTCGCGCTTGCCGTCGGCTGGCGGATCAAGGCGGCGCACAGCCTCCGCAATCACTGGCCCGACCTCAATGCCTTCGGTCTGGGCCCTGGCTATCTCGTTGACCACCTCAATGATTACCGCCTCGACAGGGCCCATCTTGCGGCTGGCAACGCCGCCCTTGACTGGTAGCGCAGCCTCAATGACCACGCAACTGGTGATGGGGTCCAAATCCTCATCCACCCCCAACTGCACCACCTCCAGGTCGAAGCCCCACTCCAGCCCGTCCTCGCCGTCCTTGCTCTTTGACAAGCGCAGATAGCGCCCCGTGGGCTCGCGCACCACCTCCAGTTCGGCATCGCACGCGGCGCGCAAGCCCGACCAGCCCCGCGCGCCTTTGCTGGCGTCCTTGCCGCTGTGGTGGATCAGCACAACCATGGCCCCCGTGGCCTCGTGAACGCGCTTGCAATGGCCCAGCGCCTTGCCTACGTCCTCGCCCGCGTTCTCGTTCGCTCCCGGCGTGGTCTGGGCGAACGTGTCCACGATAATCAGGTCGGCCCCACCGCTGGCACGGATGCCCTTAACCACGTCCACGGCGTCCTGCTTCTCCAGCAAGTTGGGCGCGGCGTTGAGTACCGTCATTGGCACCCCTGCCAAGTCCACACCCTTGGCCAGCGCGTAGGCTGCCAAGCGCTTTCGGAAGCCGTCGGCACCCTCGGCTGCGATGTACGCCACCCTGCCCTGCTTGACGCGCTTGCCGCGCCAGTCAATGCCCTGGGCTACGGCCAGGCTCATGTCCAGCACAGCAAACGACTTTCCCGACCCGCTGGCCCCGTACACCACGGCCAGCCCCGCCTTGGGCAGCACGCCCTTGATAACCCACGGCAGGGCCGTGGCGCTGGCGAATGTGTGCACGGGCTCAAACTGGTAGCGCGGGGGCGTGGTGGTGTCCATTTTCTGGACATCACCGACCATCGCCTCGAACTCCTCGGGGCTGGCTGGGGCGGTCAAGCTGATACCAGCGCCATGTTCATTGGCCAGGTGTAGCAAGCTGCGGCCCGTGACCTGCAGCCCCCCGCCCTTGCCGAAGCTGCGCCAGCGCTCCTCGTTGTACTCGCGCGAACTGTATTTACTGGACCGCTGGCTCCACTCCTCCCACATCTCGAAGCCCTCGCCGCGGGTCTCGCAGTGGATAGCCATACCGACCATTAACCAGTCGTCGTAATGCAGGTCAGGCGGCAAAGCGGCCAGACAACGCTCAATCTGCGCCGCGCTCAACCCGGACGGCTCGCCGCTGGCAGGCACCACTGGCTCACGGTCTGGGCGCTTGAATCGCTCGGCATGCAACCGGTAGACCTCATCTGGCAACGGCACCACGGTGTCGGTGTTGCCCAGCAACTCAGTGATGTCCAAGGTGTTGCCGGTGAATGTCACGAACCCGCGACTGCTGAAGCACTCCATGCCGTAGTCCGCGTCGCGCAGGGCCTTGCCGTTGCCCAAGTTACCCTTAAAAAACACCCGGATGCCTTGCCCGCTGGGGCTGTACTCGGCGTAACTGTCGGCCAGCAGCGCCTCGACCTGGGGGTGAATGCGCCCGTCGGTGATGCAGTTGTCGAAGTCCAGCGCGCAAATGTTGAACTGAGGCAGTGCGGCGAAGCCCACGCCGTCAAAGCCCCGGCGCGCAGCAGCCGCTTTCGCCGCGTCGAACGTGACCAGGTTAACCACGTCCTTGGGCCCACCCTGCTCGCCGTGGCGCTTGCCGCCGTTGGCGTAGTACGGCACCTTGCGGGGCTTGCCGCCCCCTGGCACCGCCTCGAAGCGCCACAGCACCCACGCTGGTAGGTCACGGATGGCGGCAGGGGCTTCGACGTTGCGCAGGTGCGGCGTGATGTGCGCAACGTTGCTCATGGCCGGCCTTTCAGTGCGTTGAACGCACGGCGCAAAACGTAACTGCGCGCCAGCGAGATAGCGGTGAACCACAAGCCAATCAGCAAGTTGTCAGACAACGGCAAGTGAATGTCGAAAAGCGGAAAAACAAGCAACTGCGACATGATGGCAACGCCGTAACCAATCGCAGTGTTTGCTATAGCTTCGATAGCGCTCTGTCTTCGGGATTGCGTCATGCCAAATCCCCATACAGCGCGTGCGCAATGCGCGCGTTGGCGATGGCCATGTACTCGGGGCTAAGTTCGCACCCGATGAACCGGAAGCCCTCCAGCACGGCGGCCTTGCCCGTGCTTCCGCTTCCCATGAACGGGTCCAGCACCACACCACCGGGCGGCGTGACCAGTCGGCACAGGTAACGCATCAGGTCGGTGGGCTTGACGGTGGGATGGACGTTGGCGCGGGGTTGTGTCTCTCGGTTTCCGTCTCGAAGTGCGCCGCTGCCCGCTTTTGTGGTTGTTGTGAAGTCGTCCAACCCCTCATCCCGGTCGCGCTTGCTCGCTTTGGGCGAGTAGAAAAAGCGGGCGGCGTTGTCGTTGTGGCCGCGAAGTGTGTCGAAAGCGGGGTCGCCTTTGCCGTAAACCTTTTTGTCCGCGCCAGTTAGCCCGACACCCCGCATGGACGCTTTGCTCGCGCCCGTATTCGGAAACAACCCCACCACCTCGTCGCTCCCATCGTGGACCAGGTTGGCGGGCCAGCGGCCTTCAGCATGTCCAGCCGAAAACCTGGCATAGTTCCCACCGGACATGCTGCCATTCTCGGAAACCAAGACGCCGGTTGATTTCGTTTTCGGCATCGCTTCATTCCCCACCCTGCACCCATCAATATTCAGCGCACCCGTACCATGCTCCAGCACGTTCTCCGCCACCGTGCCGGTCAGGGGCTTGCGGGCGACGGTGATGGGCTCCAGCGCGGGCTTTAGAGCGGTGCCCCAGCCTGCCCACTGGCGGGCTTCGGGGGTGGCGGGGGCGGTGATGTTGATGACGCCTCTTGCGAAACCACTTGCGCCTTCCGCAAACTGACGGCCCTCATGCCGCTGCTGCTTGCCAACAACCTCCCGCTCCGCCCCCGCCGCCTTGTCAATCGCCTTCGACACATCCAGACTTTTCGGAAACCCCGACCCATAGACCCACGCGATCATGTCGCGGATTTCAAAGCCCGCGTCCTCGATCCGCACGGCCATGCGGTGCTGTGTGCGTGTACCGGCAAAGGCCAGCAGGTGCCCGCCTGGTTTGAGGACGCGCAGGCACTCGGCCCAGACCTCAACGGACGGGACGTCGTAATCCCAGCGCTTGCCCATGAAGCTCAGGCCGTAGGGCGGGTCGCAGACGATGCTGTCCACGCTGTTGTCGGGGAGGGTTTTAAGGGTGACGAGGCAGTCACCAAGGTGAAGGTCGAACATGGACGGTTGGCACGTCTTTCTGCTGGTCGCCCACAGGTGAGCGCCCGTCCGAAGTGCCAACCCCGGCCCCACCGCAAAATGGGGGTGACGGGCGCTCGCCGGTAGGCTTTGCGGATGGTTACTGATTAGGGGATTGGCCCCTACACTTTAGCAGATTGCAAACGCGCCGTGCTGTTTGCTAATGTGGCGTAGCGTCGCAACCACGCACCGGAAAACTCAACTTCACCCCGCACGCGCTCGGCGTACTGGCACACCCACTCGACGCCATTGCGGCGCACAAGCAACACTTCACGCCCGCTCGGCAGGCGCAGCAACATGCCGGGGCGCAGGCGATCAATCATCCCGTCTCATGGACAACAGGCCACACAACAGGAAGCCCGCGATAAACGCGACCCACGCAATCAGAAAGGCCGTGGACCAGGAAATCACTGCTGCTCCAACTGCTCGCCGCTCACGATTGGGAACTCACTGACCACCGCGCGCTCGCCCAGGCACTTCGCGGCGTACTGGCACCGCTGGCAAGCAGCGCACAGGTCTGTGCGCGTCACAACGGGTAGGCGGCCTTTACTGGCCTTGGCCATTTCAAACGCGACGTGTTCAATCTTGCCAGCCAGCGCAGCGCTGGCCTGGCGGTGACCCCCCGCGAGTTGAAACAGCATGCCGCGCGACGTGCCCGCCTTGGCCGCCAGCAGTTCCTGCTCGGCGGTGGTGGCGGCGCTCATCCACGCTTTCATTGGGGTGATGGTTTTCATTGTCGTATTCATGCGTGAATTTTACTTGTTGCTAAATGCTTGCGTCAAATGCTGTAGGTTTAATACCTTGACGCTATGCAATCCGTGTATGCCTTGCGGCGCTGAAGTAGCCCGCTGGGTCAACGTAAAGCCCCGCAACTTTGTGGGGCTTTTCTTTGCGTTGTGTGTTTAGCACCTGCTAAACTATCCATTCACCAACCGCTAAACCTGAAAGGACAGCACCGTGATTCAAGTGACCCTCAACTTCACCAGCGAGCAGGAACTGCTGGCGTTCTTCACCAACAAGAAAGCCACCGTCACCCCCGGCCTTGCGCTCGAATCCGGCGAGTTCATCCCCGCCGCCGAACTGAACAAACCCGCCCCAAAAGCCCCGAAGGTTGCAGCTACCCCCGCTGTGACCGAGACCAAAGTTGCAGCGCCCGCATTTGCTGTGGCGTCCCATTCTGACCCAAAGCCTGCTGCGGCGCCTACCGCACAGGAAGCACCCGCTGTGTCGAGTGCCTCCTCGACCGAGCCCGTCGATTACGCAACCTTGCAAAAAGCAGTGTTTGCGCTGGCCGGTAAGTCCCGCGAAGCCGCCGCCAGCGTTGCGTCAAGCATGGGCGTCAAGACGTTCAAGGAACTGGACAGCGCGAAGTGGGGCGAAGCCCTGGCCGCCGTCAACGCCAAGATTGCGGAGTTGTGATGACCGAAGCCGCGCATTCGAGATGGAGCGCTTCGGGCTTTGAGCAGCGCATGCTCTGCCCTGGCTCCCACGTTTTGCAGGCTGGGCTGCCCAACAGTTCCAGCAAGTACGCCGCAGAGGGCACCGCCGCGCACCAGGTATTGACCTGGGCGCTGCAGGAGGACCGCCCTGCTGCCGCCTATATCGGGCGTGTGATCGACGCCGACGGGTTTATGTTCGAGGTGGACGACGACATGGTTGGACATGTCCAGACGTGCATCGACTACGTGCACGATCTGCGCGGGGACGACGGCATCGTGTTTGCAGACATTCGGGTCAACTACTCCAGTTACCTGGACGTGCCAGAGTCGGACGCATGGGGCACCGCCGACGTGATCGTGGCCCGCGGCAGCGAGTTGATCGTGGTCGATTTCAAGTACGGCATGGGCGTTGAGGTCAGTGCCGAGCGCAACCCGCAAATGTCACTGTACGCCTTGGGTGCGTTGCAGGCGTACCACGGGCTGGTCGCTGACTTCGACCGCGTACGCATGGCTATCAGCCAGCCGCGCATCAAGTCGGCGCCCAGCGAGTACGACACCAGCGTGGCCGACTTAGAGGCATGGGGCCGCAGTGCTGCGCGCAGTGCGGTGGCATCGTGTACCAATGCGGAGGTGGCCCACCCCGAGGAGCACCGCCGCGCGGAGTGGCACGACACGTTCCTGCGTCCCGGCGAGAAACAGTGCAAGTTTTGCCGCGCCAAGGCCACATGCCCGGCGCTGCGCGATGAAGTCGCGGCGTTTACCGCCGCGGCGAAGCCCGCGACAGCCGACGAATTTGCACTTATCGAGCCATATAAACCGACGCCAAAGTCGAGCGAAAAATGGCTGTCCGCGTGTCTCAACCGCGTTGACCTCATCGAGGACTGGTGCAAGGCCATCCGCGCAGAGACCGAGCGCCGCCTGCTGGCTGGCGAGGAAGTGCCGGGCTACAAGCTGGTGCAGGGCAAAAAAGGCAACCGCAAGTGGGCCGACGAAAAGGCCGCCGAGGAAGTGCTCAAAGCTATGCGGCTGAAGCACGAGCAGATATACAGCTACAGCCTTATAAGCCCCACCAGCGCCGAGAAGCTGGCCAAGGCCGAAGTCATCGGCCCTCGCCAGTGGCCCAAGGTTCAGGCGCTTATCACGCAGTCTGAAGGCAAGCCCCACGTTGCTCCCGCCAGCGACTCGCGCCCCGCCCTCGACATCCGCCCGTCTGTCGATGATTTCGAAAACCTGGCGTAAGTGCTTGCCCAACGCTTTAGCACCAGCTACAATCTAACCGTTATCAACTGCTAAAAGGAACTTTTACCATGGCAACACAAAACCAACCCATTGGCCGCTTGCTTCTCAAAGACGTGCGCCTGGCATTCCCCAACCTGTTCGAGCCCACCACGGTGGCCGGTGAAGGCAAGCCCCGCTACAGCGCCACGCTGATCATCCCCGCCGACCACCCTCAGCTTGCCGAGATTCGCACAAAGCAGGAAGCCGTGGCAAAGGACAAGTGGCGCGACAAGGCCGCCGCCATGGTCAAGGGCCTGGACAAGCAGGATAAGCTGGCGCTGCACGACGGGGACACCAAGGTCAAATACGACGGGTTCCCCGGCAACTTCTTCATCAGCGCAGCGGCGCAGGAAAACGCAGCGCCCACGGTCATCGACCGCGACCGCTCGCCGCTGTCTGCGAAGTCAGGCCGCCCTTACCCTGGTTGCTACGTTAACGCTAGCATCGAGTTTTGGGCGCAGGACAACAACTACGGCCAGCGCATCAACGCCCAACTGCGCGGCATTCAGTTCCTGCGCGACGGCGACAGCTTCAGTGCAGGGCGTCCCGCCGATGCTGACGAGTTCGAGGAAGTGACCGAAGGCGCTGGTGCCGACGACTTCGCGTAAAGCACCCAGCCCTGGTAACAGGGCTGTTTTGCAGGTCCTCCAGAATGTGGAGACCCTGCAAAACAGCGGGACCTCGGAAATCCGAGGTGGCCATGGCACCAGCCGCCAACCAGCCCCGAGATTACGTGCGACCCTCTCCCGCAATCAATTTCTTCAGGGGGATGCACGGGACAGCCCCGCCGAGGTGGTAACGGATGTCGGGGCATCTCGGGGAACGGGCCAACTATTTTTGAAAGCGGGAAATGGAACAGTGGAAAGACATCCCTGGCTATGAAGGCCGGTATCAAGTGAGCGACTTGGGCCGTGTACGCGGCGTGAAGGGGTCTTTGCGCCCCCAGCCGCAAAACAGCGGCTACCTTGTTGTGCACTTGTATCTTGACGGCGTGCGTCGGGTCCGTCTGGTTCACACACTCGTTGCCGAAGCGTTCGTAAACGGGTGGTTTGCAGGGGCAGAGGTGAACCACAGAGACACCAAAAAGGTGAACAACTGCGCGACAAACCTAGAGTGGGTTACGCGCAGCAAAAACATCCAACACGCATACGCGAATGGGCATAAAGGCCCCACGCGTTTTGCTGTAGTTGGCACCCCGCTGAATGGTGGTTTTGCGGTGAGGTTTAACAGCCAGCTTGATGCTGAAAAAGCACTAGCAGGGAAAGCCAGTTCAGCGATAAATCACTGCTTGACCGGGAAAAAGAAAAGCGCCTACGGCTACACCTGGAGTCGAGCATGACGATTCTGTGGGGCGACACCGAAACGTTCAGCGAGTGCGACCTGAAAGCCCACGGGACACATCGCTACGCAGAGCATGAATCTACGCGGGTGATAGTTTGGCAATGGGCGGTTGACGATGGTGAACCCGTTGTTGAGGACTTGAGCGACGACGGCAAGCCCAGCGCCGAGTCAATGGCGCTTTTGGCAGACCCGTCCGTCACGTTGATTTTTCACAATTCAATGTTCGACCGCACTTTGCTACGCCACTGCTGGGGCATCGACGTGCCTGTGGAGCGCTGGCAGGACACCATGATCAAGGCCATGGCCCACGGCCTGCCCGGCAGCCTTGACAAGATCGGCCAGATCGTCGGCCTGGAAGCCGACCAGGCGAAGGACAAGCGCGGGCGCGAACTGATCCAACTGTTTTGCAAACCCAGGCCAAAGGGTCACGCGTTGCGCCGCGCCACGCGCGCAACCCACCCGAAGGAGTGGGCCGAGTTTCTGGAGTACAGCCGCCAGGATATCGTGGCCATGCGCGCCATCGACAGTCGTTTACCAAGCTGGAACTACCGCGCCGGTCACCCCGAGTTAGCGCTTTGGCATCTCGACCAGCGGATCAACGACCGCGGCGTGGCCGTGGACGTTGACCTGGCCACCGCCGCCATCGACGCGGTGGCCGTCGAACAAAAGCGCCTGAAGCAGGCCGTGCAGGACGCCACCGACGGGCTGGTGCAATCGGCCAGCAAGCGCGACCAGCTACTGGCGTTTATCTGCGCCGAGCACGGCGTGGACCTGCCCGATATGAGGGCCGACACCCTGCGACGTCGCGTCGATGATCCAGACTTGCCCGAAGGTGTGCGCCTGCTGCTGTCCATTCGCCTCGAAGCCACAAAGACCAGCACGGCCAAGTACGGCGCGCTGGTCAAGGCCACCAGTGCAGACGGTCGCTTGCGCAACACGTTGCAGTTCGCTGGCGCGACGCGCACCGCGCGGTGGGCCGGGCGCATCTTCCAGCCGCAGAATATGCCCCGCCCGGACATGAAGCAGGCGCAGATTGACGAGGGCATCGACGCGCTGAAAGCGGGTTGCGCCGATATGTTTTTCGACAACGTGATGCGCCTGACAGCCAACACCGTGCGCGGGTGCATCGTGGCGCCGCACGGGAAGAAACTGGTTATCGCCGACCTGTCCAACATCGAGGGCCGGGGCTTGGCGTTCCTGGCGGGCGAGCGGTGGAAACTGAAAGCGTTTGCAGACTTCGACGCGGGCGTGGGCGAGGACTTATACAAGGTGGCCTACGGTCGGTCGTTCAACATCGACCCCAAGGAAGCCACCGGCCAAAAGCGCCAGATCGGTAAGGTGATGGAGCTGGGCCTAGGGTACGAGGGCGGTGTCGCCGCGTTCCTAACTTTTGCCGCGGTCTACAACATGGACTTGGGCCAGCTTGCCGATGCGGTCTACAGCACCGCGTCGCGCGAAGCACTGACCGACGCACAGGGCGTATGGAAGTGGGCCACCAGCAAGAAACGCACGCTGGGCCTGCCCGAGCGTATCTACGTGGCGTGCGAGGTGCTGAAGAAGGCCTGGCGCGAAGCACACCCTATGACCAGCGCGCTGTGGAAAGCAGCGGGCGACAGCGTGCGCGCGGCCATCAGCAACCCCGGCGTGATTTTCCCGATTGGCGAGCACCTGCGGGCTCGGCGCGATGGCGCCTGGCTGCGCATCCGGCTGCCAAGTGGGCGGTATCTCTGCTACATCAACCCCAGCGTGGACGACGACGGGCAAATCACGTACTTCGGCGTCAACCAGTACACCCGCCAGTGGGGGCGCATCAAAACCTACGGCGGCAAGCTGGTGGAGAACGCCACCCAGGCATTCGCCCGCGACGTTCTAGCCTACAACATGCCAGGCATCGAAGCCGTGGGCTACGAGATCGTGCTGTCAGTGCACGACGAACTGCTGACCGAGACCCCCGATAGCCCCGAGTTCAACGCCGACGTGCTGGGCCGGATGATGGCCACCGCACCGGCATGGGCGAAGGGCATCCCGCTGGCTGCCGCTGGCTTCGAGACCACCCGCTATCGAAAGGACTGACCCATGAAAACCCCACCCACAAACCTGAGCCCCGAGGAACTGGAGCGCTGGCACCACGCCACCGGCGACACGGCACTGGCCGCTGCGTACGCCAGCGCGGTTGACGGTGATGCGGACCTGCGCGCCGACCTTGATTATTTTCAGGCCGAAAACGATAGGCTGGCTAGGCAAGTAGACGACTTGGCTGCCAAGGTAGAGGAACTGGAAAGCAACTAATACCCTACCCCACCGAGGGGTTTTTATTTGCCCGTAGCATTTAGCAAGTGCTAAACTTCAGACATCAACAACAGCAAGGATGCAAACCATGAAACCCTCTCACTTCACCACCCCGCGCAGCATGCACGACGCGGTGTTTATCCCAAGCGCCGACCCCATCGAGCGCCAGCAGCGCAACGATACCGCCGACGCCGTGGTGCTGTTCGGCTGTACGCTCGCCGCCGCCGCTGTCGGGTTCATTTTGCTGGTGTGGGGGTGAGCAATGCGTGAGTCCACAATCGAAGCGCACCTAGTCAAGCGCGTGAAGGAACTTGGCGGCGAGGTGCGTAAAGTCCAGTGGGTCGGCAGGAAAAGCGCCCCCGACAGGGTGGTGATGTTGCCCGAAATCATAGAGCGTGTTCGCCAAGATGGCCCTTGGGGAACCCGCTACGTTGACAAGTTGGCGCGGCCTTCCGCGCTGTACTGGGTCGAACTAAAAGCCCCTGGTCAGGGGCCCCGCCCCAGCCAGGTGCGCGAGCACGAGCGCATGCGCGCCATGGGCCAGCGCGTGGTGGTAATCGACAGCATCGAGGGCGTTGAGGGGTTGTTGGCATGACCAAGCCCACACCGCCTAGCCAAAAGAATCGAAAGCAGGTCAAAGTCGGCGCGCTGTCGTATGCCCAGCTTGTGCTGCACATGCTCGAAGGCGTGCACACTTGCCAGGAACTGGCAGAGCTTACCGGCCTGCACTATGTGACCGTGCTCCAGTACACGCGCGAGTTGCACGCCGCTGGCGCTGCACATATCTGCGCCTGGGAAAAGGACACCATGGGGCGCGACAGCATCAAGGTTTACAAGATCGGCAAGGGCCGCAACGCAAAGCGCGAAAGAATGACCCCCGCGCAGCGGGCCATGCGCTACCGCGCAAAGGCGGCCCACTTGGCGATGATCAACGTCATGGCGGGGGGCGCAGCATGAAGTGCGTGCATTGCGGAGTGTGGACGTTCGTGCTGGAGACCCGCCGACGCAAGGACGGAACCTGCGTGCGCCGGTATGAATGCGCCAACGGCCACAGGTTCACAACCGAGGAGCGAGTGCGTGCGTGACTACACCCCCCGCGCCTTCGCGCCGATGGCCATGAACCATTTCAACCAGTGGCCGCGGTGCGCGCCGTGGGCAACTGAAAGTGAAACCAGGACCACACAACGAGAAGTATTTCTAAAAGCGCTGGCAGCGGCGCGAAACATTAACTTGGGACACTAAGGAGTAAAACATGAACATCGACAACCTGACTTTTGGCGAACTCAAACAAATCGCGGCCATGTTCGCAGGCCAGCAAACAGCAGCAAAACCGGCAAACCCGGTCATTGGCAAATACTGCATCGCTCGTTGCTATTCCGCTGGCGTCCATGCTGGTGAAGTGGTGAGCGTGGATGGTGAAAACGTCATTCTGAAGGATTCGCGACGCCTGTGGTCGTGGAAAGCGCAAGACGGCATTGCGCTGTCTGGCGTGGCACAGCACGGCGTCGTGTCCAGTGAATGCAAGATTGATGTGGTCAATCCGTTGATCTATCTGACGGGGGTGTGTGAGTTGATCCCATGCACCGAAAAGTCAAAGGAGAGCATCAATGCCTAGCAAGGTGTTTCGAGAGGGCAACGGCTACTGCGAAGGTGACGGTGACGGTGACGGCTACGGTGACGGCAGTGCCAGTGGCAGTGGCGACGGTGGTGGCAATGGCAGTGGCCGTGGCTATGGCAGTGGCAATGGCTATGGCGGTGGCTATGGCAGTGGCAATGGCTATGGCGGTGGTAGTGGCAGTGGCAGTGGCAGTGGCTACGGTAAAGGTTAACGACATGACCCCGACCATACTGCTCTGCTTGGTCGTCGCAGTTACAGACGGCGACACGATCAAAGCCCGCTGTGGACAACCCGGAAATTACGAACAGATAACAGTTCGTATCAGCGCCATAGACGCGCCCGAGTCACGACAAGCATTCGGGCAAAAGTCAAAGCAACACCTGTCCGACCTGTGCTTTCAACGGCAAGCAACCATCAACCCGAAGACCACGGACAAGTACGGGCGCACGGTCGGCGATGTTGAGTGCCAAGGCCGTGACGTTGCCACAGAGCAAGTTCGCGCGGGCATGGCTTGGTACTACGTCAAGTACGGCAAGGGGCGCGAGCAGCTGCAAGCTGTTGAGCAGGCAGCGCGACAAGCTGGCCGTGGGCTGTGGGCGCAGCACGCCGAGCCGCCGTGGGAGTGGAGAAAGAAGCAAACCACAACACAAGGAGACAAGCCATGACACAACCCGAAGCACTACGACTGGCTGATGTGCTGGAGTCGCATGGCACCGACCCCCACGCCGCCACCCGCCGCGCCCATGTCGGAGCGGTCTTTCCTGAATGCAGAGCTCAGATGGCGAACTATCTCGCTGCTGGTGTTGATGTCGTGATTGGCCCTCAGACCGAGTGCGGCCCAGACGTGCCGCCCATTGCTATCGCAGTTGCCTCCGATCAGGCATTTTGGATCGACTGCTGTGAGACTGCTGATGCCGCAAAGTCTCGCGCACAGGAACTTGGTCTTCGCGTCGTAGAAACAAAGGACAAGCCATGACACAACCCGAAGCACTACGACTGGCTGATGCGCTGGAGCAGCAGTTTCCGTTAGGCACAGCACAGGAATACCTTGACGGAGAAGCAGCCGCCGAACTGCGCCGACTTCACGCTCGCGTCACTGAGCTGGAAGCACAGGCAGTGCCAGCGGCATTGTTCGACGCCGAAGGTTTCCGCGAGTGGGAGACGCGCAACATGCCAGACGACACGATCATCGGCAGCAGCGCGTGGTGGGCCGCCATGCGCAAGCAAACACGAACAGTCACCTATGTTTGTCCTGTATGCGCTGCTAGTTTGGAGAGACAAGAATGACAAGCGCAGCAGAAAAGATCATGCGAGCGCTTGTTGAAAAACAAGCAGACGACCGCGCTCACAGGCTTGCGACCAACGCGGCTGAGGAATTTATCCGCTGTAACGGAATGCCGACAGACGCCGCCGATGAGTTTGTTTTTCACGGCGCAGATTTGGCCGACGAGTATTTTCAGGATTGCGTCGCACATCTACTCTGGGTTGGTGAATGTGTCGTGTTCGACGGCGACGACGAGACAAAGATCGTCCGATTGGGCGATTTCACATTGGAGTCTTTGGCATGAGAACCATCGAACGAATTTTGTGCGCGTTGTTTGGTCACAAATACGTTGTGCATCGTGTATTCAATCCCGGTGCTCGACAAGTCGGTTGCACAAGATGCAATCGCAAGTGGGCCATGCACGACAACACGCGGTCGTTTATAGATTGGGACGGCGAGCTTGAATCTATGTACCGCAGTTTTGGGCAATGGAAATGAAAACATGCCGCACATGCAACCAACCTAAGCCCGCCGAAGCGTACAGAGGCACCCGCAGCATGTGCCTTGCATGTGAACACGCGCGGAAGCGCCAGTGGTACGCGGCGCAGACCGTCAAGCCACATCAGAGAGAGGATCAAAAGGCGTACTACCGCAATTGGTACGCGGCCCATGCAAACACGGTGAAGGCCCGCGCCGTAGAGTGGGCCAAGGCCAACCCCGACAAGCGGCGCGATGTGTGCCGCGAAAACATGGCCCGCCAGCGCGGCAAGCTGAACGACGCATACGTGCGCCGGATGCTGGCTGCAAGCATGGGACTGAAATCCGCAGACATACCGCAACCGCTGGTGGAAGCCCAGCGGGAACTGCTAAAGATAAAGAGGTACATCCGTGAAAACAGCAAGTGAGCTACGCGCCGAACTGGCGCAGGTATTTGAACAACTCAAGGTCGGGGCAATCAAGCCCAGCGAAGCCGCAGAGCTTGCCAATCTGGCCGGGAAGATGATCGCATCGGCCAAGGTGCAAGTGGAGTACGCAGCGCTGCGAAAGGACGTTCCCGAAATCTCATTTTTAAAGGATGACAGCCATGCGGCCTGACGAAGTGATTGCGATGGCGCGGGAGGCTGGCATTGCAAGCTGGCACGTAGACCTCAAGAAGTGGGTTTACGAACAAGGCCTTGAGCGTTTCGCCGAGTTGGTAGCAGCAAAGGAGCGCGAGGCGTGTGCGCGAGTGTGTGAAAACATTTTCCAAACGCAGCGCCCGTATGAAATCTATGCAGAGGCCGCGCAAGAATGCGCCGCCGCCATCCGCGCAAGGGATAAAGCCATGAAGGGAGAACCACATGGACAGAACGCACCCTGACTCGGGCCGCATAGTGACCACTGGGGATGTGCTCAACGACACGCTGGATGAAATCGAGCAACTGCGCGAGCAACAACGGCAAGACACCGAGCTGATCCGGCAGATGCTGGAGGCGCTTGGGGTTGCGGAGGCCGCGCTGTCGGACATAGGGGACGCCGACCGCGAGCCCGGCGACGATGTCGCTTGGTGCGAAAGACGGGCCGCCGATGCGCTCCCGCGGGTTCGTGCTGCTCTCGCCCGTGCAGCAAAGGCGCGAAACATTAACTTGGGACACTAAGGAGTAAAACATGAACATCGACAACCCGACTTTTGGAGAACTCACCCGCCGCCTCGCCCTCTGCTGGCGCATCCTCCGCGCCGAGCCGGGCAACCTGATGGCCCACGCAGAGCGTGAACTGCCCAAGGCAGACGACGAGATGCAAGCGCTGATGAACGCCCAACTGAAGGAGATGATCCTAGTGTTCAGCACGCACGGGCACAGCGGGTTCAGCGCCAACTGGGCGCGCCACTGCCTCGACAAGTTGCTCGCCTACCAGCCGCTCGGCCCGCTCACGGGCGAGCCCGACGAGTGGTGCGAGGTCGGTGACGGCGTCTTCCAGAACCGCCGCTGCAGCCACGTCTTCAAGCAGGCAGACCGTTTTGACGGCCAGGCCTACGACCTCGACGGCCGGGTGTTTCGGGAGCCGAACGGCGCCTGCTACACCAACCGCGACAGCATGGTGCCGATCACTTTCCCGTACACCCCGACGACGGTCTACGTCGACGTGCCCGGTGCAGAAAGTGATGGGCAAGTCCCCGAAACCGCAGCGAAAGCTGCTTGAACGGAAGAACCGCTATGCGAACCGCGCCGCCGCCATCCGCGCAAGGGATAAAGCCATGAAGGGAGAAACCAATGTCACGTAGAGCAAGACAGCGCGGCGACAAGCACGACCGCTGGCAAGACGAGCGGGATCGAGACGACGACGACATTTTGGGCAATAAATGAAAACATGCCGCCATCAAAAATGATAAAGCAAACAAACGATAAGGCCGCCGTGGTGGACACTGGCGTCCACTGGTTGCCGATTGACAAGGACACGCCGCGCGGGACCAAGCTGCAACTGATAAACCGCCGCTATGGCGTGGCGCAGTACGGCATGCTGCTCACGGGCGACACTTGGTACACCCATTGGGCCCCGCTGCCCACATTCAAAAAATGACCCGCCAGTTCACCCCCCGCCCCTACCACGGGCGGGTCATGCAGCATTTCGCGGACAATCCGCGTTGCGCCCTGTTCGCCAAGCCCGGCATGGGCAAAAGCGTGATGGGCCTGACGTTTATCGACTACTTGCATAACGTCTGGGGCGAGACCCGACCTACCCTGGTGCTAGCGCCACTGCGAGTGGCGCGCGATACCTGGGCCAACGAGGCCGCGAAGTGGGAACACTTGCGCGGGCTTGAGGTGGTGCCGGTGGTGGGCACGCCCGACCAGCGCAAGGCCGCGCTGCGCCGCGATGCCCCCGTGTTTGTCACCAACTACGACAACTTGGAGTGGCTGCGCGACCAGTTCGATGGCAAGCCGTGGCCCTTCGGTATGGTGGTGCCGGACGAATCGACAAAGCTTAAAGGCTTCCGGTCACGGCAGGGCACCGTGCGCGCCCAGGCGCTGGCAAAGGTGGCGCACTCCCAGACGGAACGTTGGATCAATTTAACCGGCACCCCGGCCAGCAACGGCTTGGCCGACCTGTGGGGGCAAACATGGTTCCTTGACGCTGGCCAGCGCCTGGGCCGCACGTTCAGTGCTTTCCAGCAGCGATGGTTTCGCCCCGTTGCCAAAGGCGGGGGCCAGCAGTTCACGCGCTGGGTTCCCGCAGAGCACGCGCAGGAAGAAATACAGCAGCGCCTATCTGACATCTGCTTGACACTGGACCCGCGCGACTGGTTCGACCTGCGCGAGCCAATCGTCAACACCATCGAGGTGCAACTACCGGCCAGCGCGCGGGCGAAGTACCGGGAAATGGAGCGCGAACTGTTCACGATGATCGAGGGCAGCGAGGTCGAAGCCCTGAACGCTGCCGCGAAGTCGCAGAAATGTCTGCAGTTGGCGAACGGCGCGGTGTATCTGGACGCCGAACGCTACGGCCAGGGCAAGTGGGCCGAATGTCATTTCGAGAAGCTGGACGCACTGGCCGAACTGGCCGAACAGACGGGCGACGACCCCCTGCTGGTGGTGTATCAGTTTGTAAGCGACCGCGAGCGTTTGCTGCGCGCCTTTCCCGATGCGTTGGACCTAAGCAAGCCCGAGCACATGGCGCAGGCCATGGCGGGCAAGGGCAAGCTGTGGCTGGGCCACCCCCAGAGCATGGGCCATGGTGTTGACGGCTTGCAAGAACATTGCAACACGGTGGTGTTCTTTGCCCAGGACTGGAATCTCGAACACCACGACCAGGTTATCGAGCGCGTTGGCCCGATGCGCCAGTACCAAGCGGGCAAAGACCGCCCCACGTTCATACACTACATCGTGGCGGCGGGGACAATTGACGAACTGGTGATGGCCCGCCGGGCATCAAAGCGCGAAGTGCAGGACATCCTGCTGGATTACTTGAAAGGGAAAAAATGAAACTCTGCGAACGATGCGGCGTGTTGCCGTCAGGCTGCAACTGCACCCTGCCGGGCGGGGTGGAGCGCGTCGAAAAACAAAGCGCCCTAGACGTGCAGGTAGCGGGCGGGCACTACAAAGACCTCAAAATCCAGCCTATAGAGTACATCCACGCGAACGGCATTCCGTTTGCTGAGGGCAGCGTGATCAAGTACGTGACGCGCTGGCGCGTAAAAGGCGGCATCAAAGACTTGGAGAAGGCCCGTCACTTTCTGGACCTGTTGATCGAACTGGAGAAACGCCATGGATGACGCCGACCGCGCAGCGCCCGAGATTGAGCGCGGTATCGAGGAAGCCCAGCGCTTGCGCCGCCCTGCTGGCCCCGTGGCGACCGGCCGCTGTCTGCACTGCGACGAAGTGCTGGACGACGTGCGCCGGTGGTGCGGCCCTGAATGCCGCGACCAGTGGGAATCGTTGACGGGTTGCGGGGCTATTTCGCCACGCCCTTGACCTTCTCCAGCGTGCGCAGGCCGCCAATGCCCAGCAACCCGCCCAG
>Ga0129333_10000702_pt1 | contig 28773 bp, 26 predicted proteins | sample CPB6_08_DNA_FD_94474 | JGI IMG/M metagenome (GOLD analysis project Ga0129333, IMG submission 94474) | Freshwater to marine salinity gradient microbial communities from Chesapeake Bay, USA - CPBay_Sum_0.6_0.8_DNA | ecosystem: Environmental > Aquatic > Marine > Coastal | place: USA: Chesapeake... | reverse complement strand
GGTACAAATCCAGCTGCAAAAGTTTGTGGTGCACGGGTGTCTAAAATCAAGGCTCCAGTTTCATTAGCAGCAGCCTCAAATGCATCGGGGCTTAATGCATGTTGACCTCTTTCCAGCACCTTATCAATACTGTCGTACCCTTGAATATTCATCATTACATTTAAAGGGAAATAGGCTGGAGGAGCAGTTAGTCCATTTGTTACCTCTTTGATAAATTCTTCTTTGGTCATATCCGCTCTCAATGCATAATTATTTTTCTTTTGATTTCCCAGTGTGTCGGTAGTTTCTTTACTCATGTTTTTACCACAGGCGCTTCCTGCGCCGTGTGCTGGGTAAACGTTAACTGAATCAGGTAAGGGCATGATTTTATTTCTGAGTGAGTCAAATAAATACCCAGCTAATTTTTCTTGTGTAAGATCACTTGCCACTTTTTGTGCTAAGTCTGGGCGTCCTACATCACCAATAAACAAAGTATCACCGGAAAATAGTGAGGTGGGAGTTCCGTTTTGGTCGAGTAACAAATAGCAGGTGCTCTCCATGGTATGCCCTGGGGTGTGAAGCACTCTCAATGTGATGTCTCCAATTTTAAATTCTTGTCCATCAGTCGCGATAATAGTTTCAAATGCTGGGTTAGCGTTTGGTCCGTAAACAATTGGTGCACCTGTTTTTTTACTTAAGTCAAGGTGACCTGATACAAAGTCTGCATGAAAGTGGGTTTCAAAAACATACTTAATGGTAGCACCATTTCTTGTGGCCTTTTGAATATAAGGGGCTACTTCACGAAGCGGATCTATTACTGCGGCTTCCCCCTTACTTTCAATATAATAAGCGCCTTGTGCAAGGCATCCGGTATAAATCTGTTCAACTTTCATAAAAATTTATTTTTTGTCTCTAGTCGCAAATTTCGTTAATTATAATAATTCTAACGTGATTCAAGTCACACTCTAATGAGCTCCTCCAGTACTTTCTTTTACCAGAATATATACTCCCATAACTAGTACGAACCAGCCAAATCCCTTTTTTAGCTTTTGACCGTCAATTTTTTTACTCCATTTATTGCCAATAAATATTCCTATCACAGCCATACTTGATACCATCGCTAATAAGGTCCAATCCATCTGTTGCTGTGAAAGATCGCCAAGAAAGCCTATCAGGGATTTTGCTGCAATAATCAAAAGGGAGGTGCCAACTGCCTCCTTCATAGGTAGTTTTGTTAGCAACACAAGGGCTGGAATGATTAGAAAACCTCCTCCAGCCCCTACAAGCCCTGTTAATAGTCCTACGATGGTTCCCTCTATGATGATCAAGGGGTAATTGAAGGAGATGCTTTCTCCTGAAGAATTTATATTGGAAGATTTTTTATCAAGAATCATTGAAAAGGAAGCAGCAATCATTAACAATGCAAATAGTAACATGAGTAACATGCTTTTTGTAAGTGCAAACGATGCTGTAGTGAATAGTTCAACCGGAATAGCAGGCACTATATATTTTCTTGTCAAAAAAACCATTGCGATAGAGGGAGCGCCAAAAATTAGTGCAGTTTTTACATTAACAAGTCCTTCTTTATATTTCGGATAAGTTCCAATTAAACTAGTAAATCCTACTATAAAAAGTGAGTAAGCGGTAGCAAGAACCGGATCTACTCCAAAAAGGTAGACAAGTACTGGTACAGTGAGAATAGACCCTCCTCCTCCAATCAAACCCAATGAAAGTCCAATTAAAAGTGATGCAATCAAGCCAAGTAGAGAGAGAAAGTCAAAAGTAATTGCAGTCATTGCTGGCATAGTTTAATTTTCGCGAATCTAAATTTCACTTTCACGATGATGTGTGATCTTTGTCACTTTGTTAACTCAATCATATTTCGATTTAGCTTAACGAGTCCACGTTGTTCCATTTTTTTTAAAAGCCGGGAGATAACTTCCCGAGAACTATTTAAATCCTCTGCAATCTGCTGATGGGAAAGTTCAATTTTTTGTTTACCTGTTTTTTCTTGATACCGCTTTAAATAAAATTCTAGTCGCTCATCCATATTGCGAAAAGCTACATCATCAACAACAGCTAGTAATTCATCAAAACGGCTTCTATAGGTTTGAATGACGAATTGATACCAAGACTTATGTTCTCTCATGAGCTGGTCCATCAATTGAATAGGCAAAAGCAAAATTTCCGTTTCTTCTTCTGCCACGGCTGTGATCTCGCTGGATCTCGCCTGGATTGCACAAATCATAGAGACGGCACATGCTTGGCCTGGGCCTATATAATACATTAAGAACTCACCACCATCAGGCCCTTCACGATAAATTTTAACTCTTCCATTAACGATCAAAGCGGTGGATTTGATGAACTGGCCCGTACGCATAATAATCTCGCCGGGTTGAAACGTTTTAAGAGTTGCTTCTTTTTCAATCAACGCAAGTAGAGATGTGTCAAAATCAGGAAAAATTTTTCTCCAGTTCATGAATAGTTAGCTTAAAATTGTTTCCATCTTCATGCTCCTGCTTCCTTTAATCAGAAAGTGGGTGTTTTCAAAAATTTTAGCATGATACCAATCTGCAGCCTCTTTTGACGTGCCGAATTGGATATAAGGATGTTTCAATTGACCAAATTGTTCACCCACCAACACAACATTTTGAAAATCGTATTTGCTAATTAAATCGATGATTTGCTGATGCTCTTTACTGCTTTCCTCTCCTAATTCTGCCATTGAACCCAGCATGACTATCTTTTTCTCAGCTTGTATCTTACTAAAGTTTTCAATGGCTACCTGCATGCTACTCGGATTGGCATTGTATGCATCTAAGATGATTGAATTAGTTCCTTTTTTAATTAACTGTGACCGGCTGTTGGTAGGTTGGTAATTTTCTAGTGCTGTTTTGATTGCATGAGGGGAAACACCAAAATGAATTCCCACAGATACTGCTAATAACACATTGGATAAATTATAATCGCCTACTAATTGAGTTTGTATCGAAGATAACTCAGGTAAAGCGCCTTTTGCCGTAGTATGAATACTTACACATAAAAATGGATCCGCTTTGATTATTGTTCCAACTGTTTCTCCTTGCGCCGATCCGAATGTTATTTTGTTTTGGATGCCCATTGACATCTCACTTAAGTATGCTAAATCTAAATTGATAAAAACAACTCCGTTTTCCTGTCTGATAAAATCAAATAACTCTCCTTTTCCTTTTCTCACCCCTTCAACACCGCCAAAACCTTCTAAGTGTGCTTTGCCACAATTCGTAATAATCCCGTGTGTGGGCAATGCATATTTACAATAGCCTGCAATTTCTTTTTGATGATTAGCGCCCATCTCTATAACGGCCATCTCTGCATCTTTTTGCACACGTAGTAGTGTAAGTGGAATACCGATATGGTTGTTAAGATTGCCCAGTGTAGTGTATGTTTTAAAAGTAGTGGACAACACAGCATGTACTAATTCTTTTGATGTAGTTTTCCCATTACTTCCAGTAATTGCCAAAAATGGAATTGAAAATTGCTCACGATGTTTTTTGGCCAATGCTTGTAAGGTGGTCAAAACATCGTCCACCACGATAGTGCGATCATCAATGTAGTAAGCAGGGTCGTCAATAATTGCTGCAACTGCTCCTGCGTCTAGTGCTTGTTTGGCAAATTGATTACCATTAAAGTTGTCTCCTTTCAATGCAAAAAAAAGTGAACCAGGAGTTAACTGACGAGTATCCGTTTGCACGGAAGGGTATTGTTGAAAAAGTGAATACAATGAGTCGATAGACATGATGCAAATGTACTTGGCAACTTATAAAAAAACCCTCCGTAGGGAGGGTTTTCAATATCGTTTGTAAATTATCTTTTTTGTCGCTTGACTGGAAAGTATTGACCCGTTTTACGTTTTTTTCCCTGTTCAGGACTACCTACACGATTCATTGCACAGCGGAAGCCAATAGTTGCTGAGCTTAAATCTTCTTCTAAAAACCGACGAGCACCTGGACTTAGCCAATATGCACGATCATTCCAACTTCCTCCTTTGTAAACTTTAGAACGTTGGGGGTCTAACAAAGTAGATATTCCATATCCATAAGCGACTCCAGATAATGAATCTCCATCTAAGAAATCAATTAAATTGCCTCGCTGATAATTTCTTCTGTTACGGGTATCGGCCTCTGTTACTTCTTGCATTTTTACTCTTCCCAGGGAGTCGCGCTCATATCTTACAGACGGATCCATTGTAGTGGAGTCGGCTACATATAATTTCATGAATTTATTTCCACGAAACGGAGAGGGCTGATCATCAAAATCGAGTGTTGAAAGTGGACGATAGGTATCTTCAACCCACTCGCTAACATTTCCAGCCATATTATAAAGGCCATAAGCATTAGGGAAGTATGACTCAACTGGAGCAGTGTAAAAAGCACGGTCATTTAATCCACCTGCTACACCAGCATTATCTCCATTACCTCTTTTAAAATTTGCATAGAATTGACCTTGCAAGCTACCTCTCCTGTTCTCGCGCAATCCGGTAGCATTTTGTCCCCAAGGATAAATCTGTCTGTTAGTTTGCCATTCTTCACCTCTTTTCCCTTCTTTCTGGCTTGTGCGTGGATTTTGGCCAATTAAACCATAAGCAGCATACTCCCACTCGGCTTCAAATGGAAGACGATATTCAGGGCTGACAATCCCAGATTCCAAATTAGGTTGCTGTGGGGCACGACCTTTACTGGCTCTCATAGCCTTGCCGGGTGGTGCAGTATACAAACCCAATAGGTATGAACGTGTGTTGAAGTTGTTATCGCCTTGTTGTGCTCCTGGCTTCAGGTTGTTTTTATTGATGTAACCCTTTTGAACAAGCATAGTCTCATTATAGCGGTCAGATCTCCAAAGACAAAAGTCTTTAGCTTGCTTCCAACTTACACCAACAACCGGGTAATAATTAAATGCAGGGTGTCTAAAATACAGTTCAACTGAGGGTTCATTATAGCTTAATTCACTTCTCCATACAAGGGTGTCTGGTAAGGCCCCTTGTAGGACTTTGACATTCTCGGGATCAGAAGGGTCAAAAATATTTGTAAGCCAAAAAATATACTCTCGGTAATGAATATTTGCTACCTCAGTGCGATCCATGTAAAATGAAGGAACGGTTACTCTTCGCGGAATATTATTCCAATCAGCCATTACGTCTTCCTGTGTCTGGCCCATTGTGAAAGTTCCACCCTCAATAAAAACTAAGCCAGGTCCAACAGATTGGTCTTTCGCTTGTGCTACTTGAAAACCACCCTTTTCGTTGTAATTCCATCCAGTTACGCTGGATTTAGGTAGTTTTTTTGAAAAAAGCCCCTTACCCTTACAAGCATTGAGGGCGATAATACTAGTAAAAGCAAGAAGAAAGTAGAAAAAACGTCTCGAGTTTATCATAATTCTTCGATTGGTAAAGGTTAACGCGGGTTTGGCGCTTGTTATTGCTCACATTCAGCTATCAACAGGCGGGATTGCGAATTTAGGCAGTTTGCTTTACATATAAATCCTTGCCTCCGTAATTTTTTAGTCTTATAATACCCTTTTATACAAGGCATTAGGTAATTTTTTAGGCCTTGAAAGCTTTTTTAAAAAAAAGGGATATTTTAACAATATTGTAGTCTTTTCATCGTTTTACGCCATAAGAGATGGTTTAATTCTTTTGTTTATGCATCTTGATCAAGGTTTTCTAACGTATAAATGCCTCAGCAATAAAAAAAATCTGTTTTGGAAAGGTTTTTGATCAAAAAAGCTATATTTACACACTATTTAAAAATTTTCTAATGAGACTAACTGCACTTAAACTGACTACCAGCATCCTGCTAGTTTGTGGCCTGACTGCCAACGTATCAGCGCAGACTGACCCTATTAATGTTGTAACTACTGCCGTTCCTTTCTTGCGTATTTCTCCTGACGCTCGCTCGGGTGGTATGGGTGAAATGGGAGTTGCTACTTCTCCTGACTCTTATTCTGGAATCTGGAACATTGGTAAGGTTGCTTTCAACCAGACTAACTCTCGAATTTCTGCAACGTATACACCTTGGATGAAAGATCTGGTAAACGATGTTTACCTGGCTTCTGTAACTGGCTTTAAGAAACTTGATGAAAACCAAGCTTTATCAGCCTCTGTGCGTTATTTCAGCCTCGGCAATATTCAGTTCACTGACTTTACTGGAGCTGCATTGGGAACTGAGCACAGACCACGTGAATTTGGCGTTGATCTTGGATATTCTCGTAAACTTTCTGACAAGAGTGGAGTTGGTATTACTTTAAAATATATCAATTCAAATCTTACCGGTGGATTGACGAACGGTAGCACAACTTACAAGACAGGTTCTTCAGTTGCTGCTGACCTGGGTTATTACCACGACGGTAAAAAGAATGGTACTGGTCTTGCTTGGGGAGCTGTTCTATCCAATTTAGGTGCTAAAATTTCTTATACTAATAACGCTGATGCTAAAGACTTTATCCCTGCAAACCTTGGTTTGGGATTGAACTACACTAAAAAGTACAATAGCACAAGCAGTCTTTCATTTGGTGCTGAGTTAAACAAATTATTAGTTCCAACTCCTCCAGGCGAAGGTGCTACTGCTGCTGATCTTGCTGCTTACAGAAGTAAGAGTGTAGTTGGAAGCTGGTTCAGTTCATTAGGAGATGCTCCTGGTGGATTTGGTGAAGAAATGAGAGAAGTATCTCTAGGTGCGGGTGCTGAGTGGGCTTACAATAGCCAATTTTACTTCCGCGCTGGTTATTTCTATGAGAACAAAACAAAAGGAGATCGTCGTTACTTCACAACTGGTTTAGGTGTGAAATACAATGTATTCCACTTCAACTTCGCTTACCTGATTCCTTCTGGAAGCGGTGTGAATCGTAACCCTCTTTCAAATACTCTTCGTTTCCAGGTTTCATTTGACTTGGGAGGTAAATAATTATAGCGTTTTCAAATTCGAAAAGGCCCTGGATTCCCGGGGCCTTTTTGTTTATTTGCATTAAATCTATTTTATGTCTTTACGAATAGGTTCGGGTATTGACTTTCATCAGCTGGCTGAGGGACGTGCGTTATGGATAGGAGGTATACAAATTCCTCACCACAAAGGAGCTGTTGGCCATAGTGATGCAGATGTTCTGTTACATGCAATTTGTGATGCATTGCTAGGGGCATTGGCTTTGGGCGATATTGGGCAGCATTTTCCAAATACTGACGAAGCTTATAAAAATATTGATAGTAAAATTTTACTAAAGAAATGCGTTGAGTTGATAAGGTCTAAGGGCTATTTAGTAGTGAATGTAGATGCCACATTATGTTTAGAGACACCAAAGATTAAACCTTATGTTACAAAGATGCAAGAGACAATTGCCCCACTACTTGGTGTTGAACTAGACGCTGTGTCTATCAAGGCAACAACAACCGAAAAAATGGGTTTTGCAGGGAGAGAAGAAGGCTTAATGGCGCAAGCCACTGTTTTGCTTCAACAATCTTGAATTTCCCCCGCTATCTTTGCGCGATGACGTCCCTGTCTGTTAAAATTGTCAACCGGTCAACAAATCCACTGCCTGCTTATGCAACAGAATTTTCATCAGGGATGGACTTGCGTGCAAATCTCTTGGAGACGCTTGTTCTCACTGCAGGGGAAAGAAAATTAATTCCTACAGGACTTTTTATAGAGTTGCCAAAGGGATACGAAGCACAGGTGCGTCCACGTAGTGGTCTCGCCTTAAAGCAGGGGATTACCTGTTTAAATTCTCCTGGTACAATTGATGCGGATTATCGGGGAGAAATTGGTGTTTTGCTAATCAACCTATCTGGGCAGGAACAAGTTATTCAGCACGGGGATAGAATTGCACAATTAGTAATTCAACCTGTTGTTCAATGTGCGTGGGAGGCTGTTAATGAGTTATCAGGTACACAAAGAGGGGATGGCGGTTTTGGTCATACCGGGGTCAAATAAATCAATTCATGAGAATCCTCCTATCAATATTTTTATTTGCAGCGTTACTGACCTCTTGCAGAAGCACCCGAAAAATTCAAACTGCTATTGTAAAAAAGGACAGCACGCAGGCAAGTCTTCTTTCAGATCTGGAAAAAGCACGTTTAGATTCTATCGCTTTTATCAAAGACAACTATGCTCAACTACTGGCACATCGCATCAATTATACAACGTTCAATGCAAAATTGGATGTTGATTATGACGATGCAACTGGTAATAAATTGAATCTTAATGCACAAATTCGTTTGTATAAAGACAGTGTAATCTGGGCTTCTATAACAGCTATTTTGGGTATTGAGGGACTTCGGGTTTATATTACTCCCGACTCAGTCAAAATTCTGGATAAACAAAATAAAGTGTATGTAGCACGAAGTGTTGCATACTTGACCGAAGTAACTGCGCTACCCCTTACTCTTTCTTCTCTCCAGGACTTATTAGTGGGAAACCCTGTTTTTCTGGATTCTACTCTTCACGCATATAGTAAAGGTCCCTCTACAATTTCGCTGCATGGGGCAACTACCTTTTTTAAAATTCTATTCACCATTAGTGAGCAGGAGAAGCTACTACTTAGCACCAAGTTGGACGATTTGGATGAGACCCGTAACCGAACTAGTTTTTTAGGCTATGCAGAATATGATTCTAAGACCGGTACGCCATTTTCGCAGCGCCGAACTATTGCTGTTTCCGAAAAGAAAAAGTTGAATGTCGAGCTTCGATTTAAGCAGTATACTTTTAATGAAACGTTAAGTTTCCCTTTTGCTGTTCCAAAAAATTATCGTCGCGGTTGAGTAATAAAATTTATTTTGCAGAGAATCGTTATTGTTGTTTCATGCGCTATAAACTAATCTTTCTTCTTTTGTTGAGTTGGGCAGGTGTTACTGTTGCATTTGCACAGCCTGGTAACGATAAATCGCAATTAGAGAAAGAACGTCAGGAAATACAGAAAGAATTAAAAGAGATACAGAGTCTTTACGAATCAGTAAAAGGCCAAACTAAACAGACTCTTAGTCAATTAAATGTACTTAATAAAAAGATTTCTATTCAAGAACGCTACATTAACAGTATCAGCCGCGAAATTCGATCTATCGATGACGATATCTATTTAAGTGAGTTAGAAATTTATCGTTTGAACAGACAGTTGGATACACTTAAAGTACAGTATGCAAGATCAGTTGCCTATGCATATAAGAATCGAAGTAATTACGATTATGTAAACTTTATTTTTTCAGCAAGCAGCTTTAATGATGCGGTAAAACGTATTTCTTATTTAAAGAGTTATCGTGATTATCGCGAAAAGCAAGTAGGCACTATTTATAAAACGCAGGAATTGATACTGGAGCGACGTAAGCAACAATTGGTTCGAAAAGAACAGAAGAATAGTGCGTTGGAAACGCAGACAAAACAAGTACAGGAACTAGCGGCGCAGAAAAAGGAAAAGAATGCTGTAGTAGCTAAGTTGAAGAGTAAAGAGAAAGAATTGTCTCGGCAAATAGCTGAAAAGAAAAAAAAGGACCGCGATCTACAAAATGCAGTATTAGCAATTGTTCGAAGAGAGATTGAATTAGCTAAGAAAGAGGCGGAGGAGCGCAGGCGAAAAGAAGAGGAAGAGCGAAAAAGAAATACAGCTGTTTCTACTTCTGGGGCTCCCGCTAAATCGGGCGCAACTACAACTGATAAGCCTTCTGCTTCTTCAACAACTCCTGTGTCTACCGAAGCAACAGCTTCCTCTACTCGGAGAAATGAGCTAGCTAAGAAACCTGAGAGTTATTTGGACCTTAATGCTAAAGATATTGCACTCAATAGCAGTTTTGAGGCGAATCGCTATAAATTACCTTGGCCGGTTGACAATGGTATTGTGGTGCTAAAATTTGGAGACAATAAAATTGAGAATACGTTTTTGACAATAGACAATCCAGGTCTCACGATCGCAACTCCTACTGTCGGCAGCAATGTAAAAGCTGTTTTTGAAGGTGAAGTTCGTGGGGTGTATAATCTCGGCGATGGCATGGCTGTAACTATTCGACATGGAAAGTACTTTACAACATATAGTAATTTATCATCCGTAACTATTGCAAAAGGTGCAATGGTTAAGACGGGTCAAATAATTGGAAAGACAGGAAAAGATGACGAAGGGAATGGAGGTCAGATTGATTTTATCATGACGATGGAGACCAAAAAAATTGATCCTCAGGGCTGGCTTCGTCGCTAATTACACTTTTATAAACTGGGCATATAACTTTTCGTACTGTGGTACGATATGATGAATATCGAATTTGCAAGCTTGTTTATATGCATTATTTCTAAATGTTTGTAGGGATTGTTCGTCTTGTAATAACGAAAGAACTTGTTTACTCATCGAATCTGTATCTCCTACTTTGCTAAGCATGCCCGTTTCTCCATGAATATTTATTTCTCCTAATCCGCCGGCATCTGTGGATACTACAGGTACTCTAGCAGCCATTGCTTCGAGTGCAGCTAATCCAAAGCTTTCATATTCGGAAGTTAGGAGAAATACATCTGCAATAGCAAGTATATCCTCCATTTGCTCTTGCTTTCCTACAAAAAGTACATCTTCGCTTACCCCTAATTCACGGCTTAAATCTTCTGCAGTACTTCGCTCAGGTCCGTCACCAACAAACAATAGTTTACTAGGAATTTTGCTATGCACCGCGGCAAATATTTTAACTACATCAGGGATACGCTTTATTTTTCTAAAATTGGATGCATGTAATAAAATGCGTTCACCCGCCGGGGCAATTGCTTTTCTAAATGCATCGATTGGTTTGCGATTGAAACGGGCAACATCTACAAAATTCATGATCACTTCTATCTCTTTTTCAATTTTGAAGTGACGATACGTTTCCTCGCGTAAGTTATGCGATACCGCAGTAATCGCGTCACTTTCGTTTATTGAAAAGGTGACAACTGGAGCATAGGTTTTATCGCGTCCTACAAGTGTGATATCAGTTCCGTGTAGTGTTGTGATAAAGGGGATCTGAATTCTTTCTTTAGCTAAAATTTGTTTTGCTAAATAGGCGGCTGAAGCATGCGGAATGGCATAGTGTACATGCAATAAGTCTAGACCATGATTTTTGATAACATCTACAAGTGTGCTGGCTAGCGCTGTTTCGTAGGGTGGAAAATCGAATAACGGATAGGTAGGCACCTGTACCTCATGATAAAAGATATTCGGAACAAATCTTTCTAGTCTTACGGGTTGCTGATAGGTTACAAAATGAACTTCGTGGTTTTTTTGCGCCAGCGCTTTGCCTAGCTCAGTTGCTAATACCCCAGATCCTCCAAAGGTGGGATAACATACGATACCGATCTTCATAGTATTACGCTGGTTGAGTCTGTAAAGGTAGGCTATTTATGAGAGGTGATTTCATGACTGGGAATCATTAACTTCAGGATCACTAAACAACCAATTTATGCTTCCGTTCATTCGTATTGCCCTATTGCTAGTGGTGTTTGTGAGTCAGCATGCGTCGGCTCAATCTACTGACTCTGTGTTTATTAAGAATCTGGCTGATGAGATTTTACTTCACTCAAGGGCCTATGAGCAGTTGACCTATCTTACTAAGCAAATTGGGCCACGCTTGGCAGGGTCATCAGGTATGGTTAAGGCGGAGCAGTGGGGTTTGAGTGAAATGAAAAAAGCGGGTGCTGATAAAGTTTGGGGACAAGAATGTATGGTCCCACATTGGGTGAGAGGTGGCGTTGACAAGGCTACGGCTTTTTTTGCTTCTAATGATAAAAAAGGAATGCAGCTGGATGTTATAGCATTAGGAAACTCAATTGGAACAGGTTCAACTTCGTTACGTGCATCGGTAGTGGAGGTGAAGTCATTTGAAGATCTTGAATTAAAAAAGGAATTAGTTAAGGGTAAAATTGTTTTTTATAATTATCCCTTCAATCCCACTTTCGTACGTACGTTTCAAGCTTATGGTGATGCCAGTAAATATAGGGGGCAAGGCCCTTCTCAAGCTGCTAAATATGGAGCAGTTGCAACGATTGTACGCAGCATGAGTCATGGTACAAATAATCATCCGCATACCGGAGCAACACGTTATGACAGCCTGTATAATAAAATTCCGGCGGTTGCTATAGGATTAGAAGATGCGGATCAATTAAGTGCATGGCTTACGCAGCAATCAGTTCAGGTGCAGATCAAAACAAATGGATATTTTTTACCTGACACAATTGGTCATAATGTAATTGGAGAACTGACTGGCACTGAATTTCCCGATGAAATTATTACGGTAGGTGGACATTTGGATAGCTGGGATAACTGTGAAGGAGCACATGATGATGGGGCAGGTTGTGTACAAACGCTTGAGATCTTAAGAGCCTTTAAAGCAATTGGATTTCGTCCGCGTCATACGATACGATTTGTATTATTTGCCAATGAAGAGAATGGACTGAGGGGAGGTGCTAAATATGCAGAGGAGGCAAAGCAAAAAAAAGAGAAGCACATTTTTGCCTTGGAAAGTGATGCAGGAGGATTTACACCACGTGGTTTTGGGTTTACCATGAGTGAGGCGCAATATCAAAAAGTGCTAGGATGGCAATCGCTGATAGCTCCCTATGGATGTAGTGAATTTAGTCGGGGAGGTGGAGGAGCAGATATCGGGCCACTCAATCGCACTTTTAATACCCCTGTTGCCGGTTTACAACCTGACTCGCAGCGTTATTTTGATTATCATCATGCCCGCAATGATGTGTTGGAAGCTGTCAATAAACGAGAACTTGAGCTCGGTGCTGTAAATATGGCTGCCTTATTATACCTGGTAGACCGTTACGGACTAGGACAGTAACTTGTCAGTAGCCAACCTTACTTTATCAAATGGAAAGCGTTCCATTATTTCATTCATTTGCGCAGCAACGGCCACATTGCATAAGTTGCCAATACTGCCCTCGTGCGTATGATTGAGTTGTGTAGGTGCTTGATAGGTTCCGTTTTCAATAGCAGCGCCCACCTGACGATAGGCATCTCTAAAAGGGACTCCCTGTAATACAAGTGCATTTACAGCTTCAACACTAAATAGGTGCTCGTATTTTTTATCGTGTAGAAGATTTTCACTGATTTTTATTTGGCTGATCATTTGTTGAAGCAACAAGATGATTTCTTGTAGTTGCTGAAAAGCTGGAAATAAATTTTCTTTCAATAATTGAAGGTCACGGTGATAGCCAGAGGGTAGGTTAGTGGTCATCAACATAATTTCATTGGGAAGCGCTTTGATACGATTGCAGTGCGAGCGAATCAATTCAAATACATCGGGATTTTTTTTATGAGGCATAATGCTGCTTCCCGTTGTTAGTTCATCTGGAAAACTAATAAAGCTGAATTGTTGGTTCATATATAAGCAAACGTCCATACTGAAGCGAGATAGAGTTTCAGCAATGCCAGATAGCGCTTGCGCAACAACTCTTTCAGTTTTTCCTCTTCCCATTTGTGCATAAACTACATTGTAATTGAGGTTATCAAATCCAAGTAACTCTGTGGTGTAGGTACGGTCAATTGGAAAGGAGGACCCATATCCTGCAGCCGATCCAAGTGGATTTTTATTGACAATTGTATAGGCCGCTTGCAATTGAATACAATCATCTACCAAGCTTTCTGCATAAGCGCCAAACCAAAGACCAAATGAAGAAGGCATGGCTAATTGCAAATGCGTATATCCGGGTAGCAAAGTCGCTTTATATTTTTCACTCTGAGTTTGTAATAAAGTAAATAGGGGCTGAAGAGATTGCGCAACCTCTTGTAATTGCTGTCTTAGAAAAAGACGGATATCAAGAAGCACTTGGTCATTTCTGCTTCGTGCCATATGAACTTTCTTTCCGATATCTCCTAAACGTTGCGTTAACTCCCATTCTACTTGTGAGTGAATATCCTCCATGTCGGAACGTAAGTTGAAATTTTCGTTGGTAATTTCCTGATAAATTAATTTTAATTCTCTGCATAGTTTAGCAGATTCCTCAGTAGTGAGCAGCCCTACTTTTCCGAGCATCTTTACGTGTGCAATTGAGCCGATTACATCAAAGCCTGCGAGATAGGCATCCATTTCACGGTCTTTGCCAACTGTAAATTTTGTAACAATTTCAGCTGCTTCTTTTCCTTTTTGCCAAAGTTTCATAAGTCCTTATTTAGAGGCTAATTGATCAATGAGTTTGCAATAGCAATCAATTCCATTTTTTATTTCGTCCACTCCTATCCATTCATCTGCACTGTGACTTCTTGCTGAATTACCTGGTCCCAATTTGAGAGCAGGAAAAGGGATCAATGCTTTATCTGAAGTAGTTGGGGATCCATAGTAGTTAAGTTTGTTCTTTAATCCGGCTTTCACCAGTGGATGCTCCAAATCGATCATGCTTGATCGTAATCGCGTACTTCGGGGTTGGATGGTGATAGAAGAGGATAGCTCCGATTTTATTGTGGTGATGATCTCTTCGAAGGTGTAGCGTTCATTTACGCGTATATCCACCACAAAACGGCAGGTAGCTGGCACTACATTGTGTGCCTTATTTTCCGTTTCAATTACCGTTACACTCATCTTAACAGGCCCAAGTAGTACAGATCTATTTTCAAATTCATACGATTGAAACCACTTTATCGCATTGAGTGCATGATAGAGTGCATTATCACCTTCTTCACGTGCAGCGTGTCCGGCTTTTCCGGTAGCTATTGCATCTAAAACCAGTAGTCCTCTTTCTGCAACTGCCATCGACAATAAGGTGGGCTCTCCAACAATTGCGCAGGTATGGGGGTGTAAAAATTCTTTTGTAAAGCAACCTTTTGTCTGCTGAATGAAAAGAGGATTTTTTAATAGCGCTTCAACACCGCCACTTCCACTGATTTCTTCTTCAGCGGTTGCAGCCAATACCAGGTTCCATCCTGGAATACCGTTCGAATGATAATGTAAAAAAGTGGCCATTAGTGCAACCAATGGGCCACCTGCATCGTTCGCTCCTAATCCATACAACTTTTGGTTTTCAATGATTGGCGTAAAAGGATCTTTTGTATACTGTGGATTGGGCTTTACGGTATCGTGATGGGAGTTGAGTAAAAGAGTTGGTTTTTCGAGATCAATGTCACCAGCTACTGCATACACATTGTTGCCGGTTCTATAATTTTTTATCCCTTTTTGCTGAAGATAATATTCTATACGGGTTGCTGTTTGCTCTTCCTCTTTGCTAAAGGAGGGAATCGCGATAAGCGATTTTAATAAATCCAGAGCTTCCTGTTTTAGCAAATCGTTGTTCATAGTTATAAACTAATAGTCGTTCCTGCGTTGCCTTGTATTAAGTCTTGCAATTTTTCTGCTTTTCCAATAATTACTTGCTGCACTCCTGCACGTAGAGCGATGAATGCGTTATCTAATTTTGGAATCATTCCAGCATGAATCTGTCCTGTTTTTTTCAATTGTTCATATAATGAAGGATTGATCGAATGCAACACAGAATCTTCTTGATCCGAATTTTCTAGTACTCCTTCTTTTTCGAAGGTAAAGAGTAGTCGCGTTTGAAAAGTATTACTTAAGCTTACTGCAATTTCTTGTGCAAGCGTGTCAGCATTTGTATTTAGCAGCTGTCCTTTTTTGTCATGTGTAATGGGAGCCAACACAGGAGTTGTTTCACTAAGAAGTAGTTGATTTAAAAATGTTGTATTCACCTGATTAATATCACCCACCCAACCGTAATCTATAGTGGGATGATTGCGTTTATGGGCTTGCACCGTGTTCCCATCTGCTCCGGTAAGGCCAACTGCATTACAGCCAAGAGCTTGTAGCTTGGCTACAATATTTTTATTTATATAGCCAGCATACACCATTGTAACGATCTTAAGTGTTTCCGCATCTGTAATTCGACGGCCTTCGATCAGTTTTGGAACGATACCCATTTTCTCACTGAGCTGACTAGCTAGTTTTCCTCCACCATGCACTAATAAAGTATGGCAAGGAATCGAATTGTTTTTAGAGATGGTAAGTGTTGCAAAAAGTTGCAAAAACTCTTGTAACTTTTCTGGATTGTCAATCAGCTGACCCCCCACTTTAATGATATAAAGAGTAGGTTTAGTCATTATTGCTCCAATAGATTTTTCAGTACTGCTTGTGCAGCCCAAACTCGGTTACCGGCTTGCTGGGTGACTAAGCTTTGCGTGCCATCTAAAATTTCATCACTTAGTTCAACATTTCTGCGAACTGGTAAGCAGTGCATCACCTTGGCATTATTAGTACTAGTAAGAGATTGATTAGTTAATAGCCAGGAGTCGTTTCCTTCAACTAGTTTACCGTACTCTTGGTGCGAACTCCAGTTCTTTACATAAACAAAGTCAGCATTATGTATTGCTTCTTGTTGATTATGGACTATGGTCGCACCTCTGGTAAATTGATTATCTAGCTCCAGGCCTTTTGGATGTGTGATTATAAAATCTGCCTTTCCCCAAACATTGACCCACTCAGCAAAGCTATTTGCTACACATTGTGGTAAAGGCTTAATGTGTGGTGCCCAGGTTAAAACAATACGAGGTTTTCGATTAGCGTAGTTGGATGGATGATTTAATAACTCTTCTTTAATTGTAATAAGATCTGCAAGGGATTGAAGTGGATGACGGGTAGCCGACTCAAGACTAAGTACTGGGATGCCTGCGTATTTTACAAATTGATGAAGGATTTTTTCCTGGTAATCTTCTTCTCTGTTTTTTAATGACGGAAAGGTGCGTATGGCAAGTATATCAAAGTACTGTCCCAAGATTGGAGCTGCATCTTTTACATGTTCTACCGTTGTGCCATTCATGATGGCGCCCTCTGCAAATTCAAGTGCCCAACCCTCTGAGCCAATATTAAAAATAATTGTCTCCATTCCCAGATGCTGTGCAGCTACTTGAGTGCTTAGCCTTGTACGCATACTGGGATTCAAAAAAAGACACCCGATTCGTTTACTTTTTCCTAGCAATAGATCTTGAAAGGGTTGTTTTTTATACAGTAGCCCTTGTTCAATGAGTGCATCAATATTGTCGGCGTCTTTGACTGATAAAAAATGTTTCATACAATAGTTCAAGAATTCGAGACAGGAGATAATTTTTTAACGGCGTTTATAAATCGAGATGCATCCGCTTGCGTAAGTGCTAATGAGGGGAGTAGGCGAATCACATTGGGCTTAGCTTCTCCAGTAAAAATATGTTCTTCCCACAAAAGCTTTTTTTTGAGTTCACCTAATTCAGCGGGCACATCAAAACCAATCATCAGTCCTCTACCTCTGACATGTTCAATGGTTGGAATGGATTTCAATTCTTTTTGTAAGTACGTTCCAATTTGGGCTGCGTTGGCCATGAGATTCTCGTTTTCTATCACCTCTAAAACCCCAAGTGCAGCGGCACAAGCCAAGTGATTACCACCAAAGGTGGTTCCTAATTGAAAATGCTTGGGTTGGATATGTGGCGCAATCAAAATACCTGCTACAGGAAACCCATTTCCCATACCCTTGGCCATCGAATAGATATCAGCATTTACCCCTGCAAAGTCATGACTAAAAAATTGACCGCTTCTCCCGTAGCCACATTGTACACTGTCTGCAATATAAATGGCACCATATTTAGTACAAGAGGAACGTATTTGTCGTAAAAAGCTATCTTCTGCTATGTGAATTCCTCCAACGCCTTGTATGCCTTCAATGATCACTGCTGCTATTTCATCACCTTGTTTTTTGAAACAATCCTCCAAGGCTTGTCCATCATTAAAAGGAAGAAAAATAATATTATCAGTTTCGTTTACAGGCGCTATATAATTTTTGTTATCCGTGACTGCAACAGCCAATGAAGTGCGCCCATGAAAAGCTTTTGAAAAGGCAATCACTTTTTTTCTTCCAGTATGGAAACTGGCAAGCTTGAGTGCATTTTCATTTGCTTCTGCGCCACTGTTGCATAAAAACAATTGATAGTCTTCTTTGCCGGATACCTTTCCAAGTTTGGTTGCTAACTCTTGCTGTAAAGGAATCCGAATGGAGTTAGAGTAGAAGGCAATCTGATGAAGCTGTGTCTCAATACTTTTTACCCAATGCGGATGGGTGTGTCCAATACTAATTACAGCGTGTCCTCCATATAGGTCTAGATATTCTTGCCCCTTGTCATCCCAAACAGTCGAGCCCAGTGCTTTTTGGATAGTAATATCTTGTATTGGATAAACGTCAAAAAGGCGCATAATCAAAAATAGTTTGCTTTTAATTGAAGACCGGTAGTTTCATCCCAGCCAAATAATAAGTTCATATTTTGTACTGCCTGTCCTGCGGCTCCTTTTAAGAGATTGTCAATTGCCGTATGGATTACCAGTTTATTACCCTGCATCTCCAGTTGAACTACCGCTTTATTGGTTCCAACTACTTGTTTTAAAAAAATGGGTTCTGCCGAAAGATGAACAAATGGGTGGGATACATAGTATTCTTGGAATAGTGTCGTTACATCTTTTAATGGTAACTCTATCGAAACAGTTGAGCTGATAAAAATGCCTCTTGTAAAGTCTCCCCTCCAGGGAACAAAATGGATAGGTATTCTGTTTCCATTTGATTCTTGGTTAAGTGATTCATTAATTTCAGAAAGGTGCTGATGCGTAAGCGTTTTATAGGCTTGTATATTGCTGGCTCGCCAACTAAAATGTGAAGTAGTACTTAAGGACTGACCTGCACCAGTAGAACCTGTAATACCCGTTGTATGTACCTCTTGTAGTAGACCTGCTTTTGCAAGGGGTAGTAGGCCTAATTGTATAGCTGTTGCAAAACAGCCTGGATTAGCAATAGCAGTGGCATTTTTTATTTTATCTCGGTTTAACTCGGGTAATCCATAAATAAAGGAATGTGAATCAGACTGACTATCTTTTTTTAATCTAAAATCATTAGCCAGGTCTATGATTCGAACTGAGGCAGGTAAATTAGTTTCTTTCAAAAATTGTCGTGACTCACCGTGTCCTAAGCAAAGAAACAAAATATCAATTGATGTATCAATCTGGTCAGTGTATTGTAGTGTAGTTTCTCCAATTAAATCGGCGTGTAGCTGGGAAATATTTTTTCCAGTGTTGCTTCTGCTGTGGACAAATGCTATATCGACATGTGGATGACGAAGCAGAAGTCGAATGGTTTCTCCGCCTGTATAACCGGCACCTCCAATTATTCCTGCTTTAATCTTTTTCATGTGCAGATTGTTGAACACGGTGATAAATTCCTACTTGGTTGCCAAAGATGCGTGTGAATCCTTTTACATCTTCTCCGGTAAAGCCAGCATTCATTTCTCCATACTTTCCAAACTTGCTGTTCATTAGATCGTAAGGACTTTCAATTCCAATTAGTTGGAAACGATAGGGGAGAAGCTGAACAAATACTTTTCCACTCACTGTTTGCTGACTGTTTTTCAAATAAGATTCAATATCTCGCATCACCGGATCTAGTATCTGGCCTTCATGCAGCCAATTTCCGTAGAACTGTGCGAGTTGATCTTTCCACTGTAGTTGCCATTTCGTTAATACATGTTTTTCAAGTGCATGATGTGCTTTTAAAATGATCATTGGTGCAGCAGCCTCAAACCCTACTCTTCCTTTGATACCAATGACAGTGTCTCCAACATGGATATCTCTTCCAATTGCATATCCACCTGCTATTTGTTGTAATGCCAGAATTGCTTCTACTGGGTGTGCAAAGGGTTGTTCATTAATAGCAACGAGTTCACCTTTTTCAAAAGTCAAACTAACTTCCTCACATCCATTTTTGGTTAGCTGTGTTGGCCAAGCTTCTTCGGGAAGTAATCCTTTTGAATGTAGCGTTTCCTTTCCGCCTACACTTGTTCCCCATAGCCCCTTATTGATAGAGTAGAGGGCTTTCTCAAAGTTCATTTCTACTCCCTTGCTTTTTAGATAACTGATTTCTTCTTCACGACTTAATTTCAATTCTCTAATTGGTGTGATGATTTCTATACCTGGAATCATTATCTGTAAGACCATGTCAAAACGAACCTGATCGTTTCCCGCGCCCGTACTTCCATGTGCAACAGCATCTGCTTTTAGTTTTACGGCATGTTCTGCCATATGAAGTGCCTGGCTCAAACGTTCTGCAGAAACAGATAAAGGGTAGGTGTTATTTTTTAAAATATTTCCAAAAATCAAATAGCGTACTATGCGGTCATAATAATCTTTAGTGGCATCGATTGTGGTATGTGAGTGCACGCCCAACTTTTGTGCGTGTTGTTCAATTTTGGATAGTTCTTCTATAGTAAAGCCTCCTGTATTCACTAGAATACTGTGCACTTCATACCCCTTTTCATCTTTGAGGTATTTGACGCAGTAACTGGTATCGAGGCCACCACTGAAACCCAATACAACTTTCTTTGCCATAGTTGATAATATAATTTATCGATTGAATAAATGGTGTAAAAAGCCTATGCTTTTGCCTCCACTACTTTTCTTTAAAAATGGACGTAGCAGTTTCCATTCTTTGAATCGTACTAGGCGTTCTAACCCTTTCTTATTTTCTTCAAAAAAACGTTTTGTTTCCTCAGGCTCATAATGATCAGCAGGATCATATAACATAGCTGTACACATACAGTTTTTGCGATCCTTGCTCATCAAGATCTCATAATTGACGCAGCTTTTACACCCTGCCCAAAATGCTTCGTCTTGTGTTAGTTCAGAGTACGTCACGGGTTCGTAGCCCAACTCACTATTTATTTTCATTACAGCTAATCCCGTAGTGAGTCCAAATATTTTTGCCTGTGGATACTTTTCACGGGAGAGTTCAAAAATTTTTCTTTTAATGGCGCGGGCTACACCGCTTTTTCGGTAGGGTTGCGCAACAATCAATCCACTATTAGCAACGTATTCACCGTGACTCCAGGTTTCAATGTAACAAAAACCTACCCAGTCGTTTTGCGAGGTCAGTGCAATAACGGCTTTTCCTTCTTCTATTTTTTTCGCCACATATTCCGGTGATCGGCGCGCAATTCCCGTTCCTCTGGCAGCAGCCGAGGTTGCCATTTCTTCTGTAATGATATCGGCGTAAATAGAGTCGGCGGAAGTGGCCACTCTGACTAAGAATGGTGCATTCAATTTAGTTTCGGAATTGAGGGTTGGATCACCAGTCCAAATTAGTTTGTCGGGGGTAGTTCACTGACAGGGACCGGGGTGAAGGGTTCGTCCTGTCAGCAAAGACGGAGGCGTCTGGTTAAAAAGAAAATCGTTACTCTTTTCATTTTTTAAAACCGCTCAATTGATAAGAGGACAAAGCTAATTGATTAATTGAAATTAGGATTCTTTTTTTCAAAGAGTTTTGAAGGCAAAAATGACTTGTCGTTTGTGTAGTTCGGGCGGCGCCTGTCTCCATTGAGATACTGCCTTTGTAGCGATCCACTCACTGGGGCCTGTTAGGTCAGCCGCAATACACAAACGAGTGTTAGCTGAAAGATGTTTCAAAAGTGCAGATAGCAGAGTATTGTTTCTGTAGGGAGTTTCTATAAAAAGCTGCGTACAGTTATCTTTTCGAGATACTTGCTCTAGGTCAAGTATAGTTTTTTGTCTAGTTTTCTCATCGATGGGTAAATATCCATTAAATTGAAATTGTTGACCGTTTAGTCCACTAGCCATCAAAGCCAGCAAGATGGAGCTAGGGCCAACCAATGGATGGACTTTGCACTCCATTTCATGTGCAATAATAATTAGTTCTTGGCCTGGATCAGCCACTCCAGGACAGCCTGCTTCACTGACTATGCCAATTGTTTTTCCTTCCTTCACTAATTTTTTGAAAAGGGGGACTGCTTCTTCTTTACCTATCGTAGACCACGTATAGGCATCAATTACAATTGATTTATCTAACTGTTTGAAATAACGTCTTGTTGTTCGTTCATTCTCCACAAAAAAGGCTTGACAGGATTTGATTTGAGCTAATAAATAAGGGGGCAGTGAAGCGAAACCTTCTTCGTGAAGCGGAGCAGGTATTAATAAAATTGTACTCATGCTTGTTTTACATGTCGAACACTGAGGGTTGCAGCAATAATTGCATAAGCGGGTGCCAGCAGTACAGCCACATGCATCACAAAGAAAAGAATTCCATTCCCAATAGCCAGTCCCTTGTGATGGCTTGAAAAACGAACACTTTGTTCTAGTGTTAATTTATGGCGAGCAAAAGAATAGTCCAGCATGGAAACACCAAAATAGTAGCCTTGCATAAAAAAGGCGATTAGAGGTGTAATCCAGCCAACTAGTGGTACCATTGCTAAAAGAATTAAGCCAGCAAAGTTGAGGAATTCCTTTCCTGTATTTTGTGTTGCTAATCGTATACCTCTTTTGGCATCCATCCACACCTCTTCCCAATTGAAGTGGTGTTGTTTGCCTTCTAAGAGGGCTTCTGTCTTTTCACTTAAAAATGCAAAAGCTGGAGATCCGATAATTAGAATTAAATTTTTGAATAAAGAAAAATAAAAAAGAAGTAAAACCATTCGTAGCATCATTCCATTCATCACAAATAAAAAACTTAGCCACTCGCTTCGCTCTCGTTGAAGCCATTGCTCAATTCCTATTTTTTCACTCATCCAACTAACTGCGTCGTTGGAGGAAATAAGAAATAAAATCAATACAATAATTGAAAAGAGTGTGTAGAGGATGCCAGGCCACACTATTCCTTTCAACAGATGGTGTCGTTGAATGAAATAACGAGCTTCTTGCCAAGATCGGAATGCAATGACGATTTCCTTCACAGTATGTTATTAATCAAAAATTGCCTCAAAACTTGGGGCAGTTAAGTCGTTTTAAACTTGGGTCAGAGGGTTGTTTTATATAAATTAATGATATCTCTATGCCACCCCTGGAATTAGATGCAGTTTTAATAGGGGAAGTGTTTGCATCGTAACTTGCTCCCAACCTAAAGCCACTAAACTCCAGCCCTAAATATGGAATTACTGCGTCATTTAATCGGTACCAACTGCCTAGGTACACATTGATAGGATTCTCTTCGTTGTTATTAGTGTTATAAGAAAAAGTAGCTCCTATAATAGTATTTGTAGCTTTTGCCTGGATACTATGTGCTGCTGCTAAATGAATGTAATGCTGGTCTCTAACACGAATACTTCCTCCAGCTTGCAAAGTAGTTCGTGTTTTTAAAACGTAATGCCCTCCTTGAAAACTTTCTTTGGGCTGATTTAAGTGATACATAGAAGCTCCAGCATAAAAATTATTGTAGCCATCTGTGGTTCCACTATAGAGAATGCCGGCACTTAAATCAAAATAACCAAGGCTTAACTGGCGATTATCAAAAACCTCGCTTGTTACACCTGTAAAACCAAGCGGTGTTAATTGATCTTCAAAGATTACTTTAGTGACATCTAATCTTTTGTTAACAAAGGCTCCCTGAAATCCTACTCCAATTTGATGGAAACCATCTTCGTCTAAACCTTTATGGTATGAAAAAGAAGTTCCTGCATAGTTAGTAACAAGAATCCCATCTCCCGCAACATCGGTCATGCCAAGTAAACCTATTCCCATGTTATCGGATGAAATCAATTTGTTTCTGAGTAACCCAAAATCAACGGATACCGTTTTTGTGAGATACGCATTTTCAAGAGTTGGCCATTGATTTCTGTAGTTACCTGCAACACGAATTGAACCATTAAATTTACCAGTGAGGGCAGGATTTAGGGTGAGGGGGGAAACAAAAAATTGTGAAAAATTGGGATCTTGCGCCTTGATAATCAAGATCTCAGACAATACAACAATCAGTGTAAATAGTAACTTTTTCATCAGGGCTATAACGAAAATCAGACTTAAGAGTATGGTTTCTCAAGTTGCACAAAATTATGCGAAATGGAAAGTTAAGATTTTTCAGGGGAATTCAGCTTTGCATTTTAGTGCCAAATGCCAAATCCCCCGCGTCTCCAAGGCCTGGTACGATATAACTTTTCGCCGTTAACTCCTCATCAATATCTCCACACCAGATATGTGCGTGAGGGGCTAGTCTTTGTACATAATCAATACCTGCGGTGCAGGCTATTGCAACCACCAAGTGTACGGCGGATGGTTTACCTAGTTCTTCTAATTGTTGAATGGTTTTAACAAGCGAGGCTCCAGTGGCTAACATGGGATCTGCAATAATTAACACTCGGTTGGTAAGATCTGGGCAAGAAACATACTCTAGGCTGATTTCAAAACTTCCATCCTTATGGTGCTTTCGATACGCACTGATAAAAGCATTATCGGCTTTGTCAAAATAATTTAGCAACCCCTGATGAAGCGGAAGTCCTGCGCGAAGTATAGTTGCGAGAACAGGCTGTGACTGTAATACCTGGTGGTTGGCTACACCTAATGGGGTTTGCACCTCCTTGGATTGGTGAGGCAGAATTTTACTGATCTCATAGGCTGCCACTTCTCCAATGCGTTCCAGATTTTTTCGAAATCGCATTCTGTCATTTTGAATGGAAACGTCACGGATTTCACTGATCCAATTGCTGATTAATGAATGTTCTTTACAAAGATTAATAACCATGTGGTCTTTTTCAGGTGAACGCTTACTTTTACCCGTCGAATTTAATTTGTTTTTATGGTTTATCATGCATTGGGTTTAATGAGCGGTAGTTCGCTGGACGGTCTTGACTTGGTTTTTGCTCATTTTCATGAGCAAGGAGGGCAATGGTCCTATGAAATTGAGAAAGCAGTTTGTTACCCCTACACGGCTACATGGGAGAATCGACTAAAAACTGCAACGGCATTATCTGCACGTGATTATTGTCAATTAAACGTTGACTACGGTCATTATTTGGGACAAGCGATTAACAGATTCATCAACGAAAACAATTTGCATTATAAGATTGGATTAATTGGTAGCCATGGCCATACTGTTTTTCATTCACCTGCAAGCGGATTGACAGCACAGATTGGAGAGGGTGCCGCACTTGCTGCAGAAACCGGACTGCCTGTGATTAGTGATCTGCGTTCGATGGATCTGGCCTATGGGGGACAAGGGGCTCCACTTGTACCTATGGGAGAGCGCTGTCTTTTTCCGGACTATACGCTCTTTTTGAATATCGGTGGTATCGCAAATATTACAAGAGGCGGAGATTCGTACATCGCTTTTGACATTTGTCCAGCGAATCGAGTTTTGAATTTGCTTGCTAATAAACTGGGAAAATCCTTTGACGAAAATGGTGCTATGGCTGCAAAGGGGAACGTGAATGCTGACTTGCTTTCACAATTAAATGCGCATTCCTACTATAAGCAACAGTTTCCAAAATCACTTGCTAATGAATTAGGGACTGATGAGCATTTTCCTTTGCTGCACAATAGTGGTTATGCTATCGAAGATTTATTAGCTACCTATACGCAACATGTGGCAGAGCAAATCGCTGCTAGTGCTCGATCATTGGTGAATAGTCAATCCGAAGGACAACAAAAAATGTTAGTCACCGGCGGAGGTGCTCTAAACAAATACTTGATTGAATCTCTCGTTCAACAAGTGCAGTCAAGTAATATAGAAGTAGTGATTCCTGACGAACAATTGATTCAATACAAAGAGGCCTTGATCATGGCTTTCTTGGCTGTTTTACGCTGGCGCCAAGAATATACAGTGTTACCAACTGTAACGGGTGCAAGAAGAGCTAGTATTGGAGGTGCCCTTTGGAATGGACAAGAGGCCTAAGCGCTAAACTGTTTTGTCCGTTGCTTCAATAATTGAATTGCTTCTTCTTCTGAACTAAACATTTGATCAATATTAACTAGTTGGGCCGCAAGCTTATCATAGCGTTTAGTCATTAGCCATACAAAAATGTGCAAGTAGTGAATGCCTTCAAAAGTGAAAATTTTTTGTGCAGCTAATTTTCCTTTAGTTCGTAAAAATTCACCAGGCAAATCTGTGTAGTGTAGGGCAGGTCTTGCGTGGTGAATGGCATGGTATCCATCATTCCAGCAAATATGATTGTATGAGGTATTGATGCAATTGATTGTATTCTCCTCCGGATCATGGGGGTCAACAAATGCATGTTGCGCCCAATTACCTAGCATCATCACGATGCGCGCAAATAAAAAAGGAATTATAAAAATAAGCAAAGCGGCTTTGAGGTTAATGAAACAAAGTGCTAGGCAAGAAGCATAAAAAGAAAGTTCACCGGCGGTGAGACGCATGTAAAATTTTTTTCTTTTTCTCGAGAAAAAATAAGAAAACGTATCTCTAAAGCCCAGCAATAAAAAACGACCTACGTACCGAAAGAAGTGCCATAATGAGTCTCTTTGATAGCGTAAAGTACTGCTTGCATCTTCTTCCATATTGTTCTCCACATGGTGCATCCCCATGTGATGTGCAAAATAGGTTTCTGGGGTATGACCAAAAAAGGGGCATATAAACCAGATGATCCAGTGTTGTAAAAATTCAAATCTCTTTTTAAAAAGCCGTCTGTGAACTATGCAATGCAACATGAGTCCAAATCGGCCCTTGAAATAGAGTTGTGAAACATAGAAATAAGGAATGTATAGTAACCACCAATATATTCCAGACAATAAAGGCGTAAATAAAAGAATAGCGACGGGAACTACTAAAAGATGAATCCCTGTTAATAAATGGATAAAGGGGAGGTCTCTTTTATCGTTTATAAATCGCAGCCAAAAACTTTCATATGCAGAATAGCGAGTTGGCTCGATAAACACAGGATCATTGATGACGGTCAGTTCTCTCATGAAAAAGCTCACTAAAGTTAGTCCCTTCCTCTTACATCTTGAGTGCTGGCTTATTAGAACGAACCCCGGTAGTTCCACCACCTTCCAGTGTCAGATTTACTGGATTATTTTGTTTCCAATTTCCACGCGTAAAGTCTGGAATATCAATGGTTCTTGATTTTTTTGCAGTGGACTGAATACTTAACGGTACGATACTACTCCAAGAAGCTGCGTCGTAAACATCTTGATCCAAGGGTAAACCATTGCGTAGACAATCAATTAATCTCCAGTCCATGATAAAATCCATTCCCCCATGTCCGCCAACTTCTTTGGCGATGGAGCCAATATGTTTAACGATAGGTAGGGTGTATTTTTCTTCAAGGGTTTTGAGTTGATCGTCCTTTATCCAGCTATGACCAAATGCAATGCGTGCTGGGCTGGGCCATTTTTGTGCCATTCCCTTTGTGCCACTTACAATATGAATGCGTGAGTAGGGACGAGGGGTTGACACATCGTGCTGGATTAAAATTGTTTTACCATTTACTGTACGAATAATCGTGTTATTCATATTACCCCGATATGATTTTCCTACATAAGGCTCAAAAAATGGATCTTTTTGTGCCATCTCTTTTGCAAGGGATGCCAAACTAAAGTCAGCAGTACTCATACTTACTAGATGTTCCATCAAATCCCCTCGATTAATATTCATACACTGTGCAACGGGTCCAAGTCCATGCGTTGGATAGAGACTTCCGTTTTTGCCAATATTTTCTTTTATGCGCCACATGTCAGCGTAAGCTCTTTTGTTAAAGAGCCAACCTGTTGAAAGATCATGGTTGTAGGCACCCTCTGCATGAACAATTTCACCAAATAATCCCTGTCTGGCCATGTTGAGTGTCAGCAGTTCAAAAAAATCATAACAACAGTTTTCAAGCATCATACAATGCTTGCGTGTTCGCTCAGAAGTTTCTACTAATTCCCAACATTGATCTAGAGTAAGTGCAGCTGGAACTTCGGTAGCCGCGTGCTTACCATGATTCATTGCATACACAGCGATAGGAGTATGTAGAGACCAGGGAGTACAGGTATAAATAAGATCTACATCGTTCGATTCACATAGCGCTTTCCATCCTTCTTCGCCAGAATATTCTTTGGCTTTGGGTCGGTTAAGAGAGGTCAGCGTTTTTTGTGCACCGGCTAACCGTTCCGGATATTTATCACAGATGGCAACAATTTCCACACCATCAATGTAGGAGAGTCGACCCACGGCATCACTACCCCTCATTCCTATCCCAATAATGCCAATACGAACCACCTCTAATTTTGGTGCAGCAAATCCGCACATATTGAATACTGGTTTTTGAGCAGCATTCTGATTGGAGCGCTCTATCTCCTCTTCGGTGGGGGCTTTTGCAAACAATGGAAGGCTTGAGGCAAGCACGGAACTTCCAACAGCCATGGTACGGATAAAATTTCTGCGGGGTGTTGACATATAATGAAGTTAATCATTTAATAAATCCGGCCGCCTTTGCTGCGTACGTTGTATCGCCTGGTCATGACGCCATTCGTCTATCAATTTATGATTGCCACTTAATAAAATATCTGGCACTTTCCATCCTCTAAATTCTTCTGGGCGTGTGTAAACGGGAGGGGATAATAAATTATCCTGAAAAGAATCGGTAAGCGCAGATGTTTCATCATTTAAAACACCTGGAATCAGTCTACCGATTGCGTCTACCAGAATAGCCGCAGGTAATTCGCCACCACTTAATACATAGTCGCCAATTGAAATTTCATGTGTTACGTAATTGGCTCTAATACGCTCATCTATTCCCTTATAGTGTCCGCAGATGAGCAATAGATTCTCCTGAAGCGACAACTGATTGACGCGGGATTGTTTTAATGTCTCTCCATCTGGGGTTAGATAAATGATCGCGTCATATTTTTTGTGCTTAGAGAGTGCATCGATAGCATTAGCAAGCGGTTCGCACATCATAACCATTCCTGCGCCACCACCATATTGGTAATCGTCTACCTGTCCGTATTCATTGACGGCCCATTGACGAAGAGGATGTACCTCAATAGTGAGTAATCCTTTTTCTTGCGCTCTTTTCATCATACTATGC
>Ga0129333_10000701_pt1 | contig 28775 bp, 26 predicted proteins | sample CPB6_08_DNA_FD_94474 | JGI IMG/M metagenome (GOLD analysis project Ga0129333, IMG submission 94474) | Freshwater to marine salinity gradient microbial communities from Chesapeake Bay, USA - CPBay_Sum_0.6_0.8_DNA | ecosystem: Environmental > Aquatic > Marine > Coastal | place: USA: Chesapeake... | reverse complement strand
TGTATCACGATCCGAATCAACAAGCAAGCCCACACCAGCAAAGCCCGAAATAAACAGGCAAACCGTCCAGTAGGCAACCATCAGCCATTCCACGCCAGTCTGCACACGGTCAAGCCCTCCAACGATTCCCATCAGGCCCACAATGCAAACCATGAGCATAAACATTCCAGCAAAGTTCCTCATTCTTCTGACCCCTTTTCACCAACAGCAGCAAGCACGAAAGCGTCATTGTACCAGAGTTTAGCCCGAGCTTCCGCATCCTTGTGGCTCAGGGCTTTAAGGGTAATCATACCCTTGCGAGTTCCGAGCCTGTAATACACATGGAAGGTTTTCATTTCGTTGCCCTCATTGGTTACCACAAAAACGATTATACAGGCTTGCCAGTATTTTGCAAGCCAGGTGTGATTGTATTTTTTAATTGACTTGGACACGCCCATAAAAAAATACAATGACGAAAATGCTTGACAAGCCCAAATTTTATATGATAAAATTTGGCGCCAGTTGCTGCGCCGCAACATAGCCGTTGCAGCGCAGCATGGCATTTGCTTACTGAAAATCCAGCAGCATATCTGCCACATATGCGTTATAAATATAACGCAAAGCTTCCCAGACGCTATCCTCTACGCTTCCACCTTGACGCAACATACCATAGATTTCAGCGAAAAGAGCTTCGTCGCCACGCGCCTCAGCGTATCGAACCGCACGTTCCAAGTATTCCATTTCAGTTACTCCAGAGTATTTATTTTGCTTCCTTGCGCCATTCGGCGTAGGTCATCTCGGCTTCGACCCGATCGCCAGCATCAATGCCTTGCTGCGCGCACAATTCGACAACCGCTTCGACCAGCATCGTCGTCGTCATGTCGTTAGCCTTCATAAACTCAGCCAGTTTAGCCGCGCGCTTTTCGATCCAGATTTGATAGTCGCTCATCTTGTTTGCTCCGTGTTTGTTGTCCATGTAGAGAATTATACATGACCACCAGAAAAGCGCAACTAAAATTGTGGTGGTGGCTTATTGTATTTTTTAATCGACCAGGGCAACCCGATTAAAAAATACAATGATGAAATGGCTTGACACGGGCAAAAATTATATGCTATAATTTTGGCGCCGCCATGTTGCACCGCAACATGGCATCTTGCTTATGCTGCTGCCAGATCGCGCTCGATCGTGGCAATCCTGGAGCGCATATCTCGCTGCTTGCACCAGAACGTGTAGTCATCGCTCATCGCATACTCGGGATCGAGCCGAGCCTGAAGCTGTGAGAGTTCAGCGCGCAGGGCATCGCGATCAAGCGTCGCGATCCGGGCAGCTTCCTGCTCCCTGATCCAGCGGCTATATGCTTCATCCTTGGCACGCTGTTTAGCACGCATACGCTGGTAAGCGGCTTCGATCGGGCAGGTGATAACTTGATCCATGTTTATTCCCCTTGTGCAAGCTGTTGAAGTTCGGCGTTGATGCTATCGAGTTCATAGCTAGGATCTTCGTAGCTACGCTCCATGTCGAGGTGATACAGTTCGATCTCATCCTCGTTCATCCGGTACAGGTATTCGTTCATTTCGCTTGCTCCGTGTTGTTTGTCCATGTAAAGAATTATACAGCACCACCAAAAAATTGCAACTAAAATTGTGGTGGTAGCCCATTGTATTTTTTAATGGGCCACGCCAAGCCCATTAAAAAATACAATGATGCAGGGTACTTGACAGGGGCGGTTTTTTGACTGTATAATAGTAGATTTCGTAGCGCCCACCCACACGCGGCCCACCCAAGTATTTTTACCAAACAAAAATTTTGGCGTTGACAAACCCCTGCCCATGTGCTACACTTATAAAAATTACTGGAACCACCCATGAATACCCTGCCCGCCGAAACCATTCAAATTGCCCCGGAATACCTAGAGGTAGCCAACTGCTACCTACAAACACAAGACACCCGCGCCACAGCCGACCAGCTGGGCCTAGACCCTCAATCAGTGCAAACCATCTTACGTCGGCCTGATGTGAAGTCATACATTAACCAAGTTTTCTTTGATTTAGGCTTTAACAACCGATTCCGGATGCGACAGGCCATGGACGCCGTGCTCCAGCAAAAATTTCAGGAGTTGGAGGAGTCACAAACTGGTTCGGGCAAAGACATTGCTGAGTTGTTGCAGCTCAGCCATCGCATGACCATGGAGCAGCTTGAACTGGAGTTAAAGCTGGAGAAGTTAAGGTCAGGTGGACCCCAAAATCAGGTTAACGTGCAGATTAACGAGCTTGGTGATGGCACACGCTATGGTCAGTTGCTACAAAAGCTCCTAGGAGACCGTCTTGCTTAAAGTCTCCCGTAGTGATGTAGAGTGGGAACACCTGCAGGAATTTCCACTAGAAAGCCGATTTATCAAACTGCCGGTTGAAAATTATCTTAAGCTGGTAGGAGCATGGTCTCAGCTAAATAGTGCGCAACTGGCACTAATCAATGCCATCAACAATCCACGTTACCGTTTTGTGGTAGCAGCCCTAGCCCGACGTTTAGGTAAAACCTACATAGCCAACATAATTGCCCAGCTGGTTTCACTAGTGCCCGGCTGCAATGTCTTGGTCATCTCTCCCAACTACAACTTGTCCAGCATTAGTTTTGAACTACAACGCAAGTTTATCAAGCACTTTGAACTGGAGGTAGAACGCGACAACCTAAAAGATCGTGTAATTGAGTTGTCAAACGGTTCGACCGTGCGTATGGGTTCACTGAGCACCGTGGATTCCACCGTTGGACGCTCGTACCAGCTAATCCTTTTCGACGAGGCGGCTCTAGGCGACGGCGGCGAGGAGGCGTTTAATGTACAGCTCCGACCCACACTAGATCGTGTAGACGCTAAAGCTATATTTATTAGCACCCCCCGCGGCAAGCAGAACTGGTTTAGCAGGTTCTGGGATCGTGGTTTCTCACCAGACTTTCCTGAATGGTGCTCCCTCTGGGCAGACTACGAGGAAAATCCCCGTATGAGTTTAAAAGACATTGAGGAAGCCCGCCGGTCGATGTCAAAGCAGGAGTTTGAGCAGGAATACCTTGCCTCATTCACTACATTTGAGGGTCAGATTTATGAGTTACGGGACGAATCCATTCAAGCGTGGGACTCCAAGTTGGCCGAGGATGGTAGTACACAGTTCTTAGCTGGCTGCGACCCCGGCTACCGCGATCCCACAGCCTTCGTAGTGGTAGCATACCTGCCGGATGTTGAGGATGCGGGTAGGGACAGGTTCTGGGTTGTGCGTGAGTACGAGGCTGCTGAACAAACTACTGCCCAGCATGCCCAGCAAATTCGTGCACTAGCCGAGGAGTTTGGCATCGAGCTGATCTTTATAGATTCGGCAGCAGCACAGTTTGCCCAAGACCTTGCCTACCAGTACGATATTCCCACTGTGCGTGCTCGTAAAGATGTCTTACCAGGCATTGCATATGTGCAAACACTAGTAGATCAAGGTAAATTACTAGTAGATCCGGGTTGCACCAAAACTATCGAAGCACTTAATCAGTACAAGTGGGACGATCGCGAGGGACTAACTCGTGAAAAACCTAAGCATGACAAGTACTCACACCTTATGGATGCCTTACGGTATTGTCTTTACTCGTTTACTAGATAATTATTATAACATAAGAGCTGCGGGTTTTCAAGTTAAGAATTCTAAGGGTTGTAAAATTACTACATTGACGTTTTTGTGGTCTGGTGGTATAATACTAAAATTATGGCAAAAAACACTCAAAAGCGAATCCCCGTAAAGTGGATCAGGGACAGGGCCAAGGGGGCCTATGAGAAGCAATCTAGTTGTTTTGTTTGTGGAACCCAGCAGGATCTTGAGCTGCATCATACCCATTCAGTAACCCTGTTACTAGAACGGTGGTGCAGGGAACAGGGTCTTGTCCTAGATACTGATGAACTAGTCCTAGAGCACCGTGATAGGTTTATTGAATCGCATCACCACGAGCTCTATGTGGCAGTTTATACACTGTGCAATGGGCACCATGTCAGACTGCACCAAGTATTTGGCAAAGCGCCTGGGTTAACTACAGCTTCGCGTCAAACACGCTGGCTGGAAATACAACGCGACAAACAAACTGGACTAGAAGTAGCACAGAAAACCCCTAGCTATGGTTCTTGGTTTAGCAATTTTACCTAGAGGTTATTATGTGGTTAAAAGATTTTAGGAGCTGGGTCCGCGAGAAGCTAAATCCAGCTCAAGTGCGTATAGCACAAGAGGCCGGTACTCGCGTCACAACTGATCAAGAGCTTAGTTATATCCAAGCTTTTGAGCGTGTTGAAATGGTCAACCGTGGGGTTGGCCTTATTGTTAGTGCGTGTGCTGGCTTGGACTACGACGTAAAAGACAAGATTGCTGAAGGTATTGTGGTGGGCACTCGTCAAAAGCAGCTAACCAGCTTGCTTAATCACAGACCCAACCCCTATCAATCAGCACAAGATTTTCGTAAAAACATATTCACAGATTTTGTACTTGAGGGTAACGCCTTTGTGTACTATGATGGTGCGTTTCTCTACCACCTGCCCGCTTCGAAAATAGAAATACTCACCGATGAGCGTACGTTTATTCGTGGTTATCTCTATAATGGGTTGGTGGAGTTTCGTGAGCAGGATGTGTTTTCGTTTAAAGATATAAGCTCGCAAAGCATTTATCGTGGCAGTTCCAGGTTGGAGTCAGCAAAGCGTAGTGTACGCACACTCTACAACATGGAGCAGTTTCAGGATAGTTTCTTTGAAAACGGTGCTGTGTTTGGCATGGTGCTTACAACCGAGAATACACTATCAACCGTAGCCAAAGAGCGTACAATTCAATACTGGCAACAAAAGTACAATCCTAAGGTTGGGGGTCGTCGTCCAGTTATCCTGGATAGTGGACTAAAGCCACAAAAGATTACGGATACCAGCTTTAAGGAAATGGATTTTGATCAGAGCATAAAAACTCATCAAGAAAAGATCCTGCAAGCACTGGGAGTACCGCCTATACTACTCATGGGTGGCAACAACGCTAACATAGCCCCTAACTTGCGCTTATTCTACTTAGAAACAGTACTACCAATTATTAGAAGTTATGTAAGTGCGGTTGAGCGTTACTTTGGGTACGATGTAGAAGCAATTACCCAGTCGGTGTCAGCACTGCAACCAGATATTAAAGATATTGCCAGTTATCACGCAACACTAGTTAACGGCGGTATTATTACTCCCAACGAGGCTCGCCAAGAACTACGCTACGAGCGCTTAGACGGAGCAGACACATTACGAATTCCAGCTAACATTGCTGGTAGTGCAGCAAATCCTTCTCAGGGCGGTAGGCCTGCAGATGGAGAATAAAAGAGGATGTTATGGTAGACAAAAATAAGATTCTGTATATAAACAGCGTCTTTACTAAAGCTGAACCGCTACCAGCAGATCAGGATGACGGAGTTGTAGAAATTGCCGGATACGCATCTACCACAGATGTAGATCGACACGGCGATGTAATTCCTAGTTCTGTGTGGCAAAAAGGTTTAGAAAACTACTTGAAAAATCCAGTAATCCTTGCATTTCATGACCATAATCAACCTGTGGGCCGTATGACACAGCATAAAGTGGACGAAAAAGGATTGTGGATTAAGGCAAGAATTTCTAAAGCTGCGGAAAAAGTTTATCAACTTATCAAAGACGAAGTATTAACAGCATTTTCAGTTGGATTTAGAATTAAAGATGCGGAATATAATACTGCCGCAGAAGTTTTCCTAGTCAAAGACTTAGAGCTACATGAAATTTCAGTAGTTTCGGTACCTGCAAATCAAAATACACTTTTTAACCTTTCAAAAGCATTTAACTCCGACTTGGAGTACAAAGAGTTTATCCAGCAATTTGCAAACACGAGCGAATCAGCTAAAGGGCTAGAGCTCGCCAATGAAGCAGATGGCATTAAAACAGAGGAATGGAACATGGATCCTAAAGAACTTAAAGAACTATTAGCTAAAACTGCTCAAGACGCAGCTCAACAAGCAGCTAAGGCTATCAAAGAAGAACAAGCACGTGAGCAAGCAGAAAAAGCTGCTCGCGAACAAGCCGAGCGCGATCTACAAGATCGTATCGCTAAGGCTGTTGCTGCTGTTACCCCCACTGAAACTGGTGCTGAAAAGCTACTAGCCGAAGTAGAAAAGCGCTTCCAAGAGCAAGCAGATACAACCAAGAGCGTTATCGCTGGTCTAGAGGCTGCTCTTAAAGAGAAAGCTCAAGAGCTAGAAGCTGTTCAGAAAAGCAAAATGCAATTCGTTGATGGCAAAGCCAGCGAAATGAGCTATGCCGACAAAGAAAAGGCAGTTTTACTAGCCAAAATGAGTGGTAAGGCAATCGACAGCACTCGTCTAGGTCGTGAACTAGTACAAAAATACGGTGCACACGTTCCTAGCGCAACTTGGGAACTAGAAGTTAGCCTAAGCATGGAAAACGAAGTTCGCCGTCGTCTAGTTGTTGCTCCTACTATTCGTAGTATTGCAATGCAAACTAACGTAATGACTATTCCTGTTAATCCAGAAGCCGGTGTTGCAACTTGGGTTCAGAATAATCAGTTTGGTACTTCAAACAGCGCTGGTGGCAACGCTACTCACCTTCTCAAAGAGATCACTCTTAACGCATACAAAGTTGCTACCAACGAGTATGTAGCTTTTGAAGAAGAAGAAGATGCTCTCCTAGCAATTATGCCTGTTATTCGTGACGCAATGGTTCGTCGCGTTGCTCGTGCAGTTGATCGCGCAATGCTACGTGGTGCTGGTGCTGGTGCAGATCCCGTTCAAGGTCTTGCAACCTATGACGCAAGCAGCGCAGTCACACTAGATATTAGCGACAATGCTAAGCTAACAGTTGCTAAACTACGCGAACTACGTCGTGACGTAGGTGTCTGGGGTCTAGATCCTAGCGAGCTAGTTTATATCGTCTCCACAGATGGTTACTACGATCTACTAGACGACGACAACTTCCTAACAGTTGATAAAGTTGGCGATCGTGCTACTCTCTTAACTGGTCAAATTGGTGCAGTTGCAAATACTCCCGTTCTAGTAAGCGGTGAGTTTGCTGATAAAGCAGCTACTGCAGTTGGAGCAATCTGCTTTGCACCTGCTAACTTCCTAGTTGGTAATCAGCGTGGTCTACGCGTTGATACCGACGACTTAGTTGAAACTCAGCGTCGTGTAATGGTTGCCAGCCTACGCACTGGTATGACTCAGGTAACTACTAACTACGGTCAGGGCGTAAGTGCTCTACGTTATGTAGCCTAATTCTCAGGGATGGGAACTAACAGGACTCTAGAAGTCCTGTTTCTTGGCTAGGTTCACTAGAGCCTAGCCCGGAAACACAGGGAGAAATCATGGGATTAAACTTATTTACAAGACAAGAATATAAAGCGTATAAGGGAATTACTAGCGCAAATTCTGATGATCAAATTGATAGTTTAATTCCCAAAGTGTCACAGTTTGCCAAAACCTACTGCAAGCGTACATTTATAGACTATGTAAACGATCCGCTAGTAGAATACAATCCAGGCGGATTTGATAGAATAGTACTTGCAGAAATTCCAGTAATTAGTGTAGCTAGTGTACAACAAAGCAAAGACTATGGAAAAACTTATACAGCACTAGTAAAGTTTACTGATTGGGTACAAGACGGCAACGATATAGTTAGCTTACATGCTAGTGGTAAATTTGAACAACTAATTCGCGGTTACAAGATTACCTATTTTGCTGGTTACGAAACTGTACCTGAAGATTTAAAAGTTGCTTCTATGGACTTGCTTACCTACTACAAGGATAATGAAGCATCAGTAAAGTCTACTAAAGCAGCTGGTACTAATAGTACGCAAATTGAGTATATTCAAACTTCGAGCCTACCAGCACATATACGTCGCGTGTTTGACCTCTACATGTCGGACTATCAATAATGCCTATAAATCAGTTTGCAAATGTTCCTTTTATAAAAAATCTAGGTTCCGAACTATTAAATAGTTTAGGTACTACAATTAATAAAGCTACAAATAAAACTGAAGAAGATTTAAGGCTTTACGAACGAAAAAAATTAGATTTTAGACAAATTGTAGATGCTAAATTTCCTAGTTTATTAATTATAGACTATAAGAATATTCGTAATGAATTAAAAAAGTATCGAGATTTGCCCAAAAGCTTAAAAGAAATTATAGGCTCAGATTATAAACCAGTAGACTCGGACTATGACGAAATCTATTTAACTCCAGAAGAAGCAGAATTATTAATAGAGATAATAATTAGTTCCACATCGGACTTATCTATACAGGCTGAAAAGCAAAATAGTATAGCTTTACAAAATGAATTACAGAATATAGTTAGCAATTCCCCTCCAGGACAACTGCTAAAAAATGTTGGGCTTTTGTTTAATAAATTGATGGAGTTAACGGATTTATCTAGTATAGACAGAAAATATTTTCTTTTTCCTACATTTGATTCAATAAAAAATATTTTTACACCCTTACTAGAAAAGCATACTAAACGTAAAGTAGGAAATACTTTATCTGATGGTTTAACAATAGGTAGTGCACTAAACTTTGGACACACCAGCACTATTTATAAGTCTGGTCCAGACGAATATAAGCTTCAATTTAATAGTCCTAAATTATTACAAATTATTTTTGATGTAGTTAACGATAGTAATGCAGGAACAGATCCTGTTGAAAAACTTAATCAAGCAACAACGCAATTTTTACAAGAAACAAGACAAACAGAAATATCAATAGAAATAACTAAAGATTTTTCTGATGGCTTTATGAGTTTATTTGTTTCAGTTGGCGGAAATGTAGTAACTTTTGAAAATTCAGTTATTAATCAACGAAAAGGTTCTATACTAGAAAAAAGAGTTAAGTTAGGCTTACCAAAACAAGTATTAACTAAACTAGCAGAACAATTTAAAAGTTTAGGTAGAACTAGACTAGGTGCTGGTATACTTAAGAATATTTCTACAGGTAGAGGGTCTCCCAGTCCTATAGATTATATGTTGTACAATATAGTTCAAGCTATAAAAGGCGAACCAGTACAGCAGTTTAAACAAAAAAGAACTAATAGTAATACAAGTAAATCAACAAAAACTACACCAGTTCTTTCAGGATTTATTAAGGCAAAAACAAAAAAGGATGTTTTACCTAGAAAGTCTAAACAAAAGGTAAAATCAGCTCCTGAACCTTTAGTTGTTGAAGAAAACTTAACAAGATTACAAAATATTATAAATAGTTTATTACATCAACAAATTCGTCAAAATATGGGTACTGGCAGCAGCACAGATGTATTAAACTACAGAACTGGTAGATTTGCTCAAAGTGCTAAAGTTGAGCAGCTTACTCAAGGCCGTGAAGGTATAATTAGTGCGTACTATACTTACATGAAGTATCCATATGCAACCTTTAGTGCCGGAGGCCAACAAGAATACCCAAGATCTCGAGACCCTAAATTGCTTATATCTAGGTCAATTCGCGAGATCTTACAACAACAAATGATTACCAGAATGAGGGCTGTGTTAATATGACAAAGCGCAGAAAAATTACTGAAGCCCTTGCTAAACTTTTACAAGATACTCTTACAGGTGAAGCGCCATATCAGACTAATATCTATGGCAATAGTTACGCCAAATTAAAATTCTGGGATGAAATACAAGACTTTCCTAGCATATATATTACACCAGGCATGGAAATGCGTGAGTACCTGCCCGGTGAATTTGCATGGGGTATGCTTAACTTAAGTTTAAAGGCCTACTGTCGCGGAGAAGATTCGCAACAAGAACTAGAGCAGTTATTAGCCGATATTGAATTATGTATAGATTCAAATCGTAGATTAGTTTATAGTGGTCAAGAAGAGACTACAGAAATCTTAATAACATCAATTACCACAGATGAAGGGCTTTTAGCTCCATATGCTATAGGCGAGATAAACTTACAAGTAAGATATCAAGCAGCAGCCTAATCCGGTCGCGAACAGTAAAAACAGATAAATATCTAGTTACACTGAGGTGGCCAAAACACAGAGGAATATACTATGAGTTTTAATTTAATTCGTAACGCTAGAGTATTTTTTACTACTAACGTTGGGGCAACAACCGGTGTAGTTGCAGCTAGTGGATTTCTACCAGCTAATACTAGAGAAATTCAAGTTTTAGATGGTATGAGCTTTTCGCAAAATACTACTACCGAAACAGTTACCCTAAATGAAGCAGGTGCTACACCTGTTCGTGGTCAGCGTCAGTTTAACACAGCCCTAGATCCAGTTGACTTTTCATTTACCACATACATGCGCCCAGCAGACGGCGGCACAAATATCACAGCAGAAGAAAGTGTTTTGTGGAATGCTATGTTTTCTGATGCAGCCATAGGTACTGGAACAGCCGCTTGGGTAGAAGGAGCTAGTTCCGCCACTGTTAGTTTAGCAAATTCTAATAAGCATCAGCTACAAAAGTTTGGTTTAATTTTTGTGCTTGATGGTACTACCTATGTTGTAGATGATTGCGTTTTAACCCAGTGCGTTATTGATTTTGGCTTAGATGCAATTGCCAGCGCTCAGTGGTCTGGTCAAGGAAGAATTCTCAGACAAATTACTACTCCTACAATAAGTGTTCCTAGCGGTGGTAGTCTTACAATTAGCGGAAGTCTTGCTGGTACAGTAAAAGCAAAAGATACTACTGCGCCATTTATTGCTAATAAATTGAGTACTATTGAGCTAGATGAAGGTGCAGAAGGTGATGGAACTGGTACTCCTACTTTTGCTATAGCTTTAACAGGCGGCTCCTTAACCATTAATAATAATGTAACATACTTAATGCCTGCTAACTTAGGCATGGTTAATCAGCCCGCTACTTACTTTACTGGTACTCGTTCAATTACTGGCACTTTAAACTGCTACTTACGTACAGGTAGTGGTAATAGTGCTGGTTTAATTAGCCAGTTACTAACAGACAGCGCTACTGATGTTGACCCACAGTATTACTTAAAGATTATTGTAGGTGGCAGTGCTTCAACAGCTACTCGCGTAGAATTAACAATGCCAAGCGTAGTGCTAGCAATTCCTAGCGTTAACACTGAGCAGGTTGTTTCTACCACAATTAACTTTACAGCTCAAGGCGCCACAAGTAACGCATTTGATATTAGTGCTGCAAACGAACTTACAGTTGGCTATTTTACAACTAACGCTTAATAAACTTTTACCGGGAAAACTAAGCAATTAGTTTTCCCGTTTCTAAACTTAATAAGGTTCACATGTCTAATCTTTCCCTTAAATCCCTGTTAGTGCCCTCAAAAGAAATCGAAGTAGAATATCCTGGCATGCCAGATTTTAAAATTCAACTATCTTTTTTAAGCCGCGAAACTTTACTCAATATTAGAAAAAAGTCTACCAAAACTACTTTTAAAAACCGTCAACCACAAGAAGAATTTAATGAAGATTTATTCTTGGATTTGTATGTACAAACAGCAATTCGTGGTTGGAGCGGACTTAAATTGCGATATCTAGAACAACTTGCTCCTGTTGAGCTAGGCGATCACGACCCAGAAGATGTTTTAGAATATACCCAAGAAAATGCTCTTTTCTTAATGAAAAACTCTAGTAATTTTGATGCCTACATTACTGAGCAAGTAAACGACTTGGGAAACTTTTCAAAGAGCAAATAACTACTGCTGAAAAAGATATACAAAACTATCTTCAAAACTTACAAGTAGGAATGACTCGTGATGGGTACTTTGAGCTGTGTGAACTGATGGGCGACGAGCCACTAGAGGAAAATATTCCTGTAGAGTTTGAGGATTTTTGTGCAGAAGTACAGCAAGCTTTTCATGTTTATGGGCTCTTACGCGACGAGTGGGATACCTTTAACGGAATATACTTAGGAAAAAGCCTAATAGGTATTACAGAAATGCTTGATGTATCGCAAGTAGAACCAGAAGATAGACCAGTAATTATTTCTCTAGTTAAAACTATTGACAGAATACGTCAAACAGAAGCTAATAAGCAACAAAACAATAAACCTGCTAAGTAAATCTTAGCAGGTTTTTTTATCTATAAAAATTTTTGTATTGACAAAACTATGCCTTTGTGTTACAATTGGTGTACACGATTAAAATAAGTCTTGGAGAAACCATGGCTGGTAATACAATCAATTTTGAATTAAGACTAAACTCAAATATACGACAGCAAACACGACAAGCTCAAGATTTAAACCGTGAGCTTGATAAGGCTGATAGGGCCAAAGTAACTACTGCTGCTGCTCAAAATATTGAGTATGGTCGTGCTCGAGGGGCCATGGGTGCAACTGGAGCAACTGCCCGAGACTTTGCAAATCAAGCACAAGGTCTTGGTGGATTAGTTCGCATATACGCTACAGTTGCTGCCAATACTTTTGCAGCCGTTAGCGCGTTTAATGCTCTTAAACAGGCCGCAGATACTACTAATATTGTTCGCGGCTTAGATCAGCTGGGTGCAAGTAGTGGTATTGCGCTAGGCACACTAGCCAAACAATTTGCGGCCGCTACCGATAATGCTATTAGTTTTCGCGATGCTGCACAAAGTGCTGCTAAAGCTACTAGTGCCGGCTTATCGGGAGCTCAATTTTTAAAACTAGGTGATGTTGCCAAAAAAGCATCTCAAGCTCTTGGTATAGACTTAAGTGATGCTGTAAATCGTCTAACTCGCGGTATAACAAAACTAGAGCCTGAATTACTAGACGAACTTGGTATTTTTACAAAAATCGGTCCGGCCACAGAAGAGTATGCTAGAAAGATTGGTAAGACTGCGAGCACACTAACAGACTTTGAACGTCGTCAAGCTTTTGCAAATGCAGTTCTTGAAGAAGGTGCACAAAAGTTTGGTCAAATTAATATACCTGTTAATCCGTATAATCAGCTTGAAGCTTCTATTAAAAACTTAACTCAATCTGCACTAGAACTAATAAATAAAGTACTTATACCAATTACTAGTGTATTTGCAAATAATAGTTTACTACTAGCAGGTGCACTTGCCTTAATTGCTGGCAAACTAACAAAAATGGCAATTCCCGCACTAGTATCTTGGAGATCAGAGCTAGCTGCTAGTGCTGATGATGCCAAGCGTCGCGCACAAATGATTACTCAAGCATTTGGGGAAATCGGTGCTGCTAAAGTAGAAGCAAAATTTAATGTACCAGGATTTAAACAACAACTTACTCAAGCAGAACAAGCATATGCCAATAGTCGTAAAACTATGGCAGATATTGATAAAACCTTTTTTGAAAAACGCGGTACTAAAACCTATGCATTTCTTAGAGGGGCTCAAGATATTGGTGCTGTTGATACTGCTACAATTAGAAAAGAATTACCCAGTATTCAACGTGAAATAAACAGACTAGATAAGATAGGTACTGATCAAACCAAACTACAAGCGCTTGCTCTACGCGATGTAAAAACAGAACTGCTGGGTATTTTAGCTGCTAGAAGAAATCTTAATCAAGCACAGCAAAAAGTCGAAGAAGAAATTGATCGTGAAGGCATACCTATTGGCGAACGTGCTCGTCAGCGTATATCTCAAAGAGCTAGTTCCCGCGCAGAAAGGCTAGGTATTTTATCTAGAATAGGTGAAAATGTTGAAGCAGGCGGTCTACGCTATGGCCTATCAGAGCTAAATCGAGAAGTTAGCAGTAGTCAAACACTAAGTGGCTGGGACAGATTTCGTTCACGAGTTGGTGGAACATTTGCAGCACTAACCACACAGGCAGGAATATTTTTAAGAGCATTTGGGGTTTGGGGTCAAGTCGCCGCAGTCGCTGCAGCTGCTTTTGCACTTATAGACAGTTGGTTGAGTAAAACTGGCAAACAAATGCAAGAGTTTACCCAAGAAGTAGAACTAAATGAATCTACAGTAAGAAATTCTATAAATACTCTTAAACTTTACAATCAAACCATTTCTACAGAATCTTTAGCTGCAACTGGAACTGCTATTGGCGAACTATCTGACAGAATAGATGCTTTAACTACAAAATTTACAGACATACTAGCTAATCAAGGTACTTGGGACAAAGTAAAACAAAGTATACTTGGTTTATTTGGTCAAAGTGTAAGTCAGGATTTTGCTAATCAAGTTGCTCAAAATTGGATTGCACAAATTGATGCAATTCCAGAAGGTGCAATAAAAACTACGGCTATTAATAAGTTAAAAGATGTTCTAAATATACAAGAAGTTTCTAAAGAAAGCATTCAACGCGCCATAGAATCTAGCAAGGATGTTAGTGGTGCTGCAAAAGCTGGTCAAGCAGCTCTTGAGCCCGGTGTTCGGCTAACTAGAAATTTAGGTGCCGCAGCTCAGCAAACAAAAGAAAGTATTAAAGAACTTACTACAGCTAGTCAAGAATTACAAAATAGTTTTGTACAAACAACTCCTATAACTAAATTTGCAAACGCTTTAATAAGTGCATCCGTAAGTGCATTAAAAAGTTTCGAAGATATGAATACCGTTGTAGCAGGATTTAAAGAACTAGAAAAAGCTGCAGCAGCTTTTTCACTTTTACCTGGCCAAGGAATATCTAAACAAGCTGCACAGGCTATTAAAGCAGGTGAACAAATGCTTGTAGTTGAGAGAGAAAGAGCAAAACTAATAAGACAACGAGAGCCCCTAGAAGCAAGATTAGCTGAAGTCATGCAACAATCAGCGCAAATGAAAATCCCGCTAAGAGAAGGCCAAGAAGGAATACAAACTGTAGACCCTAACCTACAGGGGTTTATGGTTAACCAGCAACTTAGTAGAGCTAATAAACTTTTAGCTGAAATAAGAAATATTAAGGAACAAGAAGCTAGTCTTGATAAAGTAACAGAGTATAGTGCTCAAGCTGTTCAAGATGCTATAAAAGAGTTTGCCGAAAAATTTAGACAAAATATTGTACGAGGACTTAATATTTTAAGATCTAGTATAGATCAAGCTATAGAGCAAGGTCGTATACAAGTATTGCGAACTATTACTTCTGCAGTTACTGGTCCAGGAAGTGCTGAAATAAATTTTGATATAAAAAATAGAGAATTAGATTTACAGCAACGCCTAATAGAAGAAACAGCAAACTTAGCAGATACATTATTAGATAATAGTATAGTAGTGCAGCAAAACACTCTTGCCAGAGAAACGGCAGAATTACGTGCTAAAGCTCCTGAAACTTTAAGTATACTACAAAGAGAACAACTAGAAAATGCCCCACAACAACAGGCAGAACTGCAACTTGTACTAGATGCACTAAGAACTCGTCGTGAAATGGGTTCAGAAGAAATAAGTAAATTATCCGGAAGCGCACAAGCATTTGCTATTCAAAGAGCACAAAGAACAATAGCCGAACGCGAAAAAAGACAACAAACTGAGGATAGCAGAAACTTAGCCGTTTATGAGCGAGGATTTGCACTAGAAAAAGAACGCAATCAACTAAGAGAACTTGGGTATAAGCGAGAGCTTGATTCAAACAGAAATGTTCAAGAACTAAACTCCCTACTACTATCTAACTTAGATATAGTATCAGAAGCGCAACTACTTGAAAAACAAACCGCAGATCAAAGAGTACAGCTACTAACACAAGCAGAAGCTCGTAGAAGTTTAGAGAATGATATTGCTAATTTAAAAGGTAGAGAGGCTGAGCTAACTAGACTTGGTTATGAGGAAGATTCAGCAGCCGTACAAGGTCTTAGAACAAGTGTAAAATTTAGACAAGAAGAATTAAATCTTTTAATCGCTAAACAAGCTCAAGAAACAAAAATTGCTGAAATTCGTAGAGAACAAGAAGTAATTGATCTTAGAGCAAAAAGAGACCAACAAACTCGTGTACGTGCAGCAGACGAACGCCAGTTTGGACAAAGACTACAAGAATTAGCAGTTGAAGAACAACTACAGTTACTAGAGTTTCAACGCAGCAGAAATAATCTTACAGAAGATCAGTATAAACAAACAAAATTAGTACTAGATTTACGCAAACTAGATATAGAACAAGAAGGTGAACGTGCTCGTGTACTAGATACTGTTGCAGAAAAACAAGCTAAACTTACTGCTGAAATTGAAAAAGCATTATTAAGTGGTGCTACTGTTACCGAAGATCAGCTACAAATTTGGGCTCAAACCAGAGCAGATGCAGAAACTGCAGCAGGTCGCGAAATTGCGCTTATACAAAAAACTAACGATTTAAAACGTCAAGGATTAAGCCTAGATGTTTTAATAAGTGACAGACAAAAAGCGTACGAACAAGCTTTTGAAAGTTTATTTTCAAATCTTGCTGATTCAATATACAACTGGATGCAAACAGGTAAATTTTCTAGTCGTCAATTATTTGATAGTTTAATTAGTGATATTGCTCGCTATGAGCTACGCCTACAAACTCTTCAAATGTGGGCCGCTGCTAGACCTTTCTTAATGAGTCTTTTTCCAATGATGGGTCCAGGACTATCTGGAGCTCCTGGCCAAGCAGGAGTAACGGGATTTGAAGGGCTTTATAATGCGCCTCTTGCTAAAGCTAAAGGTGCTGCTTTTGATTATGGTGTTGAAAAATTTGCCAAAGGCGGCATGTTTACTAATTCAATAGTTGCACAACCAACCTTATTTAAATTCGCCAAAGGTACTGGACTAATGGGTGAAGCAGGACCCGAAGCCATTATGCCCCTAAAGCGCGATAGCAACGGCAACCTTGGAGTTCGTGCAGAAAGCCCACAACAAAACGTAAGTGTGGTAATAAATAACAATACGACAGCTCAAGCAACCGCTGAAGAAGTTACAGACAGTCGTGGACGTCGTCGTATAGAGGTTACTATTGGCGAAATGGTAGCAGGTGAAATGTCTAGACCAGGCAGTGCTGTACGAGAAACTATGCGATCAAATTATAATATTAAACCAAGTATGGTAAGGAGATAATATGCCCGTACCAGTATGGCCCCCATCTTTACCACAGTATCCAGAACGAAACTATTCCGAAACCCTAGGTGTTAATGTAATACGAACACCTATGGATTCGGGACCAGCAAAAGTTCGATACAGAAGTAATAGGCCACAAACCCTAAATGTTCAGTACACACTGTCAAAAACACAAGTAGATACACTAGAAACATTTTTGCTAACCACAATAAAAGGTGTGTTACGTTTTAGCTACCCACATCCCAGATTGAGCAGCGGCACTACATATGTTATGCGCGAAGTACGTGTAGTGCCGCAGCAAGATGGTCAGCTATTTACCCTACAGTATGTGGCCCCCGACTATTATAAAATAGGCTTACAACTAGAGATTTTACCATGAGATCTATTTCTGCTGCAGCTTTACGATCATTCTTTTCAGTAGAAAGCGATGATTCACTAATAGCTTTATTTACTTTTGAACCACAAGAAAGCCCAGCACAAAGTCCTATCTATATAGCAGATAATTACACAAAACGATTAACAAATAATAATCCAGACTTGTATGGAGTTGATAACACACTAGTCTACGGAGTTACTTACAAGGGTCAAGACTATATGTTTTTACCCGTACAAATAACTCTACCTAATGATGATAACAGCAGCGCTCCTAAAGCAACTCTTACTATATTTGATGTGACCTATTTGCTAACAGAAACTATTAGATCTATTACTGGACCTGTTAAAGTAACAATAGAATTAGTTTTACGATCACTATTGGATAATAACACAACAAATATGGCAGTTACTCCTGAAGTTACATTTACAGGATTTTATATTACTAACTTTACTTATAACGCTCAACAAGTAACTGCCGATTTACAAATGATAGATTATGCAACTGAACCGTTTCCAGCATATAGATTTATACCGGCATATTTTCCAGGAATATTCTAATGTGGTACAATAAATATGTAGGCATACCCTATAAAGATAAGGGCAGAGACAGCACCGGGGTGGATTGCTGGGGATTAGTTCGTCTAATCTATAACGAGCAGTATGGTACTCAACTGCCAAGTTTTAGCGAATACTACGAATCTGGTGTAACCCTAGGTATTCAGGAGACTATAGCTCAGCAAAAAGAAAACTGGTACCGGGTAGAATCTCCAGAGCCCGGTGATGTTATACTGTTTAAAGTACTTGGTCACGAAAGCCACCTAGGTTTATATGTTGGTGCTAACTACTTTATACACGCTATGGAAGGCGTAGATCAAGTAGTTATTCAAAAATTAAATAGTGCGGAGTGGAACCGCAGAATTGCTGGATTTTTTAGGTACAAAGAATCGTTCGATGCACTACTAACAGGTTTATCCCATCCACTAAAACGTGAGCAATTTAGCGAACAAATACTTGAAACTACTACTGTTCAAGAAATAGTTGATAAGATCAAAACTAAGTACGCAATTTATACCGAAACTAACACAGAGTGTTTAGTATTTATTAATGGCGACCTTATACCAGAAAAAGACTTTGCACTTAGAAAAATTAATTCTGGTGATAAAATAGAGTTTCGCAGTCTAGTAAAAGGTAGCAGTAGTCGAAACTTTTTACTACTTGCACTAGTTGTTGTGTCCGCGTTGTACTTGGGACCCACGGTTGGTGCACAAATTCAAAGTGCTGTAACAGGAGTTACTGTTACTACTGCTACTGCAGGATATGCGGCAGCTGGAACAATGCTTGTAAATATAGCAGGCATGGCACTAATTAATGCTATAGCCCCCGTAGTTACACCCAAAACAAGCGATCCAGGCCAACCAGTTTCAGCTAATTTATTTAATGGCGGCAGTAATCAGGCAACGCCTTATGCCCCCATACCAGTAGTACTAGGAAAAATTAGATATACTCCGCCACTAGGTGCACAACAAATAGTAGAATTTGAAGATGCCAACAAGAGCAGACTAAATAGCTTAGTTGCTTGGGGCTTTGGACCCCTGTTGGTAGAAGATATTCAAATAGGCACTAAATCTATAAATGATTTTACAGGCTTTGATAGCACTACTAGCATACAAACTTATACGGGCAGTGCTGGTGATAACTTTTCCAAAACTGATCAAATATATAAATCAGATACAAAACAGTATGTTACTGGTAATCCAGTCTTACTACAAAATATAAAAGCCGGCAGTGAAGAAGCTGATGGCGAAACTAATGCTAGTGTGTTATTAAATGAACATACAATAATATTAGATCAAGTATCTGATAAATTAAAAATAGGGCTGCATTTTCCAGAAGGTTTAAGGGTTGTAAAAGTACGTGGTGACGGCAGCGGAGATATTACAGCTGCTCAAGCAGTTTTTGATTATACCTATCAACCAATAGATGCAAATGGCGATCCTACTGGTCCTGAATACAGTAATACAATACAAATTGTTGCTCAAACAGAAGTAATGCCTCCGCCCCTACAACCAATAACAGATAATACTTGGGATAGTAGCAATGCTGGCGGTGATGGTGGTGGTGAGTAAGCAGCCTTATAATTTAATATAGGAATTATAAATGAGTTCTTTATATCGTTGGGTACGCGTTTGCGTATTAAAAAATAATAGTGTTCAATTTGTATACGGTGCTCCAACTGATAACAAAGATCAGGAACCTTCTCAGGGCATAGTAGAAAGTATTTATGGTACACGCTATGGAAGTTTAATTGACGCAGGAAGCACTGATATTTTAAGAATACCAGAAATACCCCTTGATGCATACGAAATACACAGAGTTTGTGTGTACGGTACTCAAGGCGTTGTTGCCGGTACTTATCAAGATTTTAGAAGTACCTTTTCAAATGTTCAAGGATTGGCACTAACTTGGACTACTAATTCAACCGGAGAAACTGTATTTTCATTAGCTAGTGGATCTTTTACTCCGCCTAGTATAAGTCGTGGTAGAATTAGCATTGGTGGAAGTGGTGAGGCGTATTTTAAACGTAAAGACGCTTTCACGTATGTAGAAGAACTACAAGTGCCGCCAAGCAGATACAAAATAAAAATAAAACGCAATTCTGCAAATTACAGTAACGAAGATTTAAGACCTAATGGTGAACCAACTATTAATAGTGAAGAAGAACCAGTAGAATTTAAACGCTATAATAAATCATTTTTATTTAGCGTTACTGGATACAGCACCACTACTCCACCAATTATAAATCCTCCACTATGCACCATTGCTAAAACAGCAATTAGTATTCTTAGCAATAAAAATATAAATGGTAATTTAGAGGGAATAAATGGCCTTATAACTAGTATATGTAGAGACTATAATCCTACAACACAGCAGTGGGATTTATTACAACCTACTAATAATCCTGCAAGTTTATTTCTTCATGTACTTACACACCCTGCAAATGCTTACAGAGTACTAGCCACAGAGGAGTCCGCAAAAATTAATTTTACTGAGCTAGCTGCTTGGTGGACTTTTTGTGTACAAGAACAATTTGTTTATAATAATGTAATAACTGAAATTACTAGTGTTTTAGACTTGCTAAAAGAAATTGCTGCAGCGGGCAGAGCATCACCTACACTTATAGACGGACGCTGGTCAGTAATTATTGATAAGCCTAGAACTGTGGTTAGCCAATATTTTACTCCTCACAACAGCTGGGGATTTGAGTCTGTTAAACAATTAATACGACAACCTCACGCATTTAGAATAAATTTTAGAAATGAAGCTGCAGGATATCAAGATGATAGTGTTTTAGTTCCTAATACTGGGTATACGGATCAAACTGCACAAGTAATTGAAGAAATTAGTCTACCTGGTGTAACTATAAAAAACTTAGCTACTAAACATGCTCGTTGGCATTTAGCCCAATTAAAATTACGCCCAGAAACATATACTCTAAGCACAGATATTGAGTACTTAGTTTGCAATCGCGGAGACTTAGTTAGAGTAAGTCACGACGTACCTAGATGGGGTATTGGTACTGGCCGAATTAAAAGTTTAACTCTAGATGGTTCTAGTAATGTAACAGCAGTAATAGTTGATAATCCAATTTATTTAGAACTAGGAAAAACTTATAAAATATTAGTTCGTACTCAAACTAATCAAACTGTGGAACGAACTTTTACAGTAGCAGTAACTACTGAATATACTAATATTACTTTATCAAGTACAGTCGCTGCAGGTCAATTAAGTGAAGGTGATTTATTCATTATTGGTGAATCAGCAAATGTAGTTCAAGAACTAATAGTTTTATCAATAGAACCACAAGCAAATTATACTGCTAGATTAACACTAACTGATTATAGTCCTGAAATTTATACAGCAGCAACATTTATTCAATTTCCTACTGTTAACTATAACGTTAATTTTACTAAATTACCAGTTAACCTACAAGACACTGTAAATACCAAACCTATACTTAAAGATATTATAAGTGATGAGCGAGTACTAACAAGAACAGCTGGTGGAGATTTAATTAGTAATATAGAAATTACTTATACAAATCCTGTATCTATAGAAAAGAGTGTAAGTCACATAGAAGTAGAATATGATTTTTCAACAAGTACTTCACCAACTCCGCAATTTAGATTTACAGAATTAATTACAAAAGGCTCCGCAAGAATTGATAATGTTAGAGATTTAGATACTTATAAAATTCGTGCTCGATATTTAAGTAATCAAGGATTTTTTGGCCCTTGGACCGAATATGTAACTCATCAAGTAATTGGAAAAACAAGCGCTCCTAGCACTGTTGCAAGTATTAGTGCACAATTAATTGCTCAAACAGGTAGAGTATTACTAACTTGGTCAGAAATAACAGATCAAGATTTAAAAGAATACGAAATTAGACCAACTAATACTGGATGGGGTACTGCTGGATACATATTTAAAGGTTTAGGAAATAATTATATATTAGATCCAGCAAGCTCCGGTCAAACAACCACTTTTTATATTAGAGCCAGAGATGTATTAGGTACTTATAGTACTATTAGTGCAACCACTAGTATTACAGTTGCTCCTCCTAATGCTGTGCAAATCGCTTCTATAGCTCTAAGCTATGCTCAAAGCTCAAAAACAAATAGTTTAGCCACTATTGCTTGGCAAGCACCTAGTATTAGTCAAGGTGGATTACCAGTAAAGCAATATAAAGTTAAAGCTACATATACGCTATTAACTAATGCTCAAAAAGTGATTGAATTTGAAACAATAAGTCCAACAATTCAATTATCTGCAGAGTGGGTTGGTTCTGTAATACTAGAAATAATAACTATTGATATTAATAATAATCAAAGTGCCACAACTACAACAAGTTTTACAAAATCTTTACCTCCTAATATTAGTGGTGTAACAATTACACCGGTAGGTAAAGGAATAGAACTTACTTGGAGCGAACCAGTAATTGATACTACTCAATTACCAATAGCCGGCTATGAAATTAGAAATATTAATCAAAATTTTAGTTTTAATAATGAAGAATTAATTTGGAGAGGTACTGCAACAAAATTATTTGTTGATTTATCCAATAAGACTCCCGGACAAACATTTGAAGCATATATAAAAACTTTTGATATTGAAAATAGTTATAGTACTACATCAGCAACTATAAGTTATACAGTTCAAGCCCCTGAGAATACAATAAGTATTCAGAATCCTATATTTGAAGATACAAGTCTAACATCAGCAACATTCACCCTAAAATGGAGCCAAGCTACTCCAGTTTTTGGTTTAAATGGTTACAGAATATACTATCAATACACAGATAAAACAACACAGCAAACACAAACTGTAGACTTACAAACTAAATCAACGTCTATTACATTACCCGCAAATTGGTTAGGTTCAGTAACTGTTTCAATTTATGTAATAGATGATCTCGGTAATGAATCTGCACCAGCAACAGTTGTTGTAAATATACAAAAACCAAATACTATATCTCAAAACGAATATCGCGCTCAAGTTATTGATAACAATGTGTTACTATATTGGAACTTACCTAGCATAACTACACTACCAATTTCTCACGTTACTCTAAAAAAGAGCACAACAGCAATAAATACTTGGGCACAGGCTACTCTAATTGGTGATAAAGATGGTACGTTTACAACTATAAGTGAACAAATACCCGGAGTCTATAGATACTGGATAGTAGTTGTAGATACAGAAGGTAATGAAAGTGATCCTATTTATATTACTCAAGAAGTTAATGAACCTCCAAATTATGTATTTATTGCAGAAAAACAAAGTTTACTAAATCCGTTCATTATAGATTTAAATGATCGAGATAGTTATGTTATAGATGCACCAAGTACAGCATTTAGTACTGCACAGTTTCCGTATATAACTACTCCTAGTACTATAACTGGAATGTCTACAACTACACAAGTAAGTAGTCAAACAAGAATAGGAGTTTTTACAGGAGGTATTAGTACATCATTTCCTAGACGTATAACAACCAGTCAAAAAGTTAATTTATCTAATATATTAACTATTTATTACTATGTAAATGAAGGCGGTACTGGTTGGGGAGAAGCGCCTAGTACGAATCAAAATTTATTAGTACAGTATTCTACTGATAATGGTGCAATTTGGCAAACAATGGATACTACCCTTCCTACAGATGTAACAGCAAATGTATGGACATTAAAAACTATAACAGTTCCAGAAGCAGCAAAGGGAATTGATGGGGTTTTATTAAGAATAACTCAAACAAACTTTACTACTGTTGGCGGAGAGACTTCACTTAGAGATAACTGGGCATTTACCTCCCTATATGCCAGTGAAACACCAGAACAAAGATTTATAAATGCAATTTTAGAAACTCAAACTATAGTTTTACCAATTAATACTAATGAAACTTGGACACAACATTTTACAAGTAGTAACTGGTCTAGTCCACAAAGTCAGATAAATGCAGGTTATCCAATTTATATTCAGCCTGGAAGCTCATCCGGGACTTTTAGAGAAATATTTGATTTTGGAGCTACTATTCAATCTGGAGTACAAATAACTATAGACATATTTGGAACTGCAATAAGTGGTAACCCTCAATTAAACTATACAGTAGCGATTTCTTCCGATGCACAAACTTGGATAACTGCTGGACAAAATACGCCATATACAATAGCCCAACAAAACTTTAGATATATTCGTGTAGAATTAACTGTAACACAACAAACTGCTGGTGATATATACCGTTTAACAAAACTATATGTAAAACTAGATACTACAAAATTAAATAATAGTGGATATGCTACTACAAATGCATCAGGTATTGCTGACGTTAATTTTACAAAAGAATTTTTTGATATATCAAGTATAGCGGTTTCTGCAAGTTCTACTACTGCCGTAATAACAGTTTATAACTTCTATGATGCTACTAGATCAGGAACTTATACTGTTACTAGTGGGGCTTGTACCGTTACCACTACACAAGCGCATAATTTAAAAACAGGATATAAAATTAGAGCAATATTTACCGGAACTGGAACCGTTCCTGTATCACAAATTTATACAATAACTGCAGCCAGTACAACAGTATTTACATTCTCAGTTCAAGCTGCATCAAACGGTAGTTCAGGAACTATAGAGTTTTATCCTAATTCTATGGAAATCAGAACTTTTAATACAGCAGGAAATGCTTTAGGTAGTGTACCTGTATCATGGTATATTGAAGGATATTAAGGAAAATCATGGCCGATCATAATTTACCTACAGTTACAAGTACTTATAGTAATTTTGTAACAGAACTAGATGCTCGCCTAGACGATATGGCTAGAATGTTTGATGTAGCATCTGTAACTAATATCCCAACGAATGCTGTTCGTTGGGATAGTAGTGCTCTTCGCTGGAAAATTTGGAATGGTACTACTTGGGCAGACTTAGCTGCATCTTATACAATAAATATAAATGGAACAGTTGGGGCTACAACTCCAACTACCGGAGCATTTACTACTTTAAGTACTACCGGTGCCGCTACACTTAATTCAGCAACAGTGGGAGGTGCAGCTGTAGTTACTACAACAGCTACTCAAACGCTAACAAATAAAACTCTTACTTCGCCAACGATTAGCCAAATTTCAAATACTGGAACAATAACTCTACCAACTAGTACAGATACTCTAGTTGGTAGGGCTACAACAGACACTCTAACTAATAAAACTTTAACCGCCCCTAGATTTGCTGATTTAGGTTTTATAGCGGATCCAAATGGAAACGAAATATTAGAGTTTGATAGTGTTGCTAGTGCTATAAACTATATTAGAATAGCAAATAGTACTGGTGGTAATGCTGTAGCAATAAGTGCTCAAGGAGATCAAGCTCTTGTAAGTTTAAATCTTCTGTCTAAAGGTGCCGGCACAGTACAGGCTAATGGCGTAGAAATAGTAACTATATCAGGAGCTCAAACATTAACTAGTAAAACTTTAAGTACTGGTTCTACATGGAATGGTAATGCTATAGCCTATAACTACGGTGGTACTGGTAATACTGGAGCATTTACGCAAGGTGGTGTAACTTATGGAAGTAGTAGTACGACCTTAACTACAACAGTTGCTGGCAGTGCTGGTCAGTTATTACAAAGTAACGGCACCAGCGCGCCTAGTTGGGTTAATGCTAGTAGTTTAACAGTTGGAACTGCTACAAATGCTACAAATGCTACAAATGCTACAAATGCTACAAATGCTACAAATGCTACACTAGCTACAAAAGCATCAACACTTTCGCAAGGCGGTGGCAACGGTACAGCAATGACCTTTAATTGGAGCGGCCAGAATGGTCAACCAAATTGGTTATGGGGCGGTAATGATGGATCCAATCATTATGTATATAATCCATCAAATTTTAGTGTAAATTATGCAAATAGTGCAGGAAATCTTGAATCAACTCAATCAAGTTTAGGGTACTCAGTATCAGGCGCTAATATTGACTATGGCGGCCAAGGCGGGCCACAAGTACGCGGTCAAGGTGGCGGTGCTGCAATGATGAGTTTTCATAGACCTGGTTCATGGGCAATTAATCTTGGTCTTGGAACTGATAATCAACTACGTACGGGCGGGTGGAGTAGAGGCGGTAATTATGTAATTCTTGATAGTGGAAACTACACAAATTATGTTTCAACACCAAGTACAACAGCAGGAGCAGTCGGAACATATATGTACTGCGGTACTAGTTATCAAATACTTACTGGTCAAACACTAATATCAGGTACTGATCCAGAAACAGGTGCATATTATGAATACTATACGCCTACATATACTACTATATTTTCCGGTGCTCAAACACCCGGTATTACACTATCAGGAAGTTACTTATACCCAGCCGGAACATGGAAAGGCTCTAGTGCCGGTGTAAATCATGAACCTAATGGTAGTAATGGAGATGCTTGGCAAGGAGCACATACTACTGGGCTATCAGGAACTTGGAGATTAATGGGATTTATACCATCTTCAGGCTGGTCTCAATCTCTATGGCTAAGAATAAGTTAAGGCAAATATATGAATCTAGAATATGCAAAAAACCCTACGTGGGCAAATAAAGATAAAAGTTTAATTGATTTAATAGTTAAATTTAAAGAAATTGATGAAGAATTACCATTTACAGCTTCTCCATTAGACCCAGAAGCACATGGCAAAGAAATATTTAAGATGGCAATTAGTGGAGAATTTGGACAAATACAAGATCGAGCAAAATTACCAGATTCACAAATTAAAGAGCTTTTAACCAATCAAATAGTTAGCGAAAGAAATGAATTATTAGCCAGTTCTGATTGGACACAATTAGCAGATGCAAGACTAGCAATGGGTACAGAAAAAGCACAGCAATGGGATACCTATAGACAAGCACTAAGAGACATTACTAGTCAATCAAGATTTCCTTATCAAGTAACATGGCCAAATAAGCCTGCTTAAATTTAACTAAGTTCTTAAACAAAAATACCCGACCCTAAACTAGGGCGGGTATTTTTTACATTGACAAATTTCTGCTCTTATGTTACAATAGTTGAAAATAATCGTTTTACAAACAAAATTTTTCAGGAGCCAAACAATTTAGGCTACTATACGGATTGGAGAAATAAAAAATGTTAGAAATATCAGAATCCGTGATTCAAGTATTGGGCATGATTGCTATAGCCGTTGTAGCCGCATTTTTTGGCATCCAGCAGCTAATAAAAAATTGGAAAGCAACCCAAGCAGAGTCAGGAATTATTCAAATAATGCACCGAGAGCTGGAGCGAATGGGTGAGCAGAATACAAAGCTAAGTTTAGAACTTGGCCGGCTTCACGAACAAATTATTGCTCTTAATCGAGAGCTTGAGAAACTTACTATAGAAAATCAAAGATTACAGGTAGAGGTAGTTGCATTAACCAATGAAGTCGGTATATTCAAAAGATTAGCAAAAGAAGGAGTACTTCAGAATGCAACAACCAGCTAAGTTAAACTACAAAGTTTACCAAGGATCAACATTTCAAGAAATTTATCGTTGGGAATCTCAAACAAAAGTTTATAGTCCTATTCAATCAATTTCTAAAACCGCTCCTTGTGTTATAACTACAACAACTAATTCAAACATTCCCTTAGGCTGGCGATTTCGTGTAACTGGTGTACAGGGTATGAAAGAAATTAATACCAGTTCAGATGTTTTTTATGTAGCAACTGGTATTAGTGGCACACAAGTTACTGTAAACGAAATAAATAGCGCAGGTTATACAACCTATACTAGTGGAGGGATCCTGGAGTATAATCAACCTGTAGATTTATCTATTTATAGTGCCCGTATGCAAATACGCGAAACTGTAGACAGCTCAACAGTTATACATGAAGCTACTAGTGCTAACAATCAAATAGTATTAGATAATACTAACAAAACTATAACAATTACAATTCCAGCAGGCGTTACTCAAGCATTTACGTTTGAAACTGCAGTATACTCTGTAGAACTATTTGAACTAACTGGAAGAGTTATTCCTTTCTTAGTGGGAGGTTTATCCTTAGTAAAGGAGATAACTAGATGACTGATGTAATTGTTGTAGACAAACACAACACAGTAGTAGTTACAACAGACACAGTTAACACCATCGTAGACACAGTTACTCAGCCACAAATTATTTATACCGGAATTATGGGACCTAGCGGTAGAATAAGTACAATGGGCGATGTAGACTTAACTGAGCTAGTAGACGGTAGTGTTTTAATGTACAGTTCCACAACAAATTTATGGAAGTCTACTACTACTTTGCAAAATCAAAACTATGATGGTGGAATTTTTTAAATAGGAAAAACTATGGCTTCTACTATTAGAATTAAGCGCTCAGGTACTTCTGTTAATTTACCTGCGGGCGGTCTAAGATCAGGCGAATTAGCCTACATTTGGGCAAGTGATTTAAATAAACTGTATATTGGTTCAGGCAATGAAACCAATGGTTCAGCAGATAATATTCACGTTATTGGCGGTAAATTCTTTACCGACATGTTGGATCATACAGCAGGTACGCTAACTGCTGCCAGTGCAATTATTGTTGATGCCGATAAGAAAGTTGATAACCTAAAAGTTGACAACTTAGACTTAAACGGCAATACCCTTAGTACTACAGACACTAACGGCAATTTAGTGCTGCAGCCAAATGGCAGCGGTGAAATTGAGCTAAGCTCTCACCTAATTAAAATTGGTGAAGCTAATAATGCTGCAACAATTACTACATTTGGTGCCGGTAATATAACCCTAAATACCAATAACGGTACAAATAGCGGATTTATTACAATTGCTCAAGGCAGTAATGGCAACATTACAATTACCCCAGACGGCACAGGTTCAGTAGTTATCAGTAAAGTTGATATTGCTGGCGGTGAGATTGATGGCGTAACAATTGGTACCAACAGTGCTGTAACAGACCTACGTGTTGAT
>Ga0129333_10000700_pt1 | contig 28782 bp, 31 predicted proteins | sample CPB6_08_DNA_FD_94474 | JGI IMG/M metagenome (GOLD analysis project Ga0129333, IMG submission 94474) | Freshwater to marine salinity gradient microbial communities from Chesapeake Bay, USA - CPBay_Sum_0.6_0.8_DNA | ecosystem: Environmental > Aquatic > Marine > Coastal | place: USA: Chesapeake... | reverse complement strand
GCGATGGCTTTCGTCGACGGACAAATGATCCAGGGGACCAAAGAACTGCTGTTCGCGGTGTTGCGCGACATCGTCTACACCGCCAATGAAATCGTCGATAGCGGCCGCTTCGATCTCTCGAGACCGCAATCGATCACCAACGCGGTATTCCACATTCTGCGTAATGCCCGATTGCTCGATCACAAATCGCGGCCGAACCTGATCGTCTGCTGGGGCGGGCATTCGATCAATCGTGAAGAGTACGAATACACCAAGCGCGTCGGCTACGAACTCGGACTGCGCGGACTCGACGTTTGTACGGGGTGCGGGCCCGGTGCCATGAAAGGCCCCATGAAAGGCGCCACCATCGGGCATGCCAAGCAGCGCATCGTGGCCGGCCGCTACGTGGGCTTGACCGAGCCCGGAATCATTGCCGCCGAGCCACCGAACCCGATCGTCAACAATCTCGTGATCATGCCCGACATCGAAAAGCGTCTCGAGGCCTTCGTGCGGGTGGCGCACGGCCTCGTGGTTTTTCCGGGTGGTGTAGGCACAGCCGAAGAAATCTTTTATCTGCTCGGTATTCTGCTCGACCCGGCCAACGCCGAGCAACGCTTCCCGGTGGTGCTCACCGGTCCGCGCAAGAGCGCTGCCTACTTCGAGAAAATCCGCGACTTCCTCGCCAAAACCATCGGCGAGGCCGCGCTCGATCGCATCCGCATCGTGATCGAGGATCAGGCCGAAGTCGCACGCATCATGGATCGCGGGGTCGACGAGGTACGCGACTACCGCAAGAAAAATTCGGACTCCTTCAATTTCAACTGGCTGCTGCGGATCGATCCCGAATTCCAGCGACCGTTCGAGGTCACGCATGCCTCGATGCGTACCCTGCGTTTGCATCGTGAGCAGCCGGCGCACCAATTAGCAGCCGATTTGCGGCGGGCGTTCTCCGGTATCGTCAGCGGCAACGTTAAGGAGCACGGCATCCGCGCGATCGAGCGCCATGGACCCTTCGAGTTGGTGGGCGACCCGGCCATCATGGCCATGCTCGACGAGTTGTTGACGGGCTTCGTCGCGCAGCAGCGGATGAAGCTACCCGGCGCCGCCTACGTGCCCTGCTATCGCATCGTGCGCAGCTGAGCCGATCTCTCTCCGGGCCGCCCCTTGAAATCGGCGGCCGACACCCCCACACACCGCTCGGTTTCCGAGGAGATATGCCATGACCGAGTCCACTGCCGCGGGCACCGCTCCCGCCCCCGAAAAACACGGCTTTCAGGCCGAGGTGCGCGAACTGCTGCGCCTCATGATCCACTCGCTATACAGCCACCGCGAGATTTTTCTACGCGAGCTGATTTCCAATGCCTCGGACGCCAACGACAAGCTGCGCTTTCTGGCCTTGGCACAGCCGGATCTGCTCGCGGGCGAGGCCGAGCTCAAGGTGTGGATCGACTTCGACGCCACCCAACGCACGCTCTCGATCCGCGACAACGGCATCGGCATGAATCGCGAGGAGGCGATCGCTCACCTCGGCACCATCGCGAAGTCGGGCACGGCTGACTTTTTCAAACGACTGACCGGCGATCAGCAAAAGGACTCCCAGCTCATCGGCCAGTTCGGCGTCGGTTTCTACTCGGCATTCATCGTCGCCGACGAGGTCGAAGTGTATTCACGCAAGGCGGGCGAGCCCGCAGCGTCCGGCATACGTTGGGCCTCGAAAGCCGATGGCGAGTTCACCATCGAGCCCTCGGCCCGTGACGAGCGTGGCACGATGGTGGTACTGCACCTCAAGGAAGAAGCCAAAGAATTCGCCGATGGCTGGCGCCTGCGCTCGCTGGTCCGGCGTTATTCCGACCACATCGCTTTCCCGGTGCTGATGCGCAAGGAGGGCGAAGCGAGTCTCGACTGGGAATCGGTCAATCAGGGGCAGGCGCTGTGGACGCGTCCGCGCAGCGACATCAAAGACGAAGAGTACAAAGAGTTTTACCAGCATATCGCGCACGACTTCGCCGAGCCACTGGCCTGGAGCCATAACAAGGTCGAGGGCAAGCGCGAGTACACCTCGTTGCTGTACGTGCCGGGCCGTGCGCCGTTCGACCTCTACCAGCGTGATGCGTCGCGCGGGCTGAAGCTGTACGTGCGGCGCGTCTTCATCATGGACGATGCCGAGCAGTTCTTGCCGATGTATCTGCGCTTTTTCCGCGGCGTGCTCGACTCCAACGATTTGCCTCTGAACGTCTCGCGCGAGTTGTTGCAGAAAGACGCCGAGGTGGAGGCCATGCGCTCCGCGCTTGCCAAGCGCGCTCTCGATCTGCTCGCCCGCATCGCCAAGGACGAGCCCGATAAATACGTCACGTTTTGGAAAGAGTTTGGTCCTGTGCTCAAGGAGGGCACGGGTGAAGATGCTTCGAACCGCGACAAGATCCTGCCGTTGCTGCGATTCTCGAGCACCCACGAAGAGTCCGACGAACCGAAAGTCACTCTTGCCGATTACGTGGCGCGCATGAAGAGCGGACAGGAGCGCATCTATTATCTGATCGCGGACTCGATCACTGCTGCTCGCGGCAGCCCATACCTCGAACAGTTGCGTGCCAAGGGCATCGAGGTGCTGCTGCTCGCCGACCGTGTCGATGAATGGATGATGGGCTACGTACGCGAGTTCGAAGGCAAGCGCTTCAAGGACGTCTCGCGTGGCGATCTGGAGCTCGGCACACTTGAGGGTGCAGCCGACAAGGCAGCAGCCGAAGAGGCCGTCAAGGAAAACAAGAAATTGTTGAAGCGCATCAAGGATGCGCTCGATGAGCGCGTGTCCGAGGTCAAGGTTAGTTCCCGCCTCGCCGATTCCCCGGCCTGTCTGGTGCTCGACGAGGGCGACATGGGCGCGCAGATGCGGCGCATTCTCGCGGCGACCGGTCAGTCGGTGCCCGAGGCAAAGCCGGCCATCGAGATCAACGTCGGCCACCCGCTCATCAAGCGACTCGATGCGACCACAGCCGAGGACGAGTTCGGCGAGCTTGCTTTGCTGGTGTACGACCAGGCGAAATTGGCCGAGTCGGGGGCGGTTGCGAACCCGGGTGAGTTCGTGCGCCGGCTCAACAAGTTGCTCGGGCAATTGATGGCCGGAGTCTGAGGCGCCTCGGGGCGTGCCATAATCCGCGCATGAGCAAGCCCGTTCCGACCGCCGAAGAATTGCGTGCGCGGCTCTCGCCACTCGCCTTCGAGGTGACCTGCAACAAGGGTACCGAGCGCGCGTTCACGGGTGCGTACACCTACCACAAGGAGCGTGGGGTGTACGCATGCGTCTGCTGTGGCAACGAGCTTTTTCACTCGGACACCAAATACGACTCGGGTTCCGGGTGGCCGAGTTTCTGGACGCCGCTCGCGGGCGACCGTGTTCGCGAGCATCGCGACACCAGCTACGGCATGCTGCGCACCGAGGTCGTCTGCGCCAACTGTGACGCTCATCTCGGGCACGTTTTCGAGGACGGACCGCAGCCGACGGGTCTGCGTTATTGCATCAACTCCGTCTCACTGGCTTTTCAGGGCGCTGCGGAGTCAAAGAGCGCTGCGGAGTCAAAGAAATGAGAACCGTTGCCTGGTCGTTGATCGTAGCGGTCACCATGGCGCTGGTGGCCGCAATCTACCTTCCCACGTTGCTGGCGTCCGATCGCGGCGACACTCAAGCGCAGGAGGCCGCGATGGCAGAACTCATCAAAGAAGACCTTGCTCCCGGAGAAGGCCCCGAAATAACGAACGGTCAGACCGCCGAAGTTCACTACACCGGCTGGTTGCACGATCCGGAGAAAACCGAGGGCAAGGGCCGCAAGTTCGATAGTTCGCGCGATCATGGCAGTACGTTTTCTTTCACGGTCGGTGGCGGCGAGGTGATTCGTGGCTGGGACCTCGGCGTCGCTGGCATGAAAGTGGGCGGCAAGCGTCGCCTCGTCATCCCGGCAGAGCTCGGTTACGGGGCGCGTGGCGCGGGCGGGGTGATCCCGGGTGGCGCGACGCTGGTGTTCGACGTCGAACTGGTTTCGGTTCGCTGAGCCGGGTCCGTCATGATCACCAAATCCGTCGGAGTCGCAGTCGTTGCTGCGTTCGTTCCTGTCTTAGTCGTGCTCGGGGGCCCGGTGCAGGCCGCAACGCTGATTCATGCGGGGCGCGTGATCGACGGCGTGAGCGATCAGGTCGTGACCGAGCGCACGGTCGTCGTGGATCAAGGTCGCATCACGAACATCGAGACGGGATATCGCAAGCCAGCAGCGGGCGACACCGTCATCGATCTACGCAAGTCGACGCTGATGCCCGGGCTGATGGACATGCACGTGCATCTGACCAGCGAGTACAGCCGCTCCAGCGAACTCGATCGGTTCAAGAAAGACGGTCCCGACGTGGCGCTCGATGGCGTGCTCTACGCGGAGCGTACCTTGCAGGCGGGTTTCACCACGGTGCGCGATCTCGGTGACAGCTTTCGTGCCAGCATTGCGCTGCGCAACGCCATCAATGCCGGCAAGGTGGCCGGGCCGCGAATCTTCGCTGCAGGCAAGTCGATTGCGAGTACCGGTGGCCATGCCGATCCCACCAATGGTTGGGCGGATTTTCTCGGTGGTGGCGACGTCGGTCCGGTCGACGGAGTGGTGAACGGCGCAGAGCAGGGGGCTCAGGCCGTTCGTCAACGCTACAAAGAAGGTTCGGATCTCATCAAAATCACTGCGACCGGCGGCGTCCTGTCAATCGCCAAGAACGGCCTCAATCCGCAATTCACCGAAGACGAAATCCGTACGATCGTCGCGACGGCACGCGACTATGGTTTCAAGGTGGCAGCGCATGCCCACGGCGCCGAAGGCATGAAACGCGCCGTGCGTGCGGGTGTCGACAGCATCGAGCACGGCACGTTCATGGACGACGAAACCATCGCGCTCATGAAAGAACGGGGCACTTACTACGTGCCAACCATCACTGCGGGTCGTTGGGTGTTCGATCGCTCGAAAGAAGACGGTTTCTTCCCGGCGGTGGTGCGACCGAAGGCAGCCGCGATCGGACCGCAGATTCAAGGGACCTTCGCCAAAGCCTACAAAGCGGGTGTCAAAATCGTCTTCGGGACCGATACGGGTGTCTCGGCGCATGGTGACAACGCACGGGAATTCGTGCTCATGGTCGAGGCCGGCATGCTGCCCCTCGAGGCCATCAAGTCCGCTACCTCGGTCGCCGCGAAGTTTCTGGAGATCGACGATCGTCTTGGCAGCGTACAAGTCGGCAAGATCGCCGATCTCGTCGCGGTACCCGGCGACCCCCTCGCCGACATTTCCGCGATGCGTCGCGTCAACTTCGTGATGAAAGACGGCATCGTCCATCGCCAACCCTGAGTTGGCTCGTCCACGCGCGTGACCACCGTCGAGCGGATGCGTTTCCCGGGTGCAGCCGGCGACATCGAAACTTTGATCGAGTCGCCATCCGTGGCGCCCATTGCGGTCGCGATCTGTTGTCATCCGCACCCCTTGTTCGGTGGCTCGATGACCAACAAGGTCATTCACACCGTTGCCAAGACTTTTCTGGCTGCAGGTTCGGTGGTCATTCGCTTCAATTTTCGTGGCGTGGGCGCGTCCGCGGGAGTCCACGACGAAGGTCGTGGCGAAACCGACGATGTGGTTGCGCTCGCACGGTGGGCGCGTGAGCGTTGGCCGGGTTTGCCGCTGTGGCTGGGCGGCTTTTCTTTTGGCGCGTGGATAGCGCTGCGCGCGCCCGTATCGCCAGCGTTGCTCGTCGCGGTGGCGCCACCCGTTGGGCGCTGGGACTTTTCAAAGATTTCGCCGCCGCAAAGTCCCTGGATCGTGATCCAGGGCGATCGCGACGATCTCGTCGATGCGAATGCAGTTGACGAGTGGGCACGTGCCAGTGGCGTATCGACCGTGGTTCGACTGGCCGAAGCGGATCATTTTTTCCACGCTCGTTTGCACGAGCTGCGCGATGCCCTGACGGCGTTTTTGGCGAGTACGGCTCAAGCCCGCAGCGTGTAGCCGACGCCGCGTACGGTGACGATCAACGGATGCTCGGCATCAAGATCGACTTCGTGGCGCAGACGACTCACGTGCACATCGACCACGTTGGTCTGCGGGTCGTAATGAATGTCCCAGACGCCCTGCAGCAGCATGCTGCGAGTGACGACCTGCCCTGCGTGCCGAACGAAATATTCGAGAAGTCGGAATTCGCGGGTGGTGAGATCGAGTGTTCGGCCGGCTCGTGTGGCGGTGCGGTCGAGTAGATCCAGATGCAGGTCTTCGACTTGTAACGAGGTCACCGCGCTTTGTTGGTGTCGCCGAATCAACGATTCGACACGCGCCAGCAACTCGTCGGTCGCAAATGGTTTGCCGAGATAATCGTCGCCACCCGCGCGCAATCCCTTGACTCGTTCGTCGACTGAATCGAGGGCGGAGAGCACGATCACGGGTATCGACTTGCCCGATTCGCGCAGGGCCTTGACGATACCGAGGCCGTCGAGGCCGGGCAGCATGCGGTCGGTGACGACGACATCGAAGTGGCCGGCCAAGGCGATATCCAGCCCGGTCTTGCCGTCCATGACATGACTGATTTGGTGCCCACCGTTGCGCGTCGCCGCGACAATCTCGGCGGCCGTCTCGGCATCGTCTTCGATCAGCAATAAATGACTCATTTGGGCTTCTCAACCTCGGCGTGGCATGCTTGGGGCATGCTTCCAGTACTTTTCGATCGTCGTGCACTCGCTGCGTCGTTGGTCGCGATCGCCACAATGGTCGTGGCCTTCGTGCTCGGCTTCATCTGGTTGCAGTTCCGCATCATGTCCGTCCACGATCGCGAGCTGTTCCAGTCGCTCGAGCGGGCCATCGTTCTGACCACTCGAATGGACACTGCGGAAGATCGGGCCGCCCTGGCAAAGTCCTTGAGCATCAGCAACGAAAACATTCCGGACAAGCGCTACTTCGTTTTGCTCGGCCCGAATGGTAGCGCGATCGTTGGTGACTTGGCCAAGGTACCTGAACGCCAACGGGCGCTCGCGTCGGACTCTGCCGCGTACCGGGTCGCGACCGGTGATGGGCGCGATACCTATGTCAGATCCACTCGTCTTGCCGACGGCGGGCGGTTCATCGTCGTCCAACCCGACACGGCCCGCTTCGAAATCGCCAAGGCGCTGGGTCGCGTAGCCGTTGGGATCATCGTGTTCGTTATCCTGATCGGTATCGCCACCGGATTTGTACTCAATCGCTACATCATGGGTTACGTGCGCGGGCTGGCAGATACCGCGCGTCAGATCATGCGTGGACAGATGGCCGCGCGCGCGCCGGCGCAGCAGCGTCTGGACGCCATGGGTGCCTTGACCATGACCTTCAATGAAATGCTGGATCAGAACGAAGCGCTGGTCACCGGTATGCGCACCGTCACCGAGAGTCTTGCGCACGATCTGCGCACGCCGCTGATGCGCATGCGGCGATCGCTCGCGGCGGCGCGTGTCGCCGACAGCGAGGCCGTGCGTGAGCAATTGCTCAACGAGGCCGAGGCCGACGTCAATCGAGCCTTGCAAACTTTCAGTGCACTCATCGATCTCGCTCGTGCCGAAGCAGGTTTGTCGCGAGATTCGATGGAAGAACTCGACCTCGACATGCTTGCCAAAGACATGATCGACCTGCTCGGGCCGTTGGCCGAGGACCGCGGGCAACGTCTCGAGTGTTCGATTTCGCCGGTGAAAGTGGTGGGCCACCGGCAAATTCTCGCGCAGGCACTCGGGAATCTCCTCGAGAACGCCATCAAGTATGCGCCCATCGGTTCGGCGCTCAAGCTCGTGGTACGTCCCGGTGCGGATGACGCGGGTCCCGAGATCATCGTCGAAGATCGCGGGCCGGGGATTCCAGCTCATGCCCGCGAGCAAGCAGTCAAACCTTTCGTTCGACTCGAGCATCCTTCGCGACAACCTGGCTCCGGTCTCGGGCTCGCGATTGCTGCGGCAGTGGCGCGTTTGCATCGCGGAAAACTCATACTCGAGAATGCCGAGCCCGGTCTCAGGGTGCGTTTGCAACTCGGTATCAAGCAACAGGGTCTGTCGCCAGCGGCCACGTGAGGATGATGCGCAGGCCTTGCGCCATGCCGTCGACATCGCGAAGGTTCATCGCCTCGATCTTGCCGCCATGCGCTTGAACGACCCGCGCTGCAATGGCGAGCCCCAGACCTGAACCGGCTGCGCGTGGCGAGGCCGCGTGACCATCGCCGTCTTTGCTGCCGCGAAAAAAAGGCTCGAAGACGCGAGCGAGCTCAGACTCCGCCAAACCGTGCCCGGTGTCGCTGACGCCGAGGATGGCCACTCTTGTGCCCTCGCGGCGGGCGCTCTCGAGCGTCACGAGAACCTGCGATCCCTCCGGCGTGTGCTTCAGGGCATTACGCACCACGTTCTCGATGGCCGCCGAGATCCAGTATCGATCGCCGATCACGCCTAGCGGCCCATCGGTCAGTCGACTTTCCAGTGTCTTTCCGAGCTGCGCCGCCTCGAAATGGGCATCGACGAGAATTGCTTCGAGGAGGCTGCGTAGTTCGAGCGGTTCACGATCGAAGGCGGTCGTGCCCGACTCCAGTCGCGACACATCGAGAATCTTGTCGATCAGCTCGTCGAGTCGGGCGATCTCCTCGCCGATTCGATTTGCGGCGCTCGTCGCGGCAGGATCACGCTGCGCCATCAAGCCTGCGGCGAGCCTGATACGTGCGAGCGGTGATCGTACCTCGTGGGAGACGTCGCGCAGCAATTGGCGCTGACCACGAATAAGACTTCCGAGCCGGTCGGCCATGATGTCGAGCGAGACGGCGAGTCTGCCGATTTCGTCTCGGCGGTTGCGCACCGCCACGGGTACGCGTGTCTCGAGTGCGCCCCCGGTCAAAGATTCGGTCGTCTGCTGCAAGGCACGAACGGGTCGGGTGATCGAACGTGCGAGCAAGACGCTCACGAGCCCGGTCACCGCGAGCGCCAGCAGCAGCAATTGCAGCGGTACGTCGCGCAACGCGGAGAGACCGGCACGCCGTGGCACCGGCAGCAACCGGAAGGGTTCGTCCTCGGCACTGACGAGGATGGGCGTAGATCGCGGCATATCGAGCAGTACGGCCGGCAGGTCGTAGTCCGAGTACTCGTCGGTTTCGTTCGCTGGCGTGAATTCGCTACCGGGGATTTTTCGCCCGAGCAATTCGTTGCCCAGTTCGTCGATGAGCAGAATCTCTTGCTGATACGAACGATCAGCGCTGCGCTGCCTGGCCCAGACGATCAGGGCATCGCGCCCGCCCTTGGCGAGTGCATCCGCTGCGGTTCTCGCAGCTTCCAGTAATTCTTTGTCGGCGGATTCCTGTCGCGCCGACAACACCCACGAGGTGAGGCCGATGGCGCCGAGCCCACTCAGCAGCAGCGCCACGAAGAATGCGAGGAAGATACGTGTCGCCAGCCGCCTCATGCTGTCGCGCTCGGCAAGGCTTCAGGAGGCCGACTCGGTCTCGATGAGTTCGTAGCCCGTGCCGCGAACGGAGCGGATCTCGAAGCCACTTCGACCCTGCCGCTCGAGTTTGCGCCGCAGATTACTGACGTGAGTATCGATGCTGCGATCATAGAGCGTGAGTGTGCGCCCAAGCGCCCGTTCGGTCAGCAGTCGGCGATCGACCGGTTGGCCTCGCGACTCAGCCAGATGCTGCAGCACGCGAAATTCGGCGCCCGTGAGTTCGAGTGGGGCACCGCCAAGCGTGGCGCGGCGTCGACGGATGTCCATCCTCAAGGTGCCGACGAAAAAGCTGTCGGCGCTCTCCGAGCTCTGCGTGTTGTCGCCAACGGTCGCCGCCCGTCGCAAGATCGCGCGGACTCGTGCAGCCAGTTCCCGCGGATCGAAAGGCTTGGGCAGGTAATCGTCGGCACCGAGCTCGAGGCCCAAGATGCGATCGATGGCCTCGCCGCGGGCGGTCAACATCAGTACCGGTAGGCGTGGTTTTCTTTGGCGGATTTCACGCAGTACGTCGAAACCGCTGCTGCCCGGCAGCATGACATCGAGGATGACGAGATCGAAAGGGCGCTCCGCGATCAGTCCGAGTGCGCCGCCGCCCTCTTCGATAGTCGCGACCTGAAAGCCCTCGTGGCCGAGGAATTCGGCGAGCATCGAGGAGAGGTCACGATCGTCATCGACGATCAAGATTCCGGCGGACATTGGCCGCGATGGTGCGACGAACCGCCAGTTTTGTCAGCCCGGGCCACTACGCTTTGCAGAACTTTGCAGACCTTTTGGGAAACTTGGCGGACAGGGAGGGTCCAAATCGGCGACGATGCAGTCGTCTTTTCTCTTGGAGCACGGCGATGAAATACCTCGGTGTTGTTGCGGCGCTGGCCTTTTTCGGCTCGGCTGGCGCCTTTGGCCAGATGCCGCCGCCGCCCGTTCCTGGCATGGGTGGTCCGGGTACGGGTGGTCCCGGGATGCAGGGTGCCGGTCCGGAACGCCGCGAGATGCGGCGCATCATCATCCGTGGTGACGAAGGCCCGGGTGGCATGCCGCACATGCGTAATGGTCACGGCGGTATTATGGGTCGGGGCGGCATCATTGAAGCGCTCGGGATCGATCCGCGCCCCGTCGAGCGCATGGTTAAGGCGCTCGATCTCACGCCGCAGCAGCTCGGCAAGATCACCGAGATCATGGCCACCGTACGTCCTGAAATGCGTAAGCTCGCCCGCGACATAACCGCCGAGACCCGACGGCTGCGTGCACTGACACCCTCCGATGCCAAGTACGCGAGCGACAGCGCGGCGTCTGCCAAAAAAATCGGCGAGATGAGCGCGCGCCTCGTACAGCAGAGCGCCGATCTGCGCAGCAAGGTGTGGCAGGTGCTCACCCCCGAGCAGCGTGCCAAGGCCGACAAGATGCGTGATCGTATGCAGCAGCGCATGAAGCAGATGAAGGAACGCGGCAAAGGTCCGGGTGGCGATCGACCGCGGGTGTTTTTCCTGCAGGACGAGCGCAATCCGAGCTGATCAATCACTCGATAAGACCAACAAGACGCAGAATGAAAAAGGCCCGGGGCGCTGAGCGTCCCGGGCCTTTTTTTCAAGCTCTTTTCGAAGAGATGATCAGTTGACCATGTTCTTCAGATTCTTGAGCGGCATCGCACGAACCTTCTTCGAGGCCGGCTTCGCCTTGAACATCATCTTCTCGCCGGTGAAGGGGTTGACGCCTTCACGCGCCTTGGTGGCGGGCTTCTTGACGACCTTCAGCTTGGCAAGACCAGGCAGCGTGAACAGACCGTTCGCACGCAGGCTCTTCTTGATCACGCCATTGAGGGACTCGAACACCGCTGACACGTTCTTGCGTGACAGGGACGTTTCCTTCGCGATCTGGTTGAGGATTTCCGACTTGGTCGGAGGACCACCCTTTTTCGCCATCTTGGAATACTCCTGAATTTATGGGTTTTTGCGCTTTTTTGCGCATTGCGAAACGCTCGGAAAAATAGCACACGCGCGTTCAGTAGCAAACACTTTTTGCGAAATTAAGGGGGAAAAAACGGGTTTTTTTCAGCGATACGTCAAGGCCACGCGACAGGCGTTGAAGAATCAGCGAATGAGGATCAGCAACACCTGGATGATGATTCCCGCCCACATCGGTGATAGATCGAGTCCACCGATGGCCGGAACGGCGCTGCGGATGCGTTCGAGCACCGGTTCGCACAGCGATTCGAGCAAGTCTTGCAGCGGTGAGCGGACCCCGGGGGCGATCATCGAAGCGAGCGCGTAGATGAAAATCGCCCAGAAATAGAGCCACAAAGCCGAGCGCAGCAGTTCGATGGCCGCGGCAAGCATCCAAGGTAGTGCATCGGGCAGCGTACCGACCAAAATCACGCTGAGTGCAGCGGTTTGCACCAGCGCTACGGCGTACACCGCGATCACCGAGGCCGTGTCGATTCGCCCGATCGGGGGCAAAACCCGTCGCAAGGGCATGATCAGCCAGTTGCTCAAACGGACCATGGATTCGGCGATGGGGTTGCGGAAATTCGCTCGCGCCCATTGCAGCAGGAGTCGCAACAGGAATACGTACAGCAGCAGCGAGAAGAAAGTTTCGGCCAAAAACAACACGACCTGATGCACCGTCAGCCTCCTGCGGCAGCTTGACTCGAGAGTTCACGACCGCGACGCACGGCGGCGGTGACCGCCGCAGCGACGACGCGCTCGAGATCCTGATCGCTGAAAGATGCCAGTGCAGCCGCAGTCGTGCCACCTTTGGAGGTGACCGACTCACGCAGCGCCGCGAGGTCGGCACCCGGCTCAGCCATGCGACCTGCGCCGTGCAGCGTCGCGCGAGCCAACTCCGTCGCTGCCGCCGGCGACAGACCCGCGGCGATGCCGGCTGCTGCAAGGGCTTCGGCGAAACGGAAAAAATAGGCGGGACCGCTGCCCGAGACGGCGGTGACGACATCCATCAGTGATTCGTCATCGACAGAGACCACGATGCCCGCGGTGGCCAGAATGGACGCGGCGCGCTCGCGCAGGGTGGTCGCGACCCAGGCAGGCGCGAACAGGCCCGTCGCACCCACGCCCTCGAGCGCCGGGCGATTCGGCATCGCGCGCACGACGGGGACGTCGGTCCCGCACCAGTGCTGCAGTTGCTGCACCGAGAGCCCTGCCGCGACCGAGATGACGAGCGGACGTTCGCGTTGGAGGAGGGCGTGCAGCGGTTGCAGCGCGCGGGCCATGTCTTGAGGTTTCACGGCCAGCACCAGAGTGTCGATGCGCGAGCCGACCACGCTCGTATCCGTCGCGGTTTCGATGCCGTAATCGGCAACGAGCGCTTGCGCAGTGGGCGGATGTGACTCGATCGCCCGGATGAGCGACGGGTTGGCGCCGGCGCGCAACAAGGCGGCGATGAGCGCGCGACCCATGTTGCCGCCGCCCAGAAAAACGATGCCCCTACCGAGATCGGGTGCCGTCATGCCATTGATTGTAGTCGCTCGCCGAACAGCGCGGTGCCGATGCGGATCTGGGTGGCACCCTCGAGGATCGCAGCCTCGAGATCGTTGCTCATGCCCATCGAGAGCGTATCGAGCGTCGGGTGGCGCTGCCGCGCCTCTTCGAGCAGCCGGCGCAGCTCGGCGAACCAGTGGCGTTGGCGGAGGGCGGTCGATTCCGGGGGCGGCAGGGCCATGAGACCGCGCAGTTGCAGCCGTGGCAGCATGGCGATGGCATCCAGCAGCGCCGGTAATTCGGCGGGCGAAACGCCGCCCTTGGTCGCCTCGTCGCCGAGCTTCACTTGCACGCACACCGAGAGCGGCGGAGCGTGAAAGGGTCTTTGTTCAGACAGCCGGGTCGCGATCTTCAAACGATCGACGGTGTGTACCCAGTCAAAATTTTCGGCGACGGGTCGGGTTTTGTTGGTTTGCAGCTGACCGATGAAATGCCAGGTCAGGGCGCGATCACGTAGCGCTTCGATTTTGTCGATGGCCTCTTGCAGATAGTTTTCGCCGAAATCCCGTTGGCCGAGATCGGCGAGTGCGGCGACCGCAGCAGCCGTTTGCAGCTTGCTGACGCCGATGAGCGTGATCGATTCGGTCGCTCGGCCCGCCTGTGCGGCGGCGGCCGCGATCCGCGCGCGGACCGAGGCCAGCCGTGCCGCGGGCGAGGCTGCAGCCGTGCTCACGATGGCCGCGAGCTCAAACGTCGAAGACGGCGTAACCGTCGAATACGGGGCCGTCGACGCAGACCCGCTTCATGGCCGGGCCCGCGGAGGTTTTCACGCGTACTGCACAGCCGGCGCATCCACCGACGGCACATGCCATGAATTCTTCGAGCGATACCTGACAGGGCAGGCCGAAGCGCGCAGCAAGCTTGGCCGTTGCTTCGAGCATCGGCGTCGGGCCGCAGGCAAAGATTTCGACTTCGGAGCGGGCGGCCTCATCGAGCGAGCCCAGCCACGCCGCGGCCAGCTCGGTGACGAAGCCATCGAAACACCCGGGGAAGCCACTGCGACTCGCCAGCCTCGAGGGTACGCTCCAGGCATCGAGCAGGGGCATCGCAGCGATCACGCCGTGAGGAATGCCGGGCACCAGAATAGTCGATGGGCGACTCTGGAACGGAAACGGAATCTCCGAGCCCATCAGCACGAGCGGCTGCCAGCGGGCGCGTGTATCGGTGCTGAGCATCTCGGCGAGAAATACCATCGGCGGAATGCCGACCCCGCCACCGATCAACAGGGGTCTGGGTTTTGCGGGCGTGGGCTCGAAGCCGCGCCCGATGGGCCCGAGCACCGAGAGCACCTCGCCGACTCGCCGCCTTGCGAGCGCCGCGAGACCGGGGCCGACGATCTTGTACAGAATTTCGATCCAGCCTGCGCGCGCATCGACACGCATGATCGACAACGGCCGGCGCATCGGGATGTCGTCGTCGACCGAAAGATGCGCAAAGCTGCCGGGCTGCGCGCGCGCAGCGCACTTCGGCGCCTCGATGCGCACGATGTACTGCTCGCCGGCAAAGGCTTGCTGCGCGAGGATCTTGCCATCTTCGAGACAAATGCTGCCGCGATGCGCGGGGTTCATGAATGCACTCCGCCCAAAGTTTCTTCGAGCACGGCCATACGAACGGCGACGCCGTTTCGGACCTGATCGCGGATCACCGATTGTGGACCATCGGCGACATCCGAGGCGATTTCCACGCCGCGATTCATCGGTTGCGGATGCATGACGATGGCATCGCTACGGGCGCTGCGCAGCCGTTGCTGCGTGAGGCCCCATTCGGCGAAGTAGGCGGCTTCATCGGGAATGGCCGCGGCGCTCATGCGTTCTTTCTGGATGCGCAGCATCATCACGACATCGCAGTCGGCGATGCCGGATTCGAGCGACCCGTGCCGCAGACAACCCGCGAATTCCTTGGCGTCGGGCATGAGTGCCGCCGGTGCGACGATACGGATTTCGCGGGCACCGAAGGCCGCAAAGGCCTGCCATGCCGAGCGCGCGACGCGTGAGTGGCGAATGTCGCCGACGATGGCGATGCGCAAACCCTCGATGCGACCTTTGTGTTGGCGCACGGTCAGCGCATCGAGCAGACCCTGCGTCGGATGCGAGTAACCGCCTGCCCCGCCCGACAACACGCTGACCCGATCGCCGACGTGCCGCGCCACGAGATCGGGGACCGAGGCGTCGGCGTCGCGCAACACGAAGGCATCGACCTGCATCGACTCCAGCGTGGCTACGGTATCGAGGATGCTCTCGCCCTTGAGTCGCGACGACAACTGCACTTCGATGTTGACTACATCGGCGCCGAGCCGATGCGCAGCGAGTTCGAAAGAGACACGCGTGCGTGTCGAGGGTTCGGCGAACATCACGGCTACGGTTTTGCCGGCAAGCCCGGTGCTGCGTGCCGCGGGAGCCGATGCGGGAGTCGAAAAATGCTGGGCGCGTTCGAGTAACCGAGAGAGCAGGGGCTGCGGTAATCCATCGAGTGTGAGCAGATGACGCAAAGAGCCGTCGGCGCGCAGCTGCGTGGCGAGCGATGAGTGCTGGGTTTCGACCATGTTCAGCGTTTGCGTCCTGCAGTATCGACTTTGCGCGTCATTCGCCGCCAAGCCAGCGTTCGAGAATCACGGTCGCCGCAGCGCTGTCGATCGCAGCCCGATCGTAGCGCTTGCGCTCGCCGGCGCTGCGCCGATCACGCAGCGCCGCCTCGGCCTCGAGCGATGAGTAGCGCTCGTCGACCATGTGTACGGGCAGCTTGAGTCGGCTGCCGAGCGCTTTGGCGAAGGCCGTCGAACGCTCGGTCATCACGCTCGACGACCCATCGACATTATATGGGCAGCCGACCACGAGTTGCCGCGCGCCCACTTTGATGGCCTCGGCTTCGAGGGCACGCCATTCGGTTTCGCTGATGTTCGGCGCGCTACGCACCAGCGCGGCGAGCGGACGCGCCGTGCGGGTCAGCGTATCGCCGACCGCGATGCCTATGCGACGCATCCCGAAATCGAAGGCCAGCACGACCTCGGGGATGCGGAATTCCTGATCAGGCGTGCCCTGCGACATGACTCATGCGACCGATGTCGATGCCGAGTTGCCGCCAAACGGCATGCCAGCGATCCTCGAACGGCATGCCGAAGAGTATGCGCTCGTCGACCGGCAACGAGATCCACGCGTTGTCCCGCATTTCCTGCTCGAGCTGGCCGACCTCCCAGCCCGCGTAGCCCAGCGCGATGAAGGCGTCGGGTGGGCCTTCGCCCCGCGCCATGGCGGCGAGCACGTCGCGCGAGGTGGTGACGTGGATCTGCTCGGACACGGCGTGCGAGGAATCCCAGCGACCGCCCGGCCGGTGCAGGACGAAACCGCGATCGCGATGCACGGGGCCGCCGCGCAGCACGGTGCGTGCGGCGAGTTCCGCATCGCTCGTTTCGAGTTTCATTTGTTCAAAAATTTCGCCCAGCGTCATCGACAGTGGTTTGTTGATCACGATGCCGAGAGCACCGCGCTCGCGACTGTGCTCGCAGACCAGCGTCACGGTTTGCGAGAACTCGGGGTCGGCGAGCGAGGGCATCGCCACCAGCAGATGATTCGTCAGACTGCTGCCGTCGCTCATGTGGTCGTTGCCCCCCGGTTTGCCGCTCCTGCGCTCGCTGCCTCGAGCCGACGTCGGATCGAAGCGATCAGTGCAGCGGCGATATCGATGCCGAATTGTTTGTCGAGTTCGCGGATGCCCGTCGGACTCGTGACGTTGATCTCGGTGACGTAATCACCGATCACGTCGAGACCGACGAACAGCATGCCCTGCTCGGCGAGTCGCGGACCAATCTGTGCGGCAAGGAAACGGTCGCGCTCGGTCAGTGGGCGGCCGACGCCGGTCGCGCCGGCGGCGAGATTGCCGCGGTTGTCGCTGCTGCTCGGGATGCGCGCGAGCGCGAACGGCATGGGCTCGCCATCGACCAGCAGCACGCGCGAATCACCACCGGTGACGATCTCCGGCAGGTAGCGCTGCACGATTGCAAACCGTGAGCCGTAATCGGTGAGGGTTTCGAAGATCACGTTGGCGTTTTTGTCGCCGTGCTCGATCACGAAAATCGAGCGACCGCCCATGCCATGCAGCGGTTTGCAGACGATTTTCCCGTGCTCGCCCAAGAAGGCATGCATGTCCGTCATGTCGCGGGTGATCAAGGTCGCTGCGCAGCACTGCGGGAACCAAGCCGTATAGACCTTCTCGTTCATGTCGCGCAGGCCGCGCGGACGGTTGACCACCATCGCGCCCTGATCCTCGGCACGTTCGAGAATGTAGGTGCTGTAAATGTACTCGGTGTCGAACGGCGGGTCTTTGCGCATCAGGATGACGTCGATGTCGCCAAGACGAAACGTTCTCGGTTCGCCGAGCTCGTACCAACGCGCGGGGTCCTTGAATACTTTGAGCGGCCGGGCGCGACCACAGGCGACGCCGTCGCGCAACCACAGGTCGCCGAGCTCGAAATAAAGCAGGTCGAAGCCGTCGGTCGCGGCGGCCCAAAGCATTGCGAGCGTCGAGTCCTTCGCGAACTTGATGTCCGCGATCGGGTCCATCACCACGGCGAGCGTCGGTCGGGAAGTCATGACAAATCTCCTGCGAGACATTGTAGTGCGGCGAGCGCCGCAATCCCCGCAGTTTCGGTACGCAGGATCCGCGGTCCGAGCCCGACGCCCTCGAAGCCACTACGCACGGCCAGCTCCAGCTCGTTGTCGTCGAGACCCCCTTCGGGCCCCACGAGCAACACCATCGGTCGAGGTGCCGCGACCTCCTGCGCCTCCCGCAGCGTGACCGCCGTCCGCAACGTAACCGCGGCTTCCGGGGTCAGCACCAGGCGCAGGGACAAGGTGGAGACGCTCTGCAGTGCCGCCGCGAAATCGAGCGGTGGGTCGATGGTCGGCAGCGTATTGCGTCCGCATTGCTCACAGGCCGCGGCCGCGACGGCCCGCCAATGGGCGCTACGCTTGTCGCCCCGGTCGGCATCGAGTTGCACCACGCTGCGTGCGGTGCCGACCGGCACGATGCGCTGCACGCCGAGTTCGGTCGCTTTCTGCATCACCCAATCCATGCGCTCGCCGCGCGACAAGCCTTGTAGCAGCGTGATCTGGAGGGGTGATTCGCGCTCGATGGGCAGGTGCTCCTCCAATTCGACCCAGGCCTCGCCTCGACCCGCGATTTCGAGCCGGGCGCGATACTCGCCACCACGCCCGTCGAAGATCGTGATCGCAGTCCCACTGCGCAGACGCAAAACTTTGATCACGTGTTGCGCGGCCGGCGCGGGCAGGGCGAGTTTGCGGCCGTGCGCGAGTGCACTCGCGAGGGGCGCTTCGAGGTAAACGCGGATGTTCCTCATGCCGAAGCGCTCACGGCGATGTCGAGACCCTCGCGCGCCACGGCGACCATGAGATCGATCTCGGCGGGGGTGATCACGTAGGGGGGCATGAAGTAGATGACGTTGCCCAAGGGGCGCAGCAATACGCCGCGTTGCAGTGCATGCCGATAGATGTGCAGATGTCGTCGTTCGCGCCAGTCAAAGTTCAGTCTGGCTTGCCGATCGCGCGCGAATTCCACCGCGACGATCATGCCGCACTGCCTGATTTGCGCCACGTTCGGGTGATCTGCGAAAGCGCTGCGCGTGGCCGCGCCGAGATGTGCCGCAAGCCGCTCGTTGGCCGCGAGCGCATTGCGCTCGCGAAACAACTCGAGCGACGCCAGCGCCGCAGCGCAGGCCAGCGGATTTCCCGAGTAGCTGTGGGAGTGCAGAAAAGCGTTGAGCTTGACGTATTCGTCGTAAAAAGCCGCATAGGTCGACTCGCGAGTCAGCACCACCGACATCGGCAGGTAGCCGGCGGTGAGCCCCTTCGACAAACAAAGAAAATCAGGCGTTATGCCGGCTTGCTCGCAGGCGAAGAGCGTTCCCGTGCGACCAAAACCCACGGCGATCTCGTCGGCGATCAGATGTACCTCGTAGCGATCGCAGGCCTCGCGCACGAGTTTCAAGTAGAGCGGATCATGCATGCGCATGTTGCCGGCGCATTGCACCAGCGGCTCGAGGATGACCGCAGCGATGGCGTCGGCCTGCTCGGCGAGCACGGCCTCGAGTTCGGCCGCACGACGCCGCGCGATATCGGCGGCGGTCTCGCCCGCTTCACCGTCCGAGGCATCGGGCGAGGCGACGGTGATCACGTCCATGAGCAGCGGACGGTAGATCGCTTTGTAGAGCTCGACGCTGCCCACCGCGAGCGCACCCAGCGTCTCGCCGTGATAGCTGTTGGCGAGCGTGACGAAGCGGGTCTTGCCGGCGCGACCGACGTTTTGCCAGTAGTGAAAACTCATCTTCACCGCGACCTCGATCGAGGCCGAGCCGCTATCGGCGAAGAAACAGCGGCTGAGTCCTTGGGGTGCGAGCGCCGTGAGCTCCGCCGCGAGCCGAGCTGCAGGCTCGTGCGTGAAGCCGGCGAACATCACATGGGGTAGGCGATGCAGTTGCTCCTGCACAGCCGCGTTGATGTGCGGATGGGCATGACCCCAGAGATTGACCCACCACGAGCTGATGGCATCGAGGTACCTGTGTCCGTCGTGATCCTCGAGCCAGACGCCGCTACCCGAACGGATCGGCACGAGCGGCATGGTCGACTCGTGGTCCTTCATTTGCGTGCAGGGGTGCCAGACGTGCGCGAGATCGAGGGCGCGCAGCCCGGCGTTCGAGTACGGGCGCATGACCACATTTTGGCACGATCCCAGCGCTCGCGAGGGTGTGCCGTGTATCATCGATCGCCGGGCTCGATCGCAGGGGGTCACGCATCATGAACCAGCCAAGTGCCGGGCGCGAAGCGCCCAAATACTACCCGTGGGCCGTTGCCGTGATGGGCATGCTGGCGCTGTTTCTGTCGAACGGCATGACGGCGACCGGCATCACCATCTTCGATCCTTCGCTGCTCGACGAATTCGGCTGGTCGCGCGGCGATTTCAAATTCCGCGACTTTCTGAACTTTGCCTTGACCGCGACCATCTCGCCCTTCGTCGGCATCCTCATCGATCGGGTCAATCCGCGTTACTTGTTGATGACCGGGTGCGGCCTGCTCACGCTCGGCTACGTCGGCTACAGCATGATCGCCAACGGCGGCCCGGTGCCGGTGATCGAGGCGATTGCCGTGGTTACGGCGCTCGGCCTCGCGGGCGTCGTGGTGGTGGCGCTCGGTTCGCTCGCGCCAGGGCTCGGTCGTGCGGCCGCCGTGCTCATCGCGCTCGTGCTCGCGGCGCTCGGTCTTTGGCTGTACGTCGAGAACTGGATGGGCGTCGCCCTCAAGCAGGTCTACCTCATCCACCTCATGTTCTCGCTCGCGTTGTCGACCGCAGGTTCGATGACCGTGATCTACCTCGTCTCGAGCTGGTTCGTGAAATATCGCGGGCTTGCGATCGGCATCGCGCTCGTCGGCACCAGTCTCGGCAGCGCCGTGTTGCCGTTCGTGAACCCGTACCTGATCGAGGCCTTCGGTTGGCGACAGGCTTATCTCTACAACGCGCTGATGCCTGTCGTCCTGCTGGCGTTGATCGTGCTCGTCATTCGCGGCACGCCGGCTCAAGCAGGCTACAAAGCCGTAGGACAAAACGAGGCGCTCGGCGATCTCAAGCAGCACGGCCTGACTTTTCAGCAAGCAATCCGCACCCGCACGTTCTGGGCGATCGGTCTGTCGGGCTTCCTGAGTTACTACGCGATCTTCTCGTTCGTGCAGCACTACGTGCTGCATCTCAACAAGGGTTTCGGCTTCACGCTCAAAGAAGCGGGCCTGCAGCTTTTTCTATTCAGTCTCGTTGCCATGGTGGCCAAGCTCGCCAACGGTGCGATCGCCGATCGCATCGATCGGCACAAAGTATTCATGACCTGTCTCGTGATCATGTTCATCGGCCTCGTTGGGCTCGCGAGCATGAAGCGCGAATGGGTGGTGATCTCGGCGGTGGTCATTGGGCTCGGTTGGGGCGGCTTGTTCACGCTCTACAACATGTTGGCCGTCAACAATTTCGGCTTGCGCGAGATCGGCCGCATCAATGGCTCGATCAGTTTTCTCGAGTCGATCGGCGTCGGTCTTGGCAGCTGGATCACCGGCAAACTGTTCGACGCCTACGGCAGCTATCAGGTGCCGTTCATCGGCCTCGCCTGCGCGCTATTGCTGTCGATCTTGATCGGCACGCAGATCCGCAGCGAGGTCGACGAGCGGGTGCTCGCCAGCAAGGACTGAGTCAGGGCGCGCCGCGGCGATTTCGATTCCAAACCACCTCGCTGCCGTTTTCGTGGCGCGCGAGCACGCGCGCGATCACGAACAGCAGGTCCGAGAGCCGATTGAGATAGCGCGCGGCGTCCGGGCTCACCGTGGTTTCGGTCGAGAGCGTCCAGACGCGACGCTCGGCGCGCCTGACGATGGTGCGTGCGAGATGACAGGCTGCGGCAGCGGGACCACCGCCCGGCAGAATGAATTCCTTGAGCGGCGGCAGCGGATCGTTGAAGCCATCGAGCTGAGACTCGAGTTGTTCGATCTGCTCCGGCTTGATGAGTGTCATGCCCGGAATGCAGAGCTCGCCGCCGAGATCGAAAAGATCGTGCTGAACGGCGATCAGGCACTCCGCGACGGCCGCCGGCAGGCCGGGTACGGCGAGAATCACGCCGACGGCGCTGTTCGCCTCGTCCACCGTGCCATAGGCCTCGACCCGGGCATCATCCTTGCGCACTCGACTGCCGTCGCCGAGTCCCGTGGAGCCATCGTCGCCAGTTCGCGTATAGATCTTGCTAAGCCTGTTTCCCATGGCGTTTAAGATACCACTCCGTCATCACTGACCCCGAGGGCAATTCGTGCCATCCGCCGAACTGAAGGTCGCCATCGAAGCCGCCGAAGCCGCAGCGCGCGTGATTCGCGAGCTCTATCAGCGCAACCTCGCGGTCGTCACCAAAGCCGACAAATCGCCGGTCACCGAGGCCGATGTCAAAGCCGAGGAAGTCATTCGCGAGGTCTTGTCGCGTCATTTTCCGAGCTACGGTTTTTTTGGCGAAGAAACCGGGCAGCACGCCATGGGTGCCGAGAGCGTTTGGCTCGTCGATCCGATCGATGGTACCAAGTCCTTTGTGCGCGAGTGCCCTTTTTTCTCGACCCAAATTGCGCTGCAGCGCGGTGGTCGAATGGTGCTCGGCGTGTCGTCCGCGCCCGCCTACGGCGAATTTGCGTGGGCGGAGCGGGGCGAGGGCGCGTGGCTTGGCCAGCAGCGCATCCGCGTCAGCGGCATCGATCGCCTCGACGCGGCGATCGTCTCGAGCGGCAATTTGAAAACGCTGGCCTCGGGACTGCGCTGGGCCCGCTACGGCGAGCTCGTGACGCGGGTCAATCGCATCCGCGGCTACGGCGATTTCGTGCATTACCACTTGCTGGCCCGTGGCGCGCTCGATGCCGTGATCGAGTCCGACGTCAACATTTTGGACATCGCTGCACTCACGGTCATCGTCGAGGAGGCGGGCGGTCGCTTCACCGACTTGGACGGCCGGGCAGTCGATCTGACGACCACGTCGGTGCTCGCGAGCAACGGCGCCTTGCACGACGTGCTGCTCGCAGCGCTCGCCTGAGGCGAGTACCGATCAGGGCTGCAATCGAGTGACCTGCCACGCACCGCCGACGCGCGGCGGCTCGGCAGGGTGGTGGCCCGCGATCAGCGTGCGCGACCAGCGCGCGCGATCGTGAATTCGCGACTCACCCTCGACCCAAAGCTCGACCGCTTCGGCGTAAACGTGATAACCGCCCCAGTTGGGCGGCCGCGGAATGTGGTCGCCGAGTCCTGGTGGAGCGGGCGCGTCCTCGGGGCCGGGGACGGGTACGTCGAAGCGACGTGCCACCGCAACGACCGCGGCTTCCAACTCCGCGCGCGACCCGACGGGCGAGCTCTGCGCGCTCGCCCAGGCGCCTACGCGCCGCTGCCAGGGGCGAGTGCGGAAGTACGCATCGCTCTCGGCCGCCGGTGCGCGCACCACGCGACCCTCGATGCGCACCTGCCGATAGAGGTGGTCCCAATGCATGACGAGCGCCACGCGCGGGTGGGTCTCTAGTTCGCGGCCCTTGCGCGACTCGTAATTGGTGAAAAAGCTGATGTATCCGGGGTCGACCACGATTTCCTTGCAGAGCACGACGCGGGCCGACGGTTGACCCTCGGCGCCGACGCTGGCGACGACCATGGCATTGGGGTTCGGCTGATCGCGCCGCGAGCGCGCGAGCTCGAGCCAACCGGCGGCCATGGCGAGCGGCTCGACCGGCAGGGGATCAGGCAGGAACTGGACGGGTACGGGCATGGCCGAATCTTAGCGCGTCGGCTTGTGCCGCACGGCTATAGTAAGTGGCTGCGCAGGAGTCTGCGCCCGAAACGAGCCTTGGAACATGGCGACCCTCGAAGAACTCCGCAAACACCTCGATGACATCGACCGGCAGCTCATCGAGCTGATCGCCGATCGACAGCGCACGAGCGGCGAGATCGCCCGCGTCAAGCGCTCCACCGGGCATCCGACTCGCGACTACGGTCGCGAGCGTGAGGTGATCGTCGGTGCGCGCGCCTTGGCCGAGAGTCGAGGCGTGCCGGCGCACATCGCCGAAGACCTGATGCGCATGCTCATCCGCAGTTCGCTCGCGACGCAGGAGCGTTCGAGCGTGGCCGCCCGCGGGCACGGCAGCGGCCGCCGCGCGCTCGTCATCGGTGGCGCGGGCAAGCTCGGCGGCTGGTTCGTCGATTTCCTCGCCTCGCAGGGTTTCGAGGTCGAGGTGAGCGATCCGGCGGGTGCGCCCGCAGGGACCCGCGATGTCGGCGACTATCGGCAAGACAGTTTGCAGCAGGACTTCATCGTCGTTGCCACGCCTCTCGGACAAACCGACGCCGTCCTGCGCGAGTTGGCGATGCGTAGGCCCGGCGGCGTGATCTTCGACGTCGGCTCCCTGAAGTCGCCGCTGCGTGGCGGACTGATGGCGCTCAAGTCGCACGGCTGTCGCGTGACCTCGGTACATCCGATGTTCGGTCCCGACACCGAATTGTTGTCGGGCCGACACGTCATCTTCGTCGATCTTGGTCACGAAGAGGCGCTTGCCAAGGCGCGCGAACTCTTTGCGCCGACGATGGTCGAGCAGGTGGTGATGTCGCTCGACGAGCATGATCGCCTGATCGCCTACGTGCTCGGGCTCTCGCATGCACTCAATATTTCTTTCTTCACTGCACTCGCCGAGAGTGGCGAGGCGGCGCCGCGTCTCGCCAAACTTTCGAGCACCACTTTTGACGCTCAGCTCGACGTGGCAAGCCGCGTTGCGCAGGAGAGCCCCCAGCTTTACTACGAAATCCAGGCACTCAATGATTACGGCGCTGAGTCCCTCGAGGCGCTCGCCAAGGCCGTCGAAACCCTGCGTCGTACGGTGCTTTCGCGCGACGCGGCCACCTTCGCCGCACTGATGGAACGCGGTCGCGAGTATCTCGAGGATCGCAAATCGATGACGGCGCGTCGCGCCTGAGACTCGCTCCCGGCCATGACCGACCTGATCGATCGTGACGGTTTTCGCGCCAACGTCGGCATCGTGCTGATGCAGGCAGACGGTCGGGTTTTCTTGGGCAAACGCGCAGGCGGCAAGGGCTGGCAGTTTCCGCAGGGCGGCTTGCGTATCGGCGAATCGGTGGAGCAGGGGATGTTCCGTGAGCTCGCCGAAGAAATCGGCCTCGCACCCGAGGACGTGCGCATCGTCGGCGTGACTCGGCGCTGGCTGCGTTACCGCTTGCCGCCGCGCTATCAGCGTCGCGATCAGTTGCCGCTCTGCATCGGGCAGAAACAGCGTTGGTATCTGCTCGAGAGTCTCACCGATGCGCCGCCCGTGCGCTTCGACCAGACCGACGAGCCTGAATTCTGCGGCTGGCGCTGGTCGGACTGGTGGGAGCCCGTTCGCGAAGTCATCCATTTCAAGCGACCCGTGTATCGTCGTGCGCTGCACGAACTCGGTCAGTTCGCATTCCCCGCCGGATTGCCGCCCTACCCCGAATGGTGGGACGAGATGGCAAGCTCGTGAACAAAGATTTGGCCTTCAAAGATCAGGCATTCATCGTCATCCGTGGCATCGGGCCATCGCGGCTGCGCATGTTCTTGGTGCTCGGCGTGCTGGTGCTGGGCTTGCTCGGCTGGGGGCTCTTCGAACTCGGGCGTTCAGGCATCGGGGTGGGCGTCACCAATCCGCTGAGCAACATGGCCACCTTGCGCCGTGCGATCGACGAACGCGACGTGATCATCACTGACTTGCGCAGGCAGGTGGCCGAGCTCGACACCCTGAAAGTCGCGCAGGATCGAGAACGGCAAGAGTTGGCGCAGAGCATCGGCGAGTTGCAGGCCGAAGTGGCCCGCCAACGGCAGCAACTCGAGTTCTACAAGGGCATCGTCGCAACCACCGAGGCGCCAGCTAACGTGGCTATCCGCACCCTGCGCATCGACAACTCGCGGGCCGGCTCGAGACCGCTGCTGCGCCTGTCGTTGGTGCAGCCCGGAAATCCTCAGAACGTGGTGTCGGGCATGGTGATCGTGACCCTGGAGGGTGCCCGCGCCGGGCGTGCGTCCCGCTACCCGCTCTTCGAAACCGCCTACGGTTTTCGTTACTTCGAGAACCTCGAGCGCGAGCTCGTACTGCCCCCGGGGGTCACACCCGAGCGGCTGACGGTCGAAATCCGTCCGGCTGACAGGGCGATGCGAGCCGTGGTTCAATCGGTGCTCTGGCCACCCTGAGGGGGATCATCATGTTCGGACGCCGCAAGGCCCCGCGTTTGCCGGGTCGTATCGACACCCTGATCGGTCGCGGAACCCAGTTGCGTGGCGATCTCGAATTCACCGGAGGCGTTCACGTCGATGGTGTCCTGCAGGGACACGTCCACGGTGTCGACGGCTCCATGCCGTCCACGCTCTGGATCGGCGAGCCGGGTCAGATCAAGGGCAACGTCGAGGTCTCGATCGCCGTCATCAACGGCGAAGTGATCGGGAACGTTCGCGGGGTGCAGCGGGTCGTACTCGGTGCCAAGGCTCGAGTGACCGGCGACGTGAGTTACGGCGTGATCGAAATGGCCTTGGGAGCCCGTATCGACGGGCGATTGGTGCCGCTCGCCGCCGGCGCTGCCGTTGCGGCGCCCGCGCCGCCCCCGGCGACCGAGGCCCGTGCCGACAACGTGCTGCGTCCCTTTGACCAGCGGCAGGGTCGCAACTAGGATGCGCGACCTGCGCGACCGTTGCGATTCGAACCGTTCGAGGAATCCGTCATGAGTACCGTTGCCGAAGATCTTCCTCTCGACATGCCACCTGCCTTGGTGTTCACCGACTCTGCGGCGCGCAAGGTGAGTTCTTTGATCGAGGGCGAGGGTAATTCCAGCCTGATGCTGCGCGTGTTCGTGCAGGGGGGCGGTTGCTCGGGGCTGCAATACGGTTTCGAGTTCGACGAGCAAGTTCAAGATGGCGACACGATGGTCGAAAATCTCGGGGTCAAATTGCTGGTCGACCCGATGAGCCTGCAATATTTGTCGGGCGCCGAGATCGATTACAAAGAAGGCCTCGACGGCGCGCAGTTCGTCATTCGCAATCCCAACGCGACCACCACCTGTGGTTGCGGCTCCTCGTTCACGGCCTGATCCCGTTCCAACGCGGGCGCAGTGAGTCGGGGTAACGGCAGAGCAGCGCCAGAGCTGCTCGCGGCGGTCGATCTTGGATCCAACAGTTTCCACATGGTCGTGGCTCGTTACATACACGGGCAGCTGACCGTCATCGATCGGCTGCGCGAGAGCGTTCGACTCGGTTCCGGCCTCGATGCCGAGGGGCGACTCGATCGCGAAGTTGCGGCGCGTGCGCTCGCCTGTCTCGAAAGGTTTGGTCAGCGTCTTCGCGAAATCCATCCCGACAAATTGCGTGTGGTCGGTACCAACACCCTGCGTCGCGCACATCGCAAGCAGTCGTTTCTCGAAAAAGCGCGCACGGCACTCGGCGCTCCGATCGAAATCGTTTCCGGGCTCGAGGAAGCCCGACTCATTTATTCGGGCGTGGCGCATACCTCGCCGCTCGCCGAGGGTCGGCGTCTCGTCGTCGATATCGGCGGCGGCAGCACCGAACTCATCATCGGCGAGGCGTTGACACCCATCCGACTCGCCAGCACGGAGCTAGGTTGCGTCACCATGAGCGAGCGTTTCTTTGCCGGGGGACGACTCTCGGCAAAGCGTCTCGGAAGAGCGCGCGTCGCCGTGCGCGGCGAACTCGAGCCGATCGAAGACGCCTATCGCAAGCTCGGATGGCAAGGAGCCATCGGCAGTTCGGGGACCGTCAAATCGGTGATCGATGCCATCCGCGAACTCGATCCCTCTGCGCAGGCGATCACTCCCGATGGCCTCGAGGTACTGATCGACGCCACACTGCGCGCCGGGCATGTGCGCGATGTCGCCCTCGAATCTTTGAGTGAAGACCGCCGCCTCGTATTCCCCGGCGGTCTCGCCATCCTCGCCGAAATCTTCGAGACGCTCGGCATCGAACGGATGGAAGTCTCGGACGGCGCGATGCGCGACGGTCTGTTGTATGACCTAGTAGGGCGTCTCACCCGCGAGGACGCCCGCGAGCGCACCGTACGTGCGATGCAGGCTAGGTACCACGTCGAGAGTGAGCAGGCGGCGCGAGTCGAAACCACCGTCGGCGGATTTCTTGCGCAGGTGTCGGAAGCTTGGCAGCTCGATGATCCGCTCGCCGAGCAACTACTCGCGTGGGCGGCTCGCCTGCACGAGATCGGTCTCGACGTGTCGCACTCGCGCTACCACCAGCACGGCGCCTACCTGCTCGAGAACGCCGACATGCCCGGATTCCCCCGCGAGGAGCAGCGTTTGCTGGCGCGACTCGTGGGTGGGCATCGACGCAAACTCGCGCTCGAGGGATTCGACAAACTCCTGCCGCCCTGGGATCGCCGTATTCTGCAGATGATCGTGCTGCTGCGCATCGCAGTGCTGCTGCACCGCGGCCGCGGGCGCGCTCCGCTGCCGGAACTCACGCTGATTCCGCGCGCCCGCAACGTGCTCGAGGTGCGTTTTCCGGTGCGATGGTTGCGTGATCACCCGCTGACGGTGGCCGATCTGAGTCAGGAAATAGACCTGCTCAAAGCGGCCGATTTTCGCCTGCGAATTTATTCTTCGAGGGGCCTGCCCGCCGTATAGCTGGCGAGCAGGCTGGTTTGGGCGCACACACCGCTGTCCTTGCCGGATGCGCGGCGCAGGTAGTGCCCGGCAGAATCGAGCTCCCAAGCCTGCATGTCGTCCTTGAGGTAGATCTCGAGGTCCTCGAGGATCCGTCGCTTGTATTTCTCGCGGCGAATCGGAAATGCGATCTCCACTCGACGGAAAAAGTTTCGCTCCATCCAGTCGGCGCTGCTGCAGAAAATCTCCGCTTGACCACCGTTGGCAAACCAGAATACGCGCGAGTGTTCGAGAAATCGGCCGACGATCGAGCGAACTCTGATGTTTTCCGACTGGCCCGGTACCCCGGGTCGCAGTGCACAGATGCCGCGAACGATCAGATCGACGCGCACGCCGGCTTGCGAAGCACGATAGAGCGCAGCGATGGATTCCGGTTCGACCAAAGAATTCATCTTCAATATCACCCGAGCGGGTTTTCCGCTCGCCGCGTGCACGATCTCGCGTTCGAGTTTGGCGAGCATCGCGCGGTGCATCTCGAAGGGTGATTGCAGCAGACACGACAGGCGCGGCGAGCGTTTCAGGCTGGTCAATTGCAGGAAGACTTCGTGTACGTC
>Ga0129333_10000699_pt1 | contig 28787 bp, 30 predicted proteins | sample CPB6_08_DNA_FD_94474 | JGI IMG/M metagenome (GOLD analysis project Ga0129333, IMG submission 94474) | Freshwater to marine salinity gradient microbial communities from Chesapeake Bay, USA - CPBay_Sum_0.6_0.8_DNA | ecosystem: Environmental > Aquatic > Marine > Coastal | place: USA: Chesapeake... | reverse complement strand
GTATGCGGATAAGGATTTATACCCTTGCTACGAAGCTCATGGAGTTCTTCATAACGTCTTTGTTCTTGGTCATTTCTTTCTTGTGAGCTCATGAAATCACTCTATTTGGTCAAATTTTCAATAAAAACTCCACAAAACTACACAATTCATGCTGTATTTCGAGATTTAGATGGGTATTATACCACGGATATTTCGTAACTTGCAAGCCGTTAAAAAGACTGTGTTCCTCAATTTTGGAGCATAATTCAACCATTATCACTTAGGTACTATTTGGAACATACATCATCGAACAAAGGGGCGAATGAATCCCAGAACAGGCCTGCTCAAGGAAGCGGTCCTGCACGTCCTCAATCATCTTCCCAGGCAGGTGGATTTCGTGGTCCGAGACCACCAATGTCAGGTCCAAGGCCTTCCGGGCCACGCGGACCACGTGATCGTGAGCCAATGCCCGAGAAGCAGAGGAAGAATAGAATCAATGAGGAAATTCGTGTTCCAGAGGTGAGAGTGGTAGATGAAGAAGGCGTCATGCTCGGAGTGATGCCAACGAGGGAAGCTATTGAATTGGCTTATGAACGTGAGAAAGATTTGGTTGAGATAGCTCAGCAGGCAGTTCCGCCGGTGTGTAAAATCATCGATTATGGGAAATTTGCTTATGAGCAACAAAAAAGAGAAAAATTAGCTAAGAAGGCGCAGCATCATGCACAGTTGAAGGAAGTACGTTTTAAATGGCGTACTGATACGCATGATTTTGATTTTAAGACTAGGCATGCTCGTGAATTTCTCGGTGATGGTCATAAAGTTAAGGCTACCGTGATGTTCAAAGGAAGAGAGATCATGCATCAGGAGATTGGATTGGCTTTGCTTGAGCGTTTTGTAACAGCTCTCGAGGATTGTTCAAGAATTGATCAGCCGATTCATCCCGAAGGAAGAACATTGTCGGTGATTCTTGCCCCTGAAAAGGTTGGAAAGAAGCCGAAGAAAGACAAGTCTTCCGAAGAAGAATGATTTTGACAGGATATGATTTTGCATGAAATCATATCGATTTTTTCACAATTTCAGGTGTGTTCAATGCCTAAAATGAAAACGAATAGTGGTGCAAAGAAGCGCTTTACCGTGACGGGTTCAGGAAAGATTCGTCGCAATCGTGCTTTTAAGAATCACATTCTTACTCATAAGACACGCAAGCGCAAGCGCTTGTTGCGTCAAGCGGCACTCGTGAATGTTGCTGATCAGCAGAACATTCAACGCTTGCTTTGTTTGCGCTAATTGGCGCAAAGCATTCCTTTGGGATGCATTTGTTGGTTCAATGGGATTTTAGCGAAGCTCCCCTTAGACCGCTCATTTTTACCAATTTACATGTAGGAGGGCATCATGCCACGTTCCACGCATAAAGTAGCATCGCATCGCCGTCGCCGCAAGTTTATAAAACTTGCCAAAGGTTATTGGGGCGCGCGAAGCAAAGTTTGGACAATTGCCAAGAATCACATCGAAAAAGGTTTGCAATATGCATACCGCGATCGTCGCAATAAGAAGCGTACATTCCGCAGATTGTGGATTATTCGCATCAATGCCGGCGCAAGATTGAATGGAACAACATATTCACGTTTGATGCATGCACTCAAGCAAAAGAATATTTCCATCAATCGCAAAGTATTGGCAGATCTAGCTGCAAATCAGCCATCCGTATTCAAGCGGATCGTGCGTTCTGCAATTGGATAATCTTCCGTATTTCCGTATGTTAGAGGCGTTCTCCGGGACGCCTTTTTTTTTGAATTTCCCTTTATGAAAAGTAGATGATTGATTCCATTCAACAATTGCGAAATGTGATAGAACAAGATCTTGCAACAATTAAAGATCCGGCTTCGCTTGAGGCATTTCGATTGAAGCATCTTGTAAAAAAAGGAACGCTTCAAGAATTGATTGAGCATATGCGTTCTGTGCCTAAAGAAGAAAAACCTTTGATTGGGAAAGTTCTCAATGAGCTGAGAACATATGTGGAAACGCATTTTTCTGCAGCAAAGGAACAGATTGAGAGTAAAGACACAGGTATTGAAACAATTGATGTTACTTTGCCGGGAACGATACCCACAATTGGTCATGTTCATCCCATTCGCAAAACACTTGATAGAATCGTAGACATATTTGCCGGCATGGGATTTTCTGTCGCTGAGGGAATTGATATCGAAGATGATTATCACAATTATGAAGCATTAAATTTTCCGGCAGATCATCCTGCTCGTGATATGCAGGATACATTTTTCATTGATGACCCGGAAGGCGACGTAATGTTGCGATCACATACTTCGCCCGTGCAAATTCGCATGATGAAACATCATGAGCCTCCAATCAGATCCATCATGCCAGGTAGAGTATATAGAAATGAAGCTATTACTGCTCGATCTCTTGCGGAATTTCATCAAGTGGAAGGTTTGTATATTGATAAAGGTGTAACATTTGCAGATTTGAAGGGAACTGTCACATCATTTGCAAAACAAATGTATGGTGAACATTCTTCATTTAAGTTTCGACCATCATATTTCCCATTCACTGAGCCAAGCGCGGAAGTTGACATTCAATGTTATCTCTGCAAGGGTGAAGGATGCAGAGTATGTAAACATTCCGGTTGGCTTGAGATTTGTGGTTGCGGTATGGTGCATCCAAATGTTCTGAAAAATTGTGGGATTGACCCTGAAATATATTCGGGTTTTGCTTTTGGATTTGGCATTGAACGCGTGACCATGCTTTCCACCGGCATAGATGATATTCGGTATTTGTATGAAAATGACATGCGGATATTGAGGCAATTTTAGGATTCAACATGAGTATCATAAGCGCCGATTCAATTGTAAAGTCATATTCAATGCATACAGAGAAAGACACACCTGTTTTGAAAGGTATTTCTCTGAGCATTGAAAAAGGTGAATTCATTGCATTCATGGGGCCATCCGGGGCGGGCAAGAGTACTTTGCTTCATATTCTTGGATTATTGGATACGCCCGAATCCGGTACAATTCGATATGAACTTTCCGGTGAAACCTTTACGCATGATGCATTGAAAAAGCAAAAGTCAGCTGAATTGAGAAATAAGTATATCGGATTCATTTTCCAATTTCATCATCTACTTCCTGAATTCACGGCTTTGGAAAATATCATGATGCCTGCTCTCATTGGAGGTATGTCCATGTCCAAGGCAAAGAGCAAAGCTTTGATTCTAGCCGATCAGGTTGGCATGACGCATCGATGTGAACATCGCCCTTCGGAACTTTCCGGTGGGGAACAACAGCGGATTGCAATTGCGAGAGCTTTGATGAATGACCCTGAAATCATCATTGCAGATGAGCCAACAGGAAATCTTGATTCTGCAAATACCATCGCTGTTCTGCAATTGATTCGTTCAATCAGACAAGAGCGCTCGCTTACATTGCTCATCGCAACTCATAGCATGGATGTTGCCAGAATGTCTGAACGCATCATAACCTTGAGAGATGGAGTCATCTCTTCTGAAGTCAATACCCAATCCGGTGTCACTCAATAATGTTTCCATGAAAGATGCCATTTCATTCATTGGATTTCTCCTTCGTTCGATTCTGATCATAATCGTCACAATTTTTTATGCATGCCTAGCTTTGGCTCTTGGACTTAGCGGCATGAGGAGAGCATATTTCATTTTTGCAAGACAATGGTCTTCCGTATTGCTGAAATGTGCCGGTGTCAAAGTGAACATTGTTGGTATGGAACATCTCTATCCTATGCAGAGAAGAATTTATGTTGTGAATCACACAAGTTATTTTGACATACCAATCATTCTTGCTTCAATTCCAGATTCGGTTCGAATCATGTATCGTAAAAATTTAGAGCGGATTCCATTTATGGGATGGAGTCTTGCTGCATCTCCTTTCATCGGAATCCAAAGAGAAAAAGCCCGCGATGCAATGAAAGGAATCGAAGAAGCTGCGAAATCTGTCAGCATCGGTGAATCAGTTGTAATTTTTGCTGAAGGCACACGCTCCAAAGATGGTCGCCTTGGACCATTCAAAAGAGGCGCATTTATGCTAGCTTCGAGATCGGGGAAACAACTCATACCAATTGCCATTACAGGCGCTCAAAATATCATGCTAAAAGATAGATGGAGATTTTATCCCGGCACGGTCTCTGTGACAATACTATCACCTATAGAACCCATTGACAATATGAGCCGTGAGCAAGAAAGTCTATTGCAACATTCTGTTCATTCAATGATAAATGATGCATTGCCCCCGAATATGAAGTCACGCAACAAGGAAGCAATATGAGCAGAGACTATACATGGCTTCGAGGGTTTGTACGCATTCTGAAGCATCCTCATGGAGTTGGGCTGGAAGGTAATTCAGAGCCACTCAAATCCATAGTGTTTGCCGGAATATTGGAAGCATCTGCATCATTGTTTGTGGCTTGGTTACATAGACAAAACCCTGTATTGATTGCAGAAAACATTGCCATGATGAAACCTTGGATGAAGAATGGGGCTAAGCAACAATCTTCAACTCTGACTTCACTCCCATTCGATCAAGCATTGCTCTCAACACTAACAACATCCTTTATTGGTATTCTTGCTTTTGGATTTGTTATGTGGATCATTCACTGGGCATTGACAAAAGAAAGTAAAAAACTGTATGAAATTGCCGGTATTGCCTCTTATGGTTCCGGTATCTATGCAATTGGCGTTATGCTAACAGGTATTTCTGCATTTGTTTTTGATTCACTTAGGTGGGGATTGCATGCCGGTATATTGATTGATCCCGCATCGAATCCATTTGTATTTGCAATTCTTGCTAGAGTGAATCTCTTCAGCATCATTTCTTATGTATTGGCTTCTTATGCAGTGATTGGATATTCCAGAATTGAGTCACGCTATGGAGTCTTCGCCTCTATCATCGCAATCTTCATTATCTTGGCTTGGTATGGCATATTCGCCTTGATGGGATTAAATCTCACATCTTGACGATATATCAAATCATAATGTATTGCTGTTCAGTGTGAAGTGCAAAGTATATTTGCAGTGTATTTTATGACTAAAAACGTATTGCTTGATGCTTGACGACTCTCCTGATATTGAACCGGAAATCTTGGAACAAGTGGATACAATCATTGTATCAGATATTCATCTTGGTTCGGAAGTTTCGAGGTCCAAACAATTATTGGATACTATTTCTCATTTTGACTATAAGCAGTTGATTTTGAATGGTGATGTTTTTGATGACTTGAATTTTAAACGCCTTAGCAAAAGTGATTGGAAGTTTTTGTCATATATCAGAAAAGTATCCGGTCATAAATCGCCTGCAAAAGTGATTTGGGTTATTGGGAACCACGATGGTGTTGCTGAGATTCTTTCTCACTTATTGGGTATTGAAGTATTGGAAGAATATCTGTGGGAAGGCAATGGCAAAACATATCTTGCCATGCACGGACATCAATTCGATTCATTCATCACTGAAAATGCTCGATTGACAGACATCGCTTCTTATTTGTATTTGCTTCTCCAAAAGGTGGATTCAGATGAACAACAATTGAGCAGATGGGTGAAAAGAACGAGTAAGAAATGGCTGCAATTGTCTGAATCAAGCGCGGAATCTGCCATTGAGTATGCAAGAAAGAAAAATGCCCATGCTGTATTCTGTGGTCATACTCATATTCCATTGATCAAAGAAAAAGATGGCGTGCTGTATTGCAATTCGGGTTGTTGGACTGACCGTCCTTCGCATTTTATCACTATTTGTTCTCGTCATGGAATTCAATTGCGAGAATGTTTCTGACTCACTCAATGAATATGTATCCTCTATTGTTTGAACAACGCTTATTGGAAAAGGTATGGGGCGGATATTCCATTCATCAATGGAAACATGGCGCCAATACAGAGAAACTCATCGGTGAATCCTGGGAGATTTATTCAGGTAATGTCATAATCAATGGAGAGCATGCCGGTAGAACTCTTCAGGAACTCATAGACAAATATCCTTTTGAAATGACAGGCAAACCTTCCGTTCAAGAATTTCCGCTTCTTGTGAAATTGCTTGATGCAAAGGAGTGGCTTTCTGTGCAAGTTCATCCCGATGATGCATTGGCACTTGAGTTGGAAGGAGAACTGCGAGGTAAAACTGAATGCTGGTATATCCTTGAAGCCGAAGAAGGAGCATGCATTCAATATGATTTGAAGCAAGATTGTAGCGTGCAAGATTATGCTGATTCCATTTATCAAGAAAGACCAAAAGCGTGTCTGAATTTTCTGTCTGTAAAAGCTGGTGACATCATTTATGTTCCTGCCGGAACGGTTCATGCCATTGGCCCCGGAATTATGCTCTATGAATTGCAGCAGACAAGTGACACAACATATAGACTGTATGATTGGGACAGAACCGGACTTGATGGAGTGCCTAGAGAATTACATATCGAAAAGGGATTGAAGTGTAGTCGACCGGGATCAGGAAGATTCCCTTATACTCATCCAGAACCTCAAACAGTACATGGTAATATTCTCCAACCACTCATAAAAGAGCAATACTTCAAGCTCGATTTGCTGACTCTTGGCAATGCAGCATTTTCTCTTTCATTGAATGGGAAAGCCTCACTGCTCACAAATATTGGTAAGCATGAAGTGTGCGTGAAATATGCCGATGGATCAATGATGTTGCCTATGGCAACTTCAGCTTATCTGCCTGCATCCTTAGATGAAGTTCAGGTTTCCTCCGAGGGTCTGAATTCACGATTGCTCATTGCATCCGAGCATGATAATTGATTGGAGTCAATTGGTTAATTTGCATGAACATTCCTTCGGATCAAGATGAATCCCCTGATATTAGATGGTAAGTCACTTGCCAAAAACATTGAGCAAACATTAGCTGAAAGAACGTCTGCATTGCTTCGTCATGCACCGGGGCGCACTCCGATTCTCGCAACTATACTTGTAGGGAATGACCCTGCAAGTGCCACCTATGTGAAGATGAAGGGGAATGCATGCAGAAGAATTGGCATGGATTCTCGCTCAATTGAATTACCGGAGCATACAACAACAGAAGAATTAACATCCATTATTCGTGAATTGAATAAAGATCCTGATGTGCATGGGATTTTATTGCAACATCCTGTTCCTCATCAGATTGATGAAAGACATTGTTTTGATGCGATTGCACTGGAAAAAGATGTCGATGGTGTGACATGCCTTGGATTTGGAAGAATGTCAATGGGAAGTGAAGCATATGGTTCGGCAACGCCTGCAGGTATCATGACATTGCTAAAGCATTATGAAATCCCCTTGAAAGGAAAGCATGCAGTGATTTTAGGTCGCAGCCCCATTCTTGGAAAGCCAATGGCTGCTATGATGCTCAATGAAGATTGCACTGTTACCATTTGTCATTCACGCACACAGAATCTATCCGAACATGTCAAACAAGCCGATATTTTGATTGCCGCAGTTGGCAAACCCGCTTTTGTACAAGAATCATGGATAAAACCTCATTCTGTGATTGTTGATGCAGGATATCATCCCGGCGGTATCGGTGATGTAGATCCCGCCGCATTTGCTCATGCATCGGCATATACACCTGTCCCGGGTGGAGTCGGACCAATGACGATTAGTACACTCATGTCTCAGACATTATCCGCTGCGGAAAAAGCACTGGGCAAACAATGAATTTATTCTTGAGGTTATAATGAAGATTTATACAAAAACGGGTGATGATGGAACAACCGGATTATTCGGTGGAAGAAGAGTTGCAAAATATTCATTGAGAATCGATGCATATGGTACTGTTGATGAACTCAATGCAGTCATTGGAATTGCTCTCACATATGATATCCATTCTTTGATAAGAGAACATCTGACCATCCTTTCTTCATTGCTTTTTACTGTTGGATCTGATCTTGCCACTCCGCAGGATGCCTCGGTAAAATCTTCAGTGCCATCAGTGACTGAAGATCATGTTGCTCAATTGGAGAAGTGGATTGATTTGTATGAAGAAAACCTTCCTGCACTCAAAAACTTTATCCTTCCGGGAGGTTCTCAAGCCGGTGCTCATTTGCATTTGGCTAGAACCGTCTGTAGAAGAGCCGAGAGAAATATAGTTGCTTTGAAGCAAGAGGAAGATATAAATCCAACTGTTTTACGATTCATCAATCGTTTGTCTGATTATTTATTTGTTGCCGCACGATATGCCAATGCAAAACTTGGTTTTGATGACATAGAATGGAAAGCTTGATTACATGAGAAGAGTTTTGATAAAGAATATAGGGCAACTTCTAAGAATTTCTCATCATGAGAATGTTCGCGGAAATATCAATGGGGTAATGAATGATATTTCAATCCTGAATGATGCTGCAATCATTTTCTCTGACAGATTTGAGTGGATTGGTCATTCCACTGACATACCTTCTGATATTCACGTTGATGATGTCATAGATGTTGCCGGAAAAGTTATTCTTCCGGGTTTTGTTGATTCTCACACGCATTGCGTATTTGCCGGAGATCGATCTGATGAATTTGCAAGACGATTACGAGGTGTTTCATATACACAAATAGCATCCGAAGGTGGTGGTATTTTAAAAACTGTGTCATCAGTTCGAAATGCTTCCATTGAAGAACTTGCTCAGCGTGGCATTGAGCTTGCAAAAGAAGCTTTGAATCATGGAACGACCACTCTTGAAATGAAGAGTGGCTATGGTCTTTCATTGGAATCCGAGATTGCATTGCTTAAAGCAATTGACATCGTTCGTAGAGAAGTACCCATTCGCATTATCAGTACTTTCATGGGAGCTCATGATTTTCCGCCGGAATATGCTCATGATCGCAGTGCCTATATAGAGTTATTGATCAATGAAATGTTGCCGGCAATTCATGAGCTTGGTATTGCTGAGTTTTGTGATGTGTTTACCGACACAGGATATTTCACCGTTGAAGACTCCATTCGTATTCTTGAATCTGCGGCTTCACTTGGATTTAAACTGAAAGTACATGCTGATGAATTGACTCCGTTCGGTGCCGCTGAAATGGCGGGTTCCATGCATGCTGTTTCTGCCGATCATTTGCTCTTTTGTTCTCAAGAGGGAATGCAAGCCATGAAGCAAGCAGGCACCGTTGCAACATTGCTTCCTGGAACTGCCTATACACTCAAATTACCATATGCATCAGCCAGAGCGATGATAGACAAAGGACTTATCATTGCACTAGCAAGTGATTGTAATCCTGGCTCATGTTATACACCAAATATGCAAATGATTCTTTCGCTTGCTTGCATGAATATGGGCATGAGTATAGAAGAATCTCTTACAGCCGCCACACTTCATGGTGCTTATGCCTTGTGCAGAGAACAAGAATGCGGAAGCATTGAACTACACAAAAGTGCAGATTTCATTGTTTTGGATACATATTCATATCCGGATATAGTTTATCACTTTGGCGTGAACCATGTTGAACAAACATGGGCTATGGGGAAGCGAGTGAAATAAAAAAGCTCTCATTATTGAGAGCTTTAACATTTCTACATAGGGTTTTGTATGATGAGCGGAGTGCAATTGCATTGATTGCGAACAATCGGTACTGCCGCCTCTGCATTTTTTCGAGAAGTATAATCACCAATTGTAACCGCATATCTTGTCGCTCCATCAGGTAATTTACGCTCAATCACATTGCAGCGCAATCGCTTCTTTGAATATGACTGAGCTTCTTCCTCAGCGGCCATTCGTGTTTTGAAAACACCAACTTGCAGAGTGAAAAGTCCTTTTATTGGGGGGGGAGTATCTGTAAAATCTACTTTACCTTCAACAATGAGACTTTTGCCTGTATCATTTTTTGGATTGATGATAGGTCCTGTATTCTTTCCCGGTCCGCCGACTGTATTGCGTAAAATTTCATAAGCATCCGGAAGAAGTTCGGATTTGGGATATTCATTGCGAAATTTCTGCATTTCCTCGCGAGCTTTTATTGTATCTTTCTTTGTGGCATAATAACTCACTATGCGAAATTGCGCATCATCAGCCCATTCGGAATTTGGTTTACCTTTGACGATTTTTTTATACATCGGAATTGCTTTTGCATTGTTTTTCAGCAATGAAGCATGAAGAAAGACTACCCCTGGATCATCCGGATATTCGATGATCAGATCAAGAAGCACATTCATTGCATTGGTACGATTACCCAAACTTAATTCTTGCAAAGCAGTTCGCACTTCATTGGACTGACCGAATGCAGGGAATGAGATGAAGCTGCAAAGAATGTATATCACAGAGATTCTGATGGTGAATTTCGCCAAGTAATGAATGATTGAGATTGTTCTCATGGTCATGCCTTTGTGCATTAACTATACATGCGGTATTATGAACAGTAATACAACCCCACTTTTGTGCCAAAATCTTGGATTTTTCACTGTATTATGAATGAATAGAGCAGTTTTGATCAATGGAATCGAAAAGAATGGCTTTTTTCTGCAGTTTTTTAGATCATTTGATGATTTCAGCAATCATGTTCGCGGCTTCTTTTGCCGCTTTTGGCTTTCCATATTTCAGAGCATTGGAGCTCATTTCTCTCAGTTTTTCAGGATTTTTTAATAAATGTTCCACCGCATATTCAAGTTCGGTCGAAAGTGCAGCATCTTCAATCACAATTGCCGCTCCATGTTGATGCAATGTTTCGGCATTGAGAGCTTGTTCATTATTTGAAGATCCCGGCAATGGAATCAAGATTGCAGGTTTGCCACATACTGCCAATTCTGCGACTGTTCCTCCGCCTGCCCTGCACACAACTAAATCAGCACAGGCATAAGCTGAAGGCATATCATCAATGAATTGGACGATTTGTACATTTTTAGGTAGTTCGTGATTGATGATAAAGTCTGTACCGGTTTGCCAAAGGATTTGAATTCCATGTTCTGCCAAGCGATCAATACACTTAATCATTGCCTGATTTATTGAACGAGCACCAAGTGATCCACCAAAGACAAATACAGTCTGTTTTTGCGGATCAAGTCCAAACACTTTCGATGCAGATTCTCTCGAAGGAATAGTATTGACGAATGTTGAACGAAGCGGATTTCCACAATGAGTGATATGGGTTCTAACAGATGCTTTGAAATATGAGGCCGTTTCCTCAAATGCAGTGATGATCAAACGTGCATATGCTCCAAGTAATGCATTTGTTTTTCCAGGGCTGACATTCGGTTCAATGATGATGAGGGGAATGCCTGAAAGGATCGCATAGATTCCTGCAGGAAATGATATATAATTTCCACCGCAAATGATGCAAGAAGGCCTATGTTTTTTAATAATGGCTCTCACTTCCAGCAATGCTTTTGTAAGCGTAAAAGGCAATGCAAAAAAAGTGGATGACAATCCACGAAAGCCTTTGATGCTTTGGATCGGAGTGAATGAATATCCATGTTTTGGAAGATAGCGTGATTCTATTCTATCAGGGCTACCTGTAAACTGAACCTGAAGATTCGGAATTGATTGCATCAATTCTTCAACTACTGCGATTGCCGGGAATAAATCACCACCGGTGCCTCCTGCTGCAATCAAAATGCTGGGTTGTTGTATGGACTGTGAATGCTTCATGAGTGTTAAGCAAGTAAGTCTCTAAGAGCTTGATCGCAATCAGTATACTGAAATCGATAGCCTGATTCGATTGTTCTTTGAGGTAAAACATGTTGTCCACCGGTGGCAATAACCGCGCCTTCGCCAAGCAGGATTGACAATGCGATATCCGGAACATGGAACCAAGATGGTCTGTGTAAAATTGTTGAAAGCAATTCTGTGAAACGATTCATGTTGACCGCACCTGGAGCCACAAGATTAAATGTACCTTTCACATGTGAGTTATTCAGTGCATGAACAATAAAGCCAATGATATCAATGGGGTGTATCCACGACATCCATTGATTGCCAGATCCAATTCTTCCTCCGACGAACAATGAAAAGGGGAGAAGCATTTTTGCAAGTGCACCTTCTCTTGGATCGAGCACAATGCCAATTCGTCCTATGACTACACGTGTGAATTCATTTGCTTGCAATGCTTGCTTTTCCCACTCAATGCACACATTTGACAAAAACCCTGTTCCTGCTTCGGAAAATTCAGTGAAAATAGCATCACCACCATCGGATCCATAAAAACCAATCGCAGATGCACAGAAGAAAAATTCAGGAGGCTCGGCAACTTGACTGATTGCTTTCACAATTCCTGCAGTTCCATTTTTTCTGCTTTCAAAGATTTCTTTTTTTTGTTGATCAGACCAACGTTTGGCAACCGGTTCACCTGCAAGATGAATGATTGCATGAGAACCATTGATCTTTTCAATGCACTCTGCGGATACATTTAATTCTCCGCTCCATTTCACGAAATCTTGTGCAAAGGGAAGTGAGCGTCTAGCTTTGTCGGGGGAACGACTGAACACAATGATCGAATAACCCAATTCATTGAGAGCTTTCGCAAGTTTTTTCCCAATCAGTCCGGCAGCACCTGTGATAATAATCGATTTCATGAAGATTGCTCCGATCTATGGAATATTGATTGTGGGTTAATACCGGGTCTGGCATAAGCATACCTATCAATGAACTCTGTTGAAAAATATGCATCAAGACCCGAAACAGTCAATGTTCCGGCTTTATGCAAATCAACAAATCCATCCTCTTGGACATATGATGAAGGGATGATGACTTCAACAATCTCACCAATCAGAAAAATTGTACCATTGAGCGGAATGGGCATGTGCATTCGATATTTCATCATCATCTTTACAGAACTTTCGCGAATATAAGGTGCCATTCCACTTGGTGAATATTCTTCATTGAAATTGCATGCATCGAATTCAGAAATATCATCATCGAATTTTGCACTTGCTTGATGTGCCATTGGGAGCATATTGTGATGAATGTGATTGATGGTGTAATATTCATGAGCAAGAATATTTTCAAGCGTATGTCTGCGAACCGTCTCCGGCCTGAATATCATGCCAAGCAAAGGAGGATTCGCTCCTACATGAACGATTGAATTGAATACACCGATATTGGATATTCCATCAGCATTTTTCGTTCCAATCAAAGCAAGTGATTTGAATCCTGAAAGAGAATTGAAAAAAGTTGCCCTATAACGTTCAGGCAATTCTTTCATGTGCTCAGTTCTAATATTCAGTATGTTATCCATTATGCTTCCCAATCCAACATCCCACCTACAAGATTTAATACATTAAATCCTCTTGCATAGAGATATTCGCAGGCATTCCCGCTACGTCCACCACTTCTACAATACAAGATCAATTCATGTTCTTTGAAATGCTCCAATTCTTGAATCCGAGAAGGGAGGGTATCCAAAGGTATGAGAATTGAGTTTGGAATATGTGATTGCTCATGTTCTTCAGGTTGTCGAACATCGATCAATACCGGTGTCTCGCCTATGTCGAGTCTCATTCTCAATTCTTCCGGGGTAATGATGCCATAACTCATGATGTTTAACCTTAAAATGTACTTCGAATGCCAACATTAAAACGTAATGAGGAGAAATTCCATAAAGAGGCATCATTGCCTACTTGACTCAAGATTGAATTCAAGACTCTTTGATATTGAGCTTCCCCAAACAATGCGATAGATGGTGAAATTGCTTTTTGAACTCCCAATCCTATATGAGCTGAAAACCAAAGCGATGAAATTTCATCGAGTGTTGTATTACCAAGTGGCAATTCTCTTGTGCCTGTCTGTACATATGAATAAGACATGGGGGAGTCAATGGTTCTAAAAGCATTTGCATCTTTGTTTATGAGCAATGATGCCTGCCCCATTACAAACGTATAAAACATATCATCAAGTTGCCAACGGAATCCACCGGAGAATGACAAGGTTGGAAGATTGGCTTGCAACACTTTTGATTCACGAAAGGGTACATAGGTATTGGTCACGCTATCATAAACCTGTACAGAATTTGTGTCTTGTCCACGAAGATTCACAGAATACGGTAAATATTCCAATCGGAACATTGGTTTGAATGGAGATTCTTTTCGAGATCCTACATGCAATCCTAATCCCAGAGGTGAGGTGCTTTCGGCTTGAAAGCCTGCTGGCGATTGTAGCATTGCAATGGTTTTTGGTGAAGAAGCCAAATCATGAAACTGAGTACTTGCTATTGCATAGGTACCCCATTCCCATGAGGATTGCCGTGGAGCAATGGGCTTCTGTTCTACTGTTGTTTGAAAAGAAGCGCCCTCATATTGCAGTATGAATGTTGAGATATTTCCTGCGATGTCCATTGCTTCAATTTCCATCGTTCCTTTTGTTATTCCCGCTGCAGGTTTTACAAATAGTGTGTATTGAGGCATGCCTTTTGAAATATCTGCTTCCGTGATTTTGGAATTGTTTTCATAGGCACTTAGTCCTTGTGCGGAAAGTACGCGCACTCTTTCGAGACCCTTATCTTGTGATCGCTCATCGCGAATCACAATACTCATTGATCGATCGAGATTTCTTCTTTCAAATGCAGGAGGCAAAGTATCAATGACTTCTTGCAGAACTTCAAAACCTTGACCAATCATATTGCCATAGGCATCATTGGTTGCAAAACCATAGGAATACAAGCCGAATGGAATATCAGATTTTAAAACATGTACGCCAAAAGGGACATCCATTTTCATTGTCACATAATTACTGAGGCCCACATTTTCGGGAGCATATTTTATTGTGTCAATCTCTCTGCCATTAAAACGCAAGGAAGCCAAACCCTCAGTTGGAACAATGATATTTACATAATGCTTCCAATTGGTATAACTAGTTTTAGGAGTAGAAAAACGATATTCCTTCAAAAACTGTTGTGTCGGGCTAACGATAAGCATCATTGGATCTCCAATTGAATCTCCTCTTACAGTTAATCCTCTTTCATCATTACGGGAAATTCCGCCAAGATATCCATGTGAAAATTGAGCAACAAGTACCGGCTCATTTGCTGTCAACATGATATTTCTTGAGCCAGCGGATGTATTCTCATACAATTGGCCTTGCTGCAATTCTTTAATGAATATTGAATTCTCAAAAATCTTGGTATTGGGTTTCGAAGCCAGGACACGATAAGTATAACTACTCCTCTTCGCAAATTGCCCTAGGATGAAATGCTTGCCCCATGAAGTAACGGGTGGGACTTGTTCGACGATATAATTACAAAATGGAACTCGCATTGGAACATCTGCACATTGATGTCCACTAAATACTGCAATTGGTTTCGATGCTTGAATTCTTGAACCGGTTAAATCGGGAAAAATGATGCTGTCGCGACCATTCATGTCTTTTACCATTGGCTGAAAATTCAGCGCAGCTATCTGATAGACATCGCCTCTGTTCATGATTACTGTAAATGGGACTCCCGCACTTTTGTTTCTTGACGTAACCACTGAAGGGGTGACATAGACAAGTGTGCTATCCTGTGTTGCCACAATTGCCATATGTGACACGAGATCATTCGTTGGCGTTGATTGATAACTCATAGCATAATATTCAAGACCAAGTGCTGTTGTTGGCAAAGCCAAATAAGAATCTGTTGAACTTCCTCGTTCATTCAAACATGTCACCGAAATTGGATGATCCGAAGTGATGCGAACTGCATTTGGTTGTAATGTACCATCACCGGTCACCTCCGCTATGGGTGGGACTCGCAGACGTCTTACGGTGCCTCCTATGACTATTGTATCCAGCTTGTACCGAGCGCCACTGATTTCAATTCGCAAACGGGTGGTGATATCGGAACTAACAAACAATTCAAAATTTGGTGTACTTCTATCTTCGATGTACACATCGCCTCCACGAGCATCAGTCAACTTCATTTTCCCAACTTTTTCACGAGAATGATGCCATGAATTTTCCTGAAAACATATCCAGAATTCAGTGCCTTCGGAAGTTTTTGTTATACTCTTTGGAGGTTCTTGGCCATGCATATAATACATGGATAAGATACCTGAAAGACAGAATAACAGTGAGCAAATGATAGGAATGTTCGTCATTTTTTATGTACCATACTCATGTGATACAATCCCCGTTCTGTACGCATGCGAATGACATAGATCCCGCTAGAAAAATTATATGGATCATCAATGACTAGTGAAAATGTATGCCTTCCGGCACTCTTGCGTTCAGCAGGAAATTCTTGAATCAATTTTCCAAGCAAAGTAAACAAAGAGAATTGCACTTCGCCTTCTTTGCCCACATAGTATGTGAACGAAGTTGTATAAGCAAATGGATTAGGTACATTTAAATCCATTCCCTCTGCCTGTGCTTGAACCACAGGTGGGTCTATAAAAGAAATGGCACCACCAACTTGTTGAATAGATTGTGCTGAATCTCCAATCACGAATGATTGTGCATTGATGTTGACCTTGGTTTCAAAACCAGCCAACAATTCCAATTGAAGAAATGTCAAGATGCCTTGTTCCTGTAAAAGTGGATTGGGGCAAGCAATGGAATATGTTCGAAATTGAGAGTCCTCAGAAAGAAAAGTAATGACAGGATTTTTGCATGTGAACAATGTCCCCGGTTTTGTCAAAGCATCTTTTAACACCATCCTTTTTTTCGGGATTGAAAAAGTCACGGTACAAGGAGAATTCAATGCATTGGGAGTAGTTTTGATGGATATTGGTAATTCAATCAAAGCACCTTGTTTGACCATTGTATCAGGCACAATCACTTCTGTGGTACCTGCATTCAATACTTGGGCAAAAAAGATAGCTATTACCGAAAAAACTATATGTAATGGCAAAATATGCACAGAATAGTCAAAAAGAAGGGTTGAAACTGCTTATATTGCAAAGCACAGACAAAAATATAAAATTTAGCCCTTGTGTATCCCCGAAATGAAGCGGATGTGGATAATCCAATGATTACTTCTCACATAGCCATGCACATCAAAGCAACATCCACAATATCCTGCATTGAACAACCTCTGGAGAGATCGCAATATGGTTTGCTCAAACCTTGCACGATTGGTCCAATTGCTCTAGCATTGGCAAGTCTTTCCGAAATTTTATATGCAATATTTCCGGCATCAAGATCTGGAAAGATCAATACATTCGCATCCCCTTCAAGAACAGAACCTGCTGCTTTTTGTTTGGCAATTGACGGTATCAGTGCCGCATCAACTTGCAATTCACCATCTGCAAGAATGTCGGGATGCTTTGCATTGAACAATTCTAAAGCGGCTCTAACCTTTTGTGCATCTTCATGATTTGAACTGCCTTTTGTTGAAAAAGAAAGAAATGCAATTTTCGGCTCCATGCCAACAATGCTTTTGTAATGATATGCAGTCATGGCTGCAATATCGCATAATTGCTCGGAAGTAGGGGATGGAACTACTGCGCAATCTGCATAGAATAACAAACGATCAGGAAATTCCATTGCGAAAAAACTGCTGACAGTTTGAATCCCTTTTGCCAATCCAACTGTTTTCAAACCAGCTCTTATCACATCCCCAGTGGTTGAAAGATTGCCGGCAATACAACCATGAAGTTCTCCCAATCTTGCTTCAATCCCTGCGAAATACAATGGATTCATGAGCATATGCCTTGCTTCTTCAATAGATTGCACTCCGGGAAATGCTTGGATTATTGCCGAAATATGGTCTTCCCCAATTGCATGCTCAGGATCTCGGATCTCCAATGTAGAAATATCAAAGCTGGTATTTTTGGCATATTCTTGAATATCCTGCCTTTTTCCAATTAATATCGGATTTCCGTATTCAAATTCTTGAATATATTTTGCAGCTTGAAGTACTCGCAAATCCAAAGCATCGGGAAATGCAATGGTGCATGTAGCCGTTTTTGCACGGTGAATGAGGGATGTTCTGAAATTTGAAATCAATTCATTCATCATTGAAAGATGTAATTGGTATGCATTTTGTAAATTTGGTTAATAGAATGTGATGAATCACAAATCAGTCTGTACAAAAATGCAAAAAAGGGCTTGATGAACCAGTACATAACCTCATTCATTCGCATATTGTTTGCTATGGCCATCGTAGTCATGATGCGGGAACAATTACAAGCGCAAGGAAGCTCAGGATCGAGAGGGAAAATGCCCAGACTATCCATTGTGGACATGCCAACAGCGAGAATTCTCCCACAAAGAGCCTATAGGGTATCAGGTTTATTGATGCAAGAATCCGGCTTACTCGCTCAAGCTACATATGGTTTGGCTAAAAATGTCAACCTTGGATTTTCATATTCATCGATGCCTTTATTCGGGGAGGGTGATCCCTCATTGCAACCTCTTTTGCTTTTTGAGATTAGAGCGCGATTGTTTTCTGAAACAAAAAATCGTCCTGCGATAGCCATTGGAGTGAACACTCAAGGTATAGGTCAATGGACCGATGTTCGAAGATTTGAATACAATGCTCCGGGTATTTATGCATGTGCATCCAAAAACATCAATTGGGAAGCGGGAATTCTGTCATTGCATGGAGGGATAAATTATCCAATCATGCCCACTGCATTTTCTCAAACCCCAAGTGCTTTTTTGGGTATTGAGCAGTCGGTATATTCAAATGTTACTATTTCCGCTGAATATGCAGGAACATGGAATGAAGATCCACAATTCATGAATGATAATGGCTTGCTGAATTGTGCAGTTAAATATTCTCCTTTCAAAGGAGTGAATGTATATCTTCAAGCAAGAGACTTATTGGAAAGCAGAGCGAATGCTCAAGGATTTTTGCGCTATGCAGGCATAGAGTATATCGGCGTGTTTTGACATGGACATACGGCTCGTGCTCTTTGATCTTGGTGGCGTTCTCTATGACATTGAGCATGCTAGAACCAGAAATGCTTTAATGAAATTCAGTGCTTCTCCGAATTGCAATCTTCAATTCTCACTCCAAGATGCTGACCCTATTTTTGCTCAATATGATGCCGGTTCCATCGGTACCGCACAATTTGTGCAAGCACTCAGACAAGACTATCATTTACATGCAACCGATGAAGACATACTCGATGCATGGAATGCCATGCTGATTGGCCTCTATTCCGATTCACTAAAACTTGCATCCACTCTTCGCAAGCATATTCCAATTGCCTTGCTCAGCAATATCAATGAATGTCATCACCAATGCATTGCAAATGAATGTTCTACATTATTTGCACAATTTCATCATCTGTTTCTTTCTTATGAACTTCGTATGAAAAAACCTGATGAACAAATCTTCCTCCATGTATTGGAACAAACAGGATATTCTGCTGAACACATTCTCTTCTTGGATGATACGAAAAAAAATTGTGAGACAGCCAAAACACTTGGCATACATGCTCGTCTCATTGACCCACGTTCTAGAGAGTGGATACAAGATATTACTTCACAATTCATGTGATCTCATGATGAAATTTTTAGTCTTGACATTCATTGTTCTGCAAAGCTCAATGTTGTTGGCTCAGGATACATTCTATCCTCATTATATCGCAAATCCGCTTGAAGCGAGAGTTGGTTCATTTTACCAACCCAATGTTGATAGATTGCGATTGGATATCGGGCAAACAATAGATTTGACTGAACATGAATTGGGTGAAGGGTGGAAAGCGGGAATTGGGGCGGATGCATTTATTCTGACTAGACTCCGTAGTGAAGGGAATTTTAAATTTCCGGTTGAAACAGCCGATTACTTTTTTGGTCTGCAAGCAGCTGCACATGGAACGATTCAATCCACTCCCGTCGGTGGTCGATTGCGTCTCTCCCATATTTCTTCACATCTTGTAGATGGCGCTGCAGATGCACAAGGCATGTTCACCCCACGCAAACCCTTTGTGTATAGTCGAGAATTTGCCGATTTGTCGGGATATGCAATGCTGGGATCCATCAGAGTATATGCAGGAGCCACCTGGATTTGGTCAACCCAGCCTCGAAATGTGGGAAGAATTGTTCCTCAATTTGGCATTGACACAAGACATGTCATCAATAAAGTATTTTCAATTGAAGCCGGTTATGATGTGAGAGTAAGTGAGGTTGGTGGCATTACTCTGCCAACACATTCTTTGCAATGTGGTATCAACCATGCACTCTCTAAGCATGCAGGTTTGTGGTTTGGTATTGTGGCTTCTACAGGAAGATCTATTCATGGGATGTATCACACCGAAAGGGAAGACTTCTTGGGTTATGGATTCAGGATTGTGTATTGATGTTTTCACTGTTGCCATATATTGCTTGTGTGTTCTTTGCTTCATCATTTGTTCTCAAATCTGATGAAAAAGATGAAACCATGCGTAAAGCAGTGCCTCCCCAAGTAAAGTTTGTGAGGGTATATGGTGGTGATGATGAATCCCAGCCACCGATAGCATTGTGTTCAAGACCAACGAATATTCGCAGACCCAATATCCCTTTCAATTTTACGCATGTAACCATCGAGTTGGACATGCAATCTCCAACACCACCTCAAATGTTTGTGGTGTTTACGCATTGCAATGCAGATTGGACCGAGCATGATAATGCTTTTTTGAATGACCCCGCTTTACTAAGAACAAGTAGCATCGACTGGCGTATAGCTCCTCCGGCATCAGTCTGGTATTCTTATACAGGAACATTAAAAATTCCAAATGAACATGTGAAATTCAATTTTGGTGGAAATTGGAAAGCGAAATTTTATTTATATGATGATCCACGCACTCCAATTGCAACTGCACAATTTTTTGTGGTGGATCCTCGCGTTGAAACTCGCATGAATGTGATGGGAGATTTTTATTCACCCAAAAAAACTGTGTATTCCTCAGGTGCATATACTATTGAAGCAAATGTGCGATCCGTTGAAGGAATGAATGATGGGCAATTAAACACTGCTGTGTTTTATCGAATGAATCGTTATGAAGAACCTTTCATTGTTTCCGATATTGCATCATATCAAGATTTGAATGAAAGAATTCATTTCTATCCTTTGCAAACAATGATTGCCGGTTTTGGAATGACAGGCAGAAGATTTAGGATTGATCGCATTCCGGCAGAAAATGAATATCGTGTGTTGAATCTTGCGGATTATTCATTGTTTCCCAGATCAAATGCACCATTGAGAATGTGGACTCCGGATCTATGGCGAAATGGCTCATTCATTGAAAAATCCGATGGTGGATTCATGAATACGAGATTCATCTCCTATGGTGACAGAGATTATGTTCAATTGGAATTTTTGCTGAATACGCAACTTATTCAAGCAGAACATGAAGTGTTTGTGAGTGGTTCATTCAATAATTGGAAACCAGATGCAAGCTGGTTGATGAAATGGGATGAAGAAACAAAATTGTACAGATTGCGACAATGGATTCCTCGAGGCAGACATGGTTATCTTTACATGACCGGTGAAGTTGATGCCGACACGCGAAAAGCTATACGTCTAACTGCTGAAGAGTTCGAGGGAAATACTGCAAGAGCAGGTCATCCATTTATCGGATTGATTTATTATCGAGAGTTTGGTCTCGGTGGCTTTGATTCAATCGTGGGTGTTGCCGGAGGAAGCGTTTATGGATCTTGGTAAACCTCCTGCTTTCTTGATTGCTTTTGGTAAAGCATGGTCATTGATCCTCCTTCTCATTCGACCAATCTTGTTATTGACTTCTGCAAAATTCAGGGAAAGAGAAAAAGGCGTACAAAGTCAATCAGCATGCAAAAGGCAAGGCGATGCACCGCTTTCAGTTTGGATTCATGCCTCGTCACTGGGTGAATTTGAACAAGCCAGACCCATCATCGAGGGAATGAAAAAAAGGAATCCAAACATCGATGTGACAGTCACTTTTTTTTCGCCATCAGGATATCGCATTCGTCATTCTTATGAATATGCAAACAGAATACTGTATCTCCCGCTTGATTCTTCGAAAAATGCCTCATCATTTTTGAAATCCATAAATCCCGATATCATATTGTTCATTCGATATGAATTATGGTTGAATTATTTGCTTGAAGCAAGAAAACTTGCCATACCTGTTTATGCTGTCAATGCCACTTATCCTAGATCGACATTATGGAATATATTCCCCGGAATATTGAGATCAATCCTCAGCTTGTTCTCTGAAATCTATACTGTTGATTCTTCGGAAGCTACATTGTTTTCGTCTTTGAGGGTTGCTATCCCAATTCATGCTGGGCATGACACGAGAATCGACAGAATTCATGAAAATGTTTCCGTCATGAAAAACAATCATGCGATTGTGAAAGAACTGCTACCTGGTTTTATGAAGGAGGAGCGACCATGCATTGTTTTGGGTAGCTCTTGGTCTGAAGATGAACAATTATTCCTGTCTGCCATTTCTTCAATGGATGAATCAGTACGATTGATCATTGTGCCTCATGAACCGAATCAGGAACATTGCTTGGCATTGCAAGAATCATTGCCGAATAGCATTCTTTTGAGTGAGTGTAAAGATATCAGGAATCATCACGTGATTGTTGATTCCATTGGATCATTGCTTGCTGTCTATGCAATCGCTGACGCAGCATATATAGGCGGAGGCTTTGGTGCAGGAGTTCATAGTTGCGCAGAACCTGCAGGATACGGTATTCCCTTGGCATGTGGACCATTCATTTCGCGTTCACCGGATGCAGAAAAACTTCACCAAGAAGGAGCACTTGAAATCATTCGCAATGCTGATGATGCTAAAGTGTGGTTGAAAGCAATATGCGCGGGAGTTATGGATAAAGCCGGATTGGCATCCAAGCATTATATTGAATCCAGAAGGGGAATGACTGATATCATATTGCGTGACATCATCGGCTTGGAAGATTAACTTTTCTTTTTTAAGGCAAAGATTATCCCACCACTTATTGCCAATCCAATGGAAATCCATTGTGCCTGTGAAAGCCCCATATACAGAGGATTCATGCGTAAAAATTCAACAAAAAATCGTTCAATCCCTGCAAGTATCAAGTACATTCCGAATAACTGCCCTATTTGTAATGACTTCGTTCTGAATTTCCATAGAATTGCAAAGAAAGCAAAGGCAATCAATGTTTCATAAACTGGCGTGGGATGAACTGCGATGTCTTCAGGGATTGGTCTTCCGGGAAACAATTCTTGAAAATATCTCACCAATTCGGGGTTTCTTGCAGAAAGCGTTGATACCATGCCCTCGGGATAGGTCATTCCGAATGAGTGATCTGTTGGTATTCCATAATCACCGTCTCCTGCCAATTGACATCCAATTCTGCCAATTCCATAAGCTATCATGAGTGATGGTCCGGCGGCATCTGCAACTGCAAGGAAGTGTGTATTCTTGTTTCGAAGATATATCAAAATCATCACTATGGATGTGATGAGTCCGCCATAAAATGTGAGTCCTTCTCCACTAAACAAAGAGCCGATTGGGTCTTCAAAAAAATATGATGGATTCTCGAGGAGATGAAACAATTTTGCTCCGAATATCCCACCAATCAATGCGAGCAATGTGATGGATGATCCAAGTTGTTCCGCATTCGGAAACGCTCTTCTTTTCAATTCTGCATTCAATAACCAATTAGCAGTAAGAAAAGCAATGGCAACCATCAATCCGAAACTATAGATGGTCAATGGTCCGATATGCAATAAAGTTGGATACATGAAACAGGTACTCCGCTGAAAATCAAATGCAAGTATAGGGTATTTTGTCTGCTTGGCAAATCATATCATTAATTTGGAACATCGATATAATATGGAGTACCCTTTGGAGCAGGTAATGCTCTTTTCAAAATCCAAGGATTCAATAGTTTGACATCTTTATATGAAGTGCCATTATTGATTGCCCATTCTGCCAAATCAACAATCGGTCTGTCAACTTTGACTGTTTTCACTTTGGATGGTTTGTAAATGTCTTCCTCGGAAATATTCAAACCATACTTTTTGGCATGTTCCATCAATTCTTTGATAATTGCAATTCGAAGAATATAACGGGAAGTTTCTTCATTCAAGAATAAATCATAGAATGTTTCTCCTTTTTGAAAATCGATGTTTTCTTTGACGCTGCCATGACCCATATTATATCCTGCTGCTGCCAATGACCAACTTTTCGAGGCAGAATATCCCCTTTTTAAATATTGAATTGCAGCTTTCGTGCTTTTGCCAACATGCCTTCTTTCATCAATGAATTCATCAACGCGAAGCCCCATTGACCGAGCGGTTGGTTCCATGAATTGCCAAACTCCAATTGCATCTTTGGGAGATCTAGCCATGAATAATGCACTTTCGGCAACAGCGAGGTATTTCAAATCATCGGGGACATGTTCTTCTTTGAACATTTGTTCAAACAAAGGAAAAAATCTACCGGCTCTTTTGATATATAGTATCAATTGTCCAGGCGTTTGAAGATTTAAATAGAACTCCCTTTCAGCACGCTCACGAACCTCGGGGATGTCCAATGGAACTTTCTCGCCGCAGAAAGTCAATGTTTCGGGAAAAGGAACATTGGATAAAAAGGCAAGATAATTCGCTCTGAGATCCCGATCTGAAATTGGTTCTTTATTGTCCTTGCCCTTGCAAGAGACGAGCATGACATTCAAGAGAATGATTAAACATGAGACCGTCAGGGCATGACGAACTTCGTAAAGTGATTTCATAAAGGTATCAAGTTAATGAGATGATATTGTCGCAAAGCTCTGTTTCTGATTGCTCATTTGTCGCAATAATTGTGCCACCACCCAATTCTTTGTGTTTTTGGACAATACTTCTAAAAAGCTCTTGTCCCTTGATGTCGAAATTTGTTGATGGCTCATCCAAAAGCAATATGATCGGCTTGCGAATCAACGCTAAAGCATATTTCATTCTTTGTTTCATTCCCGTTGAAAAAGTGCAAATTCTCTTGTGATTATGCGAATGCAATCCCGTTAATTCCAATAATTCCTTGGCATGCTTTTCATCAAAGTGAATACCACTCATCGAACAAAACATGTTCAGATGTTCCCATGGAGTGAATTCCTCATAAAGTACCAAATATGGAGCTACAAGTCCGATTCTTTGGGGAATATGTTCTTTTTCTATTGATTGATTGTCAATGCGAAGCTCGAGCTTGCCTGAGTGTGCGGACAATACTCCTGCCAAGATTTTGATAAGAGTTGATTTTCCGGATCCATTCAATCCCGTGATGCCGATGATATTTCTATTGATGAGCGAAAGGCTTGTCTTTGGGAATACAGGTTGTAATCCATCAAAGGATATTCGAAGTTCATTGGCTATAAGTTCAAATCGAGGAAATTGACTCATTCATAGCGCTCCAATGAAAATGTCTCCCCGAGATATCGTTTCCTTACTTCTTCATTGTCTGCAATCTCTTGAGCAGTACCTGAACAAAAGATTTTTCCATCAATGAGAATATACGCTCTATCTGTTATGGACAAAGTTTCATGTACATTATGATCTGTGATGAGAACACCAATGCCCTTCTTTTTGAGTTCTCGCACCAACATCATGATTTCTTCAACGGTAATTGGGTCGATGCCGGCAAATGGTTCATCAAGAAAAATGAATTTTGGATTGGATGCAAGAGCACGGGCAATTTCACAGCGTCTTCTTTCGCCACCTGAAAGCATATACCCTTTGCTTTTTCTAATGTGCGTAATGCTGAAATCTTCAAGCAATTGTTCCAATCGTTCTTTACGCTCAGAACGTTTCATGGATTGCAATTGAAGAATTGCCATGATATTGTTTTCAACGGACATCTTACGAAAGATTGATGCTTCTTGCGGAAGATAACTCACGCCGAGTCTTGCCCTGCGATACATTGCCATTGAAGTGATTTTTTTGTCATTCAGAAACACATTTCCGGAACTTGGTTTTACCATTCCAACCATCATGTAAAAAGAGGTGGTTTTACCCGCACCATTAGGACCAAGCAATCCAACAATCTCGCCTTGCTTCAATTCCAAAGAAACATCATTCACGACAGTTCTTTTACTATATCGCTTGACGAGATGTTCTGATCTTATGGTTTGGAATTGATCGATGTGCACTGAGATAATCTCTAATGAATGATTTATTTAACGCGTTCAAGATACAACTTTTTCTTGATTGTCTCGCCCGATCGATCTATCAATAAATTAAGGGTTTGCCCCACCACTCCGTCAAAGATTGCCAGTTCAATGTCTTCACTATTTTCAATCTTCGTCCCATCAATCTCCAAAATGATATCACCCGGTTCTATGCCTGCTTTCTCTGCGGGAGTGCCGCGGCGAACTTCTATCACCACAACGCCTTGTTTCTTTTCCAATTGAAAATATCTAGCTACTCTTTCATCAATTTGTTGTATGAGGAAACCCGGGGTGAAATCTCTGTCAATCTTTCCATCTTGTTTGAGCTTTTCCAAGATCTTTTTCACTCGATTGATTGGTACCGCAAATCCGATTCCAATACTTCCGGATCCTCTATTATCAGTGGCTGTAGAATAAATCACCGTATTGACTCCAATCACTTCACCAAATGCATTCAAAAGAGGTCCGCCAGAATTTCCTGAACTAATTGCTGCATCAGTTTGAATCATGTCCTTATACACGCGATTATCCGCTCCTTTAAAACTTACTCCTGAATTACTCACCACTCCTACGGTTACTGTCGGCTTGGCATTATTGTCAAATAATCCAAAAGGATTGCCAAATGCTATTGTCCACTCTCCGATGATGACATCTTCTGAATTTCCAATAGATAGAAATGGAAAATCTTCACCTTCAATTTTCAATAATGCAACATCGCTCACAGGATCATTTCCGATGATTTTTGCATCATACTTTTTGCCATTCGTAAGAGTAATCTCAATTTTCTTTGCATTGCCGGCAACATGATCATTCGTTACAATATAGCCATCTGAGGAAATGAGAAAACCAGATCCTGCCCCTTGAACGAGTTCATTTCTTCTGTAGAATTGACTGAAAAATGGATCATTGAATAATCCACCGAAAGGATTATAACCTACTTGACGAACTTCTGTGACGGTAATTCCAACAATCGCCGGACTTGCAATGCGAACTGCTTCTGTGATGGCATTTTGACGAGAATTGGAGATTGCATCATTCTTATGTGTGAATTCCGGTCTGGGTTTTTGGGCTTTGTCTTTTTCCTGAAGAAATTCAGGTTCATTTGAGCATCCAGCGATGATCATACCCGTGCTTGAGAGCAGAAAGAGCAAAAATGTGGCAAGTTTGGATCTTGTTTTCATGGATATACACCTGATAAACTGTAGGTTGATTATCTTTGCAGCAGTCAAAATAGGGCGACCGCCAATTCTTTGTGTGGCTTTTGACGATTAATCTGAAAAAACATTTCGTAAAAATACTGAATGGTTTCCTATCTCTCCATAGCATTGCCCCTTCCGGTTCAAAAAGTATTCACTTACCGGTATGAATATGCCCAAAATCCCTCTGAATTGATCGGCTGCAGGGCATTGGTTCCTTTTGGGAAACGTATTCTTACGGGGGTGATCGTTGAACTTGGGCAGCCTGTGCAAGGGATGAAAGATATCATCGAAATTCTGGATGAAACACCGTTTTTCACAGAATCCATGCTGCTTCTCACCAAGAAAATGTCTGAATATTATATGTGTTCATGGGGTGAGGCATTAAAGGCCGGGATTCCTCGCGGCATGACACCTCAAAGTGTGATGCATGTTGAATTACTTATACGGCCAACTCAAGAAGAATTACTCACAATGAAGAAGAAAGCTCCGAAAAGAGCTGCACTGATAGAAATCCTCCTGAATCATTCCGGCCCCCTCACAGAGGTCTATCTTGAGAAAGTTTTGAAAACAGGTTCTGTATCTGACCAATTGGATGCTCTGGAAAATGCTGGTATTATAATCACAAAAAGAAATCTGGAACAATCCGCTAAACCTCGACTGAGAAAGATGTTTAGGGTTTCTGATACATGTATGCAAGATGATGCTCGGCTAAAATCAATATTGAATGAACTCGATGCCACTTCTCCAAAGCAAGCAGCAATCTTGAGTCATGTATATCTTCATCAAACTTTACATGGTTCCGGTCTACCGCTTCAGGATATCAAAGAAAAATTAAAACTTGCATCTACTTCGCCAATACTTTCTCTGTGCTCAAAAGATATTCTCTTGCAAACAAAGGAAGAATATATTCCGGCCATTCCTGAAATCAAGGATAGTTTGGCAAGAAGAGATGAATCTCTTCTAACAATGACCTTGGAACAACAACATGCACATGCCATGATTCATTCGGCATTGCATCAAAAGGAACCAAAAACATTTTTGCTTCATGGTATTACAGGAAGTGGAAAAACATTGGTGTATATTCAAGCGATCCGTTCTGCTTTGTCAATGGATAAAGATTGTCTGCTTCTTGTTCCTGAAATCTCACTCACACCTCAACTAGTAGATCGATTTACAGCAACATTTGGAGATTCAATCGCAGTCTTGCATAGCAGAATGACCAATCAGGAGCGCTATGAACATTGGAGAAAAATCAGGAATGGTCAAGCGCGAATTGTGATTGGTGCCAGATCGGCGCTCTTTGCACCCTTTCAAAAGGGAAAACTGGGGCTCATCATCGTGGATGAAGAACATGAATCTTCCTATAAACAAGAAGCTCCAGCACCTCGGTATAATGCCAGAGATTTTGCGGTTGTTCGAGGCTCAATTGAACATATCGTCACTGTTCTCGGATCCGCAACTCCCTCGATGGAAAGTATGTATAATGCACAACAAGGGAAATATCATTATCTCCATATTTCATCAAGAGCAGATGGTGCCTTATTGCCAAAGATTCGTTGCATTGACATCAGAGAACATAGAAAAAAAGGGACAATGCAAGGTGCATTTTCCGAAGACATGCTACAGGCAATCATCAATCGCATC